>JAABUP010003429.1_pt1 | contig 28044 bp, 28 predicted proteins | sample 5559201 | NCBI WGS metagenome assembly JAABUP01 (sample SAMN10711887, study PRJNA513373) | rock metagenome | isolation source: Antarctica rocks | place: Antarctica | reverse complement strand
TCCTATAAGCTATATACCCCCTCTTCCTCTATATAGTATATTTATTAGCGGCGCTTTCGTCTAGATATACTAGTATATCGTAGGTATATCTACTAACTTCGAGGAAATAGGAGTCGCGATAGACTTACGACCGTTCGGATGCTATACGACGAAGGTTTTTCCGACTAATCTTTATAGAACGTAGTATTTTTAAGACCGTAGGCCGACTAGCGAATACGTCCTATATATTAAAGAGATAGTCCTATATCTTATCCTAATATACCTATAGTTTACTCTCGATAAACCCTCGTAACCTAATCCTTACTATAGGTAGAATAGCGAAAGGCCTCCCTATCTTCCTTATTAGTAGAGTAGTATACGAACCGAAGGCGAGGAAGTTATCGATAATACGATAGACAGTGGTCTTATATATATACTCGATACGTGCTATAACGTTAATAGGAGTCTTATTAAAGACCTATTATTAAATGCGATCCTTCTGCTATACCGAGAGGTTCGGAGCCATCTCCACCTAGGATAAGTTATTTAACGTATAAAACACTAAGAGAATCGAATGCGCAGCCTTATAATTGCCTATTCCGGCGACGAGATAGTATTATAAGGTTATGTGGGTTCAAATATGTTAATTGGCAGTTGTAGCATACAAAGTTTAGTGGGGTTTGTGCGGAATAACAAAATTTTATCGGAGTTGCGCCGCTTTCGAACATAGGGGTAAAACAAGCTCTCGTTAAGTGCTGGGTTTAATTAGACCACAGACCATGCGAATGAAGAGCAAATATTTGATACTAACGAGCTTAAACACCGGCACTTGTCTAAAATATACTGCTACGCTGATCCCAGCTGAAATGGCTGGAAATAAAATGGATTCTGAGTCCGTGTTGAGAGCCACCCCAAAGTCTGTCTATTCGAGGAGTTTCATCTGCGAGCTACGCTTTATTGAATACCACATTGGATGTAATTGATGATGTTTTTCTTCAAGAGGCGCCTGATTGCTCCAGCAAAGGTGCTCATGGCCGGCAGTCATCTTTGCTGTTTACAGGTTTGATGTAATCTAATGCTTCCCCAATGGCTGTCACTCCCGTTTCTTTTATCCATGAGGGCCTTCAATCTCGAATCCCTTTCTCTATCTCATCTCTATTTGCAGCAAGATCATCTTGCGTTGATCAGTACAGGGGCTGTGGACCACTAGGCTTCGTTATCTCTCTCAACAGCACCCAATCTCGCTGCCTTTCATCCAGCCTACCCGCAGTAACAGCGGACTTGCCCTTGTTAGCTTGCACAAACAGATCGCTTTCACTGGATGCCGGAATGGCCCAAAGATGCTGGAATAGGCGCGGTAATATTGGAAGACAACCGTAGCTAATTGCGAAGGCTAGCTCTGTAGTGGCCCACATGACGTCTTTGAATTTGTGATAGCTGTAGTCTTCTGTATTTATAAGCAAGACCAGATATGGTATGCGGATAATGCTTGCTATGCAGACACTGTGGACAAGGCCTCGTTAGAACTTTGCTTGGACTGAGAAAAGATCGAGCGGAAGGGATCAAGGACATACAGGCCTGCGGTTGCAAAGACGATGGTTGCGCCGATCTTGCGTCGTTGAGAGAGTTGTGGTTTCCAGATCATCCAGAGTGGCACTGTCAACATAGCTATATCTGAGCAAGTATTCCACGCGGCTGACGACACAAGTAGGACGGTGAGGTCAAGACAGTGGCCGGGGAGTTTGGGATTCCGAATCTTGTCCCGCGGAGAGCAGACCCAAATTGGTATGAATTAGAAGCACGTGTAAAATATTCCGTTCGCTACGATAAGAAATTGGATGATCCAGAAGATATCATATTCACACTGCAGGAAAATCCTCTTGATCAACAATAGGATGGATAACCTTGTGAAGAGTGTGGCCACGCTGTAGACACTGCCACCATAACTCGTCCACTTTCGATCCCAAAACTCGGTGTATTTCTGGCAGGAGGTCTATTTCTTTACCCATCCGACGAGACAAGTATCTGAAAACACATGAAGAAGTCAGCCTTTTGCTGTCTGAGTACCTCCCGCATTATGCTGTCACTCGAGGACACAGTCTTGCGAAGAGCGATCCCATTTGAGACTTGATTCATAAGGTACAGATAGGAGGTCAATTGGGACAGGGAGAAAAAAGAATCTACGCATTCGTGGAAGTAAGATCCATTTAAAAATGTCCTTCAAAGAGGTTCTTCTGCATCTATCGAAAGAAAGGGCAGAGCGACCATCCGCTGTATAATTGAAGCTTAAGCTGGATAGAATTACCTGTCAACACATGGCGGCGCCGCTAGGAGACTTGGGACATGGCTGGCACATATGCGGCATTTCTGGGCGGGTCACTATTGGAGATGAAAGAACCTGCATCTTAGGAGCCGGCTCTGTAGTCAAATGTATGCACATCTCAAGCTCGCTTTAGAAGATCTCGTTGCGAGGTCACAGGTATAACGAGACCATGATTGTGACAGTAGGAATGCATAACGTAACACGACCCGTCTCCAGTAGATAGATTCTGAAACCATCACGAAGTTTGTTGTTGAGACAAAAGTACGCTTGTTGGTGAATTTCTCTGCAGCAGTAGTTTTTCGACTTCTTTGCATGAAAGATCTGGCCGTATTGAAAGTTCCGAGAGCTGACTACCTTAAATAAGTAGGCTCGTAGGTGAGTACATGTGGAATTCCAGGGGGTGTTTAAGCGAGCATGACCGTAAGCCTTACTTTTCCCTAGCGTACCGAGCTTGCCCTGGATGCTCTCCGCCAAATGTGGCAACATTGCCGATTGATCTCTGTCTTGGCGCTCATTCTCTGAGTTCCAAGAATACTCCGTTTGCTGAGTCGCTTGACAGTGTCAAGTTTTCCGGAGTTGGCTATGACCGCCATGGCTGCTCCTCGGCCGACTGTATTCTAGTCTTTGTGGACAGCCCCAGCATGCGTCCTCTTAAGACCCTGAGCCTATTATCGATATCGCCCTTTTACTGCTCAGCATGCCGCAATAACCCTCTCTTTGCACAACAAGCTCTGCGCCTTCAGTGTCTTCCTGCCAGCGCGCCTCCCGGCCATCCCTCGGGGCTTTCGAAGCGATCATCCTCAGCCTCAACCTCAACCTCAACTTCTGATACCAGCTTCACCTACCGTATCGCCGCATCATTTTCAGCCAAAGGCCGCCCATTGTTAAAAAAACAGGACACCTTCTCCTTTGATCCTTGGGAAGAAAGAGACAGTCCATATACTGGGCGATCAGGTAGCGGACAGGATGCTTTCTTTGTTAGCAACTATGGCCCGGCAGACGAAAATGGTCAACGCAAAAAGACTGCGTTTGGAGTAGCCGATGGGGTAGGAGGATGGGCAGATTCCGGCATCGACTCTGCAGATTTCAGTCATGGCTTGTGTCGGTCGATGGGCCGCATTGCAAACGCCGTATCCAAGTCGGACAAAAGCAATGATCCGCAAGGTCTCCTTGAGGAAGCCTACAACGAGATAGTCAAGAAAAAGGTAATTCCTGGGGGAGGAAGCACCGCATGTGTGGCAATCGGAGATAAGGATGGGAATTTGTCGGTGGCGAAGTGAGTGGCCAAAGTCATAGCAGATTTATCATATGCTGATACGCTGTCAAGCCTAGGTGATTCTGGTTTTATACATCTTCGCCTCAATGCCGTGCATCATTTTTCTAACCCTCAAACGCATGCCTTCAATACTCCTTTCCAGCTATCCATAGTCCCGCCAAAAGTACTTGCGCTATCTAAAATCTTTGGAGGAAAGCAATTGAGTGATTCCCCTCGTGACTCAAATCTCTCTGATCATCGTGTCCGGCATGGAGATGTATTGGTATTTGCTACAGACGGTGTCTGGGACAATCTAAGCACGATAGATCTCCTGAAAACTGTGAGCCGGCAGATGATTGGCTTCCATGCTTGGTCCACAGGAAATAACGGAACGACTGTCACCAAACTTATTAACAATCTTACGGAGCCGGGTGGAATTGCGAGAGCAGGGCTCGAAAACAGTCTGCAGACGCTAGTTGCTGCAAGCATTGTTGCAGAAGCCAAGCAGGCAAGCCACGATACGAAACGCGATGGGCCTTTCGCTAAGGAGGTGCACAAATTCTACCCTCACGAAGACTACCATGGCGGCAAAGTCGATGATATCTGCGCTGTTGTTGCTATTGTGGTTGATACCAAAAAGCATTAGATCTCCGCATTCGTGTATTCCACATTGCATCTTAAGGTTGTTTTGGGAGGACATGCAATGTGATAGGAGCTTGAAAGCGCCAGGATTTTTTACCCTTTGTTTAGGATATATGTAAATGTCAGGAATACTTGCAGCCCTCATTCCGTTCGAAGAAATGGTCTCTCAAAGCTTCAAATGGACTTTTGGACCGAAATTTGGTGAAAGAGGGGAGAAGGTGGTCACTGTAGCAACGTGGTAAACAAGACTTACTGTTTACGGCTAGTGGGAATCGCGCTTTTTGGCCGAGTCGAAGACCGCCTTCTCAAATCAGCACCCTATGTCTCAATTGCCATGCGCCATTGCTTTGCTTTACTGCTGCTCATGGCACCATGATCCGGTGGATAGCGGAAACTGACGTTTTGCTGTCTTACTGTTCCGAATGCAGGCGCTGAACTACAGTTGCTTCAATGGCCACAGGATCTCCGACTCCACTTCTTTACGACGATCCAATTGGAAAACAAAAGTCATGGCAGTACATGCAAGCACCGTCTTCGAGACCGAATTTGAAGCGTGGCGCTCCTTTATTCTCGAGGCCACTACCTAATCATTCCGCGCTGCCAAAGGCATGGAATTCCATGGGAGACAGCTCAGACGATGAAGCTCCTGTGCCGCCGTCAATGAAATTTAGTGCGGAAGTGAAGGCTCTATTGGGGGACGAAGCATCAATCGTCGAGACATCATTGCCGTCGCAGGAAGACGAGGGTTGGAGTAAGGAGCCAGCAAAAGAGATTGCGAGCCTACTCAAACGAAGAAGCCCATTGCAATTGAGCAGAAACCAGAGGGATCGGACAGCTTCCCCAACTTCTATGCGATCTGGAAGCCCGCGTATAGTACGACTGAGAGCGAGTACAGCAGGATCATCATCAGTACAAAAAGCAACCTCCCCAAGCGATGAGCAGCCCCCTCCACAAGCACCCTACCATCGCGACTATGTTACCCCTGCACCTCGCGCTCGGAGCAAGTTATCAAACTCTACAGATGTGAAATCTGACAATGCATCGAGCGACTTCCACGGCTCCGGGACCACGAAGCCCTCCTCAGTGGGATCTGAAGCTTTGCCGGAGCCTACCACAGGTTCGCGGGAGAATTCTGATATTCAAGCAACGGCACAACAGATGGGGTATCTTTCCATAAATCAAACGAAGGGAGAGGACACGGGCATCCAGGGTTCTTTGCGGGTCAAAAGAGTGGGAAAGGTGACCGGCAGGTACCTGAGTGGACCAGCACGGAGAGGAATGAAAAGGAGGCAGAGTGAGGAAAGCCCAATGCACGAGGATGCTTTATCATCGGAAGGTGGCCAACCGAGTTTCGCAAATCCGCAGGAAGATACGCCTCGACAAGAAGCCGCTGATGTATCACCGAACGCTCTGGAGAAACCTCACAGTCGGACCAAGTCCACACAGCCTGAGCGACCTTCTCATGTACGATTTCAAAGCCAGGCCAGCATCATTACAGGAAGTCCGATTCAAGCAGCCAAACAATCGTATGAGCCACTCCTCGATCCACTCGGAGTCAAGCCAAAGTCGACCGCCCATTCAAGAAATGAAGAGTCCATGCAGAAACCTGTCCAGCCGATATTCAAAGTTCCGCCCCTCCCTCTCTTGCCCTCACGTTACGATCAGGAGAATGACCCGCCACCTACCTTCAAGCGTAACAAGGCCAACGGCTCTGTCATGCCGGAAAATGCGAAGTTCAACATCATGTCCGATGAGAAAATGCTCATAAATACTCCTGCAACAGCAACGCCTAAAAGACCTGCCCTAGCTGCTCGTAGCCAGAATACGCCCCATCGTCCAGCTCCAGCACCACCCAAGATGACTGTACTTGAGACTGCTACCGCCCCAGCAGGTGCCGCTTCCGCTTCACAGGCGAGGAAGAAAAGGAATTATATCTCTGTCAATGGTAAGCTCTTCACAAGGATGGACTGCATTGGGCGAGGAGGCAGTTCGAAAGTGTACCGAGTCATGGCCGAAAATTACAAAGTCTTTGCTCTGAAGAGAGTTACTCTCGAAGATCAGGATGAGCTTGCAATTCGAGGATACAAAGGCGAGATCGACTTGCTGCGGAAATTAGAGAATGTCGATCGCGTTGTACGACTCTTCGATTGGGAGCTCAACCAGGACCGACAGACCCTTTCAGTGTTAATGCAAATGGGAGAGACCGATCTGAATCGAGTCCTAACACTACGGCTGAATTCAGACGAGGCCACCTTTGATATAACGTTTACGAGGTATTTCTGGAAAGAAATGCTGGAATGCGTACGGGCGGTGCACCAGCACGACATCGTACACTCAGATCTCAAACCAGCGAATTTCCTCTTGTTACAAGGCAAATTGAAATTAATCGATTTTGGAATTGCAAATGCGATCGAGACAGACAGTACCATCAACGTTCACAGGGAGCAACATATCGGCACACCCAATTACATGTCGCCTGAGGCATTGATCGATTCAAATGCAAGCAATGGCCTGCCTTCCACTGCTGGAAAAATGATGAAGCTAGGGAAGCCGAGCGACGTCTGGAGCTTGGGGTGCATCTTATACCAGATGACATATTCCAAACCGCCATTTGCACATATCGCAAATCAGATGCAGCGGATCATGGCTATCCCTAACCCCAGCCACGTCATCAACTTCCCTGAGACTGGTGTGGGAGGCATCGCAGTTCCTCCTTCATTAATACGAACTCTCAAATCTTGTCTGAACCGCAACTCACTGCAGAGGCCAACGGTGGAGCAGCTGCTGTCGACTAGCGATCCGTTTCTGTATCCTGATGCAGCGGTGCGGGATACAGTGCCAGTCGGCCAAGAGCTGATTGCGAGGCTGCAGCACAACATCATCAAGCACGTCCGAGAAAGGGGAATGCCTAGTGATGCGGAATTGGCGACATGGCCTGCCAGATTTTTTGCTAGTATTAAGGTTGCGGTCGAAGAGGGAAGGGCATGATAGCCGATCATCGCATTGGATATACTTTTCAGCGCTTGGGCTACGAGTCGCATTGGCTGGTAGAATTCTGAATGAGGCACGATTCTTTTCTTTGATAGCGTTCAAGCGTTTGGAGGGGAGATGCCTTGGGCATTGCGTCAACCTCCGATCTAAGATGCGCCGCTGTATATACTTATACTACATTGATACCCTTGTTTTCCTCCTATTTCGCAGACCAAGGGCCATCCTTCCTCCACCGAGTAGATCGTGGTGACTCTGAAAGGCAGCGATATCAGCCTCCATCCTCGGTTAAATCTTCTATGCTTTGACCCAATTTTCTCAAAAGTAGGCTCAATCTGCTCAAACGTCTTCGGCATGCCTCAATGCCGCAAACAGTCTGAGTGTCCCATGCAATGGCTCGCAGCACCTACTCGTAGCAGTGACTTCCTACCATCCCTCATACTTCCCACTTTGATCTGACAAGTCCCCACCCATTCACCTCCTCATAAACGCCTCCACCGCCTCCTCATCCGCCCTCATCTCCCCTTCCTCCTTCCCCACCCCCTCCGGCAAAACCCTCAACTCACAAACCCTCAGCACCGTAAACCGCATCTTACTCCTCACCCTCTTCACCCTCCTCTGCCTCCTCTTCGTCTTCTCCACCACCCGCATCGGCTCCCCCTCCACCCCCACCACCACCGCCCTCAACACAAACAAGCCCTCATCCACCCATGGCGCCCCCCTAAATGTGAAATCCCGCGAGCCGATGCTGGAGGCGCGGTTTAGGCGGAGGATCGTGCCGGGGGTGGCGTGCGGGAGGTGGAAGGGGAGGCGGAGCGTGTCGCCGTGGGTGAGGAGGTAGGGGCGGGAGTGGAGGTGCGCGGTTATGTAGTGGGGGGGTTGGGCGGCGAGGGAGGGGAGGAGGGAGAGGTTGGGGTTCGTGGGTGGGGGGAGGGGGGAGCGGCGGGATGTGCGGTGGGATTTTGGGAGGGGTGGTGAGGTGGAGGGCGGGGGGGCGGGGGTGGTGTACGTGGGGGTTTGTTTGGTTGGTAGGTGGTTGAAGGCGGCTTCGGGGGGGTTTGGATCTGTGGTTGTTGTGCTGGTTGTCAGGCGAGAGCGCAATGGGAGGAGGAAGGTCGGTCGGAGGTGAGAGGTGTGGGAGGATGGTTGGAGCAGGGCCCGTTTGAGAGCAGGACTAAAGGTGCTGGGAGGCATGGTGGTAGGACGTTGCAATTGAGCTTTGCTAAAGGTTGTCGAACCATGCAGTAATTGATACAATAATTCTTAGTTAGATCGACCATTCTATGTCTACCCCTGCTTGCGGAATCCTGTGAGAAGATTCTTGGCATTGGGGCTGACTTTTCTCGCTGTCTCATTCCTTTACTTCTCGTTTACGAATCAACTCTAGATATTAAGCAAATCGCCCGGGTATTTTCCGGCAGACTCTCGAAAACCTCCTCACCGTTCTGGCGTACTGATGGCGATTCGCTGTCTCTAGGCTTAGAAATATGATGCTTCAATGGAATTGCAAATCGCGATTCGCATGTCACAGGGGGCAAGAGACTCTCTGCAGGAGGCGGAACATGTACGATCTGATCATCATTGATGTGGCTGGTATTACAACAATGGATGATCTATACACGATGGTAATCTTTGCGTCGCGATGCCCGTCGCCTACCTTTCTGAGAAATTCTCCATGGTATACAATGATCACGTCCGTCCGAATAATATCAAAAAAAATCCGTTCACAGCTATGTAAATGACAACAAGGCTCAAATCTACTCTGTATGTTTACCCTGATGATTTGAATCATCTGTTGAATCCGATACCACGCCTCGAAATGGGTCAAATTCCGAATTTCAAGGTCCTTTTGAAAACGCTGGTAGAATGAGAAAATAAACCAGGCCTAGAGAAATGGTCTTAGTTGGCGCCAATTTCGAGTTGGAACAGTCATTCGCCCAAAGAACACCATCGAAGGCATATTAAGCTTGGTGATGTCCCTGAGACGGCTCCTGAATGTAAGTATCGTTCGGTATGTTCCATTCTATGCCGTCGACAAATTGTCAAACACTTCGTGCAAATTACCTGTTACTAGCGACGTTATAATCATGATAGATGGATCTAAAGCAAAGAGACAAAAGAGGCCTAGGGTGGTTTGAAAATGCTATACAACGTCATCATTCGCCCTCGAAAAACGCGACCACTTTGCCTGGATCGGGTCCTTCTCCGACATAGGCTGCAAGGGAAACCCCATTGGTAAGAGACCTAAGGTTAAGGAGGGTCACTGCGTCAAATTCTCTCTTGACGCAGCCGGCCGACATATTGGTATATTTGGCGGCGAGGGCAGGTATCACCTCCCCTACCTATTCTTCTTCACCGACTAGGATTGCAAGAATGCCTTTCTGGGTACGGACGGTTTGGATGCTGGTCTTTCATTGCCTGGAAAAATGACATGTAGGAGTACTGATTTTTTCTTGACTGTCAAGAGCGTCCAATATGCCCAATCGAACAATGCAGGCCAAGGCCAGTCCTGGGCTGATTGATGATTTGGATATCAATTGTTAGCTTCATTAACAACTATTGTTACGTAATCCACAAGCCAGAGACATTGCTGACTCGCAAGTCATCTTTATAATCGACAAAATGCGCCTCTCCTTGAGTGATGCCGTCTTTCAAGATATATCCATAGCTGGGCTAATCATGACCGAAGGACGTATCAAGCGATTGAATAAGGCGAGGCAACCTGGGATCCGCAATTCATTTGGGCAGCTTGATGAGGCCTAAGTTATACTTCTCATGAGTGGAATAGAGACTGTGGTCGCATAGAGTATTGTTCTTGAAGTTATAGGCTTATAGTCATCAACTCGAGGGCCACGACTGATCATGCGATAAGGAGACGTGAAAAAAATTTGATCCTCGCTGGAGAGTGACATTCCGCAGGGTAACAGATTCTGACTACTAGAGACAACCCACATTGGTGTTCTCGGAAATCAAAGGACGGACGACGTAGGTAATTGGCAGACAAACGGGAACAGCAATCGAAGATTAGATGGCCAGTAGGCGCTTAAGTCTAGCTCTTTCTAGCCTCAAGGACATATAAATCTTCCTGCAAAGGATGCAATGTGCGTTTGTCCACGATGTTGAAGCTTATCCCTTTCCTTACAAGCAAAGGGCCAGCTCTAAAATACAGCGTACCCGAAGGTATCTTGAAGGTCTAATTTGTCCATTTAATAAGTCAACGTACTCTTAGAATCTGCTCAGAGCTGAGTGGACTAATCAGGTACCTAAGTGACCTTGCTTCGGGTGCGCTGTATTTTGAAGCTGGCCATCCACTCACAAGGGAAGGGATAGCACTGACTTTGCAAACTTCTGGTATTGGTGTTTTTATCTTCATTTTATTATCTCGACTACTAAATTCATATGTGTAGCTACCTATTCATGACCTTTCCCTCCCACGTGTGGAAGGAAAGATTTTGGACATCCGGATTGAGCAGATGATTCCGTCATACCGCAGTGCATTTGCTCTTGGACTTGCGACTTGAGGAGACTCTGGTAGTGGAAGTCGAACAACTTTTTGATGTTGATCAATGGTGAGATGAAGATTGTACTCAAGCCTACCACTAGGACCAGCGGTCGAGGGGTCCAGACGATCATTGGCGTCCCGACTCAGCCATTCTTGTACCTAGAGCTACGCTCGTTGTAGAGCCTGAACTCCCTTTCCTCATCTTCATCTCGGAGCTCTTTTGACCACGGAAACTCATCGCCATCATCGCTGTCATCGTTGTCAGACGAAGGTGGCGTTGAAATTGGAGAGGGAATTGCAGGCTGGCCGCCGATCCGAGTTGGTTGGCCCTTTTCATTAAGTTGTAGTAAAGGCTCTCCGGCGAATCTGAAGGAGTATCTGTCCCTACCGGCAAAAAGCCTTAACAAAGGGTTCTTTTTTGGACGCGCCTGGATAATCATCCCTCCACAAGCGCGACAGTCCATCACTTCTTCGTTGCTCAAGATGCGTTTGTTGCCACAGGAATGATGGCAAGGGTGTTCTCGTGCAACTAAAGCCCGGACGTTGCGCCAGCGAAGGTGATAGTCTCGCTTGAATATCTCTCGTTCATAGACGCCTCCCCCTTTGTGGAGTGCTGCCACTCGGCGGCGAAAGTGGTTCTGCACTCTGAAGATTTTCCGCTCAAAGCAACGGCGGCATTGCCAGCTGTCAAAGAGCCTGGGACAGGTGCAGGTGTTGAGCCCCTGAGGCCACTGAGCTTTGAGTTCTTCTCTGTGCTCTCTGCAGGTCCCAACGAGATGAGCCTTGTGGAATTTCTCCAGCTCCCAAAACCGGTTGGAATCTTCTATGTGATCTTGGCATACGAAGCGGGTATATTCCTCGTCACTGTCCTCGGCATCTGGATTTCCGGGCGGGTACTGCCCCATTTCGAGCTCATCCATCCCAGGGAACAGGCAGTCGCCGCTCATTTCCCCAGCTTCGCAACACATCCTTATCTCCCTTGGATACTCGTTGCCTTGTCCGGCTGATTGGTCACCAGTCTGTGTGCGGCTGTGTGGACATGGATCAGTCCAATTGTCTACATTAGTATTCCACGGTATCATCTCTGTGCAACTTCGACGAACGTTTGGAGTTGGCGATGGCGGATAGGGATGCTTGACACGCATAGGTCTTTTGAAATAGCCTCTTAGGAAGTCGTAATTCTCTGGTCGATCCTGGGTGTTGCGACAACTGTCGCAATCACACAAGCAATCGGGCCCCAATCCTCGATCATCGTGGCCGAAAGGGCAGGCACCGTACTCCGAATGTGCATCCGCAGGTTCGTCATTGTATTCATCACTGCTGTGCTCATCGTTGTTCTCGGCTCCACCGTCATCAACATCTTCGTTAGCCTCCAAAACCTCCTCGCCCTCACATCCTCCAGAGTCCTCTCCCTGTCCAGAGATATCGTCTTGGTCACCTCCACGACGGTGCTCAACATGCCTTCCTTGAAGTCTAGACGCCATGGTGATCTGGCAAGCGATGGTATGTGTCGACTCGAAGGCCTGGCTTGCACTTAAATTGTAGGAGCGTGCAAGGCCAAGAACTTCCCCTTGATCTGAGTTAAACTCGGGTCAGTGAATTTTCTTGAAAGTTGCGTCCGTAATTGAACTGCGTACGGGGAAGTCAAGCATTCCCGTAGTGTTTACGCCCGGACGGAGTGAAAGCTCAATGAGACAAACCGTCGAGGCGAGAGAAAGCTAGAAAAGTACTGAAGCTTTGAGCAGGACGGTTGACTCGTAGCGTATATCGTCCGCCGATATCTAAAGGAAGCCCAGAATTCACGACAGTAGAACTGTGCTTGAATCTAGTGAATGGTTGATCGAACAAAGAGCATCAGTATTTGGGACCAGTCTCTTTGCTTATGGCGCCGAAAACGGCTCTCGATCATCGGCTCAAGGACCAACTTTGAGTCCGTTAGAACAAAGAGCCCGACGATATCTGCTAATGTCGATCGCTGGCGCTGTAACAGCGAATGAACCTAATGCTGCATTTTCCTGGCTGAACTAACCCTCCGTCACTACCATACAAGATGAACTGCCAGTCCTTTGCCCTTAGAGCTGAGTCATCGCCATATCAGACACCAGAGAAATGACGACGAGGTCTGGAGGAATCTACATCCATTTCCTCATTGGTATTTAGCACACCAACAATCAGGGTCTCAGCCGACTATGGTACTAAGATAAGAGAGCAGAGTTCTTTAGAGGTGCTCAACTGGGCTCAAGAGAGGCTGGGAGCGGGTGTGACCAAAAGCCGGTAGAGAGCCCGCTTTACTCTATGCTCAACCTTCTCTAAGAAGCGGCGATTGCGGCCCCTGGAACAGACTACTCAACAAGTCTCTGGCACTCCTAACCTAATTGGCAGTTCTCGATTTCTCGGACCCATTGCTGTCTGTTGAAGATTGCGAAAGAGCTTTAATGTGATGAGAGTCCTTGAGAGCGAAACACTACATCATCGTCAAGTATGAGCAGTCACCCACTAGTCTATCTCTTTTTGCCGCTGAATTGATCCTCGAGCTCAAAGCGCTAGATATATTACAATCTGGCTCGTATCGTTCTTGTGACGGGAATGACAACAGAGCCAGGCTGGCACTAGTAATATTCCCAGGTCCGCAAACGAAGTCAGTGTTCCTATGCATTTAAATCGTGTCCCCCATATCTACATAGAAGCCCAATTTAAACACGGAGCAGACCATTTTGCCATAGCGCCGATCTCGAGAATGTTGTGATCTAGACTCCTTGGAAGATGACGAGACCATCTTGCCGTGTACTAGTCGTGGGCTCCGATATTGTGGGACTTTCTACGGCCATAGGATTTTGTCAAAATGGCCATGAAGTTGTCATATTCAAAAGGATGTCGGAGTTGCTGAATGCAAGAATACCGGTACCTCAGGAGTACTATACTCTACTACGCTTACGTTGGTAGGTTGGCGGTGGTATTCAGCTCCCACCAAACGCGACTAAGTGGCTTCGTCGCCTAGGTGTTCTCGAGACTATCAAAGAAAAGGATATCCAATCTGAGTCCATCAGTCTGCGCTCTGACCGCGGCAAAACCCTATCGACTTTGAGGCTCGTGCCTGACATGCAGGCTATGTATGATGCTCCTTTCCTCAACATTCATCGAGCGGATCTTCGCACAATCTTGATTCAGAAAGCTGGTTTCCTGGGTGTAAAATAAGATTCGGATCACAGGTAGCGAGTATTGACTTTGACGTGCCGTCGATCACACTATTCAATGACGAAGTTTTCGAGTCGGACGTCATCTTCGGCGGTGATAGCGACGGTTTGATAAGGCGACAAGCTCTTCTCGGGCGCCGCGTTCAAACCCAGCGTCACCATAGCGGAGACCAGGTGTTTAGTGTTATCCTAGATACAGAGGCCGTACGATGGCACGAAGACTTGGAAGAATTCATTGATCCACCCACAACCAACGTCTGTTTTGGACCCGAGAAACACGTTATAGTGTATCTGTTGCGACAGGATCATCTTCATATGGCCCTGTCGCGCGCCGAAGAGCCCACAGAATTGATTCAGTCAAGACCACAGACGGTCGACTTGAATGATCTGAAGCCCCTTTTCGACGGTTGGGACCCTAGGTAGAAGACACGGTTATATACCGCTCAAAGCGCAGTGAGATGGAAGTTGACAGAGACGCTTGACACGAAGACTTGGTGCCATCCGGTGAGGAAATTCGCTCTTGTAGGCGACTCTGCGCTCTATATTTGTATATAAGACTAATGGATTCAACACGGTATCATCGATGGTAAGCTAATTGATAGCTAGAGCGCAGGGAGCTGCGCAAGGGTTCGAAGATGCTGTGGTGCTGAGCACTCTCTTTGCGAAAATCCAGTCAAGTTCACAAATCCCCGAAATTCTCTCGACTTATGAACGCATGCGCGAACCGCGCGCTATAGAAATGAAAAAACCGTAGTAAGTTAATGCGAGATACCAACAGCATGGTCGGAGGCCTCTTGCAACAAAAGAGAGACCGTCAACTGCTCCAGAACATGCCATTTGCAGGATATTCCAATCCTTCTATCCTGCAGAAATGGATATTCGGGTACGATGCGTTTGAAGAGGCTGAGAATGCTTGGGACATCTACCTAAAGGGTGAAGGAAGGGCCTGGAGCAGCAGGCTTTCGGAAGGTAGCGGTCTAGGATGAAGCTTCTCTGGAAGTCATTGCGTGTGCTTTGTGTGAACCACTGTATCGTCCTCACGATCTTCATCATAATCCAATGCAGTCGATGTATACTGCCCCAACAGCCCAGGCGTGATACTCGCACCGACAAACCACGCCCCATTCTTGAACCACCACATGCATTCACTCGGCTGCTTTAAGTCGACCCTCCATATCATTGTAGCTAATGACAATCCAGCCCCAAGGATCCCCGAATAATACAGCGGACCTAAATCCCCTAGTATTCCGGTCGCTAGCAACAAAGACACTTGCATTACCGCTAGAGTCGAGATCAGCACTTTTGTGTCCTTTTGATGGTTGACGGCGATTGATTTGACCCCGGCCTTTGCATCATCCACTACGTCTTGGTGTGCGTAGATTGTGTCATGGATTATGGTCCACAACAGATTTGCTACATAGAAACATCCCAGAGCACCACAAAGACCAGAATTTCTACCTTGGCTAAGCCATACTCCTATTGGATCCACCGTTGACCCAGTGATGCCCATCAATATGCCCAATGCCACAGGAAAGCCGAGTATGACTTGAGGGTAATTTGTCACCCGCTTGGCAAATGTGTACGAACCAAGAAACATAATGATCGGCGGTGAATAGTAAACAGCCCTTATAGGCAAAGTAGCTAGAATTGATAAGCCGACAACACTTTGTGCAGCCGTGAAAGCGTCTGCATGGAGGGGAGAAACAACACCACGGGCTAGAGGTCGCACGCAGGTACGAGCTACGAGGCGATCGTACGCTCGGTCATGTATAACATTCCACGTACAACCAGCCCCATGCATAATGAAGGTGCCAACAAAGAGTATAATGCTAGTCGCAAGCAAAGTGAGACGCGAAATAGGTGGTTGGGCGGTGCTCGCCGCAGACAGAAGTCCGAATAGATACGGAAAGTAAAAAAGGTACAGGCCAGTAGGCTTTTCGAGCCTCAACAACTCGGTATAGGGTACCACAGCACTAGGTAACATAGCAAGAAAACCATGTTTTGGATCCCGGCTTGCCTCCTTTCGGCTCGAAGATGGTGTAAGCTTGGAGATAGATTCAGTTCTGGGCGGCGTTGGAGGCGGCGATGCGTAACCTTGAGTCGGACAGGAGTAAGTATGGTAACGAATCAGAGCCCGAGCAACAGGCTGTCCAAGCAAGCCAGGATGGACATCGAGTTTCGTGCTGATGTTGCTCGAAAGTGCATCCCGAGAAAGCTGAGGTGTGGCAGATCTGACTAAGCCGAGAATGGAAGGGGGTAGGGTCCTGTGGTAGCCAATGTTTGACGGATTATGGCGACATTTTGAAAGCCCCAAACTGCCTGATCCATACTTTGGGCAAAGACATGATGATAAACTCTCGTAAATGAGCACTTGGTGAGAGTTCAGATGTTGTTAGTCGAAAAATAAGAGGAGGAGAGTGAGTATTGAAAGGAACTCCTCCATCAATAGAAGCCTCTCGTGGTGACTCGGGTAATAAACAGGTAGTGATCTTGTCCACCGCTCATACGGTTTTCTAACAGCCATGTTGTAAGCCTGACCAAGGGATCCCACGATCGTCGCCGAGGTCAGACCAGATCACGATCCACAGTCCGAGAGATGCGATTGGCCTGCCCCTCAGATGTCCCAGGTCGTAGGAGGATCACGCTACAATGATTAATAGATTTCTGCCCATTCCAGCTGGACCTGTATGCATGTATGGCAAGGCATTATTAACATTATTAATATCATTCTGGCATCCAAAGCACGGCAATCGTGCAAGCACCTTCCCGAAAAACCAAGCCAGGCGAGACTGTACATTGAAGGATTCCTCCATCAATGCAGCGCCAAATCTCCTCAAACGTATGGCCTACTTAGTGGCTACTGCCTTGAGAGGATCAATCCGTGTATCTCTTTTCTGACGCCGTACATCTTTCTCGGCATGCGGCGTAGGAATTCTTGAGTGATGGCACAAGGCTGTGTAGCACTTGCCAAGGTCAATGTTATTGATGCAGCCACTAGTATATGGGCTAGTGAACAATGCGCTCAGAGTACACCCGTTTTCGTGTGACAGTGGCATCTAGAATAGAGCCCAAATTGCTCTGCAAACACCCGGACGTGTTGAATTCCCTAAAGCTGTCCTTCTCATCTTTGCTCATTCTCTACCATTACCACCCCAGGCTCACACGAAGTACAGCGAACGAGATTGAGTTCTCATGATGGCATTGCAATCTGCACAACCAGATTTGTCCGATTTGATCGAGCAGCTCCAGTCCTTGGAGCATACTATCCCCAAAGATGATGCAACGCGAAAGGCTCTCTACGATGTCACTCGAAACCTCATTTTCTTTCGAGGAACACCTAAGCCTAGGATGGAGTATGGAGAGTCCAGATATCCAATTTGGGGGCTCTACACCCTTTGTGTGGCTAGAAGGAAGGGTGGGAGGCCGGCATTTCTAAGGAATCTCATTTTTCGCGCTCGTTCGGCGCGGCCCGTCGCGCCAGAGCGGTTCTTGGGCGCCAACGAAACGCATTTAGAAAATCCAGTCACTCTCAAGGTCTACGACTACTATACCAATGTCAGTTAAGATCCCGATGACCTGCAACTGCTTAGCCGTGGCCAGAAGTGTGGGCACACGTTAGGTTATTACCTAAATGGGCTCTTACCGCCGACGTGCACTGCATTATAGCAACTCTAATGGGAAGCTACAAACCTCTTAAGTTATCTTTTCAGGTGAATTCACGATGTTTTGCTCCGTGCTAGGCCCCTCTGGATTTGTTTGCAGAAACTCTAAGACGAATGATCAAGAATCTGTTCATCCATGAAGCTACACCAAGCGACCTGGTAAATTTGGTAGAAAGTTTTGCGAACAGACTCAGATTACGCGCTTGCGGCTTTTTGTAAACTGAAGAATTCGGTACGAGTGGGCGTCCTAGGGTCATGACTTGGACGTTTGGATCGTTGAATAATAGTACTCGAAACCCTTATACCGTCAACAGGACAACAAAGCCGTCTTGGGAGACGTTCAAGCCCCTTTTTCTCGTGACGGTAGAATTAGGGCGCCAATGAGCTCAGTTTAATACGCAAGGAACAGCCCTTATGATCGTAGAACACCGCCAACTGGCAAGGCTCCGACATGAAGAGATTGATCCCGGTTTGGAATAATTGGAGTTAAAAGTGGCTTCGCGACGTACTCTGACAGAAGAATGGTTGTACGATTATTTACCTCAGTATGGCTATGACGTGCGGCACATCATGGCTGCCTCATTCAAAGCGACTTTCGTTTCGTGTCTCGTTGTCGGGGTTGTAGGGGACTTGCACCTTTCACCAGCATACGCCAGGAAGAAGAGACGACAGAAGCATGGGATGGTATGGACGCTGATGCGAGTGCAATTGATGTCGTGAAGCTGCGCTTAGCCAATGATTGGCGCACTTGTTTGAGAGACCAAGGCGCATTTCCAGCGTGTTCTGAAATAATGGCAGTCGTTGCGAACTGGGAGATTACGTCTCCGAATCACGACTCAGCCATCCTTGTACTCGTACCTCGCGTTCAATTTCTTATAGCGACTTGCGTGGAAAATGACCAAGTCCGTATCATGCTCGTATTTTGCTTTCCGTTTCCAAAAGATGGCATCACATTGGTCGCCAGACATCTCGTTCTGGCGATCGTCTGGGTAAACCAGATGATAGTTCGGCGACCCATAGGATAGCGGACTGAACAATGATCAGAGTTTGAGCTGTGTGGAGACGGCCGCAACGCTTTGAGACACGATGCAATACTCAAGACTTCTAGAGATTACTAAAGATCAAAGCTGTCGTGCTACATTCTTTGTGCCACGAGACTGATCGATTCCCAATTTATATGGTCGCCATGAGGCCTACAAATACTCTCTGTTGTTAACGATAAGGAACAACTTCCGGCCAAGCTCCTGGAACTGAAATACCCGAATCTGGCTGTCTGATATCTGGCTTAACACCTCGTGCCTCTCGAAGCTGGCGGAATAGTGTTTCCAATCCTTCAATAACGTCAGACTCTTGATCTTGACCCTCATCATACATCCACCGATATCGTGGTGGCAAATACGGAAAGTCAAATTCGCTTACGAGTTGGCTCCACCTAGGGTTTTTCCTTCTCTGGAGAAGCTCGTAAGCTGTGAACCCATACTGGTCCCTTGTGTCAAGATCGACTATGTTAAGGTTTTTTTCAGACAAGGCCTTAGCCAACGCCTTGATAAGGCTTAGGCTCTTGGTGTAAAGGACCACCGAATGCAAGACAGTCCAGCCTTCTACTCTTGTGACATCGAGGCGCGCTCCTGCTTGGACTAACGAATTAAATACCATAGTGCATGAATTCTCGACCGCGTGGGTCATAGCAGTCCTTCCTCTTGAGTCTCTGAGCTCAAGATCAATGCTATTCTCTAACAGTAGTTTCAAACGGCCCTGACGAAAGCTTCGATTCTCGGATTTGGCAGGAGTAACAGCCATACAGCAACACATGAGGGCGGTAAATAACCTGCCGTATTGGCAATTCCATCGAAAACCACGCTCAATCATCAGCCTGTCAATGGCCAAAATCTGGTCTTCTTCTGCGGACTCAGCAACTCCTTCCACGTATGGCCCTTCTCGGTAGTCTAGATAGTCTGCATTCAGAATACCTATGGGTGCTTTGGCCCCGTGTTCAAACAGAAGCTTGACACATGAGTAGCTTTCGGATTGAATAGAGGCAACTAGTGGTAGGGTACGGCGACCAAGGTCTGGATTAGCACCGTGTCTCAATAAAGCACGAACAATTTCCTCCTGTCCGAACCTGCAAGCATACCACAAGGGCGTGTATCCAAACACATCCTCTTGATTGATTTCTTGTCCGCAGTGGGAGATTTCAGAACTCAAGTCTCGCACAATTAGACCAAAGACGATCTTATGTAATTCGTTAAAGTTCATGTCTTGTGACACTTCGTCCCAATCTATTTTGGAGAGAAACGAAAGACTGGTCCTGAAGTCTGCGTAGCGCATGAAGTGAGAGCACAAAAATAGGTATTTGCAGTACTCGTTTGCAAAACTGCATGTCGTCAGCTTGCACTAGCAAAGATAGCTAACAGACACTCACGTCCCATATGGTCGCCCCTGTAGCGGTACAGACTCCAGACCAATGTCAATAAGAGAAGCAACCAATCGCATCCTTTCAGGGTTATGTCCATAAGAAAGGAGAGCTCTCTATTCGCTGCAGTGTCAGTCGTCTATTGAAAGCCAGTGGAAACAACCACTCTCCGCATACCGTTAGGAAGGAGTCACCAAACTCATCCACGTCATGCGGCGACCCTTCTCCCCGGGCCACCAATTTGTCGAAAGATTCAAGACTCCCTTCGATGACCGCTTGGGCTATAGGGCTTGAACTTGAGACCATCCGGCGGATTTTGAGACTTTGATTCATGCCGTGAAGCGACGAATATCCAATCCAGAAGGATAGATTTCTACTTGCGATCCACCTAGGTAAGCAGTAGCTTACGCTGACAAAAGACCCTCTGCTGTTCTCACATGCATGCATGTCGCACAACGCTCTGCCGTATGAAAAGCTAAGACCTGAGAATTGTAGGTACATGAAGCCCGAGCTTCGCTTGCTTGAATCCCTGTGACAAGCACATTGACAGGCTTTGCGGCAAGTTTTGGTAAATCTTGGCGATTTCATACCGCGCTCAGCATCGAACTTCATTCTCGCGTCCCTGCGCTTGAAGTCGCTTGTGGTCAAAGAGGGTGTTGGGTAGTTGGTCTTGGCACCTAGATTCATTTCTGAGGTTACTTGGCGGAAATTTCCCAGAATTTCCGCCAAGACCTCTTGCGTAGATGAAGATTGTTCTATCTTCGTATGTAAAGACTCGAGTGTGGCTTCAACCCGGGCCAAGCTGTTCCCTTGATCTTCATAATGCTGCAGCTGCTTCGATGCTCCAGCCTGGACTGTGACTAACACTCGCTCTGAATTTGCACTTTTCAAGCGTCAGCTCGACTGGAAAGACATGCAAGGGCAAGATATCGCAAAGGAAGGAATGCTAAGAAAATGTCCTTTGCCAGAATTAATGCACACCAATGAGCAAATTGAGCTGGTCTATGGACTCACTAGCTGCCGGCGTGCGTCAACGACATAACGTCCTGCCGAATCTCATCAAGCTGTCTTTTAAATCTCTCGACCACACTTCTTTTCTGGACCCATTGCCACCGGTCGACCTTACTGCTCTCCCCAGCTTCTGTCAAAGTATACTGCGCAAATTGGTCAATCTCAACAAGTTTGGCTTTGGCTTCGAGTAATCTCTCCCTTAGCTCCGGTGCATCTGTATCGGATTCAGGTACACCCCTCTCACTTGCTCGGAGAAATGATTCAAATCTTGAGATGTGATCGAGGAGGTCCCTCAATCCGTCCGGTGCATCTTTCACGTCCTTCAAGAGACGCAGACTTTTCTTGACTTTCTTAGCGGCGCCAATGACGGCTATGACGCTGGCAGTAATGGCAAGAGGGTCCATATTTCTGGTCCCAGACTCTTCGAAACATCTGTTACAACAACTTTCATGTCACCTCCGGACCTATGCTACAGTCCGTCTGTCTGTGGCCGCATAAAGGTACGAAAATGTCATAGCATTTCCTAATGCGCTCGAGGAACCATACCGCAGTCCATCACCGAAAGCTATCAAACGTGTTCTCTGTCTTATCATTGGGGAAGACTGGCCTCTTCGTCGACCTTAGAAGCTCAGAGCCTTGTCGACCGAATACTCATTTTTCAGCTGCGGGGCTGACAGACTGATCATGCAGCCTCGTTCTGTTCAGCCAACTTCTACAGCGACTCGTGGTGAAAATGAAACAGCATCAATCCTCTCACAATTCTCCTCTCAACTTCTTTAGAGACCTGATAAATTACGTTTTGGCCGGAAGTGATCCTCGACGCCGCTGGTCCATAAAGCATGATCGAAAAGCTACCCGATTCTCATCAGGAAACCACCCAGCCTTACTCTCAGCCGGGAACCCAGCTGATCTACTGTATCGGATTGCGGGAAAGATTCTCTGCAATGATAGTCGCTTCGAAATATCTACCGTCTTGGTCAACGTACTCTACCTAAAACTTCCGTATTAATTAGATGAACCTCACCGTTCCAGCCCCTCCCACGTGATGGCAGACCCTGTCACCCTCCTGTGTTCCATCCTCACCATAGCAGACTCTTCGAAGAAAGTGCTGGATGTCTGCAAATACTATGTATCTCACGCTAAGAATGCTCCCAAGGAGCTGCACAGAATTATCGAGGATGTCAACGCTCTTGAACAGACTGTCAGAAAACTGGATAGAGTTGCAAAATCCGCGCGGAGGACTGCTGAGACTTCCGGACGATTTGACGAATGGAATGTGCCTTCGAAGCGACTGGAGGGCCACGCTGAAGATTTGACGAAGATCATCGATCGTCAGGATATGAAGACTGGCTTCTTTCATGAGCTTACATTCCGCGCTCGTTGGCCCTCGGCATGGCGAGAAATTCGTGGACTACTGAGCGGCATCTCTTCAGAGAAGCAGAATACTCATTTGGAGACTATTATTTATGGCCTGTGAGTCTCAATCGATTCTAGCCGCCAGTATGCTGACATCTTGCGCAAGTGAAATGATGCATATGGTCCATGAACTTGTAGGGCAGGGCTCACTAGACAAACATCTTCCAGCGCCTCCTGACGGCCACTATGATCACTCCGACATAGTCTGGTGTAGCGTAGACCAACGAAGCCTTACAATGGAAGAACAGCAGACCGAGATCCTCAAACAGCTAGGCCAATGTTTCGAGTGGCACACGGCTTTATATGACTATCCCTGGTTTGAAAACGTTCATCGTGACTACAGCAGTCGTTGCCAAGAGCATAGCTGCGATGATTTCCTCAAATCAGACGCTTATCAAAAATGGAAGAATCCCCGAACTCGTGGCCCCGGCCTACTGTGTGCACAGGGTCCTGGTAAGTCTCGTCCGCTTTAGTGCTATAAACAGTGAGATTGAAGAGACTGTAGCAATCGTTGGCAAATCAATATACTGGTAAGATCTTCGAATGCTCGTTTACGGCGCGATTCTTAAGAAACTCTAGCTCTCAGCTTATCGAAGATCTTTTGTCATGTCGGAGAATAGATACAGGAGTTGCCTACTTTTATTTCCGGAACGAAATGAGAGCTCATGGGCGTCAGTGGAGTCCATACGATACACTGCGATTCTGGATCATGCAGCTCGCTTTACAGCTTCGGATTGTGCCTCACGCGAGCAGCATCCTAGCCAGGAGTACATCCGAGGAACGTGCTCTGATGAAGGTGCTGATGTCGTTACTGTCCCAATTCCGGCGGACTTTCTTTGTGATTGACGGGCTATACAAGACCTATTCCCAAATGCTGGCTATATTGGGAAGGATTCTTGAACAAGACTATGGTAACGTTAGTGTCGCTGTCTTTCATGGGGAGTCCAACTCACCACTAGAATCCTTGACGAAGTTCGCCGACGTGTCCATTCATGTGTCGGCAATTGAGCCGAATCTTCAACAATACGTGCACAGCAAGGTTATCAAGCTCGTGGGACCCGCCTTGCTCGATGCTGTTTCTCAAAACTCACAAGCAAATCCATCACTGGGAGAAATCGAAGAAGTCATCGTCGAGGCCTCAGATGGGCTGTAAGATAGTTATACCCACCACTTCTGTCAAAACTGACCATAATTAGCTATCTTGCCGTCGACATACACATAGACTCGCTTCTGGAAACCATTCGCGCACGTCGTGATATTGCTACATTCCTCAGAAATATACACGAGAACAACGAGATCATGCTGCAGCGAGATCATGAAACAAAAAGTCTTCGTCATAAGCCCAACACGAGCATCGGAGGGCCAGAGCACGAATCGAAAAGGGATGGATGAACACCTATTGGGGTCTTCATGAGAGTGTACTTTCGCCAATACGATAGAACGGGCGAAGGAAGTCCTGCCGAAGAAGACCTGACCTTTTCGTCACAGAATCGTACTGTCACCTGATATTGGGAATAACCACCAAATCATTGACGACGGGCCGTTGGCCTTTCGGTGGAATGGTGCAATGGTATCTATCACACTTCTCTTCACCAAGCTGAGATGAAGATTTAGAGCATACTACTAGCTTGTCGCTTTAGAAGGTGAGCAGTGACTTACACTGCAATGATACAGCAGATTTTATCACATAGAGGATATCAGCTTTACTGCTTGCAACAATGGAGATGCACTGTTGCTTACTCTTGCACCTCGGGACCATCGCTACTGTTTCCTCTACTCTCAAAGACGTCACGAATACTTTCGAAACTTCAAGACTCACAGACGAAACGATTTCCTTTTCGACAAATTTGCATGTAAATTTCTTTTTAGTCCTATCTCCCCGCTTCTATCCTCGCAACCAACCTCTTCATCCTCGTCCACTCCTCATTCTTCACACTCTCCCCCGCAAGCTCGCTCTCAACCTCAAACACAGTCACCACGCCCGCCGCACCTCCGACCGCCAGTCTCTTCCCCTCCTTCTCCTCCCACGCCACCTTTGACAGACTCCTGGCCATATAGGCACCTCTTTGGATACTTTGATTGATCTCTGGCGAGATCCTGGTGACTGGGACTTCAGTGTCGATAGTCAAGTCCCAGACTTCTACGTTGCCGGCTCCATCGACGGATGAGAAGACGCCGGGTTTGTGTGGGGACCAGCGGGCATCATATACGATGTCTTCGCGGGACATATCGAGAAGTGGCTCCACAATTTGCTCATTGTTCGAAGCAGCCGGATTGAGTATCGATGACGTTGCCGAAGCATTTGAAGATGGCGCACGAGTCTTCCAGAGCTTGACGCTCCAGTCCAGCGCGCTGGAAAGTACCAAGTCGCCGAGATCGACAGGTCCGCGAGCTGGGTGGAAGTCGAGACTCATTACCGGAGCAGCGTGGCCCCGGTAGCGCAGGCGTGAGTCCACACCGGCTTTTGCGCCTGCTCGGTCGTAGCGATGGCATGGGTACATGGTGCCTTCTTCCGTGCCTACGAGGAAGGACGTGGGGTCTGAGCCTGGGAAGGACATGCATGTTGGGCTTAAGTCTTCTGTCTTGCTGGGAGGTGGGGTGGTTAGTTCGAGGTATTCTTGGGGTAGGCTTAGCATGTCGACTGTCCAGCCGCAGACGACGCCGTCGGTGGAGCAGGAGATGATGTTGTTGGCATTTTGGGTGCCGACGAGAGATATTGAGTAGACTGGGTGGGTGTGGCCACCTGTTGATGCTCCAGTGAGAGGTGTCTTCTGTACTGGCTGAGGCGTTCTGGACCTTGTGTCCCAGAGAAGGACTTGTCCACTGTACGAGCCTCCAATAATAAGGGAAGGGTGGAATGGAGAAAATTTGGCAGTCATGATATCTGATGTGTTGTGAAATGTATACTCTGGTCGGGAGTGGAGATGAAGATTCCATATTTGGAGCAGGCCAGCAGGGTCTTGAGGTGCGGAAGAGTTCTTGGTGTATGATGCTAGAAGAAGTTCAGGAAACTAAAAGGATTAGAGACACGTTGGAGACTCGATCATAATGGCTCACCTTGGGTGAGAAATTCATATCGCTAATCATCCTTTTCTTGCTCCACCGCTCGTCGTAGAATTGAGCTATCTGTTTCATTCGTCTGCCCTTCTTGCCTTTAGAGCTTTCATAACCTTCATCTTCATCCTCGTCAACGCCAATTGCGCCATCGAGTGCATAATCAACCAAGACGTCGTAATCCTGGTCGAGCGCTTTCTCTATCACTTTGCTAGATCTCTCCACAAACTCCAGGAAGTCGTCCGAGGCAGTCACAGCATTAACCTCCTCATCCGTCAGACCTCTTGCTGGGAATTTGGATGGCCCTGTTGGGAGCAGACCATCATTGCTGAGATCTCGAGCTGCTTTCAACTCTTCTTCTATTTCATGTCTTAGATTCTGTCTTAGCTCTTCCTCCCTCTCACGTTCTCGCCGACTTGACCGCTTCACCCTAGGTGAATGACCTTGTGATGGTGATTGATTTTGTTCGGTGTCCGAGAGTTCGTCTGATGAGCTGCGTCGTTGTTGAGGCGGCCATGGCTCTGAAGTCTGAACACCTTTGTGGTATGTCTCTACCGTGGTCTTGGGAATTGTTGACGCTGGCGAAGACTCAAAGTTGGTCTCTACAGGAGCGGTCGACAATGTTTGGGTCCCGGTAGAGGACGTATGTATGGGAGCCCGACTTCCGCTCGAGGCGCGTTCATAGGTTTCGGTACCAACTCCTCCAGCTCCAAAGGTGGAGCTAGGCCTGCTTTTTCGGCCAGCCGGAGACGATGTCCCAGCATTTCTTGAACCGGGTCTATCTCCCACCAGAGTATCAATGAAGCTGTCGAGCTCCTTTCGGTCGGTCGTACGAGCAGGCGTGGAGGCTCTGCCCTGAACCCTGTGAGCCTAAATCTCTCATCCGAGGCAATATACGAACATGGTACCTCTGAGGATTCCCCTAAAAGCGATTCACGCTTCCCAGACTCTTTCTGTCGCTGCTCTCGCTCTTCTCGCTGCCTTCTGAGCTCAGCGAGCTTAGCCTTTTTGGCAAGTATTTCGTCTTTCCGCTGCATATCGCTGAGAATGTAGTCAAGTTAACATTATTCGGACTGAGGTGTTGTTGGTCGTGGAGACCATTTAGAATCCTCTTCAGTATCTCATGACGGACCGCTATATAAAGATATTCCTCTCGGGACAATTCGCCTATTCATTGGCTAATGAAGACATTGTGAGATCTGAGAAGACGAGGATACTTTGAGTGAAGGGGAGGGCGTCCAATACGATACAGTCTTGACCCTCTTCACCTGGTACGTATTGAACATGCGCCATTGCCTTAGTACCTCAGGCGTGCATGCCAAGCCCGCTAAAGTTTTAGCGCCACGCTAAACCGGTTCCTGTTAGATCTTCCGAGGATAACTCCATATCCTACTTACGGCACGTCTAAGCGTAAAACCCGGTATTTTTACTAGATAAACATTATTTTAGTGCGCGCCTATATAAACCTTTAATATAGGGAACGGATAGGTGTACACCCCCTTTTAATATATATACGCCCCCTATTTTTATATATATACCCTCCTAAATACGGTTAGCCTCCGCGGCTACGCGACTAATAGTTAGCCTTACTAACGCGTAAATCTATCTACTAAAAAAGTCGCCCTAGGCGCAATCCTATTAATAACTAACGAACTAACTAACGACTACTTTAAAGACTAATAGGAACGTCGCTCTAGACTAGCTATAGCGTATAGGGGTATAGGAAGTAGGTAATATAAATATAGGCTACGACCCTAATACTTAGTAATATTACGACTACTAACCCGGATCGGGGATAGCGCTAAAAAAAGTTTTAAACTCGAAAACCTCGTTAAACGACTCCTTTTACTCCGGTCGCAGACCTCTAAGGTTTTTCCGAAGGTTTTTCCGGTTTTAAGAGATAGATATTTTCGATTATTACTTAGGGCTTTAGTACTCTATAACTATACTACTTCTTCTCTTTAAGATTATATAGGCTTTAAGATTTAGCCTTATACTCGTACCGACGCTAGTCTATAGCCTTATAACTATCGTACTAACCTCGTCGTCGCTACTTAAGTAACTAGGTAAATTATTAAGAAAAAAATTATTAGCGCCTTAGTATACGATATAATTAAAATAATTAATAACTTTAAAATATAATTATTAGAGTAATTTAAGACCTTCGTAAGACTCGATTATTTAATTAATAAGACCGAACTATATAAGATATATATATAATTAACAAGCTTCCCCGCGTAAATATAAGTCGAATAGAGACTAGCGAATAGGCGTATAAGCGTAGATACGCTCTTAGCGCACTAAGTATACCGAGAGATAACGCCTAGTAGGGGGTAGGCTACCGCACCGCTAGCGAAGGTAGTAGTAGTAGTAGTAGAGGAGAAAGGGGTAGGGATAGACGCGAAGCTACGCGTAAAAACGCGACGAATATAGCGAATAGAAGAGAAGTAGTAAGTAATAGCCCTCTAGAACGTTTAGTAAGGCGAAGGTATATAGATAGCCTAAAGTAAAGAGTAGGCGAGGGTATATAGGCGGCGTTAGAGTTAAAATTTAAGGAGCTATAGCCCTAGATATAGTACCTCCTCTAGACGGCGCTACGGACGGC
>JAABUP010003428.1_pt1 | contig 28045 bp, 36 predicted proteins | sample 5559201 | NCBI WGS metagenome assembly JAABUP01 (sample SAMN10711887, study PRJNA513373) | rock metagenome | isolation source: Antarctica rocks | place: Antarctica | reverse complement strand
CATCGTTACATAAGTCGTTTACCTGTCCTGAGTCGCAGCATCGAATAGCTCGGCAGCTGTGTGCTCTACAATAGTCTAAAACAGACCTGCTTCAGACTCTGGACACCACTTTTGACGAGAGCTGTACGCGAGTACGCGAGCAACGCGGCACAACACTGCTCTCGGGGCTTCTCGATGACGGTTTCTGGACCATCGTGACGCCGTAACTTATCGGCTACCGTAACAAATCCGTCAAAGTCAAGGACCGATGGTTGCACAGGCACGGCTGCCTCGACAAAGGCGACAGTCCTGGAGCGTTTCCTGCCGTTGCACAGGTCGTCCCTGGGCTCGCGCCAAGAAGGCGGGACGTCGTCTTGTCGCTGCTCTCCATCCAGGATGAGAGTTATCAGGAACTCCCTGTTGTGCAGCACGTTCCGTGACTTCCATCGCCTGCCTTCAGGATCGTGCTGTTTTGCCAGGTCCCACAGCGTGTCTCTAGCTGGCTCCTCCCGTCTCATCTTGTTCTGACGCATGTTGCACAATGCCAGCGCGCGGTTCTTGTTCTCTTCAGAGGCGCCCGGAGGCTTGGCCTGGAGGTACCACTGCTGTCTACAGCGATCAAGTTTTGCGAGGATCGCCATGAGCGGGCCTCGGGTCACGCGAGGAGATGCCTACAGTTGGCACGGTTCAGGAGGCGAAAGATTGTAGCGGCAGAACGTGAAGAAGAGAGGTCGCAGCCGCCCGGAAGAGAGGAGAGTTACCACCGGAAAAGTTCGGACGTGGTCTGCGGGAATACTAAAAGCCTTACCCCGTATTACGAGGGGAACTTTCGGGTACCCGAGAACGGCCAATACAGCGTGTAATCTCCTTCTTCTTCTTTAGTATGAGTACCCCGCAAATGGATCCCACCAGATTCTGAATATAGACAATCCCTTGTACAATTATCTGGTTTGGATTTCCAATTATGCCATTATTGCTCTGGTAAGCAGCTGCTCGCCGGTGTGTCATCATTGCAAGGCAATGGGGCCAGCATCTTTTGCAACTTGCAAACCCTATACACCGTGTAACGTGACGTGTAATGTGTTGGGTATCTATGTCCGAGATTGGGAGCACTGAGATAGCGCTGTTGGTGTTGGGATGGGGCATAAGTGCAACGGTGTTGAATCATACAAACAAACAAGGAAAAGGCTTTTGTCGAGTACTGAAGTAGTCCCTTTAAATTTATTGCGTCGCGGATTTCAAATGGACGGAATAAATCCCCTCGAGGTGGCCAGGTTTGTATTCAAGTCTGATCATCCTGACAGCATTTGTATGCTACGCTTGTTGAATTTTCGTCTTTTTCACAGCCTTAACCGTGATGCGAGAATAACTTGTGTCGCAGTGTGCACACGTGTGTGTTTCGCCTATTTGTGCAGCGTGATTGATGTAGCGCTGCAACAATCTCGGTGAGTCCTGATGCTTCTCCACGTATGCATGTAAGTAGGCATCTTTCGTTGTAAGGTTCTATGTGATTCGCATTGTGTGACAATGTCAGCCATACACTGTGTATGGTATGATACACAGCTCATGCACATACACTAATTCATGCATGCACGTGGGCCTCCACCTCACATGTTTCACATGCATATTGTGATGCATGTTACCACTTTCGCCCCGCGCTGTTGCAGTTTGCCTGTGTGCATCACAATGTCCGATGTCGACAAGCTGCTTGCTGAACTTCTTTCAGACGAGGACAGCGAGGTAAACGGCTGTGCGTTGCAAACATACAGCTGCATGCCCGGGAGTCGGTGAGTTTCACTGACGCCCTGCTCGGTGCTGTAGGAACTGAATGACAATCTCCATTGTGAGCAGCAGAGTTCAGGCATTCTCGAGTCTCCTGGTAAGCACACTTCGTGCAAAGCGTTGTAGAAGATTGACTAGGCACTTTGGACATTTGAGTAACTGTTGGTCGATCGCCAGCAGATCGCCATTTGGTGCGGTGCGTCTCAGACAAAATTGAAGACGCAGTTTTGCATCTGGGGTGTGCTGCTGCAGGTAGCATCACGGTGCACTCGCCAGCCCTTGCTACTCAGGAGCCTTTGCCAGGGCAGGAAGTTGTCTCAGTTAATCAGCAGACAAGCAAGTCATCAAACCAGCCTGCAGCTGCCGCAGCAGTCTCTGACAATCTGCCAGGGCCTGGCAGGGCAGACCACCAGCTGCTGACGCGTGCCTCAGTAGACCCATCTGACAATTTGCCTTCACTGTTGTTGACAGATGAGCAGACTTTGCATGAGCAGACACAGCTTTCCATCACAAGCTCTTTCCAGCCGCAGGACAACATATCATTACTGGACACCGTGCTGCTTGGCTCGCACTCCAGCTTGCCCACCTCCGATGAAAAGTTGCTATTTGTCGATAACTCACACACGCTCCACACCTCCTTGCCACATGTGGAGCAGTCTGGCTTTGAGCAGGCAGCAGAAGGGGTGGCAGCAGGAGCTGCTGAGGTGCAGGCACTGGGCATCTACCATCAGCTTGCCACAGAATCTCTACCAAAGCCAGCTAATACATTTGACACGCCTGAGACCAGTACTGCTGTTGCAAACAGCCAAGCAAGCACTTCAGCAACTTTGCAAGATAGTCTAGATGCTTTGTCAGCTGATGAAGATGACTTTGCTGACAATGTAGAGCTCTCATTAGCAGGCGTACTCAGTGGGCACTTGCCCCAGCAGCAGCCAGGTAGGGCTCCAGATGATGTCAGCAGCTTGCTGATGCCAGATCCCCAGTCTTTGCAGGAGCGTTCTCATGCTACCTGGCAGGTGCAGAATCAGCAGCAACAGCTTCTGCAACAGCAGGCTGATGCACAGATGGTATCACAGCCAGCTGCTTCTGATATAGCGCCAACTCAACTGACAGAGTCAGCTGCACAGCAGGACAATACAGCGAAAGACCATGGCCATGCTACTGATGATCAGGCCAGCTTGGCAGCTTCTATTTCTGAACAAGCCACACACAGGCAGCACACTGCGGCTGCAGCAATGTCTCGTGAAGACCCACAGGCACTTGGGCAGCAACAACAGCCCAATGACAGAGTCACTGAGCAGGAGCGGAAGCAAGATGAGCAACACAATGGTGCAGTGGGTGTGCTGCCGCCGCATGAGGCAGCAATGGCCAAAGCAGAAGAAGCAGAAAGGAGGCTGCTCACTGGTGGGTGGTGCCATTGTTGAAGGCTATGGGCAGAAGGCACGCCTGCGCCACGCATGCTGTTCCTGCTGCATTCAGCACCTTGTTGTCTTTACCATGTCATGGCTTGCATTACACATGTCCTTTTGCTGGCTGGCACGCACAGCCTGTTTTTGAGCAGCCCAACATATGCAAATTACAACAGCAGCTCAATGCATGTGACACAGCCTGCCTTGCACCAGAAACCAGTTCAAGATCAGGTTGTCTGCTTGGGTCAAGTGAGCATGCATGGATGCTCAGTGTCAGCGTCAGTTATGGGTTTGTTCATGTGTTTGTTTGTCACCGTTCACCAAAAGCTGTGAACAGCTGCCCTACAAATGCACCCTTACACTTGACACTGTACCCTGGCATGCTTGTCTTGAAAGCCGTTGAACTCACACAAAATGAAGTCCTCACAACAGGCAATGAATGTATGTAGGGACAGCGTGTCATACAACTTGGAGGCACGTCAAGTTTGGTGTGTATGCTGCAGATAAGTCCTTGGCAGCTAGTCAGCTTGAGGAGAACCCTGCAGAGGCACTCATGTGAGTACCTGCTGGCGCCTCATCATGCTGCTTGTGTGCAACACATCTCCACCCTCTATATTGCATTGGTAACCAGCATCACACTGGGTATTACCATCGTCAAGATGGTTGTATTGTCTGGCTGGATGTCGTCCAGATCATGCTGCTGCGAAGCATCACTATACTTGGGTGCAGACTTACTGCCTGTCATCTTGTACTGTTCTGACAATTGCACAAGAACATTGCCTGCTGCACAGACATCATGCAGATTGTGTTGGAATATAGCATCCTTGCAACAATGTGCTGATCTGGCCAATCATTGCAGGTCCCGTTTACAGTGGGGGGCTGCAGATTGGCCACAGGAGGGCAGGCCTGACAGCAAGGGTGGCCTGCTGGGGGGTGAGGTCATGCTGCGCTTGGACCTCATGCCTGCCTTTCAGGTACACCTGCAGTACTGCTGCTAGCACTTTACCGTGACCTTGCAGCCCACTTGATCTGATTAGACGTGCGCCCATGTTACATCTGCAATCTTCCACCCCAGCTGAGGATGGCTGGCCTCAGCTCTCAGGATCCAGGTCTCAGAGTCCTGGTCTCTTGTTTCGTTGGCATGCTGTGTTAACATGCATACCACAGTATGCATTTAGCAGGCATTCACTGTTGCATATCTGCATTGATGTGTTGTGTCCCTTGTGCCTTGCTTGCAAACTATACTTGGTTCAGGAGTATTTTGCTTTGGGCGGCTCTCTAGGCAGCGGCAGGGCAGTTGCAGCCTTTCGGGGTTTGGTGGCAGTGGGCACCAGCAACGGGGTGGTGGGAGTGCTCATGCCCAGAGGCCTCTCTGCAGATGGCCACCCCAATGGGCAGGCTCGGGTGGTGCAGCTGGGTGAAGCCAGGCCCGAGGACAATGCTGTCAGCAGCATGGCTTTCAGCCTACAGGCAAGCCATCACCAGCATACTCTGTGTACACTACTTATGCTGTCATACCGATGTCCTGTCATCTTCCTGTTTTAGCAGGACCTTGTGTGACTCAGTTCTTATGAACATGGCTCATGCTTGCCATTCAAGCAGAGGCACTTGCATAACCACACTGCTGATGATCGACTCCTTCATGGCTGTTCTGATACAGGGCAACATCCTGTTGGCAGGGCATGCCAATGGGGAATTAATTTGTGGGAGTTCAAGCGCACAGGCTGGGAGGCTGTGAAAGCCATCAAAGATGCTCATGCCAGTGCGGTCACTAGTGCCACGTTCGTGGAGGGCAGTGCCCAGCTGGCCCTTACTGCAGATGCCAAGGGCCGTTTAGTGTCTCACAACGTGACAGCCTATCTCAGTATCACCTCTATCTTTGCTGGTATGGAACCATACCGATGCATCATCCCGTCATAGATCACCTCAGGAATGCATGTATGTTGACTCAGGACCTTTTGTCTGCTGCTGCTGCCTTGCTGGCAAACGGTTATATGCTATTGCTTATATGGCTGACTGCTCCTGCTCAGCCTGTCCATGAGCAGCATGATACAAGTGTTGCGTCAGTATGTATGCCAGCAGAGCGCTCAGATTGCGATATGCAGGGAGGCTAAGCAGAAGCAGTCAGCCAGTCATGCTGCTTGATGGCAAGCAGCTGGGGCCAGTGTGTTGTGTGCTGCCCCTCCTGCCACCTCGGTCCTTCACCCACCCAGATGCTTCTGATCCAGCACGCACACACATCGCACAGGTTTGCATCAGCCTCCGTTTGCTGAGTTATGCTCACACAGCGATGTGCAAACCTGTGTGAGACCAGAGAATTACTTTCTTGGGGTATGGGTCTGGCATCTGTATGGAAGGTGCCCCTGTGTTTATGTGATGCGTGCTGCAGACGGCCCCTTATCTGTAACCTGCTTTGCATTCCACAGATATTCTAGTATTTGATGCCAGCAGCATTGCTTACTTGCTGCAGGAGAATGCTGCCATTCATGAGGGTCTGTTCCTGGCAGCCACTCTGGGTGGAATGCTCATTGCTCGTGTCACACCTGATGCTCGCTTCAATGTGCTGCACAACCTGGCTCGCCCCCCCGATGCCAGGGAGGGGTGTTTACCCTACCCCACCTGGCGTCTGCGCACACCTGCAAAATCTAGCTCCCCCACAAAGTATGGCCTGCTTTGCAAGAGAAACATGTTGCTCCCGAAGCAATGCCCTGTGTGTGACCTCTTTGTGCTTGTTTGTACTACTGGTCTGCACCTGGCAGTGCTACCCAATCAGTCCCATGATAACAAACTGCTTTTGATGTGTTATGTAATGCATAGAATGTTTCTAGCGCCTGCCAGAACAACATGCATGAGATCATACCAAACAATTCAGTCAACATGCAATTGCAGGCAACTGCCTTCAGCCACATTAGTGCTGGCATGGGAGAGGAAGATCTACCTGATGGATGTGCCTTTAGCAGGGCTGCCTGGCGCGGCCGCTGGTGAGGCTCAGGCTGCAGCCACCAGGGGTTTTTCTGCACCTCCTCCTGCAAGGGTCCTCAGGTCGTGGGACTCTGAGCACACGGTATGATCATGCATGCATGCTGCCGGTAGACAACACTCACTGCCTCAGCATGCCCTGTTGTACAGCCAAGACTGTAGCAGGAGCCTCACCAGGTGCTGCTGCACTTATCCTGAACTTGACTTGAGCAAAAACCTCTACTTGTGTGTCTTCACAGAACGATGAACTTGACCGCTGTTGTGAATGATCCGGCACTGACACTGTTTATGTACTTGCAGGTGGTTGGCATGTCTTGGCTGAATGATCAGGCTCTGGCTGTAATGAGTGAACAAGGACCTCGCTCCCATGTGCATCTGTATGATGCTTCAGGTGTGCCACTGTGTCTGCTACTGCAGCTCGCATCAAGCTAGCCATGGGCATATCAGCATGGCCTCAGCCCTTGTTTTATATAGTAGCCTTGCATGAAACTGAGGTCAAGCCACTGAGTTGCAAGGTTGTGCACTGGAATGTGTTTGGCCGGATACACTGAGGCATGAGTGTTGACAGGCAGTGGTGTGAGAGAGAGACTGGTGTTTGAAGACAGCCTGGTCGGATCTCAGCACATTGTGAACGCGTCAGGCATCCCAGAGCAAGCCTGCCATGTTTCTCTTGCCTTCACCCCAGACCGCCTCATTCTGCTTGCCTCTCAAGGTAAGCCCCCCACAGATACAGACATGCATGTCAGGATCCTGCACAACTTGTCTACGTGTGCCATGCCTGTGTTCTAAATCACTGGTCCGGCCCAATGTTGCACGTTCACTGCCATGTGCAAAGACTTCAGATTGGTGTAATCTGCTTGCTATTGTCAGTAGATGCCATGACAGCTGTGTCACCGGGCGGGCTCTGCAGGAGTGCGCAGCGCACGGCTGCTGAGCTGGCAGGAGCGGCTTGCAGCGCTGAGAGAGCTGCTGTTGTGGGACCATGCCCTCTGGCTGGGCCTGCGTATCTACATGGCTGCTCAGCCTCATCATAGCAAGGTGTCCCGCTGTCACAAGTTTGATGGCATGTCAATTCAAAAGTGCTTATCAAACCGCTGTGTAAACAGCATACCCATTGGAGTTTGTGCATTGCGCTCATGTACGTCTGGCCTGCTCTTTGTGACATGTTGGCAATGCATGTTAGCATGCAGTGTCTGACAGCCTGTTTTGCAGGCTGGCGCACCAACAGCAGTGTTGTCAGTCTGGAGGGGAGAGGGAAAGGGAGCAGACCCTGCAGCAGTGGCTGCTGCCCTTGTCGCTCTGCTGCTGGCCTACCTGGACCTTGCTCTGCCAGAGCCTTCTGACGCCTACCTGCAAGATTGTGCTGGGGAAGAAGAAGATATGCAGGTTCTTTAGCCACAGTCATTTTGCTGGGTAACACCTGCAGCAGATGCTATTCACAGTCTAGCGCAGTTGTCCAATGAGTGGATGCTCCAGCCTGATCTGCTTATTGACCAGGGCAAAATGTAGGCATTGTTGCCTTCTGTCCGGCCCTGCATCTGTGCCCTGTTGGGGCTTATCTGGGGTTGCTTGTCATGTGTCTGCCTGGCTGCAGGCTGCTGGAGCGGGTGACACCGCCATACAGCTGTGCATCCTCATCAAGAGGGCCGATGTGCTATGGGAGGGCATCTATCCTCGCTACCTGGCACGCAAGCAGCAAGGCATCCTGCTGGAGCGCCTGCTACCCCACATCCTTGCCTCCAAGTTGCCATCCTTCCCGCCAGAAGTCATGCAGGCAAACACTCGCTGGATCCTCGTATCTAGTCTGCACCATATAAACCTATATAAATGTCATGGAACAACACCCAGGCGCATTGCAGCAGACGGCACACTCCACACAACACCAAACAACCGCGGCATATGCTCTTGCAATCTGTTTGGGCAGAGTGTTGACATGCATAGTATGATAAACTGGTATGCACCTTAGCTTAACATACTTTTGGTGGCGCAGGCTCTGGTGGAGCATTTCAGCGCTCATGGGCAGCCAGAAGCTGTGGAGCGAGCGGTCCTGCACATGGACATTGCCTCCTTGGACCTCAACCAGGTCACTGCCTTTTTCACATGTCTATCACTTTTGCCGTGCTGCCCAAACATCCCTGAGGAACAGACACACCCACACTTCCTGCTTTGCACAAAATGGTATGCCGCATGTGATGCATTTAGGATCCGCCAGGACTTGTAGACTGCAGCTGCCTGCACACAGTCAGATCTGCTGGCAACAAAGCTTGTTGCTGGGTGACTCCAGCTCATAGCCTTGGGAAGTCTACCGTGTCTTGATCATGAAAGCAATTTGCTGAAAAGCGCTCTTCTGCGCATGACTTTGAACGCCAGCCATGTTTGGAATGCAGGTGCTGCGCCTGTGCTGGAGGTATGGCTTGCTGACCGCCCTGACATACATCCTGAACAGAGGCCTGAATGACTACATGGGCCCCGCTGCCCATCTGCTAATGGCCCTGCTGAGGCCCTCTGCGCATGGCCCCGGCAGTGACAGCAAAGCAGCAGGGTACAGACTGCTGGTGTACCTGCGCTGCTGCCTCACAGGCTGTACCTTTCCACCAGGTCCGCAAGCAATGCTCATTTTGGTAGTATTCCCATTCCAGCGGTGCTGCCGGACCATTTCACTACTCAGCATCCCCAGTCCAGCCTGCTATGTTAGCTGGTGTACATAGTTGCACTCTAATGCTGCAGACAGATTCTGCTCATGGCCGGCAAATCCTGCTTAAGCGTGCAGAGCACAAAGCAAGGAGACCTCACCTGGCATTACTTGTGCAGCAGCAACATTGCAAGCAAACCAGTCAGATGCATGGCAGAGACAGTCAACTGTCTCTACTCTGTGTGTCTGTGCGCAAAGACAGAGAAAGGTTACATACGATGCAGGTAGTGGTGGTTTGCCTGAAGCAATGGTACCAGTGGTGAAGGCTCAGCTGTTGGCCTTCTTGATCTACACAACACCACCGATGCTTCAGCAGCAGCTTCAAGGAGTGGGGCAGGGTTCAGGGCAGCCTGAGGATGCCTCTGAGGAAGAGCAGAAGGAGCCTGATCTGGAGCAGATGCTTCCTGGGCCCTGCCCTGTGCTGCATCGCCTGGTGGCATTTGACCCTGGTGAGACCATGGATTCTGTGCCTTGTCAATCTTCACATCTGGGGTTCCTGTCATGCACAAACCAGATGCCTACCAATACAGCAACAATCAAACATGCTTTGCACTTACTATACAGCCTGCTTTTGCCAGGAGTGCGAGCAGGCTTGTCCTTTCAGCATCACCACTGCACACTACTAGCACTCATTTGGGTGAAATACCTGTGAGCAAGACAGGAACTTTTGCCTTTCATCAAGCAAAATGTAGATTTGGTGTTGGGTGTAGGTGCGGTGCTGGCAGTGTTGCAGCAGAGTTTGGCTGGCTGGGAGGCCCTGGAGACAGACCTTCTAGAGTCTGCCAATCTCACTCAGCAGGCTGATGAGCTGAGCAGCAGAGTCAGGAGTGCCACACAGGTTGTGGTGGATGCTGTGCTAGATCTGCTGGATGCTGGCGTTTTCAGGTAGTCAAAATGCTGCTGTATTTGAGCAGGGAAAATGCTTGTATGTTTCAGCTGGCATATACAGGCATCAACACTCAACCCGAAATCTTCACATTTCAAGAGTCAAGGCAGTTTTCAGACCTAACTACAAGCAACAACGACAGCAAGGGTGTGCACATCCTATCATTGCTTCTGCTGTGTATCTCATTTTTAATTCCACTGGGTGGTACTGCCCAAGCAAAAAGCATCTGCACATGATAGGCTTGCGGTTTGTAGGCAGAGTGATGTCAACAAAATCGATAGCACAGCTGAGGCGCTGCTCTTTGTGAGGGGCCTGCTGGTGGAGGGCAGAGCCACAGCAGAGCCCCAGGCCACAGTGAAGGTGCTGCGCCACCTGGCACAGGACCCCCAGCCGGGCGCTGAAGACTCCTTTGTGGCTGTCCTACAGACTGCTACCCTGCAGGGTGTGCAAATCTTGCGCTCACTACTGCTTCTCACAAACCTTGTGTTGGCCACTCAGTGATTGCAGACACAGCAGACCTCTGTCATCCCCTGTTGTCAGTCTGTCCTCCAATTCCTAATTTCTCATTTGTACCATTTGATGCAAGTGTGTCTGTGTCATCTGTCCTGATGCACGCTCATGGACCTTTTGATACAAGGTGCAACAGATGCCACAGTTGACCTGGACTCCTGAAGCCATATGCTGCCTGGTCAGCCACGTGCACCTGTTCTGATGGCAACTTGCAAATTGGGCTCTGTGCCGACACAGGTTTTGATATGGATCAGGCTCTGCACCTGGCTCAAGAAGCAGGCTTCCAGCAGGCTGTGGTGCGCGCACATTACCTGGCTGGCAACTTCCTGCAAGCCCTGCACTGCACCATCGGCACCGCCTCGCCCCCTGGTAAGTGTGCTGCACCCTGCTCTTGAATGACAAGTAAATGGCGGACGGCAGTCTGGCTGCAGGGTGTTGTGTTGAGACAGTGACAGTATTCACAACATAGGCAACATCTCATGTGTTGACTGTTGTTGGTCATGTCAGTAACACAATGTATGCATGTGAATGTCAGGGGTTGCTTGCGTTAAACCGCAATTGTGCAAGAACCTCAAATATGCAGGCATCAGCACCTGCTCGTGCTTGATCTTGCATGACATCATCATGTTCCTGAACCCAACATATGCATACACTTGTCCACAGAGGCCAGTGTAATCTTACATTTGCAATATGGATGCATGCAGGTGCAGCGTTCAAGTACATAAGAGATGTGCTGGATGAGGGCCACATGCCTGAGGACAGGGTTGCAGCTTTCAGAGGTGCTGTGATGGGGTCCATTGGGGACCTAGCCAAGAGTGAGCCCCATGAAGCTGCAGTTCTTGTGCTGGAGCGCTTCCCAGAGGAACATGCCGGCGTTGTGGAGTCCCTGCAAGATCAGCCTGAGCTGCAGTACAAGTACCTGCAAGCAGCCACACAGGTCAGCCATGTACAAGTACTACATATACGGCAACAATTTGACAAGCTGATACGTCATACATGTGTTACATAGATGTATAAGCATGTAGGTGCCAATGATAGTACGCATAGCCGTCAAAATACAGAAGCATGTGCTCAAAGACCGAAATGCGTGGGGTCTTGTGACGGCAAAAATTGACACACGTAAAGCTGTGAGTGGGTTGCAGGTTGCCAAGGCCAACAGGGCTGTAGAGAATGAGGTGAGGGGGTCACCAGATGGGGTCGGGGTGAGCAGTGGGGTGCATGATCAGCTGCTAGCTGAACCTGCAATGTGCGAGCAGTTTGTGGGGCTGCTCTGCCAGTTTGAGCCAGCAGCAGTGCTCGCATTCCTGCAAAGCCATGACAGCTACAGGTACACTGTCGTTGTGCCTTACAAATGTAAAGCTCAAAGCAAGAGTCAGCTGTATGTCAATGATTGCTTCAGTATGTGAAGCATGGTGGTGACCCCTAAGTCCAGGGCTACAAGTATCACGCCTGCCTTCTGCTAGATCTTGCCTAAAAACAGCAAAACATATGTCAATGGATGATTGACTAACAGTACTAAAAGGCAAAAGTGTGGTGATGCTCATTGAGTAGATGCTGTTTACAGGGTAGAAGCTTGCCTGCCAAGCTGTCAACGCTATGAGGTGAATGATGCCCACGCCTACCTGCTGGAAAGACTAGGGGACATTGCTGCTGCCATCAAGCTGTATGTGCGCGACATTGAGCGCTGCAACTCTGCTCTCATACAAGGCGTCCTGCAAGGGGATGTGCCCTTACCCAATGTCACCTCTGCATCTGGCAGGTATGCTGTTCACACCCACCTGCTCCTCTACAGGATTGTGCACCGTCACAGCATGCTGTCAAGACCATACATGCATGTCGTACAGGAACCTTGTTTCTCTGTGTCGATGTGGTAAGGCCAGATTGTAACTCTTTGTCGTTTGAGGCTCTTGGTGAAATGCAGCAAGCACTTGTGAAGGCGTGCGTTCAGCCACACTGTACCAATGCGGCTGTCTATCCGCTCAACCCATATCTTGGTCAACAGTCAACTTGAATGTGCAGGCTGAAGGGCTATGCTGGCTCAGCTTCATTGTTTTCTTACTCATCAGGCCATACGCTACTGGAGCGCCATGCTTCCACCCCCAAAGCTGCTGGTGACCCTTCACGCCCACCCCAAACCCCTTTGCTGGCTGCCCACCAAGCCCTTAAGGCTGCAGTTGCGCTTTGCCAGAGGCACTCCCTGGAGGCCAGCCAAGACATGGCTCACCAGCTTTGGTTTGAGGTGCTGCAGGTCAGACCTCATGCTGCAACCTGGCGCAGCAACTGACTAAGCCTGCACATGTGTCGCCTCGTGCTGGCAAGCATACTGGTGCACTTACTGCATCAATGTGGGTCTGTGCAAAACATATATGGCAAGCATCACCAGTATGATGACCACCAGCAGACATGCACTAGTCAGGCAGCAGCATGCAGCAGGTTACTAGACTGCAGCTGACACTGATGTGGTGCCATCTGAGGCATACTTTGTTTGTGGTTGCAGTGCTATGTCCAACAGCTGAGGCAAATCAGACAGGATGCTCAGCAGGTGGGAGAGGCACCCAGTCTTGGTGAGCCCCACAAGTCTGGTGGGGCTGACTGGTCACTGCTGTCTCCACGCGGGAGCTTATCACAAGTGACCCCCAGCCTTATCACAAGGGCACATTCTGCCCACAATCCGCCAGTCATGGCATCAACAGAGGTGAAAATTTGGTCCCCCTTGACTGCTCATGTTTGATGTACAGTCATGTCAGGGTTAGGGCCAACATGGTTGGTCATTTTACCACATCTAAGCATGTTGCCATATGCACAGACCGTTGTGTATCACATACATCAACAGGTCTGCCAGATCTTCCCTTAGGTAGACACGTTTGGCCCTATCAAACCTTTTCTTTGATATGAACATTTGGGCATGAGTAGGCCGAGTGCCAATGCGCATGGCAATTGTGAGTGCCGTGCTTGTGCTGCCAAAGGCACTGATCACATGCTTGTGAACTTCCAGTTCCTTGTCGCAATGCAGGTTGAGAGATTGGCAGCCATTCAGCAGGTATTCACTGGCTTTATGGAGGAGGTCATTTCAGGAATGGCCGGCTACATTCCCCTGAAGGCCATTGGACAGCGCATTCTTGCCCAGTACAGCCGCCAGCAGTTTGGAGATTTCAGAGGCACCCTGCTGGGCCTATTGTCTGCCTACAACTACGAGTCCAGCATCCTGACAACTGCTAGGTGCACCTCTTGCACCATGTGCAGAAACAGGCCTTGTTGGCAGCTTCAAAGCTGTACCTGCAGGTCCTGGTGCTGTCTCAATGCATGTGTCAAAGCCTTGTCTGACAATGCTTGACAGACTGTCAGTTAGCAGGTTGACAGCCAAGGATAATGCAGATGCTACGGAGTCACTTCGGAATTTGCCGCCCATCTAACAAAGGCCTTATCACTGTGCTGCAGCCGTTTGATGGGTTCAGATGCATTCCGTAGCCTGTTCACACTCTATCAGTCCAGGACCAGGGTGTCTATGCACGTTGACACAGTCAAAGACAGTGACACCGAATACACTGATGATGCAGAAGGCAAAGCTGCGAGTACAGCTGCCTTTGCTGCACCCAGCTCTGCTGGAGCACACGCACAGGTAGGCAGCTGTACCACGCAAAGACCAGCGATACCTGCTGGCCTGTGTAAGATAATTTGCGTCACTGTGTGATGTATGCTGCACTCTGCGCTTCAAAGGAATGCCGGCTTTTGCTTCGTTAATTGTTCTGGTAATGAAGCGTGCCTCTGGCTCAAGATGATACACATTCCTGCAGGCGGTAGGAAGTGGCAGTCAAGGTGGCACAAAGCTTAGCCTGGACTTGACGCCTGCATCTGAACGCTCAAAGGCTTCTCCATTTGAGCTGGGAAAAGGGTTGCACACCAGTGTTATTGCAAACAGACAGCCTGAGAGTCCAGCATACAAAAGTGGCATTGACATCAGCTTTCTCAGAACGCATGACCTGTGAAGTCACTATGCAATTTTATGAGTTACAGGACAGCAGGCCTGTGCCTGAATGATTAAGATTGCAATTTGCTGTGAAGGTTGACCTGCTGCTGTGCCTTCCAGACCTGCTGGTGTTACGTGCAATCATACATGACCTCAGCTGCAGTAGAATGTGGGTATGCGGACCTTGAAATGGGCAGAGGGAGCAAGATAGTAGCAGGCAGCTTACGTACATGAAAGAAGGCAACAGCTCAATTCTGCACAAGGCAGCAGATGCAATGTTGATTTGCAAACAACAGAAGTGGGCAAATTGTGTTCCCAGCCAGCATTCACTCCCCTTACGCTGCCAACATTCTGATCAGGTTTGACTCAATTAGTATCCTGAACGTGCACAGCACGAAGCCTAAAGTCCCAAGGACAACAATGAATCGGCTTTATACATGAAAGCTGCAATATACATGCTGTGCAGCCTGCTGCAACCAATGAAAGCACATCCTGAATATGTTGCTGCTATGCTTGCTCATTATGATTATGAAGAGTATGTCACAATGCGCATGCAGGGGCCAGGCTGTGCTGTTAAAGTTGGGAATGGTCAGAGCCTGTCAAGCATAGGCCATCAGGAAGAAACTGAACTGCTATATTGATTGTGTTATACATGCACATCCCAATCCTGCCAGGGCAGACCGCCCATACACCACTTCATTGATCACCTAAACAGTATCATCATCAAAGTCCCACCGGGTGTCTTTTGGAGATCGGCCGCGAGTGCGATTGCAGTAGTCACTGTCACCAGCTGGCCGCTTCTGCACAGCAGCAATGCATTTGTCAAAAGTGAGCTGATACACAGACGGCTGGTCGCAAAGTGCACTTCAAGTTGCTGCCAAAAGATCCGAAATCATGCCCTGGCAAGATAGCATACCTTGTCATTGTTTGATGCCAGCATAGAGCGTAGTGAAAGGCATAGTTTGTTGATGGTGAGAGCAGGAGACCAGCCTCCATTGCGCCCATCATACAAGATGTCTAGGCACACATGCCCATTGCTGTAGATATGCGGGTGCACAGGGCTGGGGGGGACAAATATGACCTGTAGGTTGTTGCGTTTGGTCACACTTTTCAGGCAGGCGGTCTTGTTTGTCTGCTTCTGGCATGCAGGAAGGCAGGACAATGCTGAGGCATGTACAGAGTTCTGCGCAACTTCTGCTTACCTCAGGGGGCTCAAGCGGATAGTGATCTGTGAACTTGATTTGTACTCTGCAGACAACATAGTGTTGAAAGGCACATGACACAGCCCTGCATACATCAAGGCCAAACTATTTTTGGCTTGTGCATCATGAAGTAAACCTGAAGGTTTCGCCTGCATAGATCTGTGGCAGGCCTGCGGCAGACTCTGGTCCGGTCATTGTGACGATCCAGACCAGCAGAGGTTCGAACTTCACCAGCTCACAGCCCTCAGGAGGATGGATAAGCCAGTCATTCAGTTCACTCTGCAGAACCCCAGATCACTTTTCTACAAAGTCTAGCTGGCTGAAGCACTTCTGCTGGAGTACACGCAAACTAACTTGTATCCTTCGCATGGCGATGGCGCTTGGTGCCCGTCCTGACATGATGCTACTCCCCTGACCTCAGCGGGCTGTCGCTCCGCAAGCTTGAGAACCTTTGACTCGAGCGACTTTGATCAAGCAAAACACGGGAGCCTTTATCAAACAAGAAGACGGTTTGGGTAAAATTAAAACGTACAGCTTTGGATCAGCGCCAAGTACTCAGCTACCGACAGCGAAAGAACACGAACAACAGAAGTAACCCAACTCAAGCCACACTGTTGGTCAAGAAATTCCGGCCTAAGCAATGACCAGCATAGTACATCAACCGGGCGCTCAGTAGAAGTAGGAGACGGATTGAGGGGGCCAAAGGCTATGAAACTGCTCAGCTTTGCACGCTGGAAAGGATTGCTCGTTCATCGCAGCTGCAGCCAAATCAGCCTGAGGTCACTCATGCGAGCATCTGAGTGCAGCTCAAATACTTGCATGCCGCAGCAGCGAGCAAAATTGAGCAAACTCTGGTACGACGGTCACATCAGCTTCAGCTGTTCAGGGGACACCAAAAGTCAAATGGCAAGCCAAGCAGGCAGATCTATTAGACATCTAGAATCATGTGATCATTGACTTTAGACTGTGACGTTGTGACATCTCACAACAATGATTTGACATTGTCACCACCACCTTACCCCCAAACGTCAGTCAGCTGTTCAGATTGCACGTCACGAAATACACTGGCAGAAACTGGTTGTGACCGCTGATATCTATGAGCCAGTTTGGTGAAAGGTGTGAAGGGCAAGCAAGGCAGCACCATACGCTGCCTCAGCTTGTTCAGACGTCACAACTGGGACACCAAGCATGCCTTCTCGAATGGTGGTCCACACCTTGCTGGTTGACCCACCACCTGCTGTGTGCACCTGCATCACCTTTTGTTAGTGAACCAAACACGTTTGTATCATCCAGATGATGTTGTGCAGTAGTCTCAATACGGACACATTCCTGTTCATAGGCTCAATGGCTCAGAGTCCAACTGCACAACAGTGTCTACCGGACACCCTGGCAGGCAGGGTCTTGCTTCATGCACTACACTCACTCATCTGATTGAGTCCAGCTCATGCAGATATGACAATCATCCTGGTCTGATCCTACAACCAAGTCAAAATGCACACCTGGCTGTGCATGTGCGTGAATATAGACGCACCCAACTTGCAGACTGAGGTACACAATGCAGGTCACCTTAGTGACTGGTGTTGCTCCCAGCTGCTTTAGTAAGTTGTAGGCTTCACACTCAATGCGGGCAATGCCCTCCAGCAGGCCATGCAAAAACAGGCTGTCATCCTCTATACACAACGCCCCGCTGTTTCTCAGCGCTCATGCCATAACTGTTGATGCACCAAGTTACATGTCACTCATGGCCATGATGCATGCAAGCCTGGAATAGAAGCTTCTAGTGCGCAATACTGAACTGTGAGATGATTGATGGTGGCAGGCTGGAATCATAGCAGATGTTGCAACATGACGTTGCACATCATTCCTTAAGTATGCTTAGCAGACATGGCAGACACTGGGCACAATGACATTGTAGTGGCCTCATGGTTCAGGCGAGGAGTGTATGCAATGTGCACTCACCTGGTCTAGGCGATATGTTAGGCAGCAAATTGGGGTCGTTGATAGGGAAGCGCTGGCCTCGCCCCAGCAGAGGGTAGTACTGCAGGCCTGTAATCAGCTTGCAACAAATTGACAAGCGTATAAAGGTGCCAACGCCAAGATGTAGAATGTGATGGCGCAAGCTGCAGGCTGTTGGTAAAATCAAAAATGCAAAAGGCGCTGCAACACACTAAAATTGAACAGCAGCTTCATTCGCAATTTGAATGCACCATTGCAGGATTTAGCAATCACCTGAGGAACTCTGTGGATCAATCTTTTCACTCAACAGACTCAATTGCTCACTGTTGAAGAACTGCTGCAAAACAGCTCCACCTGTGTTTGAGCCACCGTCTGCAGCACATGCCATATTGGACTGGTTTCACATGCCATATTGGACTGGGCTCACATGCCATATTGGACTGGGCTCACATGCCATATTGGAGTCAATATGGCTCCTTCTGCCGACAGCCCTGATGCAGAAGATGCATCCACCACAATGCAACATGAAAAGGTTCAATGGCAGTGGTAAAGCACAGTTACTGAGGCCTCATGCACAGTAATCTTTGAGCACAACATATGGAAGTGCACTGGCTTACCTACAATCCAGTTGTTCTGCCAGCGGTAGCTGCAGATACCATAGCGAGCAGCATCAATGGGTGTGGTGCTCAGCAGGTCCACAGCCAGAGTGCTGCCCAGGCTAGACACACTCTCCCCAGCCTTCTCCACATTTGCTGCCAGGAATGCTGCCACGCTGTCTGGAAAAACTCGGTGTTTACATGTAACAACACGCTGCAAACTGTTGGTCTTGGTGCAGCAGCGCAAACTCAAGTGTCGCACTGAAGTGTACGGCTGACATGTAATCTATGCCATATGCTTGCAACACACATTCAGGATCCGTGTACTGCATGCAGCAATGTACAAAGCACCGCAGGTGAGCCAAACTTTGGCTGCCAAAGCAAATTGGTGAGATCACTTGCATTGCTCACTGAAGGTGCATTGCCCAGAAACAACTGACAGCAGATGATCCTGTGTTGCTAAGAAGGTTCAGCCATCTCAGCCAGATGTCACCTGTAGTGCCAGCACAGACAAGACATGATGGCGGGAAGCCCCACTGTTGGCTGATTGCAGGTGTTACCGCAGCAACTGGGCTCCCAGGCTCATAAACCCTCTGAGGTACCACTCCAGCAAAGTCCTGTCAAGATCAGTGTGCTTGTGAGCAGCATGTGACACAGCTGGTGACACTGGTGGATCCAGTTTTGACATGCCTTGTTATGCCATTAGCAAAAACTCCAAAAAAACAAAACATATGAGAAATCGGGTTGGCTTGCCTGTGACAGTAGCCAGGGTGGGTAAGCCTGACTTGCTGCATTGTAGCCCAGGCGAGCAGCATTGTGCCAGTCTGTGCAGGTGAAGGAGCCGTGCAGCAGGGAGGCCATCCAGTCAGCGTGGTGCAGCAACCCAGCCTCACATCCCCGCTCCTCAGCCTGAACATAATGCAAAATCAGACCAAAAGCACCTCAGATTGTTGCGCATGTACTTCTGGGGCGCACTGCATTTGTACAATCTTGTGCGCAGCATGCTCAGGTCATCATTTCTGGCTGTTTGATTGTGCACAGCTAGGCTCAGTGCAACAGTCTGTTAGAGCTGCAACCGAGCACATCTTGAGCACAGAATGTGCTGAGTAGAACCCTAAAGATCACCTGTTGCCAAATGCCTTGCTGATGCCAGGAGAGGAGCTTGCACAGAGATGAGACTGAAGCTGCAGCACTGTGACCAGCAGGGACAATGGCCTGAGCCAGCAGCATTGCATTGTCATTCTGGTGCCACAAAGCATTGCTAGTGCTTGTCTGAGCAGTCAGCACAACTTGTAGACAATTGCGACAGCACAGACACGATTGGCTGCAGTACAATCAGGACAAGGATGTACATCTTCAGCCAACCAACTAGGTTGTACAGATGTGCCAGGGTAAACAGTGACCTTACCAAAAACATCAGTACTAAACGTTATTATCATGTCTACATAGTCTGAAACAAACTTGTAAACAATCATACGATCCTTCTGGGCAAAGAAGGATCGCATTGACGGGGTTCAAGAATTGAAAAGGGTGTGATGCTTGTCTCTGGCTGGAAAATTGGACACTCAAAAATAAAATTCATCCCCAGCGCTAGATAGGGGACAATATGCGCAAAGTCTAGATGATCTAGGAATAGGTGGTCTATGATGTCTGCCTGTCTCAATTGGTAGTGAATGGGAGCTGAGTCTGAAATGTAGGAAACGCTTTATGCGCTTGCCAGAAACAGGTACAAGAAAATATGGGTTGGAGGTGTTGAAGGGGCGATTATGCCATGTACATAGTTTGGTATGCCTGGTGGGCAATGTGCGTGGGTTGGGTGACAGATTGCTCCATGCAAGAGAAGCTTGATGTTCAAGTCTAGCCATGACTGTGTAGACATCTGTGACAGAAGTACTTTGGACTTGAGTAGGTAACTGGTAGCCAACACTGCGAAGGTAATGAGAGACTGACCGTCAAAAGTTGTGGGCACCATCAAGAGACGCGTCCTGTAAATAAACAATGACAACAAAATTATGTAAACAAGAAGCTGGAGCTGAAGCTAAAGGATTCCGGAAGTTTCTAGTTTGTTGCCATCAAAAGTGCTTCAGACTGCGCATGTTCAATTCTGCCAGATTGACAGCATGAGAAATGGTGGAAGGTACTCCACATAACATACATGTCTGTTCTAACTACTTTCTCACCAAACATGGCTTACCTCAGCAGCAGACACTACATTCTGACCTTGTGGCTCGTTGTACAGGATAGGGTCAGCAAGTATACTTCCGTCACGCCTATTGACAAGCAGCGATGTGGTTGTTGTGCCTGCAACAGCTATGGCAGCAGTGCATTGCCGCCATTCAAGAGGGAGCTGCTCAAACAATTCATGCAGGGCCCTGCATTGCAAACCACGCAATTGTGTTCATTTCCATGTGACATGAGCTTTGAAAGCTTTGACTTACATGCTAGGTATGTTTTCCATTGAGCAGGCCTACCTCTCCCATGTCAGCGGCCATGAAAGCTTGTCTCTGTGGTATGGCACTTTTGCATCACGCAAGACACTACGCTGCCCTGAAGTCAACCGTGGAAATGAAGTCACATCGGCCAGCTTATCGTGTCTTTCAGCCTTGAGTATATTTGATATTCTGTCTCACCACTAATGCATACAGCACGAGCTCCCGAAGTGCCAAAGTCTAGTCCCAAATAAGCAGGCCCCTGTTCCTGGAGAGCCGAGGTAACGACGCGTCGACCAGTGCGTCTGCACCGCTTCTGACGTCTTCTTGTGCCACGAGAAGAGAATACTCTGATGTCGACTCCGCGGATGACAAGCATACGACGTCGAGTTTGCTACCTGTTAAACCTGTTGATCACAACAGGTCGTGCAGCTGCAAACAATAGTATCTTTCAACGATGAGGGGTCGTTCCGAAAGCACGGTGCCCCTGAATGGCTTTCTCATGTATCGAGCAAACCTTTTGAGAAGGTTCCGCGTAGAGTCAAGTCAACTCGACCATTTCGAAAACGATCGAGGCCTGCAGATTAACTGCTTGCAGAGTGCAGTGCTGTCATCTCTCTGCAACTCTATTCCCCTAATGTCACGTGCAACAGTCGTCATGGAAGCACAACTCACACGCTGAAATACCACCGAGGCTTATCTGCCTGCCACGGAAAGATCTGGAGTCTCTCAAGTTCGCTCAACTCAACAGCATGCCATCGGATCTTGCACGTCTGACCACAATTTTTTGCGTCCTGCTGGCCATTCAAAATGTGGCCACCAGTCAGTTTGATGATGTGTATGATGAAATAGCGTCGAGCTTGCCATGGATGCAGCGGATCAGAAGGTGCGCTTGCAGGCGTTTCATGTAGCTGCTGACCTCACTTGCAGCGGCCTTGAATGAGCACCCACTTGTGCACAGAGATTTGCACAAAATCCCTGAACTGAAGTATACAGAGTCCAAGACAAGCACCCTTCTCAGGTGACCTATATCTGGACTACCAATACTTTTGGCAAACAAGCTAATGGATGGACGCCCTGACGATGCACCACTACTTGTAATGTGTAGTGTCCACAATGCAGGAAACAGCTGGATGCTTTGGACATACCTTATCAACACCCATTTGCCAAACATGGCATTGTTGCCACACTTGGCAGTGGCAAAGCTCCTTGCATTGCGTTGAGAACAGATATGGATGCGCTTCCTATCCCAGTAAGGCTCACCATGCTTGCATGAGATGTCAGCCTTCAAATACTTGCTGAGCTGTTACGTATCTGTATGCTAGGCTCTTTACATGAGCCGTTTGCTCTGCAGGAAGAGCTGGATGTACCATACAAGAGCACACATCCTGGCCTCATGCATGCATGTGGGCATGATGCTCATATGACCATGCTGCTTGGTGGTATGCTCTCATCAGCAATTGCAATGCTCACATGCACAAGTGAACATAGATGCTGCACTCACTATCAAATGCATACGCCCAGCCTACGAATGACAGTAGATCAGGGCAACACAAGTCACTGGAGCAACTGAGCAGTCTTCATGAATATCACGCTGCGCAGCATCCATGCAGCGGCCAAGTACTTGAAGGCACATGAAGCAGAGCTGCAGGGCACAGTGCAGCTACTGTTCCAGCCAGCTGAGGAGGGTGGTGCGGGGGCTAAGGTGATGGTGGATGAAGGGGCCATGCAGGGAGTTTCTGCAGTCTTTGGCTTACATGTCTGGCCAACTGCACCCTCAGGCACTATTCAAACACGGGTTAGCTATTGTTCATCATATTTTTTTGCTTTGTATGTGTCCCTGAGCTTGCTTGTGCTGCATGTCTGGATAGTATGCAGCCACCCAGATGTATTATGCTACATCTTTGAAATTGATAATGTTGCTGATGCATTGAACTGAACGTGCATGTGTCTGGCTTGCGGCCTTGATAGATCCAACATGATCAGGAAATGGCTTTGGGCAGTCACAGAAACAGAATGCAAATGGGACCATGGTGCCCGGCAGCTCTGGCATGTTGCCTGCTGCATTGCTTTCTCGCTAGTCTGCCCATCATATCACTGCTTTGTAAAAAATACGAAATCCAACTTGTTTTTTCAAGCTGTATCTTCAGCCAGAACAAAACTCAGATGAGAGGTGTGCATGCAGGTAGGTACCCTAATGGCAGGCACTGACAAATTCCTCATCCGGGTAACAGGTATCAGTGGGCATGGTGGGACACCCCACCTGGTGAAAGACACTGTAGTGGCCGGGGCTGCCATAGTCATGAACCTGCAGCCACTGATCAGCCGGGAGACAGACCCAGCTCAAGGCGGCATTGTGGGCGTCACCCTCATCAACTCAGGCATGCACCTTGCTCGGGTGACATTTCATTGGCACATGTCAAAGTCCAGCCAAGTTTTCCTCCAATGTGCACACAGGAAACACTTGCTGATGATGAAGGTCCCTAGATGCAAAGACTGCATGCTGCTGTCAAGCTACAAAAGGCACAACAAGTAGGATTTGTACACACACATAGGCAGATACCAGCTGACGGTATGCGTCTGCTTCACCATGTATCATTTGATCTGCACTGGTCTCATGGTGCTCTTCAGCCACAGTAGCATCAGAAGCCAGCTCGATTGCTGATGCTGTGCATACAGCATGAGAGCATGACTGTACACAGGTAGCTCACGACCTTGGCTTCTTTAGCGTCTTGTTGTCAATGGTAGTTGGGCGTTTTGGGAGCTCAGCTCAGCTTGCAAGACTATGTGCTTCATCAAGTATGTTTGGCCGGCTCTTTGGTGAACACTGCAATAAAAATGTTGTTGACAGATTGCTGAGGATGCGTCTGGTATGCAGGACCAGGGTCTCCCAACGTGCATGCTGAGTGGGTGGAGCTGCAGGGCACTGTGAACTCCTTCTCCACATCAGGCCTCCACCATCTCAAGTCACGCCTGGAAGAGGTGTGCCAAAAGCTTTCATGTCATCATGATGCTGTATGACAGCATATGTTGGTGCTATCATGCAACATCATCAAATGTCCAGCTAGCTGGATGTTTACTTGGATGCTGTTGCTGTTGAGCAGTACTTGTGTAATCACATCAAAATAGTAACATAGTACAATAACACAGTAGCGCCAGTCAAGACTAGTTGACAACCATGTTTTTGCATGCATACCCTGATGCGCTCAGTGTGCAGTCAGCATAGTTGCAACCGGCCACCGCAGTGCTCACGCCACTTTGTTGTTGCACCTTCTGCTTGCAGATTGTCACAAGCACAGCCACAATGTATGGCTGCAACAGCAGCATAAAGTGGAACCCAACAGCTTACATTCCTGTCGAGAATAGTGAAACGATGGTGGAAAGAGTAGAGCAGGTGGCGGCTCAGCTATCACAAGTCAAGCATTTTGTGTACTTGGACCGACCAAGCTTCATGGCAGAGGACATTGCCTTCTTTAATGGTGAGCGCCTCTGCTGCTTCTACCGACAGTGTGCCTTGCAGCCTAAACTGTCAGGTCAATGTGCTGCTTATTTGGCTATGCAAAGTCGTTCATTCAGGTGGCATGGACTAGTCAATCATTCATTTTGCATGGGATTTGCAAATGTGTGTGATGTTGCGCTGCACAACAAACAGGGAGCTGTACTGCATTTGTACATGAGTATGGTGTACAGCATGGAGACTGGCAAGGAATCACTCGTAGAATGTATTGTGAATCCTTTTTTGCTACCTTCATGTATCGATACATTGCATCTATAGCCCTACAAGCTCAGAACATTCAACTTCACAGAGCTTTGTATAGCTCTGCCCAGTGCAGTAAAGCCTCAGCAAGGGCTTGCCATACTTCCTTTCACAGTGACTACATGATGACCCATATATCTTGACAATGGGATTGGCTTGTAGATGTGGCTGAGGGGGCATTCATCTTCTTGGGTATTGGGGATGCGACCTTGCAAACAGATCAGAAGCTTCATACACCACGCTTCAGAATGGACGATTCCATGCTGCTAGTTGGAGCAACTCTGCATGCAAGCGTGGCAATACAGTACTTGCAAGACAAGCAGCAACAGAAGCCACACGTGTCCTCCAGCTCCCATATAACCAGCATTGAGTTATGACACAGTTGCACTGCTCCTTTCAGTGTTAATGATTTCAAAGCCATATTATAGTTAAGACCTAAATAGCTAACACGTTTGCCCTATGACTTACATATGCCCTGTTTTCTGGACTGCATGTGCACTTCATAGTTTTTGAAGCAAAGAATGTTGCTGCATGTCATTTCTGGCCATGACGTTTGTCTGAACACAAGGTGCGTTGCCGCCTAGGTAGACGTCTTGTGAAGGCAGCACTCTGGTCAGGACCTCTAGCATTATGACATGCCATATGATACGCACCAGGTCTAGGCTAAATAAGATGCATGTGTGAGAAGCAATAGTTGTGAAGCAAAATTGGAAAAGATATTCTGCAGCACAGTTTGCCAAGTCACCGATGCCCGTACACTCATTTTTCTACCCTTGCACTGTATGATGTAACAAAACACAGAGTTCAGAACAAATGCTGTATGTAATGACTGCACCAGTGGCATCATGACTGTTCCAAAACAAAAACGGAACCAAGAAACATGTCAAAGCTAATGACCAGTGCTGCTGAGGTAGTACATGTCCATTGCCGCAACTCAAGCATACTTATTTTCAATGGGCAGTAAGCTAACAGTACAACCTGCAATACTTGGTGACTCCATTGGTGACAGAATATAATTCAATCCAAACTTCAGATGATCCTGCATTTCCGGTACTCACAAAGATATCGGTTTTCACATCTTGTTTTCATGCAGCATTGTGTTTCTCCTACATCATGCAAGCATTTCTGGCAAGCAGTTGTCATGATGCAGGAAGCTGAGACATGCAGAGAGTTCTATCAGCAGATCTTCCTCAAGCATTGTGTGATTCTGAGAACTTGAGGTCCATCCTTGCGTTCATCAAATACAAATAAGGTAGCAATGACATTGTGTTTCAAACACTTGGTCCATACAGCTAGCACTTGGTCCATACTGCATGGACCATACAGCTACTGCAGTGCTGCTCAATGTAGCAGCTGTCAGACCCATTTGACTTGACCTGGGTTCCGCCGGCAACGACCTCACCCAGCATGCCCAGACAGCTTCTCTGTCTCGTCCAACTTGACTTACTTAGGAACTGGCACATTCTATGGCTCACATCGAAGCGACATACTCAGCATGAGGGTGTTCCCCAACCTGCACAAACTCAGGTTGTATGGCAGCATGAGGCCAGACACGTATGTCCCAGATGTGTATGAGCCAGACAAGTATGAGGACAGTCTGAGAGTATGGGATGCCTTGACAAGTCTCAAGTGTGTTAAGAAGTTGCGGCTCGTGCACCCAGACTATGATGACTACGATGACAATGAAAAGCACACTTATGACATCTTGCAACGGGTGGGCACCCTGACACATTTTACTCACTTGGGTTTTTCCTCACACAACCCGGAGTTGCGCTATCAGCATCTTGATGAAAGCTTGCTGCACTTGTCAGCTTTGACCAACCTGCAAGTATTAAGGTGCCATTTCCCCAAACCAGATCTTGAGCAACCAGGTGATTGCGGTCATGCTCTTGCATCAGTTTTGGCCCAAGGCTCAATATGTAGGATAGACATTGATTTGCACTGCGATTGTTGTAATCCCGAGGAATGTGTGTAAACAAACAGCAATGAGGTTTCTGACGACAGTGACACATAACATGCTTGATCTTCCTAGAGTTCATCTACAAAGTTCGATGCAAAGTAATCATGAGAATAGCTCCAAAGCCTAGACGAAACTGGGAAAATGTCTGCGTATGCTTTATCGTAGCGCACTGAATTCTAGTTTAAATTTTGTGAGCAATGTTTTGCGCATCGGTATAGAAGAAAAGAGATTTGCAGCGATCATGACGGGAGCCTCGGTATACCTATGACCATGCTACCTTGTTGAGAGAAATTGTAACGTCCCTTTGACTGGACAAACTGTCATGCGCCTTGTGCTTGACCGTATGCTCAGTGAGAATCCGGGATTGTTGCAGTAACCTGTTCGAGTTTGAAAACAAGCTCAAAACCTTTGAGCTCAGCTCAGCATCAGACTTTGATATCAGTCGTTTCCCAACGCCCCAGGCCTGGTTTCACAAATCATTGCATTTGGATTACATGCCACATTGCTGCAAATAATAAAAATACAGTCACACACTCTGATTTGTGTGTTTCCATTAAAATTGAGTTGATACTTGTCCCACAAATGCTTTCAGCAGCTATAAGCTTGAAGTTCAGACCATTTCAGACACGATAGCTGGATTTTTGCAATTGTTTCATGCCTTCTATTTGGCGCCTTTGCGCGCCGGCGCATGAGGCCTTGATGGCCCCTGGACCACCTATTTGCTTCAGCACACGGGGTGGTAGCCTACGGCTCATCTGAGCCATGTTCATCTGCATGTTGTGAGGGTTCATGCCAACCATGCCCTTAAGGCATGTGCTCAAGCTGCAGCAGCAAGTGCATCTGACCTGATCTGCAGCATTGCTGTCCTCCAAAGCTGCATGCTGTTCACTGCGTTCTGAGCAAGCCTGGGGTGGAACTGCATGTCACACGACTTGCGCCATATGGAATGCATTGCTGCTCGCTGTGACCCATCACCATAGCAGCTCCCTGATTTGATGTACCAGCTGCAGCAGTGTTGGATGCTCTCTCATCAACAAAAACTTGCCTACACATGCTTGGATTCATACTGACACCTCCTTGCAAGACCAACCACTTCTGCCAAATTGGATTATTGAATACAAGGTCAACACTGCACCAGCAAACCCCCTACCATGCATGTCCATGAACACATATGGACAGCTCTGGCCATTCAGCAAGTGGTGGTCAAGCAGAGCCCTACGTGGCTCTCCTAGGTAGGTGTACAGCAGCTCAGCCAGCTCTGCTGGCAGATCAAACACTATGGAAGCCTGACCCCACTTACATGCATTCTTGTGGGAGGCAGCTTGATGCGCATCAGCAAGGGCGACAAGGTGATGATGTACATCCTGTTGCGCTCACAACCAGGCAGCTTGCAGTCAGGATGCAGGCAAGGCCCCTTGTATTTGGGAGCAACCAAGCCTCTGATGCATGACAATCTGATAGGGAAGTGTGAGAACGCCACGCTACCCAAGGCTGCATCATGCAGTTGCTTGCTGGTCTGCACGGCGACACCTTCCTGCTGCAGGTCCAGCTCAGCATGTTTCCATGCTGTGTCAACGACGTGCACCAGCTCTGGAGCAGATATCCACTTGCCAGCTGCAAGCAGACTGGCAGGGTGATTGAGACACTGGGGAAGATGTTCTCACAAGTACCGTCAACACTGATTGCAGTGTGACAGCTTCAGTGATTTGCTTTTCTGCTGCAAGGCTTATGTGACTCACTTGCTGTTACTGACTGCCACTGTCAGATACTAATAGGCACTGACTGTGTCACAGTCACAGTTTGCACAACATTGATGCACAGTGTTGCATGGTGTGGTTATTCAGTATGCCTGTATGATGACAAGCTTGTACTGTATCATGGATGATTGTGACTGCAGCTTCTGGTGTGATATAGACAATGAGAAGTGCCACTGCAACATAG
>JAABUP010003427.1_pt1 | contig 28050 bp, 27 predicted proteins | sample 5559201 | NCBI WGS metagenome assembly JAABUP01 (sample SAMN10711887, study PRJNA513373) | rock metagenome | isolation source: Antarctica rocks | place: Antarctica | reverse complement strand
TGTCATCACCAAATTTCACGCAAAGTTCAACGTCAGGCACCACCCTGTCACTTCAAGGGATGCCACTAAACACTCAGCATGGCAGCGCAATACACCAATGCTTCCTCATGACACACCAAGCAGGCTGTAATGATGGCCAGATAGCACACCAAGCACTGGGAGAGGAAGCCGACATTACAAGCAGATAATAGCCAGCACAGTGATGTGCATTCTGTTGCCATGGCTCACCTTCGAACAGCAGATCTAAAAGGGTGGGGCACTATCTTGCTGGCACTCTTATGTTTTGTGTGCGCTCGTGCAAGTCCAGCAAGCCAGTTATATAAGCTGCAGTGCCAAAGCAATGATGAGCACATCCAGCTGCATTTGATGTGCATGTGATATGTACTCATGATGCTTGCCAGCTTGCAAACCTAGTCTGGCATGCATTTTATAGAAGAGTATCAGTATTGCAAATCTGCAGATCTGCTCTGCCATCTGACTCACTCACCCAGCACCTCACATTGTACACTTGCTTTGTAGGCAAAGCTTGCACAACCACAGCTCAAAGCTAGGTGTCAAAGATCTGGCAGGCCTGAGAAACATGCATGTTGTGTCAACTTGAACCTTGAATTGTTTTGGCGCCAGCGGGTCCAGCCAGCTTGCCCTGTTCGACTGGCCTACCCCTCCTGGCCTACCCCTCCTGGCAGCCCCACCACGTCCACAACCACCAGCCTTCTGGACCTCAGGTCCTGGATACAGTGTTAAATAAATGCTTCAAGGTGGTGGTCAGCACAACAACCCTGTGCATGGCAACAACTTGTAAAGAAGAGACTGTAGGAGGCAAGCATGACAGCAAACATGCACGAAATAATGGCATGCTTAGCTATGGGATCTTCATGCATACTGTATTTCAGGGCTCACCAGATTTTGCTGCCTTGTACAAGTCTTGCATCATGCATGTAAAGAAGCACAAACAATATGCAAGATGATATTCAACATTTGCAATGGCAGTGTCATCACACCGGTTGGCTTGCTCAGCCCAACACATGCTCTGGTAGACTAGGCACTCCTGAGGTCCATGCCCTCAAGTGGTTTCGTGAATGTGCGCTGGGTTGACACCATGCCCCTAGCAGCCACGTCCTCTGCATGCAATGCAGGTTGATGGACAAATGTCCAAAGCAGGGTGACCACAAGACACATAAAATGGCAGAAAGCTTCCCCTGGGACCATGCTCTGCAATGACTTGCAATGTAAGTGCATCAACGCTGCCTGAGCACAGGTGCCTGCCATGCTAGCAAGCGTCTGCTGAACGGTGTCACGCATGCTGTCTGCCTTTTTCAGTAAACGTTGCCATCTGTTTGAAAGTCCTCAGTGCAGCTGTACTCAAACGGTGTCAACCCAGCAACCAGTGCTTCAAAAACTGTTGGTAATGCATGTTTGCATATCCGCAAATACCCTTGCAAAACTGTGCAAAACCCCTTGCAGAACTCATACAAGACAGGCTAAACCCTAAACCCAGCTTCCTCAGCCTGTGAGTACCTGCATAGGGTACATGCTAGCAGTCATCAAGGTCTGACAAGCGTTTTTCATCTAGGCAAATTCAGCTGTGTTTGTCAATGATGGTAAAGGTGGATAGGCCATCTTAAGCAGTCAATTAAGACCTCATAAGTGCCAAAAATGCTTCCTTAACATGTACATTGGCAACGTTCTTGTTCTTGTCAAGCTGTATAGTGCAGTGCCTCATGCTAAGGAGCCCAAAGTATGCTTGGACCCTGTCACTAATTCTGCAATGGTCACAAATTCTGCAAATGCAGTATAGATTTGACTTTGACCTGGTATAATTCCACGGAATACCCTGATCAACCTGCAACGGTAATGCAGTATTGATTTGACTCTGACCCAAATTAATTGTGCGCCGTACCCTGCTGAACCTGCAACAGTGTGACAGTCAGGACGTGGACTGCACCTCAGATTCCTTTGCCGCCGGGTGAGGCTGTTGCCCACTTCGGCTTGACCTTGGCAATGATCGGTATTGGCTACAGTGCGCATGGCATGTGTATACAGCCTGTTAGTTGCATGCTGTTCAGCATGCTGTTCTGCACGTATAGCTAAATCAAGTAGTTTCACATCTATGTGTACCTATCACAGTTGTAGGCCTCTTTTGCAGAGCTCCATCAAAAACTACCTGGGTCCGACTGTGGAGCTGGGCCACCGCCAGCCTGCTGATATAAACAAGGAACAGCTTGGTGCGGCGTGGAAGAACGCTTGAGCAGTCGAACACCGCACTGCAAGGTGAGCGACCACCGACAAATGATTGTCGGCAAGCCCAATCCAAATTCATCTCGCTTGGTCCTTACAACGCGCTCCTGTAGAGACACGTTGGATTTTACGTCGATTGATGGCTTGGCAGCTTCGCGCAGATCGGTCGAAAGCCAGCGAAAGGTGCGACATTGAACAGTCGCAGACAACGAACGCTTAAGCGAATCAAGCTGAGTTGAGCCCGGCGACAAGCTCTTCGGTTTGGGGTCTTTAGATAGGTGATCTTGGAGTCTGCAGGACGAGCCAAAATATAACTTCATTGGGTGCACCCTGGTCATCAAAGTACTCAGTGACTTTACCACTTACCAGTAAGCCATGACTGCCTAATTGCCACACACGGCCTGACTTTTGATCGCGGCACAGCACTGCAGGAGATGCATCCGCCAAGTTGAACAAAGTCTCGAGCAATATTCCTACCTCAAAACAGCGATTCACATTTTGCAACAGGTTTTGCAGGTTTGCAATACGCCATGCTTCTGGGAAAAAAAACCCTCATCGAAATCTACCATTTCCATCAATTATCCCAATTCGGCTCATTGTGCCAATTTCTGTGAAATGAAGTCAAACGACCCCAACAGTAAATTAGCGGTAATTGCACTAGAAAAAAGCAGGAAAAGTTTACGTTTTTCAGCGACAATAACAGGAGCCTCTGACGCGGCAGCCAATAATTGCAGTAATGGTCGATGAAAGGTAAAGTCCTGCTTGCGGTGCAGACCATTGGGGAAGGACGGATTGACATTCGAGAATTGAAAATTGTATCCCTTGACATACAGCTGAGCCCCGCGAATGTGATGCAAAACGTAAAGATAAGTTGGCGGAACAAAATAAAACACTGCCGCAATTGCCAAACATGCTTGACAATCCATTTAAGCAAAGTTTTAGAAGATTTCGTCGTAAGCGAGTAAAAGGGCTTACACTTATATGCCTGTTGTATGTCCTATGCGGGCCGCCGCTGTTCAGAGAAGTAAGTTACGGAGATGGTATACTGCACGCGACCTTTGCAGCAGGTTGGCTTTACATCGCACGGCGATGCAGCAACAAGGCCAGCCTTCGTCAATATCTTGAGCAGCATTGCTCCCATTTACAACAGGCATATGACACGCTGCTGGATCCTTTGCTGGAGCACTGGAACGCGACAGGCTTTGGACTCGATGCGCTGGAGCATACCAGTGGAGAACGGGTCTACATCTTCAATGACAGGCTATCATTGAGCGAAAGCACTGGCTGGGCACGCACGATCCCAACGTTTGTATCGTACCTCCGACACATACACAACCTAGCTCGTCTACCGAACATGGTGCTGCCGCTAAACCCAGCAGACGAGCCTTTGGCGGCAATTAAAGATGGCGAACAACCCAGGCCGCTGTTGGCCTTCTGCAAGACTCCCCAGTTCAGCGACGTTTTGATCCCGAATACAGCTGAAGGTAATTCCGCAGAAGCTTGCAAGTTTGGCTTGCAATTTGGAGTTTTGGCAAAAATATTTTGACGTATGCCGCAGGAGATGTCTACAGTAGACCTAACCGAGCACGTGGTGACAGGTTCAGAATCCCATCAGGCCCGCACGATACAAGGAAAGCAGCAATTGTCTGGAGAGGTACTACTGGGGGTTTTGGCGGTCTGAAAAAGGGCCGTCACATTGTCTTGGAACTTGGGCTGGAGAGGCCCCACTTGATAGACAGCGGAGTATCAGACTGGAATGTGGAACATTATGGACCAGATCGCGGTAAGCTCAAGCCACATATGTCGATGAGGGACCAGGTGACCCGGTACAAGTATCAGGCTTGGCTGCCTGGAAACTGCGCCTCTATTCGTCTTGCGTTGCAGCTGGCAGCTGATGCCGCGGTGTTTAAAGTCGAGCACGAAGATATGAAATGGTATTACCCTATGTTGCAGCCTTACGTCCATTACATTCCCATCATGGCGAACGAGACCTTCACGAACTTGTTAGACCAATTGCATTGGGCAGAGACTCATCCGTTTGCAGTTCGCGCTATTGTCACCAAAGCAAACATGTTTGCTCGCTCGTATCTCTCCGCTTTGGGTCGTGACTGTTACACTATGCAGTTACTAGAGAGATATGCAGCTCTAACAATTGAAGAGCTTGCTCAGCCTCGAAACGTGGTTCCTCCCCCAGGGTAGCCGCTATCAAACGTTCTGCTTACACCGCTTAGCATAGTTGCAGCAGTGGGCAGACCAATGTACTAATGGGGATAGCATGGCAATGCTACATTTGGGGCTCAGCAAAAAAGCTGCTGGCATAGTCAGCAGGCATGGGCAAAGCCAATTTGTGGTTTAGAAGGTCTGCACAGGCACTGTACTGCTTGCGCCCGGCTAAACTACGCTACAAGTCCATAGAGGGGTACTGAGATATCACAGATGCTTCAAGACAGTGCACACAGATCCTATGGTGTCCAAACTTGTAATTGGTGCTCTAATTCAGAACAGGCAGAAAACTGGCGTCCAGACACACCAGCCTGTTATCAGGTATTCTGTTCAGGCTTTACATTTGGACAGTTCAAACAGGTGTGAGCGTGTATGACTTATCTTGAGAGTTGGATATACTTTTTGTAAACATGGCCATTTTTCTGAGTGGAACCAACCCTCAAATGTTCATGATTTGCAAGACATCTGATCAATTCAAACATGTTGGGACATCTTTGTGTGCAGGCTACAAGCACCACTGTTGATTGACAACTACACAGCAACAAGCTGCTAGACGTGCAACATGCTGTTGAAACAGAGGTTTTCAAGTTGCTCCAGCAAAGAGCATAAAGCCTATGAACTTTCCAGTGTTGTGTGTGTCTTTTGCAAATCTTAGCTTGCAATTCTTAGCTTTCGACCTCTCAGGTCCTGATGCCCTGGATGCCTCAACGTGTGTCACATTTGTTTGGCAACCTTTGGCCTTAGTTCAGGAGCGTTCTGCTGATGGAGTGCGTTTCCCACTGGCAGATATCTGATGGCCTACACAAGTTGATCTTAGCTATAGATAGTTGCATGCCTTGTCTCAACACTCTTCTTTGACTCAACAGCCTGGGGGAGGATGTGCAAGGAACATGAGTACATATGTATGCAAGCAATGTGCATGAATGACCACACATAAGTATAGGGCTCAACAGCCTGCTGAAAACAGAAGCAGGTCTTACAAATGTAAGTGTGATCCTGACTGCAACTCAATGTTCAATGCACAACAAAGCACGTACACAGCACAAGTCCAAAGTCTGCATCCACACATGTACATTGCGGCAGTCCCAACCACGAGTCCTCTCATCGCTGGGAAGTACGTGATTAGTTCTGAACGAAATAGCTTTAGAGTTTAGCTGTCAGCGAGGGTTCACGGCTATTGCATTGAAATTCTCCTTATTACCTCTGGGGTAGCATGCACATGTCCTTTGCATGCCTGAGCACCATTTGTGTCTGGGATTTATAGCTATAATGCGTGTGACTGCATCAGCTTCTTCTGGTGATGAGACCAGGAGACATACATACATTTCCTGGCCTCTATGTTGCATGCATATATCCCAGGCATTGTGCTCACGCCCATGGCATGCTCATGATGATTCATAACTACCCCAGGGGATTTGTTATGTTGACGTCACTAACGCCCACGTATGGCTCATTGACGCCCAGGGCCATTCTGGGCGCGCCCCTCTTTTTTCGCACGACCTTGTTGCGGAAGTACTGCAGGTCCTGCTCGTGTCGTTTACGACGCTCCAGCGGAACTTCGTATAACGCCTCTACATACAGACGCTCAGCTCAGCCTCAGCCGGTCACGAGTGCACGTGTGCCTGCAAGCTCTGCTTGTGCCTGTCTTCGAGTTCGAGCGTGTGCCTGGACCCTGGGACTGTCAACGCTTCCTTCTTCCACCTTTCATAAGACCGTCCTTTTACAGGTACAGTAAAAGCTCCTCACAACGACCACACTGGTCAGCAACAATCTTGTCACTGCAGTGAATTGTTGTTAAAGCGATATAACGACATATGACTGTCACATGTCACTGTATAGAAAGATGGCTGTAAGTCATCCAAAATTCAGTCAAATTGTGATTCTGACACCCATTTTGGACTGCTGACAATACAAGGCATTCACTTGCACAGCTGCTTTGTCTACAAATCAAGCACATGAGCTGAGTTAATTTGGAAAAAATGACGCTGTGATACTTTGCTGGCTGCTATGGTTGATCCTGGAGACTGTCATTTTTGATACTGTAAAGATACCAAATTTGGTTGCCAGCATTTGCAATAGCATTCCATCTTAAAAAATTTGAGGACTGTCAGCCATAAACACTGTCAGGCCTTTGAGCTTGTCCGGTGACAGGTTTAGATGCTCAACAGCTAGTTGACAGATGTTGTTGAGGTCAAGATCACTCAGCTGCACACGTTTTCGAGGCATTCCAGCGTCGGCAGGGGCTGCCAGACCTGCATGTGCTCTTATGTGGCTGATTGGACGCACTTGGACGCACCTAAACGGCATGCAAGCGCCATTTGCCATCACTACACAGCGACATTTGACCAATTTAGCTGGTCGTTGTATCGGGCGTCGTTGCTGTTGTATTTGCAGTTTTCGACAGATTGGTCGTTGTAACGCGATTGTCAGTGTAAAGGGCGTCGTTGTAAGGAGCTTTACTGTATTCCTTACCACGAACACCCCTTGTGCGTATGCTCCACGACAACTTGTGACCGGCAGCGTGCTTTCGACAGCGTACTGCGCATCGCAACATCCAACTCAACCTCAGCTCACACAAAGCAGCACACGCGACTCGGCAGCTTGCCCATTTGTTCGCAGCCGCACAACACAGCTCAATTTTCATACCTGCTTTGTTTCGCTACTTTCCCGCAGGGCATTTTCGCATCCACACTCAATATCTAAACTAGATAAGTGTTCAGACACCAATGATGAGACACGTGCTGAGCTATAATGGTGTAGCGAGGTAGTGTCAGATAAGCTGCAGTGTCGTTAGCGCAAATACAATTAAGGCTTACCTGGTAGCAGGGTTGTGTCAATAAGCTTTGGCCCACCCTCCCTCCCTGTGTGTTTCTGGATTCCCCTGGGGATGCACAGGATTCTCAATTTGACTCTGTTACGCATTTGTCAAAGTCATCTTCTGCCAACTTATATTTAAGGCTCGTCCGTTGCATTTGGTTTCGGAGTACTATCAAAAGCCTTCTGACGTATGTCAGTGACGGTCAGTCCAGTTCCACTCAGCCGTTGAGGTGTTGCGGGTGCATGTGGTTTTGGATTGGTGCTGTCCTCTTGCAAGAGGGGCGTCCCATTGCATTTGAGAGTCGAGGTATGACTTCAGCCAAATGCAAAGACCACATTAGGTGAGCAGGAATTGCTCGGTGTAGTACATGCATATGCCAGGCGGGCATGGCGTTGCTATCTGGAGGGGCCGGCAAATGTCACTGTTGTGACTGACCATAACCCTATCACATACTTGCAAACGCAGCCAGTGTTGCCACGTCGTCAAGCTAGGTGGTCTGAGTACTTGCAGACTTTCAACTTCAAATGGTTGTACAAGCCAATAGTGTTGTCCCACCGATCTTGCTGCGTCTCACGGGCCTGGCTGGCCGAGCTGCCTGTGACTTTAACAAGTTAGACCGCTAGCATGCTGCAGGACGCATGGACCAGCCTAGTCAAAAGCCGCAAGACCACGAAGCTTCTGGCCACAAGGTTCTGTGGAAAACAGCAGAGCTTGCACAAGTGACAGGAGCTCATGCTTTTGCCATATTTGCAGATGCTCAGCACACCTGCCACTTCCATGCTTCCAGTGGACTGCAAAGCTTGGGCTTTGATTTTTCAGCAGCAACCTTCTTCTGCAAGCAGCTGGTCAACAACTTGCATGCTGGTCAGAATGTCATTCCCAGATTCGCTGCAGGACCCTTACAGCCACCATATCAAGCAAAAGACAAGGAGAGGTACAAAGCTTGGTCAGGGTGTGCAGGAACTTTGCAAGATCTGCTGAAAGCAATGATCCATGACCATCCAAACAATGCATTCTTAGTCTACCTGGAGTACTCTATGGGCAAGGACCTAGACACCTTTCAGGCAGCATTGCCGCAGCTGCAGAGTGTTTTCCAGCAGCCTGGTTGGCATCAGCATGTCCTGCAGCGTGTTAAGGCAGCAGGTATGCCTGTGGCAAACAGTGATACAGCATAGCACAAGCAGCGACAGTAAGGGCACCCAGACCAGTCAGTAAAAAGCAGTCAGCTGAGGACCTGACCATACCTGGTGTTGCTCCTACAGCAGAGCGACGACCGCGGCGAAAACTGGCACCCACCTCTATTCCGGCTGGTGGCTCAGAATGGTATCACAAGAAGCTGTCAGGGGATCCAAGTATATACGTTGTGCCTCTTATTGCTGGACAGTGGTCGCTGCCGGCCATCAGCGTAAGATCCTTGTTCACTGGCCAGTCCAGGTAATATTTTGTTTCTTATTTGTAATGTCCTCCAGTCCGGGGCCCATTGGTGTTTTCTCAACGCCATTCTGCATAGGCTGTCACACTTCGTGTTGTCATCTGCAGGTTGCTTTGACTAGTAGCGGCACTCAAACCTGCAGCTGCGAGACTTTCAGACAAGTGGCAGGCACCACTGAAGAGAGATGTCTCCATACAGTATATGTGCAGTCTCATGTCCAGAATGCTTCAAGCTCCTTACCCTCGCAACCTGCTCGCTTCATGGATGTGCAATGCCACTAATGCACAACCATATGCATACTGGACTGGCACGTTTGTCTTGTACAATGCCATAACCAGGCAGCTGCGCTGCAGCCATGACTCTCATAAGGGTCATTGTCCCCACGTTGAAGCTGTCAATGCATTTGCTGGGGACAATGCTCTGGATGGCTTGGATGATGAGGAACAAGACTTTGCACAGGTGTGTTGCTGTATTGACATATGCAGATGCGCTTGTGGTGTGGTCAGCATGCAGGCTCTTGCTCAGGCAACCATACTTGTAGCCTCTGCCTCCTGATTGCAGCCATCTCAACAGAGGCTCAATGAAGATCAAGAAGAGGTGCGGGGACAAGAGCAGGGACAAGGTATCTCCCTGCGTTGTGCCTGTCTCTGTCCTGATTGCCGTAGTGGTACGAATGATCCTCGGTTTTTAATGTTCCTCGGCCTCGGCTGGAATAAAATCTGATCGAATAGATCCTCGTCTCATTATTCGATATTTTTAATGGTCCTCGGACGACGCAGCAATACTTTTGATCCCTCGGGCACTCTTACATGTTCCAACAACCACCATCAGACGGCTGCTACACCATTGGAACAGTCTCAAACAGGCAAAGGATGCACGAGCAGGTTCCTGACCATGCTTAGGGGCCCGAAACCAAACCTAGCTAGACCGGCTTGCTTCTTGGCACTCATTGCACAGTCCAATGTAACGCACATTGATGACTAAGTTCTAATGGTCGGTTCGATCAAGTTTGAAAGCGCATGGCCGCCGTTGCAAGGCCTTGTGAGCAAGAGCAACCTTTCGCACCAACTCGCGGTCTTTAAGAAGAGTAATGGAATATTTTTAATGAAGCTCGGAGGAGGATATTAATTATTTTATTGGTCTTACCGGTAAGTCGCCTCGTCTCAGAAAGCAACGGACGAGGAACATTCGTACCACTACGGTGGTCCTGTTTCTGCAAAGTAGAGCTTGATTCTGGTTGTGACGTCAATATACAGCTCAGCTATAACTTCAATAGCATCCTCTAGAAATCGCAGGTCATGCACAATACACACAGAAGTGGTCTATGGTGTTGAATGCTGAGCTGGAATCCACATATAACAAGTACAGGTCTTGCTGGCTTATTTTTGCATCTGACATGATGTTCATTCGCTTTCCCAATGTCACGCCTAATGGCGTTTTCTGTCTTTTCTTTTAATCAAACAAGGGCTTAGCCAACAGGCATCAGGTGCGTGTGACGCAAGTCAGCTCTCTCCAAGAGGTTTGTTTTGAGCATCACGAACGTAGAGGTTCAACTTCAACTTGTGACCGTTGGATCATACAGAAGCACAAGTGTTCCAAACCGTCCAAGGTGTCCCACAACAGTCCTCGTTGACTATCTGATCATGCAGCAGCATTGGCAGTCTGCTTTCAGATGTGACCAAACCACCTGAGCCTTCGACCTGAGGCTAAACAGAAACTCACAGTGCAAGAAGTTGTCATGGTTGCAGATATGGTGTCTTATGGGAGTGCCGCAAATATGCCTTACACTGCATTTTTCAGACAGACAGTCGAATGACACGCTTGTTATGGACTGACCAAGTTTCACTACCATACAGAAATTCTCAACACAGACATTCGTCTGGACGGACTGAAGTTGAGTCAACCAGGACACACTTTGAACACCCACTCCGTCGTTGTCGGTTCCCTGTTGGCTGCTTATCCCCTTAAGAAGTCGTTACAGTTTGCGCCGGAACGATTGCCGGTTCCGGCACATTGTAAAAGGGTGCTGCAGCGATCGGACCGCGCTTTGGTTTCGGAGCGCACTGTGCATGCTCCGTTGCAGTGCTTCACGAACCGTAGGAGCCCAACTTCCAGATATCACGTATTTAGATGTTAGGTCGCAGGTGAGGCAAAGCGTTCGAACTGATGACATGAGGTGTCTGACAACCAACGCTACATTGGCACAACCCACAGCCAGCTACCACGTGCAATGCTCGTGATAATACAAAGTGGCCCGTTTTGAAGACCTGTATCAAAGGATGTATCTGCAGCCTTGAAAGGCAAGGTGCTGGTCCGTCAGCAATTGGTTGCTGCGTCTGCAACTGACTGCACGGCGATCACCAGGACTGAAACACGGATGCTGACTACCCACCTGGGGCAAATGCATCCAGCAGTAGTCAGGTGTTGAGAGATCAGCCTATACCGCCTGCACAGACTCTCTTTACTGGCACGGACTGTCTTCACTGGTGAGCACTAGGACAGTTGTCAACATGTGTGTGGCGCAGCAGCTGTTGCCTGCTTTCACAGACGTAGGCTAAATGCAGAAACATAGGATGGAGACAGAGCAGGATCACTCTCAGATGGGGATCATGGGCTTGCTGACTACACATGTACTATCCCTTTTCTGAAAGCTCTGTTTATACTGTTCTTCTGCAGGGTCTTTTGCACTTGCTCAGAGTCTGATCCAATGTACTTTGAAATTTTGCAGGACAAAGCACATATGAAGGGTTTGCTGGTGCAAGTACATATGCAGAAATCTGTGGCCAGCCATCTTCTGATCAACGCAATGATGTAGAACCTCATGCAGAGCTGAGAGCTGGACACCTGCAGCTCAGCCTGTACCGCTGCAGCCCTTTGTGTTCAATAATTATCTGTTCAGCTTGACGACAAAGATAAAGACAGCCTTGCAATTGATATGCTCCAGGGAGCGTCAGTACCTGCTGCAGGTCTGTCTTCACCTTGAAAGCTTACGTGAGGTGAGACCAGCACGCCTTTGAAGTCTGACACACACCTCACGTAATCGGCTCTTTCACCACTCTCTGGCAACGGTCTGCCCATCTTCAAAGTGACAAGGTTTTTTACCAGACTATAGCTTGATGGAGCCTGGCAAAAACACTGTTAACAACATCACCCCTGTGTCCAACACATCATAAAAGGGAAAATGAATTCCTGGGAGACAATTCTCCAGGTTCCCTGGGATGGTAGCATTTGGTGAGTGCTCATCTCTGCACACCAACAGTGCTTGAGTCCACTTAGTGCTTATAGTCAGGCCACATTACACAACTATGGCTGAACTGCTGCTCTCAGCCTTTCGATAGCATGATGCTGTTTATAAGCTGCTGCCAATTTGAGGCTGGTACCTTGAACTTGTTTGAAGTGTAGCTAGCTTCCAACATGCTGAGGTAGCGCATATCGGTGAACCTGACTTGAACTCAGGTTTGTGATCAGGCTTAACTGCTCTGAAGTGTAGGCCCATTCATCTAATGGGATGTAGTTGTCGTATTCATAACAGAACCCACGAAAATCCCAGGTTGCGTTCCGACGGTCCAAGTACAAGGACCCTTTGGCAGAGTACGTGCCCAAGAACGAGGGTACACAGAAGGGAAAATGAACCGACTCCAAGTCGGGCGCCAACATTGCTAGGGCTTCGCTGAAGCTGCTGTGACTTAGCACCAAATGTTTAGCTCCAGTCAGTGCAGAAATACTTTTGTCTAGATCCATGTTGACGGTTAGCCGTTTCCCGTACTGTATTTGTAAAGCCTCAACCACTGGATTTTTGAAATCTTCAGTGCAAAGTAAAATCTTGGATCTGCGGTGTTCCGGCAAGTCCAAAATGCTGTTGTAAAATGCCATCGGAGGCTGTGTATACACGCGGGGTGGATCGGCAATGAAAATGTCCCCACCTCGAACATGAATCACAACAATGTTGCCCACACGATGGGCCGGCGGGTGAAAGACTGGCAGAATGTGACTTTGCAGTATGCGTCTCATCGCTTCGTAAGGAAATACATCTTTACCCAAAAACAGAGGGCAGAAACTTGAGTGGAAAAACTCGCTCGTGATAGCCAATTGACAAAAGTGCTTTGAGTCAACGTGTGCCCTAAATCCCCAGCTTGTTTGGTTGATGTTCTCGTGCGGCGCCACAAACACCTCTGACTGAGTTTCTTTCGCAAGTTGCAGCACATTGGCAAGTTGAAAAAGGTTGTTTCCCAGGCGGCCAGACCATATCACCCTCAACAAGTAACCGTCTTGGCATTTACATCCGTCACCCATGGTGAATAGCTTGCACTCATCCTGAATCGCGGACGCGTGCCCAAGCAACAAGGCGTACATTATGTGGCGCATTGACAATTTCGACATTCCATATGGCATCATCGTCGTGTCGCTGGGTATACTTGTTATCTGCCGTTTTTGTTCTCATGCGTGTACGTACTCTGTGGAAGCTTTTCCAAACTGTCTCAATCCGTAGATGTACATGTCATGCGCAACGTGCTCAGACAGCCAGCAATCAGTTGTTGGATGCGCACCATGCTGAGTGTCGCATCTCATGGAGCGGAACGGGGAAGAAAGGTTAGGGGCAGGGTTCGACTGCCCCCCAAATTCTGCGCGGGCAGAGGTCATGCCGAAAGACGCGGATTGCCCTGACCAGCTCATAATTTTTGAAGGGTGCGCCCAGACAAGAGATCGCGGGAAGCAACAACAGCTTCTTTACGCAAAACACCGTGCATCACAATAAGCGCAAAGGTATATGGCTGCCATTGACATGCTAGGCAACGTGAGTTCTGGCCTGTCAGCCAAACTTGCCTCAGAGGTCAGGTAGTTGAAGTGTGATTTCATAGCAATTAGATGAAGCAGATGTCCAAGATTTCTTTTAGACTGGATATAAAATAGCCCGTCTCTAATATGGCACTCATCAGAACTGGTGCCAATACTCCCCAGGTTACTGACCAGTTTAAATATTCAACAGCGGCAAATGCTGGTCGCAAGCTTGACTAGCCGTCATGAAGCTTTCCCTAGACTGCCTAAAGCCTGTTGACAGGGGCTGGATTCACCAAAGCAAAAGCTGTCCGGCAGGACGGGCGGATGGCATTATTTGTGCCCAGTCGAGCATCAACAAAGCGCTTTGCGTTCTGCAACACGCAAAATGCTGCGTCAGCGGGTGCTGTGCCTGACACTGTAGACCCGTTGACACAGCTGGCCATAGCGGCCGACTTATTCCAGCAGAAATAGACCTTTTGTGCAGTTCAGTCAGACTGTGTTTTACAGAAGGACATACTTCATGCCCTGCTTTAATGTATCAATCTACAATGTTGATCAAGCTTGAATTGATGTCCGCATCTGGGCTCCACCATTGAGCATCGTTAGGAGTCAAAACATTTTGTGTTGTGGACAAACTCCATCGAAAGTCTTCGCCAAGCCAACTTTTGTAATCAGAAACATTGAAGAAGACGCCCGCAGCCGCCCAATCAATGGAATGATGGAAGGGCATGGAGTGATATGGGGGCCCCACAAATACAGGTATACAAGCTGCAAGCATAATTTCACTAAGCCTTCGAGTGGAAGCAGAATCACCTGGCAAGGCCAAGCAGAAGCGGCTTGTGCTCATACTTTCATACATGCGTTCAAATGTGTCATACTTTCCCCCATACTCAGCATTTGTGCATGATACATCTATACCGGAAACTTGTAAACCCTCTAAAGTTGCGTTTTTCAAGACTTTTTCAGTGATGTACCAGCGCATGGCTTTCCCCGCGTTAGCGGTTTCGTGACATGTGGCCTTGGAGTAAATCAAACCAGTTCTTTCTTGTAGTCCTTTAACAGGTTTCAATTCAACCTGACTCAGGTGAGATCGGCCCAGAGAATTAGGGTTGTATGGGGTCACTAAGACCTTAGGCATAGCCGAAAAACGGTAGGTATCGCACACGCTTCGCATCGGCCTGTCCACCACAAGCATAGTCGAGTTGACAAACGTATCACAAATCAAATGCATAATGTTGTCAGCAGCCCAGCCCCACCGAAAACCAGGATGTGAATCATAAAACACAAAATCGGCTCCGTTTTTCGACTGCCATCTTGGGCTGGCCACCATATTGCTGTATGCAATGTAAAGGGCGCTACCGAAAGTGCTAGGTTTTTGCCCCCCGAAACTGTGCACATGAGCTAGCCACTGGAGGTACAGGCAATAGTCATCAACGTAAACGAGATCTGCCGCCTCGATGTCGGCAGTGTAGTGGCCGCTTGCACGTATGGCCTGGGCCAGATACCAAGGAGCAGCATGCGTTCCGTGAGTAGCATGCGCGATTGGGTGGCTATCTCCTGGGGAACGGTACACAATGCCGTCGACTGGTGCAACCTGCAAAAACCTTTCAGGTACGCCAAGCAAATAAGGGCAGGATACAAGAAAAAGAATTCTGTGACGTACTTGAATGTTCTGCGTCACATCACATGGCGGAATGTCTCCGCTTGGGTAGCTGTTGGCAATCTCGAGAATCGCTATTGTCTTTTCTCCGCATTCGTCAATAAAATGACGCGGTCGTGTCGAGCACAAGCTGCACGACGCAAGCAGCAGGCAGGTGAAGAGCATCGGGCAGCTTGTGTTCGTGGCAGCAAGAGTATACAATATTATCTGGCACCGATTGAAGGCGTTTTCGTGCTGATTGTGCAAAAGACATAAGGGCCTGGACTCCGTCAGAAGTTGGTGCTTGCTCCTGATACACCTGGAGACATTTTGGCGTAGAACATGAGCAGTAATTACGCTGTGTTATCATGCCCCCCATGCGTGGTATCTTGACACGTGATCAGCCCGCAATGCAAACTTTGAAGCACAGCTGTGGCCGCAGCCGATTTCGCATGAACTCAACGAGTTGTTTTTACAGCGATAGCGACAACTACGACAAGGAATTACGATAGACAAAAACGCTGTGCCCGGTAAAGGTTCAGCATCTAGACTGTTCACGCAGTGGCAGAAGTGCTTTGGGGCTGCCTGATCTCCTTGTTTCTGAGACAGCTTGCTTGCTTGTTTTCCTGTTCAAATAGGGCTTGCGCACATCGTGTAAGCCTTGCACGAGCAGGCCTTAGAATAGACACTAGTTGAATCTCTAGGGCAGACATTTGAGCAGGCACATAAGTACACACTAGAGCAGACACTGGAGGCGACTTGACAGCATACACCAAAGCAGACACTAGGGCAGATATGAGAGCAGACACGAGAGTAGACAAGATAGTAGACCTGAGAGAAAAATAACAAAGCACACACCATAGTAGACATCAGAGTAGACGTTGGAGTAGACATTACAGCAGACACTACAGCAGGACAGAAGCCTTGTGTATGCTGTACAGATCAAGGAGATTGTGAAGCTGGCTCCCAGGAAGAGGCAGATGTTGTAGTAGACATTGTAGTAGGATCAGAGCAGACACTACAGAAGCCTTGTGTGTGCTGATCTTTGCTTGGCTGGTGCCTGCACTAGCTTTGGTGCTTTGTCTGCTCCGGCAGGCTCAGCTGCCTGCCTGTTGCCCGCCACAGGTGAGTTCTCTTTGTCTTGGTCTCTATCTGCCAGCTTCTGCAGCTGCGCTAGGCTGCTTGAAACGAGCTGCCTGAGGCTCAGCTAACTTCGTGTTGGCACCCAATGGTGCAGCCTTTGCCTTGCTGCCATACTGAAGGCCAGCCTTTAAGAACTTCTTCAGCCTGACTATACTATTCTTCAGCCCGTCCTGCTTGTGGGTCAGTGCTTCTGCTGGGTGATCTATGCCTGTGCTGTTGCATGCTTTGGTGGTTTTAATACAAACATGTGCTTGGCGCAGCTGGCTACACAGACGCTGTTGTTACTCAAGGAGCTCTGCTTCCGTGCCAGTTCCAGCTGCCAGTGGCAATTCCTCCCAAGCTGTTCTAGGCTGTCAGCTGGCAAGTCATCCTCCAGTTGCTTGAAGCCACCCATTTCAGCGCCAGCCCACATACCCAATGCCAATATGAATGTTGGACCTGATTTGCCGGTGCTGAGACTGACAATCTGCACATGCATGCATGAGTAGTGTAGCATGCCTAGTTGGCAAATGCAAATGCCACTTGTCTGGCTGGGCTTATAACATAGCGTGTGCTGCGATCAACTTGGCTGCAGACGCATTCTGACTAATTACTGACACTGGACAATGTCACATCAGCATTTGCACTCTACTGTGAAGCAACCACAGCTGTCTCTATCAGCTCTTCTTGCTTGCTGTTGTACAATGCCTTCTCTGTTGTACATGGTGGCCACCTGATGTCAAGCTGCATCGAGAACAGCTGTGTCTCAGTGGCTTACCCTTCAAAAAAAAGTATGAGACACTACAGTGTGCCAAAGTGACAGACACCAACTAGTCACAGCATCTGGCTGTATGGAATCAGTGGTCAATCAGAAACAAGCAGCATGCTCCCTATGCATGCAGGAGACTATACGGTGTCGCATCAACACCACCATACAGGATTTGCTGTATGATGTCACACATATCACTGAGCAGCATTTTTGACACAGTCAGCAGTAAAATCTACCTCATAAAACAAATTAGGCAGAAGCCAGTCTGTCCTTCTGCCAATCACAGTTGCGCACATCTTGCCGCTTCAGAGATGCGTCTCTGCCCAGACTGACACCAGCATCCTTGGCAGCCTTGACATGCACGATCTGCTGAACTGTCTGACCACTGTCGAGGAAGGTTCTGACCCAGCCCCTGTCGTCTGAAGAGAGGTGAGGAGAAGCCCCAGCTGCCTTGGGCACTGCAGACCCTGCACCTGGCCATGAGGGTGCTCTCCAGCTGCAATGGTGTGACTGAAGAGCCGGTCAACTATATGTGTAATGTCAGGCCAAATGGCAATTTGAGTGATGGTGAACTGCACAAGGCAGCCATGCTTGCTTGACTTACGCCTCTCTGTCTTGCCACATCTCTTGTTGACAGGATGAGCAGGCTGCACAAGATTGACTGGGATTGCACTGCTGTTATCCTCTGGGCCACAACCGCAGTGGAGTGTTTGTTGTTGCAGATATGAGTTTGCCTGAAGCAGCTTAAGGTCTGAAGGAAGCTGGGAAGCTTGGAATTAAAAATCATAGAACGAGGTACTAGCTCTCAGCTCTAATACGCGATGTGTGCAGGATTTGGGAGATCATGTCTTTGGAGCACAGCTTCTGCCCATGTCAGTCAGGCATGTGTCTGTCAGGCTGCCGGCAGCATGATCAGCCAACGGCTTCCTTGCAATATTTTTGCAGTAGCTCAGACAAGCAGCTCGGTACCTTCTGCCCACGCTCCCTTTCTACAGATGCAGTAGAGCTGGCCTCAGCAGAGAAACGCTCCAGCAACGGCCCTGAAGCCTTCCCAGGTTGCAATATAGTGGAAACGACAAAAGCAGAACAGCAGCACCAAACTGGCAGCCTTGGCACCAATGATGCTTGATGGAAATCCAAGGAGCATACTGTCCTGATGTAAGATATGAGGAGAAGCTTCAAAGAAAAGAAAGCACAACATGAAGCATTCAAAGCGGCTCTTACCGACTATGTTTGTAACAACACCACACTGCCTATGTCATTGGTCTTCTGGGCTCTCTATTTGAGCTGCACTTTGAGTAGTACAAAACACTATGCAGTGTTACACTATACTTACCTGCCAGGGCTGTTACACTGCAGGTGACATGCAACTCACCTGACAATGCACTGATCAGGATCTTCTTTACAAAGCCAAATACACAGCTGCGCAAGATGGGATGACATAGCTCGAGTCACCACTGTAGTGGACGAGCACCATTTGACCAAAGCTGATTAGTGATTGTCTTGACTATATTGTAAGTCCCTACAAAAACTGAGTTTTGGATAGCAAAGCAGCTGTATGCATGCATTGCTGCATATAGCATGCATGTACAGCAAGAAATCTATGAAAGTAGAACAGACTGCATGCCCCTGTTGTGTGGCCGCCTGCCATCAAAGCCGTTGTGCGTCTGTTCCAAACTGTGTGCAGACCCTGCAGATTGTCGTTTTAGTCTACAGGCATACTGCAAGCCATCAATGTATTGCCTCATGGATACGGAATACATCTCAAGCTACTGTGCTTGATACATAGCATGCATGCAGATGCAGTCCTGCACACCAGCATACAGCCACCGTAGACCCCCCGTTCAGGTCACTGCAACTTCATGTGTATCCAGTGCCTATCCTGACAGCGCAAGAAAGGCAGCAAAAAAATGGAGTACCAGCCGACAACGGGGGGCTGGGAGATATGGCAGTTGTCTGGGACAATGCTAAACGGAGATGGGTTGCTTTCTTCCAAGAAGTCGGGATAATTGGTTTGGGCATAGGCGTCTCAACAAATCCCAGAGGAGCTAGTCTTACTTGGAGTATGTTTGATCCACTGAACAACCTGTACAGCTCAGGTCTGATGGGTTTGGGCTACGGCCATCCAGACTTGGCCTCCATTCCTGGCTCCAATCCAACATTGCTGCATGATATGCTTGAGAAAAGATGGGTAATTGTGTACCATGCATGGCAGGATAGCCTGGCTTGGGCTACATCCACAGATCTTGATCAATGGTCAACTCCACAATTTCTTGATGAGCTCACCTCTTCTGGCTCTTGTGTGTACAATTATCCCTCCCTCGTTGGGAACATTTCAGACACTATGACCAATCAACCCACAAACTTACTTTTGTATCGAAAATTTCCACACGGTTTAACAGAGGCAAAATTCCTGGTCACACGCACCATTGAGTTCAGGACATTTCCGCCACCCATTCTGGGGGCATCTGAACTTCAGATGTAGGCACACACCAGCTGATACAATCAATTTCGTTACAGCACATGTTATGGTGGGAAGCAGACAGTTTAGCCCTCTTTGTATTGTAGTTTGAAGTTCATGAGCTTCAACAAGTTTTGGAATTTTGTTGCCGCTTTCCACAGAGTTACATCACTGTGTGGCGAGGCAAATTATCTTCGTAACTGCATTACCTTGTGATTCAGCCATTCCAAACTCATAGTACGCCTTGCAAACTTTGCTTTTCTTGACTCATGAGCAATGCCACCACCACTACCTGTGACAGCTTGAATGTCGAATACATGTGGTAGCTTCGTGAAGCCAGCTGCTGCTGTCATCGCTTTGTGCAGACTGCATGCAGTGCAAACTAGGACGAAACAGTTTGCACACTCTGCATGCATTGGTCTTCCCAATGCTCTCAATATCTTGCTGGATTCACATCTTTGAATTTAGCCAGTCAACTAGGTTACACAGATGTGTGCCTCTGCTGCCAGTACCCTGCTGGTCACACATTTCAGCACCAAGTGCTTAGAGAGAATTCACACAATTTCCTTAATCAGTGACCCTAATAGGAATTTTAGTGTATTCCTTAATATGTCGACCTTAAAAGCCTCAGTGTGAATCTTATCATGTCTACACAGTCTACATGCCAACTTGTGACATCAACTTTGCTTCTGACGGCTGTCATGCCTGTCAGTCCCATTTTTCTGTTTTTAACTCTCCTTTTTTGCAACACTTACCTCATGCTTTGCATTGCGCAGTGGGCACCAAAAGCCTTTGTAAACTCTGGTGCAAGATACCAAAGCCAGATTAAATCCGCGGCACTCCCAGGGGAGCAAAGCAAGGATGTGCTTGCGTATGATACTGGACTGTGCTGTCCATATGACGATTAATGACTCTACTGGTAGGGTGTTGCACTAAGTTGTTGCAGCGCCGCCCAGTCACATTTCATGTCATGGCGTGTTGTCGGCTTGTGCGAGCACGTGGCTATTTTTCAGTGTCTGAAGAGATCTTGATGAGTCACCCGGAAATTAGTTTTCAGTTGGTGAGGTATACTCCCCCCTGAAGTAGGTTTCAGGCTAAACCAGACGGAACTCATACACGCAACAGCCGAAGTATCAGCCTTGTTTCCACCGACCTGTCAGTAATGGCTTTCCGGATAACCGTGCTTCTTCTGTGTATCGTTGCGGTTTCAGCGGGTGCAGGTATGCAAGCACTGCCTGCACCTGCCGCTGATCCTCTGCTTCAAGCTGGCCTGTGAGCTTGTGGTGCTTTGCAGACGAGCGAAGCCAACCAACCTGCAGTGGGCAATCGTATGACCCTTCATCATACGTCTGCCCAAGCGGTGAGCACAACTACCTTTGGTGCAACTGTTTTCTTGCTTACAAGCTCATGGCTTCACAGCTGACGCTGCGACTCTACCGCCTCTGATTGTAATAGGCTGCAAGCGATCAACGCAGGAAAACTTTGCCCAAGTACAGCTCCTTGTGAATGTCCAGTGGCGACAACCGATCCCTTCAGCGCCAATTATGCTTGCTATAGCCCCACACGATACGGGTGTAACCAGAAAGGCCTGACTCAAAACAGCCGGGACAGCTCCGCTGGCAGCTGTGTTGGTGGCTCGTCAGGTGAAAAAGACTGTGTGCTCAAGTTGGATGCTGGTTTGCGATGGCGCATTGATCCATCGCAACAAAGACTCGTAACAATCTTGCCAATTATTCTGTGAAAGCAGGTGATCCGCTTGTCAGTGGATTTGAGGGATGTCGGTGGTATTTGCAAGGCAAGCCAGGACAGGTGTACAATCTCATTTCAGGTCCTGAAGACTCCTTGAATACTCTGCTTGTGCCGGCTAATCTTACTGACGACAGCCATGACAACGATGGAACTTTTCATGGAGGCCTGTTCATTCGTCATGTTGATCATTACGTCACGGCTTTTGTGGACAATGCTGGGGCCTTGGAAGGTAAACGTGACCATTCAAGCTTTGCTGCTACTTACTATGTCTGAATTGCACGCACGACTGGCTACGCAAATCGGACTGCTTGCCCTATGCAGTCAAGATTGACGGAGCGCTGCAGTCAGTCGGCAACTTCTCAGCAGGCCCAGTTACCGGTGCGGTGCACCATCATTTGCCGTTCTATGGACAGGCCGTGGAAGTTGTTACTCCTGCTTTGACGTACTTTGTGCACGCCGTTCAACCCCAAGTCAGTCCATCCGGGCTTGCTGGGGGCCACGCAGACATCCAGGTGACCTTGACTAAGCCACTGCTTGATATGCACGGGTTGCTTGGCCAGAGTCAAGGTCAAGGGTCTCGCTCGTGCTCTCCTGACTACGCTTTCAACGGCGAAGGCATTGAGAGCGATTACATCATGTCCACCCTCAAGGAGGTGAAGTACAAGTATGGCAAGTTTGGTCAGAAGACAAACAGATCCAGGAAGGTACTGGAAGTTTATGCTTCCAAAATCGCTCCCATGACTGCCAGCATTATCACAGTGTAAATGTATCAGCTGCAGCGTCTGACACATTGACACTTCTGCACCTGGCTGTCATTGCAACCTGTTGTATGTGTGATTCTACAATGTTCCTGTGCTGTCTGGCTGCTGCTCCATGCAACTGCAAGGCCTGGGGAGTGTGCAGTAACCAATTGAGCTTCCACAACAGATTCCTAATGTATTGCACAGCAGCAGCCTGAAAAGTTGGTGCAGAGTGTTTGCAAGCATATACTTCTTTGTTGCAAGAGTGGCATCCTAACATGCCAACAAAGACAGTGTCAACTTGAAAGGTTGAGTAGGGACACAATCCTGCACTGAAGGAACAAAACTTAGACACGTGCAGTTGTGCATATATAATGCACACCAGAATTAGTGAGCTCTGTATCAAGGGTGTATCAATTGTTTCTAGCTGTGGAACAGGAATACCCATTTTGGCTGCATCAGCATCATACTAGCTTATTAGTCTTGACGGGCGGCATATTTTCTAGCTGCCAAGGAATGTTTTGTGAAGCTGAGGTATCGAAGTACGAGTTCAATGATGTTTTGCTGAGTTCGAAGTACGAGTTCAGTGATGTTTTGCCAAGTTAAATATTGTTAGATATTATACAGTAGTTCTCGAAGTTCCAGCTTTCGGACTCATGCCTTGCAGGGGCAATTTTCATTGAAGTTGCTGTGACTGAAAGTATCACCAGGTCATGCGTCCCGGTGCACAACAGCTTCATGCACAGCAGTGCATATGGATGTACTGGATGCAAGCTGGCGGGAGTTCAACTTGCCGCTGCCCGATGACCTGTTGACAATCCAGTGCCTAGCAACAGGCTCAAACGTTACACTTGGAATGCGAGCACGCCTTCATTTTCAACAACAGCATGCTGTTGGCTACTTCAACGCCATAACGACACTTGATATACCTGCCTGTGCTGCGGCCTCGAACCTGACTCGTCACGCCAGCAGAGTTGCCACGCTCACGCCGTGGGCTTGACCGCTGACCACCGCATCGTGCCAGACCAGCATGCCGATGAAGGGCAACGTAGGCACTGCAGAGCTTAGCCCAGGCTGCAGCGCTGCTGCACGAAAGCCTGGTTTTGATCTTGAGCATATACCCCAGAGACGCTGAGAAGCTCTCACGCAAGCCTGCCAAAAAATCCTATCTGGCTTCTGCATAAGACAGCTAGCATGCCCTGGTATTGTGTATTGGCTTGTGACAAAGAATACGTGGTTGTGAAACTAAGTTTTCTCTACAGCCTGCCTTGCTGGTGCAAAGATGCGCCATACAAGTAATTTGACTGAGAACAAGACACGTCAGCATATATGCTTATATAGGATGCCTGCTTTGCAACTTGGTGCAGTCATGCTTGAACTTGTATTCTGTAGGTTTGCAATCAGCAGTGTGAAGCAAATGCTGAAGCATTTTGGCGCTGGATCCATCAAAGCTGAACAAAGTCGGCTAATTGCATCTAAAAGACTGTCTGAACTCATTCAGCTGTGCTGATTGCAGCTAAATATGCTGAAAGATATTGCGCTCCCCAGTCAAAGCCAGCTGAAGCTTGTTCAGGAACCACTTCAATGACAGCACACTGTGAAGAGCAGCTGAAAGCGGCTGATGTGGTTCGAGTTAGCTTCTGCATAATTTACAAGGCTTAAGAAAGCTGAAAGGCTCCTTCAGCTGAATATGCATTCTTTCAGTACAATGCAGCTAGTATGTCAGTAAACTGACTCATAGGTCTATATGACTGCAGTCAACTCATTTGTAAGCCAAACATCCCACCAAACTTGGCCACACTTGGCCATCAACCATGCCAAACGTGCTCTTGTAACCCAAGCCAAAGAAGCAATCATACTCATGAGCAGTAGGAAGCTGCAGACTCTGCCCAGTGACGTGGGCACTCCTGCTGAGCTCCTTGATCTGACTGGCAATTCTGCTATACAACCTAGACCACTCACATTCAGAACGTGATGACGCAGACAGTGCTGCATCTGGCAAGTCAAAGCACCATTGGCCCCTCATGTGTGATACAAGCTTCTATTGAGACAACGAGCGAAATAACACCAAGATTGCTCCTTTCTAGTGACATAGTGCAGCCAAGACACATTCTCAACATGAGGGGTTGAGGTCAGGCAATGTCAGGGGGAGGAGCAGAAACATCAATGGCCAAAGCAGTTGGGCCTGGATTATCCATGACCCATGCTTGCCTTGATGCTATGCTGCTGAAACAATGCCGTCTGAAGTACAGCAACTGTTTTGAGCTGGTCAGGTGGCTGTGTCTGCAAGTCTGTCTCTGACGCTTGTTTTGGCAGAGTGCTGCATGGCTGAGACGCATAAGGCTGACTGTACAAGCTGTTTCATTGCTGTAGTGGGCTAAAAGCTTCGTAAATATACATGGGTCAATAGCAACCTCAATGGCATTAGGCAATATTGATGCCACTTGAGCACGGTGCTGAAGTGTTGAAGTGGTGAAGAGAAAGTACACAATATCAGATGTTGCATCTGGACTGCAATTACAGCCCAGACAACCATGGTAGCTAAAGCAGATGCAAGACTTGTCTAGACTGACCAAATGTAGGCGTATCCTGATGTAAAATCTTTCTCTGCACGCGTTAGATGTGGACACAGATGATATATCTGTTGCTTCTAGCTGTAACATTGCTTTATTCCAGCTTCTAGATGCGCAGATGTTCTCATGGACTTATTTGGGATTTCTGATTCCTGCATTTCTCACAACATGCTGCATGACGTGCGCTCCACCTGTGCACATGGTGTGCATCAAGCAGTGTTTCTTGGTGCACGTTTCAACTGACGGGATTGCAAAGGCATGGTCCCATGAAATGCTTGCATGCACAGTCTCTCATGTCAGGTCAGCATGTTATTGACAGGGATGGTCTCACCTATAGCTGTAGAGACAGCATTAAGCATGCGTGGGCTTTGCTCACTTGATGCATTAGGTGGTACCTGCTGCACACAAAAATAATCTGGTAGCTCTTGTGAAAGCAGCAAGCAATTCCCTGTGTTGAGTGTAAATGCCATGTGCTGATCATCAGCAAGCCCTGATTGGCCCACTGTAGCATGTGTTGCATGCGCATTCAACAGCAATGATTCATGTTACAGCATCATTGTACCTCCAATCTGTTCTGCAGCGAGCACTGAGTGTACAGAGCAGAAACTTGTAGGCACCGTGAGAGGTTGGTAGAGCAATAAAAAAACTATCTTGCCTGTCAAGCAGGATAAGCACAGCAGCTTGTGCAGCTTAAAGGTCTAGCTGGCGCAACGACGTCAGTCGACCGTGCCTAGCACACCAGCTAGCAGCTTGATTGGACATCTGTGGCACTGTTTCCAAGCGTTGCTTCCCTCCATCAGTGACCAATGTTGCATTGCTCTGACTTCATGATGCAACAGATCATTGACTATAGTGTCATTGACACAGAACAACTAGTTTCCTTCAGCTGCTGACTCTATCTGCTTTGTCCTACGCTGCATCTGCACCACATTTGGCCAAAGATGCTGGCCAACTTTCACAATCAAGTCTGACTTGATTGTTACTCATTGTGGCCTCCTAAGCCTCCAGCCCAATCCTCCATTGGGGAATGCAAACACGAAGTGCAAAGGGTCAAAAAGAGGAAGCCTGTCATCAATCCTTTGCGCACCACCATTCCTGGAGACTAACACTACGTCACGCACAAAGTTGTGGGAGTCCAACTAATCTCCATAGGAGAACCGGCCTGGGATGATTGCCGCTAGCTCATCACTTGAAGGGACACTGTACTCATTGCCATCTACTTCGTTTAGAGCAGCACAAAAGATGGTCAAATCCAACTCTGCCATTGTTAAAATGAGATAACATCAAGTCCACTACCTGTGACTCAAAGCATGGTCACAGCATGTAACATTTATAGATCTGTAATTTCGTGCAAACACACTCTCCCCAACTTGCAACAAAGGCAAACAAATGTCTAGCAATTAGAAGCAATTTGCACCTGTTTCAGACATCTGCACAATCTGAGGACGGGGATGCCGCTCAGATAAGTTGGTTCCCCCAACATCTGTACACATGCGTTGAACTCATCAAGGAGTAGCTGATCGTGCAGTTTGCCACTTCATGCTCTGAATCATATATGTACGTTTGAAGAAAGCCAAGGTTGTCACTCTGAGCTGGTTCTAGCGATTCCTATGCAATGATGCACATTGCCTTGAAACCCAAAGGTTGTCTTGCCAGTCATAAATCGCTCCCTAATTTTGCTTTTGATACCCGCACATATTGATAATATTAGCTGCAGTGTGCATGATGCACAACACAAATAAATCACAGCTATACAGGATACTATAACCTCTCTTGCACCTGTGTACAAATGTGTAAGAGAAGCATGCGTGCAGAAAAATCTCACCTGATGATGCCATGTGGAATGCACAGCTAGAAGACCTGATGTTCTTCAGGAAAGCAAACAAATCCAGGTCTCTGCTTGCAGATGAGACTCTTCAGCACAGGACGAGTGGGCTTCAAGGCAGACAGCACCACTTTGCCACGCTTCAGTACTGGTTGAAAGTTGCTTCACCTTGCCAGCATGATACTCACGCGTGAAGTGCATGGCCTAGCAAGACCGACATAACAGTGCGTCGGGCCCAAATCGTGTGGTTTCACCTAATCCCATCAGCAATGTACTGCCGCTCAGGCATGTACATGTCAGGAGCATTCGCTGGCCCTGACACCGACAACCGGCAGCTTGCAAACGTGCAACAGAAATGCAAGATAGCGCGTCGTGAATAAAGCGACGACGTAAGGTACGACAAAATACGGCGTAAGGCACGGCGTACTTTACGGTGTGTCTATAACGCCAGAAAACCCGTTGCGTTCTATGTCATGGGGGGGCTATGAGTCACCTCAGAAATTAGGTGTCGTTTGGTCGTGTATACTGCCCCTGGGGGGAGGTCGACGTATCCTGTCGCGTGGTACACAGTTCACATTCTGACGAGGTGCTAGGTGGTTGGAGTTTGTGGTTGGAGCTTTTACGCAAGCTTAGGATATACCGTAATGACTTCTTCCAGACTGATTGCTTTCAGTCTCGCTTAAAGTCGTGGAATTTTCGATAACGGTCGCGAAAGGAACGAGGTGCGAGCAGAAATGCGCATGAAACTCAAGCAGTTTTGTGGTTGGCTATTGCTTCTGGATTGCGCCACCACTAAAGCCACAACCACACGCTTGCACAAGGTGAGCCCACCGTGCAGAGCAGGTTATCCCAAAGCAACTTGCAGCGTGTGTAGTTTTTCGATTTGCGTTGTGGTTGGCTGGTTCCTGACTCCGTGAGGAAGATGCAGGGTGTCAAGGATGACTGTAGCGATCAATACGCATCATCCGCGAATCTGTCTTGCCTCCACACCAGCATGAAAGTTCCATGCGATCAGCGCGTGTGCAACCCTTATATAGACGGCAACTTCAGGGCGAGCATGTTTCGAATGAATCACCAACATGTGCAAGCTGCCAGGCTGCTAACGCACATATACGGCGCAACTATCCCAGCGGAAGCTTGTGTAAACGAGGAGCACTGGATCGCAGAGCCTGACCTTGGTCGTCTGAATCAAGTAGAAGCTGCTGTGGCGAGTATGTCTCACACCGCACGAGCAGGAAAGATGTTTCCCATCATGATTACCAAAGTACCTTGCACAGCATGGGGATGCTGTGCGCTTCCTTACGAAATTCGAACAAACTCTACAGACCTTTTGTCGGCGATAAACTTTTTCGTGAAAGGAGAATACAGGATATTGCTAGATTTGCAAGGCTTGAAACCCAAACACATTCTAGATGTTGGGGGCGTAGGCATGAGTGCCGTTTGGTTAGCATTGCTCTACCCTGATGCTGTCATATATCGCTTGGACCCACATCCAGACAATTTCTTGGCTGGAGCATATAACGGCTGGGGTGTCAGCAATCTGCGCCAGATAAATATTGGTCTTTGGGATAAAACCACTGTGCTACAGATGTGTGATCGGACTGATATAAACTGGGGAACTGGGTGGCCGTTTGCAGGTTCACAACAGCAGGCTTGGTATGCCAGGGAGCCGGAAGATCCTC
>JAABUP010003426.1_pt1 | contig 28052 bp, 45 predicted proteins | sample 5559201 | NCBI WGS metagenome assembly JAABUP01 (sample SAMN10711887, study PRJNA513373) | rock metagenome | isolation source: Antarctica rocks | place: Antarctica | reverse complement strand
ACACGGCAGCATAACCACATTTGAAACAGAACAGTGCCGCTTTGGACTACATATGATTAAAAGCTGGAGACATTGTGTCTGCGGTCTGGAGCAAAGCAGTGCAGAATGAGCACAGGCATGCTCAGACATGTCTGCTCTCTGAAACGCAGCAAAACAGCATGTACAGGTGCAAGCATGCAGACATCACAATGAACGTGACTGAGCAGCAAAGCAATGCAGGTCATAATACAAGACACACCTCGTAACTTCCAATGACGTGGACGGTGACAAACAGATCAGCCATGGCAACCATCCACTTGGGGTGGCCAATGCTGAAGATGACATTGCTCATCACATTGTTTCCAAAGGCCCAGTAACCCGCACATGAGACACCAAAGTAGCACCAGCTGACCACTGCATAGGCAACGTACACTCCACGCATCATGGGGACTGAGGTGTTCTGGTTGGGCTTAGAAGGAAGGGTAGCCTGCACCACAATCAAGCACCAGTCAAGATGTGCACCATATTGAGACATGGCAAATGACAGGCAAGATATGGTAGATGAATTGCATGACTTTGCAACAAGTCTTGGAATGAAACAGAGCTCTGAGAATGTCTTGGAATGAAACAGAGCTCTGAGAAATCATTTGCAGCACATGCTATATACTGACGGGTTTGCAATGAAAACAATGCAGGTCAGCCAGCGTCCACACATCACGGTGCAGCTGTTTTGGTAAGCTGTGATGATGCACAGACAGAAGCCCACCTGAATCTCCAGGATGACGTTGTGGCCTCCGTAAGCAAAAGCCACCGTTCCAAGCGCATTGAATATACCAAAGATGCCGTCGGCTTTGCTGTAGCCGTTGAGGTCGTACACAGCGTCTGGCTGCCTGCCCACATTGATGGAGCCAGCAAAGGCAATGGTTGAGTAGGAGAGTGACATGAAGGCAGCAGCCAGGGACACTCCTGACAGGGAGTTGAAGTTGGGCGCCTGCAGGGGTTCAACAGCACTTCAGCATTGTGATTTTCGAGATGCGCAACTTTTGCGAGTGCAGGACAGCAGGCCCTTGGAATGCAAGATGCATGCACAGACAGATGGCCACTGGCACGGCACAGGAACACACAAGCACGTGGACGGACACAGGCAAGAGCACAAGCAAAGGACAGCATGAGAGAGATGGGATGGTAGGCAGTCACCTGAATAATGACCAAGTGAATAGCTGAGAAGACAATAATCCAGACAGATAGACCAGCTGAATGGCACTCGCCCATGCCATTCTTGTGGCACACAATTGTGTAGAAATTGTGCAGAGAGCTGCCTCCTGTCACACTGTAGGTGATGCCCAAACCAATCATGACAATCAGCTGAGGAGGCATAATAATCCATTTGCCCAGTTTAGGCCCTGCAATTATACAAAACTGCTCAAAAACAATGTGTAATTTGGTACACGCATGGACAGTGTTTCTCTCCAGGGAAAGTCAACACAAAGCTATCTTATCACAGCCAGCCAGTTGCGTTCAGCAGTAGTTTCACATCATTGTGCCACACAATGCACACAAGCACATGCAGCTTGAAGGGTATCAGTCAATGACTTCCAGCATCAGGCAGGTAGTATGCCAAAGAGCGTACCAAATGCATACTGTCCAAGCTCATGGTATCTGTTGAATCTGCGGCCATCCATCTCGTGCATTTTCACAAGCTGCCACAGGGTATACAGAGAAATGACCCAGGATAGGACCAAAACAACGATGCCTGCTGGCCAACCCAGATATGACATGGCTGAAGGAAGACCCAGCACTCCAGCGCCGACAATAGCAGTGACGTTGTGGAAGGCAGAGTACCACCTGAGATCGAACAACATGCTGCTCAGACCGCGACATACAACCCCGTTTCTTGCAAACCCGCGCCGGAAGTTGTCACTCTTATGCTGTGCCGCTGTTGAATGCAAGCTGAGGAGTTGAACTCGTACGCCTTGCGCAACTAGACAAATACGGCGGCGGGATTGTGTCTCACAAATTCGTGAGCTGTGCGAACAGGGCAGAATTGCGGTGTGCCTGCAGCAGAGTTACTTACCACTTGGCATTGCGGTTGGATGTAATGGGCAGGTTGTACTCCACGTCCAACTTGTTGTTGAATTCCATGACATCTCCGTAAGTGCCAGTTGGTGCCTTGTTCGCATCCACTTCGCCCTTAGTGGGCGGAGCATGCTCTGGTGCGTCCATGATGTTTGCTCGTGTCGCTTTTTCAAGAGATCTTGCACGAAGCGTTCCGAGGTAGCAGTCCTTGACCTCAACCCGAGTAAGCTCGTGCTATGTAGCTAGCAAGCTCGTGCAACTGCCGGGGCAAATCGAGGATGTGCCGCACTTGACAATCGCTCACCAAGAACTGCGACGAGCGAAGGCAGTCGCGGAGTACAGACCACTCGTCGAGCAGCGACGGCGTGAGGCCAGATTTTAGCTCCCTGCAGGTTGGTCTAGCCAACGGCAGCTTTTAGTCAAGATTGAGATATGCTGTCCACGTGGAGGCGATTAAGTACGACAAAATCCAAAAGTTACCTTTTGACGATAAAATGACTACCTGACACTATCTTCAAGTACCGGCGTTGCTGGACCGATCTATCTTAGATAAGGCTTATCTAATTCAATTGCCAATTTGCAAACCGGAGATTTTTCAGGGCTAGTGTGTAGTGTCTGCTGCGAGCCAGTCATGACTGATCAGTGCTGGAATGGTTACCTTACAGATACGGTTTCAGACGTTGGCAGATACAACTGCCCAATACACAGGCTCTTGACACAGTGCTGCTCTGCTTTGCCTAGTCAGCTACACTGACATTGTCTTTAGAGATCTGTCGGCAATACCGGTAGGCAAACTTCAGGTTGTCCCAGCGCTTACTTTATAAATGACAGCAAGTTTTGAGGCACAAGTTCAATCCAGTGTCATCCGTAATCAAGACATATACTATGAAGAACCAGCTTTCGTATCTACAGTCCTGACCAACTTGGCAATCAGCGAGATGTCTAAACAGTCTTGCCATCCCCAATGTACTTGAATGTTTCCTTGACACCTAGGTGGTACACACCATTGTTGTACCCACTGTTGTATGCTCCAAGGTTCTTGGTCTTATATGCCAACACAATGCATGCAACAAAGCATGCATAGGACAGCACAAAGCAGACGTTGACAATGACGAAGAAGACGCTGCGGCCCAGGTTGTAGTAGATCTTGTTCTTCTCGACTTCATGGCGGAATGGCAGAATGGTGTAGAAGATGAGCAGCCAGGGTGAAATCGCATGGTAAATTGCCCAGATGAGGGAAATGCCCAAGGGCCCTACAAACTCTGCCCCTGCCCCCACCATGAAGAAACCATACACAATGGTGACTGCATGACACACAGCACAGTCAGCAAGCATGACCTTACACAGCCATGATACTGCTGCTGCTACTACTTTGGAGGTACCTCATCAACACCTTTGATGGTCTTGCTTGCATACTTCTGACACCAGCTGGACATTGCAACGATGTTGAGCATAAAGCCAGATACTAGAGAGCATTGGTTGCAACTGTACAAACAGCAGCTGTGTAAGACTGCAACAACACTACAAACAGCAAGGAAGAGCAGTGCTTGTTAGTCTGCTTTGAGACAAGCAGACTCTCTGTGACCAAAGAAAAACATGTCAGATGGGTGTACAGCTGCTACACATGTACAAACAAACAACATCACACGTGCACTCAGCCGGGCAACAGGACGCCCAGACTAGCAGCCAAGTATGCAGCATGACAGACGACTGCAGCGGTATGGCATGCATGGAATGCTGCATTATCTTACTTGTGATCACGACAGCGAAGAAGACCATGGGGTAGAGGTCACCCCGGGCCTCACACAGCTTGGTGTAGCAGTTGTTGGCCTTGCCCCCTCCAGCCCCCGGGGTCCACCTGCACACACCCCACATTGCATCAGATTGTCTGTGCACAGACACGACCCATGCAACCGTGCATTGCTGCTCCTTTTGTCTGCCGTGAAGCACATACCCTGGAGCGCATGAAAAATGTGTGTGTGTGTGTGTGTGTGTGTGTGTGTGTGTGTGTGTGTGTGTGTGTGTGTGTGTGTGTGTGTGTGTGTGTGTGTGTGTGTGGGGGGGGACCCACCCTAGCTGGAAGCAGCCACACTTGCTGATGGAGCCTCTGACAGCAGCCTTCCAGTACATCCACCAGAAGTTCTTGGTGCTGATCTCTGCATTCCAGTGTGACCTGCACTCACCCAGCAAGGTCTCAAAACTGCATTCAGCATAAGCGACCGCCTTGGAAGGTGCAAGAGCAGTTCTAGTGAGGCCAGACTCAGAGGTCTGCATGCCAGGCGGCAACGCATGACATGTTGCAAGATCAGCAGCGCAGTTCGGCCCTTTGAGGATACATGTGATGCACTTGCTGCGAATGACAGTTGAGCTCTTGGCATAGCAGTCAGTTGCATCAGATCAGAGTGTTTTGGCAGTCACTGATGGTATGACTGAAGATGCCGCAGACTGTGCAGATTGTCTCTGCATGACTGCACACAGCATTTGATCATGACAGACACTACAGTGCCAACAGGCATAGTCCGAGTCACAATAGTACACAGCACAATGCCTCATTCCACTCACAATGGCAGACAGCATGACACAACACCCTACTCACAATAGTAAACAGTACACACCTGAAGTCATGCAGAATGTTCCTGCCTGGCCGCACATAGCACTTGATCATGTAGGACAGCACTGTGTAGGCAATCATCCAACTGATCACGGTGGCGGACAGCACAGCAGGGAAGCGCCCGGCCCAGATGTAGATGATGGGTATGGCCATGAAGGTGGGGGTCCCCAGGGCACTAACGATATAGATGTAGCAGGGGGAGAGGTACAGGATCCTGAAGAAGATGTTGAGGCCCTTGGCAAACAGAGGGCTCTTCTTGCTGAACAGCATCTGGTATGGCCCCTGTAGTCAAGTCAAGCATGCTGTCACACAGCTTGGGAAAGTGCACACTGGGACACTACCACACAGCTTGGGAAAGTGCACACTGACACACTGCCAAACTGTGCACACTGAGACACTGCCAAACTGTGCACACTACCAAAACGTGCGCACTGAGATACTGCCGGACTGTGCAGGCCCACTACAGGCATGCATAATAGCTCATGGCCAGGCATCTGCCTGAGCACGGTCAAATGGATGCATGGTGTTGGAAAAAATGCTCCTGTTGCATCTCACCAGAAGCACAACATGCGTGCTGGAATGCATCGAGGTGGGTGGCGCTACCGCACTGCATTACACTGGCTGTGAAACCTTCAACTGCAGCGCACTTGTAGCCCCAGAAACAGACACAACCAGCCAGTGGACTATCCAAGCCAGCTGGCAGGCAAACAGGACAAACCTGGACATTGCCTAGACAGCTGACAAACGGCCATGCATTGACCATGCAAATGGCCATTAAGCAATGTGAAATTTTCCTTCATGATTATATTACATAACATTGACTATTGAACAACCTGAAATTAGTTGTTGTATGTTTGGGAGTGTCACCTTACACCAGCGGGAGCGCTGGCCAAAGGCCCCCCTGACCTTGTCAGGGGCTGACCCCCTCACCAGCTCATCCTCCACATACACCTCCCTCCACCCGGTGCGTCTCATCTCCATGCCCAGTGCATAGTCCTCAGTCAGCGTGTGGTCAGGGAAGTACCCTACATACACAACAGCAGGATCAGGACAAGTGAAACATGCAACTGACCTACACCTCATTCTCAGCCTGTGATCAGACTGATCTGCTGTGTCCTGCTTGCATTGCCTGAGTCACTTGTCTTGGGTGTACTATGACACGCACACTCACTCTGCTCAGGTGCAGACATGTAGCCAAAGATCCAAGTAAGACGGGTGTGTTGATGATGAAACCATGAACATTCTTGCTGTGCGGCAAGCATGTGGCATGCCTGCTGTAGTGGCAAGACAATTAATAAGGTCTCCAAGAAGTGCATGCAAACTATAAGCCCTTTTGGGTGGGGGGGGGGAGGGGGGAGTCAAACCAAATGTTCAAATCTGTCTTTTGTTAATGCTTGCCTGTGCATGTGTTCAATCCGGTATTTAGAACTTACCTGCTGATGCAAAGGGGGCAGAGCGCAGCAGGAAGTTGGTTCCAGCACAGCTGATGAAGCCCATCACATTGTATGCCGGCTGCAGGTAGTGCCAGAAGCCAATGTTCTCATGGTTCAGTACATCATCAGACCAGTGCACCCCCCTGAACACCTGCATGGGCGCCCCCCACAGGTCAGCATGCACTTTCACTCACACAACATGCCTTCATCATGGGCACATGGTGTGGACGCACACACACTCACTGACGCCCTCAAAGACCATGCGGATGTGCTGAGTCAGGATTGGCAATGCCAATGTAAGTGACATAACTGCTCAAACAGATGACATTAAAATCGCCCGGGAGCACAGGTGTTGCATGTGCTGTGTTGTAGTCAGTGCAGCAGCAATGACTGCTGGTGGCAACTTGTGGTTGAATGGTAGCATGACAACATGACCAACAGCTGAATTGTGGACTCACATCTGAGCTGTGCCCTTGTGAAAAGCCATCTGCAGCAACCACAAAGCTGCAGAACCAGCTCAAGCTGTCTGGGGATGCTATGCTCACCTGTGGGGACTGCACCAGCGCAACATCATCCCCAGCATCCATCCATGGCAAAGTAGAGGTAAAGAAGTGGCTGTGAGCAGCCTGGTCAGCATCAAAGACCGCCACCACTTCAGATTCCGGCGGAATGGCCTCCCCATAGATCTGCTTCAGGCAGTTGTTCAGGTTGGCAGACTTAGGGTTTGTCTCTCCCTTGCCCTTTACCCTAGTCACCCTGATGACTGGGATGCCATGCACCTGGTAGAGTGCGTCGATCATCTGCTGACGAAGAGCAACGGTGGCAAAGGTCTGCCCGTTGTATCGCTCCTTGTAGTCCTTGGGTGAGTCATCACACAGGTATATGTGCACTGCACAGTGCAACATACTAGTTCGGATTGGAAGTTGCAGACAGACACCAGCTTGATACTGTCACCAGGTGTACTGCAAAAGCAGAAGTGCTGATTTGCAACGAGCATAGCGGTTCACTACAGCTTGTGCGGCTGTGTTCTCAGAGCCCTCTACTCATGTGTCACATGTGATGGCTGTAGATGAGGACAGGCAGCATGAAAGCCCCTGCTGCATTCACACCAGGTAGCCCTGACTGTACAGCTGTGTCATCATAGCAGGCAGTCACTTCAACATGCAACCGGCACCACTTCCAGACCCTTTCTGACAATGTTGATTGACTGTAAGAGGTTCAGTACCCATCCACATGCATTGTTTGATGAGTCACATGACGTCACCATACCTGCGTTTGTCTGGCCCTTAGTCATGGCTGCCTTGGCAGCTTCAATGGCACACTCCACAGTCTCCTCCAGAGTTTCTATGTCCTCCTTGTAGCAGGGGATCATGACACGGACGCTGAAGGGCTTGCGCACCAGTGGTGGCTCGAACTTGCGCACTCTGAAGAGCAGGTGGGATGCATAGATGCACACCGTCGAAACACCAGCAGCCTGCAGAGCATCAGCTTCTCATTTCAACAAGTTGTTCAGCACTTTGAGAAAAGAGCAGAGAAACAAAAGGTGATTCCCCCACTTATTGGAGGGTACTACCAAAGCACATGTCAGGTCACACAATGCGTGAGCGCTGTATAATATTGTTGCTGTAATTGTCCGACATGCGCCATAGCATTCAAAAGACCATCAGGCAGGTGCTGCATACAGAAGCAAAAGATTGTCTCTGACTTTTGCTTTGCACTTCATGCATACATGTCCATCTGACATTCAGCACAACTTGCTTTGCTTTCAATATGCAGACAGTCACCTTGACAGCTGAGCTATAGAAGTGTACTGGGATGCGAATGATGCCAGATGTGCAGGCTCGCCTCCATGACACACACCCAGACCTCACATTGAGCTACAGACGTGTGCAGACTAATGTGACAGTTATGAGTGTGCAGATATGAGTGTGCAGGTATGAATGTGATAGATATGAATGTGACAGATATGAGTGTGACAGATATGAATGTGTCAGATGTGCAGGATCACCTCCATGACAAGAACCCAGACGCCGTAGGCTGTTGCCTTACCCAGGTGCAAGGACTTGGTAGCGCGCACCACAATGTAGATGATGGTGATCACAAACCAGCACAGAATCAGGAAGGCCATCACCCAGTTTATGTTCTGGATGTGCTGCCCTGCACACACAATGGACACATAGGCACCAGGCTCATGCAGCACAAGTGACTGCGAACTAGTGATGCTGATTCAGGAGGCTATGGGCTTCAGACATTGCACAGACAATGTCACTACTGCCTTCACTGGTCATGACATACATGACGGCGCCACTGGTGCAGAGAAAAAGGTTGTGCTGCATCAGAGGGTTCCATCTTTTGGTGCTCTGTATCTGCTTCACAATACTGAATGGCTGTGCCATGATGTGCAACTCATCGCAATACATGCCCACAAGCAGTGCACTCTGTCATCACACCACACAGTAGGGCATCAGGTAAGACAGGTGTGCTAAAGGTTGTGCTACCTGCCCATGGAACCTTTCTTTTGCCCGGCCCAACAGCATCCAGGGGGTTCACAGGGGTTGGCTCCACGGCCTGCCACTGCTGGGCACCCTCCACCCCCGCCCCAGGGGAGCCTATGTAGTGGGTGGCATTCCTATCAGCCACTCCTGCCTGAGCTGGGAAGGCTTCCTTGGCTGAGGCATGGTATGGCCCCACAATCTGCACATCACAACATCTGGAAAGCGAGTTTATTATTATCATCATAATTATTACAATTATTACTATCATCATTGTTACTATTATTTTTATTTTTATTTTTATAATTATAATTATTTGTCATTATTATGGTCATTATTATCAGCACTATTCCTACATCATCCAGCCAATCATCCAGCCAACTGCTTTTTGAAATCAATGTCTGTCAGCATGAGCATCACTGGGTCACAGCAGCAGAGGTACACAGAGATGCAACAGGACCTAACTCTGTCACAGCAGATCTTGAGCTGTGACCAAGGGAGCTGGTGGAAACGCAGTCAGGCAGACTCGTGCCTGCAAGGATTTCAATTTGTTCGTGATATCCAGTCAAGTTGTAGGAACATAGCTGTTGTCTGCAGCCTTGGCTGTCATGTTTTAAACCATGAGAAACAGCCATGCTTGCAAGCTTTCATCAATAAAGTGGGCTGTATTCAACAGGAGAGTGCTGTGCAACAACAGAAGCCTGCCCTATTGGGGGCTTGCCATTTGCCCTGCCCTGCAGCAGACTGCCCTGCGACGCTGACATCGCAAGCAACACGCAGTATACAGAAACTCAATGACTCACCGGCCCCATGGTCTGCTGCCTGACAAGGGGTCCAGTGGAAATGACATCCACCCCCTGACCCAGGGGGCCCTGACCCATCCCCTGTTCCATTGCACTGGGGCTGCCACTGACACTGCCGCCATCAGCATTGTACTTAGTCATGGCATTGGCATTTGGGCCCAGGGAGCTTGCATGGGCCACAAGCACTGCAGCAGCTGCTGCTGAAGCTGGGTGAGGCTGCAGGGGCACAGCTGTGAGTCAGAGGGTGCATTCACCAAAGACCATTCACAGGTTGATGTATACAAAGCCACACGCAGCCAGAAAGGTGACAGAGGGAAGAAGCTCATGCAGCACACTTTTGTGCAGGATGACATCTGCTATTGTCGTGTGTGGGAGTCAAGATGCACGGTTCAGACAGTTGATGTGAATCAGTAGTTCGTGAGCGTAGCCATTTAGGTTGAGAAAAGAAAAGAAAAGAAAAGAAAAGACTACGCCTTTCGGTGCCAATTTAATGAGAAGCCAAGTGTTATACCGGGCTGCCCATTTAGGTTGACCTCCTGAATTCTGGCGCAGAGGTTGAAAAGGGCCTTACCATGGTGTGAGGGTCATGCTCAGCATAGTTCTGATGCTGCTGATCATACAACACAGCAGGATACTGCACATGGCTGTGTGGCTGTTGAGCGCCCTGCCCCAGGGGCCCTTGCTGCCCTTGGGTGTACCCCTGCTGCTGGGGGTTGCCCCCATACTGCACAGGGGGGTATGGGCCCTGCTGCTGTTGACCATACCCTGAGGGGCTTGGCATGCCATAGGCAGGGTTCTCAGCGGCCATACCCTGTGGGTAAGCTCCAAGCTGGATGGCAGTATCAGTTTTGCCAGAGCTGAACCCTGGCTGAGTGTAGACAGAGTTGGGTCCGTGAGATTGGTCTACCACATCTGATGTGGCATACCCTTGGTTAGGGGTATATTGCTGACTCCTGTCAGGATCCTGAGCAGGAACAGGTGCAGCAGTATACTGGTTGCGTAGGCTGTCGTCATATTGGGGCGCAGGGTACTGGACATTGCCACTCTGGGATGTCTGCCTGCTGGTCACCCGGCTGTTTCCACGGCTGGGTGTCCTGCTATTCCCTGTCGCATAGGTGGCAGCTGACCCCGGCCCTGACATGCTGATATAAAGCGCCCGAGTACAACCTGCATGCGCACATGCTCGTGTCACCAACAAGGTTGGCAGTCAAACCTGAGTTTGATGCTTGTGGTCACAGCAGACAGAAGCAGAAGGATGCAATAACGGCGGACATCCAGTAGCTCAAAATGCTAACGTAAAGTTCTCCATTGATTGCAAGCAGCAGATGCTCAGTAAAGTGACCTGCCTTCAAACTGCTGCAGTTAGCTCATCCAGTCTGCACGTTGACCAGCTCCGTTCACCGGTGAACAGCGGCTGCTTTGACGGACTGACCAACCCTAATGTTTCCAAGTTTTAGTTCAGAGACGGTGAAAAAGGGACGCTATCGCTGCTGATCTCCTCAGCGCGGCTGAAGAATGCATTTGCAGTTGCTGTTGTTTGCAGTAAAACTAAATTACAGCTGTCCTGACGGATTCTGGTCGATCGCACATGGCCGTTGACTTTCCACTGATTTGACTGCTTCATCGCTCGCATGAGTGTTCGCAAGCAGGTCGCTAAGTGGCGTCACTGCGTGGAAAAAGTTATATAATCTCATTGCAACATGATTGCACAAGCGAACTCTTTGTGTCAGGCCTGATTGGTGCTTACCCAGCAAAGCCTGTCGTATGCTGACTGTGCGTCTGCTGTTTTGAGGCTACCAAATCAGGAACATGCTTGAACAGTATCAGCATCAACGGAGCCTCTTGTCTGCTGACTGAAGCCAGTCATCCATATGCTAGGCAGAAGGAAGTGTCCAGATATTTGTAACAGCACACACTATCACAGGCTGAGACCTCAGGCCAACACGAGGCATACATCGCCAGCTGCGGTGCAGTTCCAGCCGAATGATGGAGGAGGGTTTACTCAGCAGGGAATGCTGGGTACTGCTTGCCCAAGTCCTGTGAAAACCCTAGAGGTGCTGGCAGCTATTGCTGCACGCCAGGAAGGTCAGGCTGCCATCTGCTCAAATGCAGCCCTTACTTTATTTACCAAACGAGCCTACAGCTGTTGCAGGCGTGGGAGATGAGAACATCAACCTTTGGTTGGATAAAGCACAGTTGATATTGAAACTGCAACAGGCCGAAAAGCTTCTCACAGCTCAGTCAGACCTCATTGATGGTGCATTTCTCATCTTCCCTTGACAAGCATGCAAGCCCCATGCAGTCTTGCAGTATCATATACCATACGTTTATAATACTACTTGCCCCCTGCCGTCCCATTGCACTGTCCAGAATAGCGTGCCTTCTGATACATCTGCACATATGACAGGCCATACTTCTGTGCAGGCCTCAGAGCACAGCTTGGTGATACTCAGCAGCATGGCTTGCCTGCTCAGGAGCTGCAGCATCAGCAGCTTGAGTTTATGCCAGATTCCAGCCTTGCAGCAATGCAGCAGCAGAACATTGCAGAATTGCTTGCATCTGTTGCTGAGTATGTTCAGCGTACGGTCCAGACTGTCCAACCTCTGAGATCCCTTCCAGAGGACAGCCTTGCAGCAGCGCAGCAGCATCAGATGGTAGACGTGATCAGGGAGATCACTCGCTATCTCAATGAGGACCTGAGTGTAATGAAGCAGACCTGCAAGGCATTGATGGCAAGGCAGGACTAACATGCCATGGTTGTCACAGAGTTCCCACGCAGCCGGCAGCAATGCAGGATCCACAGCTGAGTTTGTAGACTCTGGTATCAGTGCATCTCACAGAATAGCTGTGATTGCTCCAAGTCAAATCAGAGAAGCAGCCAATCAGAGTTGCATTCAAGTTCTGCACATGCAAGATAAGCAACATCAGCATGCAAATACCCAAGCGTTGCCCAAAGCCAGTACACAAGGCAAACTGGAGTTTCACATAAGTTTATAGAAATGTGATGTACGTGTGTATCTGCTAAATATAAAGTCAGCCTTGCAGTCTGAAGCTGGTATGTATGTTTGCCAAACTCAGTGATTGATCACCAACGTGGAACAAGGTACTACAGTAGGCTCATCCTTTCGTGGCTGCTAAGAGGTTGTGTGTTCAGCACGCGCACAGTTGTCAGCGTGGGCTTAGGTCACCATGATATAATCGAAGAAAGCGTTTTGTTTGCCTGGTTCATGGCTCAATAATCTGGCTTGATGCATGCGCATGATACTTGGCAAGCCTATGCCTCAGCTTCAGGAAGCAATGTTTGACAGATGTGTTACAGCATGAGTTATGGCATTGACTGCAGCTTATGGTGTAGACACTGCAGCTAAGGCTAGTCAAGTACATAGCTAACATACAAAACATCAGCCTTGGGATCAGACAATGGCCGCTCCAGGTCCTAGAGCCCGCGAACACCCATCAACAGAACATGGCATGCAAGCAGATGACCATTGAGACTCTTGATTGATACTGCACATACTGAAATGCACCTTGTGTGCAGACTAGCTGGATTGGAAAACACGAAATTTGCAGTCTGAGCTGAACACAATAGATCTAGACTTAAGCACAAGTACACATGGCATCCTGTAACGCAGCAGTGGCAGTTTGCGTATTTTTAAAGCTGTCTGATGCATGTATGTCTTTCACACTTTGACACATAGGCCTCTTTGCTGCTTCAACAGCAAGTACACAGCAGTGACATAACGGCTGTCACTGATCTGCTTCTGCTGAGCTGCATGTGCACAGCAGCATCTTCTTGAATGAGCAAGACCACTGCTTGCGCTGACTTGGAGGTTGGGCATAGTCAGCCCATTGCCGGATGTCAACTTTGCCAGATGACTCTCGTGACTCCTGATACAGCTTGATCCGGTGGCAGCCAGCCATGCGTACATGAGTGAGGCAGGGAAGACCAGCCAGATATGCAACCCCCCTGCAAAGCACACACAACAAAGGAGGTTGGCAAACGGGTCTGCAGGCTCTTTGCAACTTGGACAAGACTGCAAGTCTGTTGCTGTGCATGTGTGGCAACATGCGTTGTCAGTGGGAGTGGAGTATTTGATGACGTGCACACATGTGTTGTCATACACCAGACAGGGAAGTATGTTAGGTGGTATGTGTGCTGCCGTGTTACCTGTCTGTAAGCTTGCCACAGAAGCCGATGTCCAGATGTATCAGCGCATTCAGGTTGGCTAGCTGCATGAGTCCCTTATCTGATACTGCTTTACAATAGTGCAGATTGAGCCACCTGCACAATTGCAGGATTGACTGCCATGTGTTGTGTGTCATTAGTCATGCAGTGTACAGTATCGTCAACTGGTTTGCAATATATTAGACAGTGCTGACACAGATGCAACAGCAATGCCAGCAGGTGCAATGTTCAGAAACAGTGACAAGCACTTTGTATGTCAGGGTCATGCAGAGAAGCAGTCATCACATGGAGCATGCAGGCAGGAGCCAGGGACAGAATGACATGCATACGCTGCATTGGAGGCAAGAAATAAATGCAGGCCCGCATCACAGGCAAACACATCATGGCAAGAATGTGTGGCTCACGTCAGAGAGGTTATCTGGCCTACAGCCTTCAGTGCCTGGTCATTCACATTTGCACAGCACTTGAGGCTGAGACGTGCCAAATGCTGCAGCTCAACCAGCTCCCGCAAGCCTTTGCTGGACACCTGCAAACACATTATAGCTGACATTTTTGTTCGTGTCATGTCTTACACCTGTGCAGCATTGATAGCTCAGTGATGGCCAGCCTCCATGTCCTGGGGCTTATCAGGTACGTGCATAGTCTGCTTTACATACATAGGGCTGTATGCATGCTGCAGCCTTGTTTGTGGCAAGTCAAGGCACAACTGTACGTCAGAGCGTGTGAAGAGAACCGGGTGTGAAGAGAACCGCACAACATGGCATTGCAACAGCACTGGAGAACCTTATAGTTTGTTAGCAGAGAGTCACCAGAGAGTCTGCCAAGTCCAGTTGTGTGAGGCGCCACATCTGACCAATACTGCTCATGACTGCCTGCTCCTGGTAGCCCCCCACTGGCCACCTGGCCAGGTTCAGAGCCTCAACGCCTGCACACATAGCACAACAGCAACATTTGACAACTGCACCAGGAGTACATGCAGCCTTTGAGTTGCATTCACATTAACTCTTTTGTTTAGAGTATTTTGTTGAAGCATCCTGATTTTGTGGTATCCCTTTCATGTTTTCATTTGAACATATAAAAGGTTGTGTTTTTCCAACAAATGGAAAAAGTTTATCTTTCACCAAAAAAAGTAATGAGTCACATGACAAGTCACATGACAACAGGCAAGCGGATGTTCACATGCTGATGCACGTGTTGTTGCAGCAATTGGCTTTTGACCATAACAATGGACCTAGTGTAGAGCTACCTCTGCCGTCGCTCTATTTCGACAAGTCAGACCTTCCAGAGACTGGCGGTTTGGCATGCAAGACATAGGAATTGGTTTATGGAAGCCAACCAAAATATTCTGATTTCAGTTCGTCTGGCAGTAGATGGTGCCAAGTTCGTGTGGAAACACTGCCAATGACTCTGTTGGCATGTGTAGTGACGCTGTACACTCTCTGAAGTGTACCTGTCAGTGCTTGCAATGCAGTCAGGGACTGCAGGCTGCCAAGGGGCATGTACCCCCTCAGGTTGAGCTCAACCAGCCCATGCATGCTGCCAATGGCCCTCACTGCGGCTGAGGAGAAGCCGGTGCAGTTGGCACAGCTGATGGTGTTCAGCTTGTCAAGGCCTGCATGAAGCAAAGTCATGCTTCATGCATTGTTGCTGCACACTAGAAGGAGTGGTATCTATTGCAGCTGGGCTCCAGGCACAGGACTGTGGCCCAAAGAGCTTTTTGTTTAACCCCTCTTTTGGGAGGGGGAAAGGGCAGGGGGGGGGGGGCAACATCCTCAAATGTTACCACATGGTGACTGGCCTACCCAATACAGCAATTGCATAATGGTGACGCCGCAAACGGCATATTTTGCACTTCCAGCCCGAATCATCAGCCAGGGGTATTGTTGTGTGACACATGCATGTGGATTGTACAATAGACAAGCATGCTCAAGGCATTGCTGGTGCCCGTACGTCCATCTGGGCATGCTGTTGAGGAGCACATCACCTTGTAGTTTGCTCAAGAAAGCGCCTGTCACATTTTGGCTCATGGTGTTCATGACCAGGATCTGCAAGTGGCACAAGCGGCTCAGCTCAGCCAGCCCACCATCTGTGATGTCCCTGCAGCCATGAAAGAATTCCTGAGTTGCTGCATTCAGTCTGCCTCATGTTCACCTCCACATGGACTCCAAGAGCTAGGTCTGCAGATGCAGCTTGGTATGTATGACCTGGCCAGTTGGATCTAGACAAAGAAGCTACCTGCAGCTTGATACATCCAACATGACCAGCTCTGTGGCTGACTGCGCCAGGTGCTTGATGCCAGTGTCGGACACCTGATGGCAACCCATGATGCTCAGGTGCTTCAGCCCAATCAACTTGCAGATGTGCTCCCTCACCGCAGTGTCATTGACTGCCACCCTGCAGATACACTACATCTGGTGAAACTCTCACTCTTGAAAACGACCTATTGAACATCATGGCAAGCATAAGCTGGCAATTAGTCAATACTGAACAATGCAAGAGCACAACAAGACAGGAACAGACATAATGGTGCGTGTCAAACTGAGATGCTGTACGAGAAAGGGAGTGTAGCCTTGGCTTGGCTGTGCAATCGCATATTCAAAAGCTCACAGCAGGTCTACTTGCAAGCTTGAGAACTTAGTAGACAACACCATCAACTCACAGTTGAAAAGAGCTTCCACCTTGACAGGTTCAGCGCAGTCAGGTGCAAGGGAAAGTCCAAGGCCTTCACGCCGCCCTCTGTCAGCTTGTAGCACTCAGCCAGATCAAGACGCTGCAGGAGAGTCAGGTGCGGCAACAGCTCAGCAAGCTCTTGGTCTTGAAGAGACTGTGAGTTGGCCAGCCTCAGCTCTGTCAGCTTGTTGAGCTTGCTCAGAGCTGATACTAGTGGCTGATTGGTGGGGGTCCAGTTGCACAAGGTTGCCGAGAGGTTCTGCAGGCCTGCACACCCCAAATTCGCTTTGTGAGAGTATGCAGGACTGACACCAATCTTTGAAAATACTCTCACGGCGTGTTGTATGTGTCAAGCAGAAGGTGTCAAGCAGACAGGGTCATCAAAGCTAACTGAGTATGCAAAAGACAAACACAATTGAAGACAATGCGTGTTGCTTGCAATCATTTATACAGCTATGCAATCTGGCTAGAGCTGAAGGATACTACCAGGGTTCATACACAATGGTCAGCATGGGATGGTTCACCTGTCATGATTCCCAAGCACTCCAAGGAGCCAGCAGAAAGCATCATCCTGGCCACTGTCAAGCTACTCAAGTGGGGCAATGTGGCAATTGCAGCAAAGCCGGCACGATTGACATGGATGCAGCAGCTCATGTCCAACTCCTCTAGCGTTGTCAAGCCTGCCAGTGCTGACACTCCAGCATCTGTGACTCGCCAGCATTGACTGATGCTGATGGAGGTCAACCACGCCAGGGCAGGTTCTGGTTCAGCCCCTTGCATGGAGGAAGGCCGATGGGCAGAGATCATGCCTGGTGTTGGCGCCCCTATGCTTTCTTCTGCTAGCCGCATCTGTGCCTGTGACTGTGGATGTGGCATGCGGTTTGTACGGCGGCCGGATGGTGGCCTGCCCCGATGGGAGTTGGCACGCTGTGATGGCACGGACTGAGTGCTGAAGGACGCAGCTGAGTGGAAAGACTGAAGCAGAGGCGAGTCACTGGGGTTGATGGGGGGTGTCGGGGGCGTCTGACTGCTTGATGGCTGCTCCATGGCGAGATTAGGAAGAAGCAAGGGGGGAGGGCCATCATTGGGGGTTAGGTCGTCTGTGTGGAGGGTGGGAAGGTCTGTAAATCTGGGAGGCAACCAGAAACGACCAGATGATGTCTTGGCAGAGCTAGCAAAGGGACTGCCAAGGCTTTCCATGCTGGGCTTGCTGCTGTGGTGGGAAGCAGCAGCACGATGAGGTAGGGAAAGGCGTCTCCTCAAAGGGGTGAGCTGTTTGGCCACGCTTGTGCTAGAGGTGGCCTCAGACATGTTGTCATCCATGTCAAAGCTCTCAGCTCTGCTGAGGGTGCCTGTGACTGAGGGGCACTCACTTCTGCTGCAGATGCTGCCGCCGTGCAGCTTGCGCAAGGCCTGAGCCAGCAAGTTGTCTTCATGAGGGACGTGCTGTGCAGCTGCAAGGTCCTGTAGCTGCTTGTCAGTGACATCATCTAGGGCATGCAGATCCAGCCTGTTTATGGCTTTGAAGCTGGTGGCAAGTTCCTTTGGCATGAAGACCTGAGGCCTGCAAAACAGCCAGTGCTATGTCACATGTGTGATGAGTTTGCATACTACACATGTTTTACTTGTTTGCAGTTGTCTAAAGCAAAAGATACCCTGGTGATGGTTGCAAATGCTGGCCTGAAGGCGACCAGACTAGTTTGAATGCATCAATGCTCACTGTTATTGGCACGCTGACTGCCAAATCTGGACCTCATACAGGAGGCTACCCAGGGCTGCACATACCTGACACTAAGGAAAGACATGTCTCTACGGATAAATGAGTAAACAGGTGATTGATTGATCATGCTGCCAGACAAGCTTTTGTGTTGCGCAAGCGGTGACCACCATATAAGGTCAACAGGCTAACCTAAGCTGCTTTATACAGCAGTCTATAGAAGACTTCCAGGCTACACAAATAAGCCTGAAGGTGGCAAGCTCTTTCCTGCCCAGGGTCCTTGCCAAAGCGTCAACAACATCCAAGTCGATCTCGGTCCACAGCAAGCCTTTATTGTGAACATGTTTGTCCTCATACAGGAGAGCAGAACTGCCAGGATCCATGCTGCAGCTGAAGCTGAGGGCGTGATGTCAGAGCGAGATGCCTTCGCGCACAGCTACGTGTTTGTGCTGTGTGAGCTAGGCAGGCTGGTGCAAACAGACTTGAATCACCAGGCTGTTGCCCAGCATGTGCTGTCCAAGGTTTTAGCCAGGCACTTCTGTTTCACGTTGTCATTTTTCGCAGAGGTCGGGTGGCAGCAAAAAGCCGGTCTCACATCAGATATACTGTAGTATTCAAGCGGCAATGCATCTGACAGGCTGAGGGCTACGTCAAGCTTGAGATCTGTAGGTGGCATGCACATGCACGAATATATCACTCGCTCTTCAGCGCAGCGCAACTTTACACATGGCCGGGCCGCACACGGAAAAGACAATATTCCCGTTATTCCAGAACGTATATGCACCACACCAAGCCCGTGATTTTTCAAAAGCGAAGCCTGGCGCCAAGCTGAGTTGACTAGTATGGCAGTGAAGCTTCAAAGTGCTGAAAGCATGACTGATGCAAGCTTAACTCACAAAAAAGATTGACTGCAGCAGGTGCAGGCAGCATAAACTCTCCAGCATCGGTCGTATGCTTCACATCCGCAAGCAATATATCTGACGTCCTTGGGCGGTCGATGCAAGGCCACAAGCATAGCACCGCATGGGGTCACAAGCTTACGAACTTCTGCAGATAGAAAGTGACCAGTCTCCTAGTCCTCGGCGCAAGTCAAGGAAATATTTGACCTGGGGTTTTGCTCTGACATTAGCTGTGTTGATCTCAGTTGCAGCTGTTTCAACAGCAGTGGCCTTTCTTCCAGTTGACAAGCTGGAAGTCCAGCCAGACAATAGTCCGGCAGCAAAACGTGGAGCCGGTCTGCTGCTGACGTACGAAGTTGCTCTCAGACTTGTCTTCACAAACATGCAATATCTCAGCTTACAGAGTTTGACAATATTTCATTTCAGCTCTGTGACGCATACCAGTCAACGTCTCCTGGCAAGCTGCACAATAGAGCGTGTTGATTTGCTTGCAGCTCAGGCAGCGAGCTGCTGTTGCTTCTGCGCAACAGCAAGCATAACAACAACACATGGGGCCTGCCAGGTGGGAATGTGGAAGATGAAGATACAGATTTGCTTGTGACCGCCAAGAGAGAGGCTCAGGAGGAGATGGGAAGTGTGCCAGAAGCTACATATCAGAACCAAATTCTGACAAAGTAACATTTCTTGACACCTTGCAAAGCTTCCAATACTGCCATTGCTAAATGCATGTGACCTCTCATGCAAGTTGTGTAAAGTAATCGTGTGTACATGCATTAGCGCTTTTATGTATATCACAAACATCCAGGCAGACATACATTTGACTAAGGCATGTAGCTGGCTGAAGTGTGCATAGCCAGAGCAAGACAACAAGCTTGTCTTATCGATCAAATTACAAGCAGTTTGATGTGACTTGCAGGAGGGGCAAGAACGGAAAGAAGCACTATACAGTCTTCATTGGCAGGATGACTGCTGCTGCAAAGGCTGGCTTTCAACCACACCTAAACAAAGAGCATTCAAGCTGGAAGTGGTTCCAGCTGGACGATGCACTGCAGTTACCAAATCTCCATCCTGTTGTGGAGCTGATGTTTTCAGATGAACACAAGCAGCAGGTTGCTACTGCTATGGCTAGACCTTGAAATGCTGCTACACATACACACAAAGTCTTGCGTTGTCACTAGAACGGCGCAGAGGGAAGACAGTATCTTGGCAGAAGAGGCTGCTGAAAAGGCAAACGGTTTTGGGCAAAAGAGAGTTGCTGTGTACAAAATTAAACGGATTATAAACATATAGTGAACGCTGTTAAACAATTGTTGTTCAGAAGCTGCTGCTGATAGGTCTGGTGCACGGACGACGATCGACCCACTGATATCAACCCATCGATGTCGACCAGTTAGGAAGTAATGAAAGTATCATGTGCATGGTCAAGCTTAGGATTTCACACTTGGATGTGGTGGTCTAATTCACGTGTTCAAGAGACAGATTATAGCCAGCAAGTCTGATCACATATTGAAGAAGACAATGGAAGACATCACGTAGCGAATAATGCACACAGGTAATGTTGGCAGCAACATTACCGAAGCTATTGCTTATACCTGCAGTGGACCGCGCCCTGTCGACATGCTGCCAGATTTGTTGCCAAGCTTCTTCTGCAATAGCCTATTGTTGCGACATCACGGTCCAGGCCAGGTCGCAACCAGATCAAGCTTTTGTAAAGGCTCAGATCACCTATGGCAAACCGCCACTCGCCGGACAAGAAGAGTATTTTTATGTCCACAAAGTTCCGGACGGACAAAAAGACACAAACCATGAGGCTGAACAGTTCACTTTACCCGTCACTGACATGCGCGGTGTCAAACCGTTCACGTTGAGTCAAAACGGCTTTCAGCTCGAGCGGCTGCCGAGCTCAGTCGAGGTGCAGTGGGATCAAGAAGAACAGGTTTGACCAAATATCTGCTCTGCAAGCACTTGTCTGTAGCTGGCAGCTTGCTGATCAAGCACGCCTCGCAAAGACACAATCGGTGTTTGCACTACGCAAGGCCAGCCTGCATCTTGTCATCGCATGTGCTCTCCTGGCTGAGATGGCTCATAATGCTTTGCAGATCAAGTCTATATATTATCCAATGATGGAGAAGCTTCTGAAGAAAGCAACAGGAGCCAGCAGAGTACACATCTTTGATCACATGCTACGCAAGGGGACCATAAAGAAGGCAAAGTGAGTACCTGCCATCAACACTATTGTTGTCACACTTTGTGTATAAATAAGACCTCAAGACCTACACGCAAGGCTTGCCTTAATTCATTCCTACATGAGCTGGCCAAACAAGCATCTTCCTAGGATACTTTCTGTTGCCAGCGCATATACCATGAGTGATTCATACACAAACACATTGCTGATTTACATGGCTGACATGCCTAGCCGGGTCAATGAATCTGTAATTTTGACCATGTCTTATGATTACAGCCATATGCAACAGCACAGTCACTGAGTATCTCAGACTTGCGTCTGCATGTTCCAACCTGAGTGCACTGCAGATCATGGACATTGCTACTAGTGTACAGCCACGCGCCCCTCAGACATTCTCTTGATGGCGTAGGCTGAATGGTACAGTGCGCAGAAACACACCAGTGCTGGGTGCTCACGTCGATTACACACCCAAGAGCGGGCCAGCCAGACTCAAGGAGCTGTTGCCAGAAGAGGCAGAAACTCTGCAGCAGACACCATATGCCGTCATACAGGTATGGTGCAGTGCGTGCAACTGTAAGCACTGTGATTGACTGATCTTCTGGCAAAACATGAACAAGAAGTCTCTAATCATGCAATAACACAGCTGCACAAATCACAAGATTGGCCTATGACACCAAAGGATCAAACCCCCTTGACTGCAAAGATTGTGAAGGCGAAGTGTCTCTGTGATGGTAGTTGCACATTCCATGTGTCCATTCACAATCAACAATGCCTTGGTCAGCAGCAGCGTGAACTTAAGCTGTGCATAAATGGGTCCACAGGCAAGATGGAAGTCAGCTGACCACCAGTGTTTGCTTTCTTGTGTAGGCATGGCGACCACTTCGTGGGCCAGTTCAGGACTCTCCCCTGGCAGTCTGTGATGCTGCTACTGTTGATCCAGCAGATCTGGTACCTTTAGCACTGATCTTTCCAGACAGAACTGGATCGACGTACAATGTATCATACAACCCCAATCACAGGTAGGCAGCTGCAGTGTGCAACTCATGCTTCAGCAGTGCTTGCCAATCACACATCTCAAGCTGATTACACCTTGAAATGCTGCCACAGCTGCAGTGATGCAATGTGCTGTGTTGTCAGGATGAGTCAGGAAAGCTGTGCTAGAGCTCGGTGTCTCTGAACACAGCAAGTCTGCATTAGCTGATGCTGCTGGTAGTCAGCACAAGCTTCCCCTCATGCCCTGACATGCTTCAAGCTTTGTCTTGCCAGTGATGAGTATGCTCACATGTCTGAGGCGATAATGACTGACTGTATGTCACACGTGTACGATGGTACTGTGCCAAAGCAATGGAGACAGATGAGGTGTATGTGTTTGTCTGTTATGACTCACGGGAAGATGGTCGGGCAAGGTTTACCCCTAGGGTACACACCAGCTTTGATGACCCCACCTGCCCCCTGACGCCCCTGAGAGGGAGAGCATTGAGATCCGGGCCTATGCCTTCTGGCAGAACGACGCCAACGGCCACAAAGATCTCGAGTCAAAGTCATGTTTGCACAGCAATTAGGCACAGCCATCATTTTGGTCTTCATGCTAGTGCAACAGACAATTCCTAGGACAGGCCTATACAGCCGATCTGCCATCACGTTGATCATGTACATCTTTTGTCAATTCTATGTGCCAGACCAGAATTCTGCAAGATTGCAGCAATTCCTTTTCCATTTTGCTGCACTTTATGACAAGGACATATCCATGAAGTAGATTACAGGACAGCAATTGGAGGATGTCTTGCAAATTCTGAACGTCAGCAGATTCAATCAAGTTGGGCTTTGGTGTTGACAGTGTGCAGGCCCTAGGCAATAGGTCTTCAGTGCTGCACACATGTGTACAGCCACATGGCTGGGCCTTAGCAATTGATCACTGCTGACTCAGGCTCGGAGCCTGCAAACAGGTGTTAGCGTTAACCAAAAGCTGCACAGTTAGCCTCATTGTCACAATACTCAGACACAGATACTTGCCTGATGAGGAGCCTCCTCTGGGACTTCCAGCTGTCAGTATGGCTCTCTCATTTTATTGCAGACCTGTACATGTACCGTGCAGTGATATGTCATAGTAACATAAATTACTATGCTGCACTCACACCATTAGACATAGTACTACTTCTGTTGCTTCACACCATATGGTTGCTTGCATGCATGCAAGCAATGTAGCGGTAGCTGCAGTGCTTTCAGCATCAATTGCTGAGTGTCATCAACACACGAAACCTGAAATTAGCACGCAGCAGAAATTGCTAAAACAGAACGTTCTGGATGGCAAGAGTTGTCAGCCTGTTGAGCTGTTGGAATGCAGTATAAGTACAGCATCAGAGCTTGTCTCAGATATGATTATGCCTTCACTCATGTAGCCAGAGTAAGCCAACCAGTCTAATCAGACCAGAACATTGCTTGCACACAAAATTCCTGAGAGCAGTGGCCTCGACAAAGCGATCCAAATGCCTACTTGGTGAGGAAAGGCAGCAGAGGGAAGTGTTCGTGGTGTACATTTACTGCTAGCAGAGCAACATATTCTGAGAAAGCTGTCCATTCAGCTACTGTTTGTTCGTTTTCACCCTGCAGGTTGGAAGATGAACCAGCTGCAGGTCCCCCTCTGGTTACTGCCACGGTCTCGAGCAATCTCTCCATGCTTGGCAGATACGGGTAGCAGTGCACAACTATGTTTGCCAATTGAAGTGTGGAGAACACCTGCAAGACCATGCAAGCCTGATGTGTGTGGTCCTCATGATGACACATCAGGTTACATTTTACTACTGTTGAACATGCTTCTTGCATTGTTTATCGTGCAATTGACCATTTGTAGAGTGCATCAGCCTTGCATCATATGCATAGGTGCATGCAGCAAGCTTGAAGGCCAGAGGGTCCTGTGACACCAGATGTCTGGTTATGTGTGTTGATAACATCTGGAGGTGCTTGCAGGTGGCATTTGTTTGCATGTGGTATGCAAGGTGAGAATGTCTTACTCCGCAGTATGCTCCTCGCAGTACTGTGTAGTAGGTTGCCCAGTCTTGCTCCGTGATCTGTTGCACACTGTCAATCAGAGCTGAAAGCGACAGGAAGCTGTCAGAGGGGTGAGCATCCTGCAGCTCAACCTCAGCCATTTGCCTGATAATGCTTTTACGCTGAGTCTCAAGATCGTTGCGTTTTGTGTGGTACAGGCGCCTGATGCAGATGAGGTCAAGAGCTTGTTCCTCTGTCAAGCTTAACAGCTCCTGTAAACACATCACGGTTGTCGACCTGAGTCAGACTGTGGCATTTGTTCTGAGTTGCCATGACCACCACAGTGACAGTTACATGTGTCTTGCAAGACAGACACCATTCCATGAGACTGATCCTGAGTGCAGCAGGTCATGCACCCCCCATGTGAGCCAAAAGTGTACAGTCAGTGTTGCAACTTGCGTACACCAGCAGATGCCATTTACCACCTGCCATGCTACCAATTCACAGCTGTTCACAAATGATATGTTGTGCCTGCAGACGTGTATATGCGCGGTGTGTCTATGTTGCAGTAGACATGCAGCCATTTGGAAAAGCATTTCTGCATGTAACGATACAGACCAGATAGATGCAGATTCTGTAGAAGTTTGTTCAAATATGCACCAAATGGAACTGAAATTGCCTGCTAAGCATTTTAAGTCAGGCTGTCAGGCTGTCAGGCGGTTGACAGATTCAAAGCATAACAGACAGCCATGAGACAGCTCAACAGGCGCTTGCAACAAAAGCAGTGCAAGTATTACAGCTGATATGAGTCCTTACCAAGAGGCTGGTGTAAAATTCTGTGTCCAGTGCATTTGTCGCCTCAGCGCCATCGTCCAGCCGTGCAGTTATGAGGGCTTTGTTAGCCACAGGATCTTGCAGCAGAACTGCACACAGCTCTGCAGCCTCTACTGTCAAGCGTTGCATTGCAGAAGTGACAAGTTGCAATGTGGGCGCAGTGCTTGCCGGGTTGCCCAGCTGTAGCAAGCAGCTGCCAATTTCTCGCACATACTCCTGCACCCACAGTACATAAGTCTAGTCGTGCCAGTCAGACCATGATCCTGCCGTCTTAGTCATCCAATGATCATCCGATGATCATTGGATGATCATTGGATGATCATCATCAACACCTTCATCTGGGTATAGCTACCCTACAGGGCTGCAGCTGCATGAGCTGTTAGGCGGCGTCACAGCAAAATGCAGCAAGTATCTGTGTCACATCAATCTGTAACAAACAATACCGAGCCACCACTCTGTGTGCGTCTGACTGCAGTGACTACATGCATATGCTTCTGGCATACATATATGTAGTCAATGCAGAAACGCAGGTACAGGCTTGTCTGCATGAAGCAACGCTTACTGTCCATAAGGTGGAAAACTCTGGTAAAGTGAGCTTGTTGACATCTGCATGTGACATGTGGTATGGCGGGTCCTGCAATGAGATTGTACAGATAGCATCTCCTGTGTCGTTTGCTTGCCTTGGTGCTTGTGTGTTCTGGGCAGCCTGCAGTTTCAGTAGAGTGAGGAACTCGCAGTGCAGATGACTGACGCAGTATTGTCATCTGTGCAACGTCTTCCAGGCCCGCTTACCTGCACTTGTGCAGGTGCATATAGAGTCGCAAGGTTTTCTAGAAATACGTTTCGTGATTCCAGTGCGGCCTGCCGAGCCTGGAGCCCAGTCAACTCAGCTGTGGCCCGGGCCAGTTGGACCTCCGTGCTCTGGGAACGTGCCTAGAAGACATGAAGGAGCTTCAGATTGTTGAGCGGTAGTTGCGAGAGAAGTCTCAGCGAGGCGATGCTCCACGTGGTGCACCGTCGGAGACATGTGCAGCAACGCTGCTCGGGTACGCCGGCAATTGGACATGAAACGTTATCGTTGCCAATTGCCGAATACCTTTTGGCGCTCTCGGAATCGTCGCTGACTCTCACGACCGTTTGCGAGCCTCCGCTCAAGTGCCGCTTCGATCCTTGCGTTATACGAGGCAGTAGGAGAATGCTGCCGAGCGACGGAAGTCTCTTCTGGTTCCGAAGGGGTCTGCGACTGTTCTCGGCTAAATTCCTCGGGCCGTGAGTGACTTGGTATGTTGCGCTCCATATGTCAGTGTTATGCACAAAGTCTGCGTGTAACATCGGCAAACTCGACTCCGAGAACGGCATAGTCGCACCTTTGCTTCTGGCTCCCCTTAGCTCTGCAGCAAAAGCCTTATGTGAAGCCAGCTTTCAGGTGCCTCAGGTGTTACACGATCTTACCAAATTTGTGAAGTGAGCCTCAGAAGTCGACTCCCGCAGTTTCCCTGTTAGTAATGTCGTTTCCCTGTTAGTAATGTCGTTTAAATTCAGCACTTTCATTATAGTCGCCACTAATTACGTGACCATATATCCGCCACGGATTCTGTTTCCAAAAGCTTCCCGGCTCGAATGCCCTCCTGTATTACGAACTCATGAGCAGAGATGGGGCTGCATCACCAACGTATTATTGGGGATTTGCAAAGCTCACGGCACTGCAAAAGCCATGCTCCGTTGTGCTCCGTGAACAACAATTCTGCGATTTGGGGACTCGTTCCCATGCAAAGCAGCATTCATGACCTAATGCAGCCGGTACAGCTACTAGCGCTCACTGATTGCTGACGGGGTCGATAAATCTTGATCCGCATCCTGAGTGCCAATTCGCGCTGCATCGACAGCGCCAGCAACCATGTCGGATCGGTCTGACACACACTGGAGCAGCACTGTGCCCCCAAAAAAAACAAAGGACCTTTCTAAGGAGGCTCTCAGCGCGTACAAAACGGCTAGGCTATACGTGAGATTCATCACCGAGTGCTAGCTACATCCTAGAGGCCACGTTTGGCCAGCGACTGATAACCCGGACAACGTTGTTGACAGCATGTCAAACAAGGTTTTGCTTATGCAGTCCTGCTATGTCAAAGCCTCGGACGGTGTCAAGCTTGCGGTTGATGTGATGCTGCCGAAGGACAAACCAAGCAACGCCCCACTGCCCTGCGTTCTGTTCCAGGCCAGGTATGCTAAAGCTCAATGTCAGGATATGCTTGCTATGTGCATGCACGGTTGTGCCACTCTCTGTGGTTGCCCTTGGAACTTTTGCACACTGCAATTGAGTGTACTTGAACATTTGATACATGATTGAAGCACCTGCAGATACACAAGAGGAGTACAGCTGCGCTTTCCTTTCAGACTAATGACAGACGGCAGACCATACGATTTCATCAACATAGGCTTTAAGGCTGAAGCGCTCCTGGAAGGGTATGCTGTGATCAGCATGGACTTCAGAGGCACTGGTGAGCAGTCTAGGCAGGGCCAAAGCAGCCTCATTTACTAAATCTGCAGCTGAAGGGCTGCTTTGACATGATGACTGTGTATGAGTAATTTATGAATCTGTTGAGATGCCCATATGATGTCGTGCTCCTGGAATGAGTTCGCACAGCAGTCAGGATAGTTGGACTATGCTATGCAAATGTTAGTATTTGCCTATGCTTGGCCTGTGTCCACCATATGGGCAGGCACACAATGCTCCACCTATATGAAAGCGCAACCCCTGCGTTATTTCTCATCGGTTCTCACCGTTAGGATTTCGCCAAACCCTAGCAAATTTCGAACTTTTACTTTTATTAGGGTTGTTTGATAGGTTGTAGGGGTTAGGGTTTTAGCGGTTTTTGCATTTTTGCGGTTTAGGGTCTGAGAACCGAGGAGAAATAACGCTGGGCAAAGCGCACTGCCTTGGAAGCGCCCCACTGATGACAGCTTTCAAATCTCATTCTTGCTGATCAGCACTCTGCTCCAGTGTAACATTGTGTTGCTGAAGTGCTTTGGTGTGCAAGGTGCGTCTTTTGGGCAGTGGCGATTGCCATGGGGGGCTGTAGAGAGGCATGACTCCATCGCAGTGCTGGACTGGATGACAGGCCAGCCATGGTGTAACGGCAAGGTGCTACTGCTGCTACTCATCACATCATATGCAATGC
>JAABUP010003425.1_pt1 | contig 28058 bp, 32 predicted proteins | sample 5559201 | NCBI WGS metagenome assembly JAABUP01 (sample SAMN10711887, study PRJNA513373) | rock metagenome | isolation source: Antarctica rocks | place: Antarctica | reverse complement strand
CTGCCTGCCTGCCTGCCTGCCTGCCTGCCTGCCTGTCTGTCTGTCTGTCTGTCTGTCTGTCTGTCTGTCTGTCTGTCTGTCTGTCTGCCTGTCTGCCTGCCTGCTTGACAAGGTTGTGCAGCCCAGTTATTTGTCATTCGCTGCCAGTCTGATTGCACCTGCCTGAATTTCGAGTGCATTTTTGCAGGGTCTGCTTCAGGAGCTCAATGCCATCAGGCTGGTCTCACAAATAGGGCAGCAAATGATGCAGCCAGGGCAGACAATTCCTTCTGGGCCAGCACAGCCAGCAGGCAACAATGAAGTCCAGCCAGGCAATTCTAGCAGCGCCACTGTGGGCGGGGAGGTGACTGGCACACCAGCCACGTCTGGACAGCCTGAATCATCAACTGATGCCAGCAAAACTGCCGAACCAGATGCTGGGGAGCAGATTCCAGCCAATCCTTCGGGGACAGTTGGGGCAAGGGCAGAAGACCTGTCCATGACGTACAAGAACCAGATCACGCTGGCAGTGTACTCACAGCAGATCTTGAAGTCTCTTCTGGATGACATACCCAAGACAATCAGGCTGTGCCTGGTTTCAGATGTGAGCAGGCCTTGCACTGCATAAATTGTCTTGCATGCAGATCTTTGCTTCTGGAACAGTCAGCTCCAGTCTTGTACATCATCTCACATGTGTGGGCTGCACAGGTCAAAGAAATGCTCACGAGCAATCATTTGTGGAAGAAGCTGAACGAGGTGCCTCCGTCAGCTATGATAAGAGCTGCCAACCATGGCAAAGAAGACACCCACAAACAGAGAGAAGAGCTGACAGACAAGATCAGCAAGCTGAGACGTGCACACACAGAGATGCTGCAGCCAGACACAGATATGCAGAATGAAGAGCTGGACCAGTGGCATGATGCTCCCAATGCTTGAGGCCAGCTGCAGATGTGACGCCTTTTGCGCGTGGTACAACTGAACCTGATGGTGTTTTGGGTTCAATCAGATGAAGGCCATTTCTCCTTACTTGCAATCCATTTGACTGTGCATGACTAGCTCATGTAGCTATATTGTCCAAAGTGATGTGTGCGCAAGTAAACCTTGTGTAAATGATGTACCTGTGCTTTTTCAGAAGCATCTTAGGGCCTGAACCCGTTTGTGACAGCGGCACTGGCTTGATATCCTACATTTAGGTTATGTTTAGATCTACCTCAGGCTTGCTCTGATGATGTAAGCAAACAAGTGTTGGAACAGTTGCACAGAGCTATGAATGGCACAAGCCCTGGTTGGCGCATTTGTGCTGTGACCATTCAGTACATGTTCTTTTCAGCTGCACACATCTTGCTGCAGTGCTGCAAGCTTGTGGCCCTCTTGTTTGCCAATACAACAGAAAGCATGGTTCCTCATGTGAATAACAACTGGATCTTGCATGCAAGCCAAGCTGTCTCAGCAAAGAGAGTTCAACACACATATACACAAGCTGCACAAGCCCATTGTGCTTGTGGCTCTTGACAACTGACACCAGCAAACTCTACCTGAGGAGTGTGAAGGCATGTTATTACACAGCAAACCTTCTTGACTCTTGAACACTCATTGCATGGACAAGGCAGCCTCATGGCCAAATGGGTGCAACATCTCTGTCCAGTGTATTACACACTATCAGTCAGCTACACTAGCAGCATCTGCAGATGTGGCTTGTCTCACTACTTGAGGTGACCCCTACTTCCTCTTGGCAGGACCCCTGCACCCCTTCAGGTGCTTCACAAGTGACTCAGGCTTGAAGGTGCGCCCACAGAACTCGCAAGCATCCAGAGACAGCTTGCTGAAGAAGCTGGACATCTGGCTGTTGTATGCCTCCATACCATCAGCATCGGTTGGCAGAGGCTCACTGGCTGCTGCAGGGGCAGGAGGCATCTGCCTGCCCTCACCTGCATGCCCATAGGACTGATCAAAAGTTGACACTGACTAGCAAAGCATGATGGCACTTTTGCATGTAATGTTATGACTTTTCCCTGCAGTAAACAAGATGTTTCAAGACAGAAACTGACAAGAAACGCTCGTAACAAGGTGCTGTTTTGCTTTCGTCAGCCCTGCCAGGTGAGCAGAATCTGCAATCTGTACAAGCTTGTGAGGCAGCAAACAAACTACCACTGAGAGGGGTGTCCAAATGTATCCTGCTGGGTGAACACTTTTGCCAGGCATGAAGCGCCTCATGCACTTTCCTGGCTCTGCTGCCTAGTGCCTGTCATTTGTGTGCTACTACTGTACTTTCACAATTGCAGAGGAAGTATGGTAGATGAAAGGGGAACTGAGAGCATGGCACCACCTGCAGGCTTAGCTGCTTGCTCAGCAAGCCACTTCTGCTGACACTTGGGCTGATGAATGCCCAGACTGCTGCCACTGAACCCCTGACCACACATGTAGCAGGTGTATATCTTGGGACCCCCAGCCCCCTTGGGCCCACCCCCCAGTGCAGGCTTGGGCTTGGGGGCAGCTGCCATGGGACTGTCTGCATCCCCAGAGTCTGCTGCTGGTGCTGCAAGCTTCTTCTTGGCTGCAGGGCTGTCAGTCTTCTTCATGCTGCTGGACAAATCACCTGCTGTGGTGCCCTTGCCTTGTGTCACCTGCAAACCCTACTAGAGCTTCAAGCAGTGAGGTCATAGGGCTTATGTGTCCAACAAAAACCACATTGTGTTATCATCTCCTTGCGCGCTTATGCGCTGCACTTGGTCAATGCACATGGCTGCGGTTTGCGATTTATTCTTCCATTTTTCTGTGGATATTTTGATATAGACAAGGGGTACAAGGGTATATTTGGAAATAACAGACCCAGACCTGTGTCGTCAATGCTCATGAGATTGCAGATGTTCATGGGAGGAGTGCTTGGTGATGGGAAGCCGTGATGGGCTCACTGCAATGAACTCAAACACCAAAAGCCAGTCTCTACACAATCAGAAGTGTTCTATATCTGGTCAAAAGCTACTTAGTACTCATGCACAGGTGAGTCGCACAGAAGACCAGTAGACAAATGCGTTCATTACACGTTCCAACAGCATTGGTGAACCAGTCGAGCCAAAGTGTCATTATGGGGTCACTAGTGAGCAGGCAAATGGACACTTGGCTTTGCTAACAGGCAGGCCACCTGATGGTAGTAGGCAGCCATGCTGTCATTGAAGGCAGAGATGGCCTGAGGGTCAGTGGGCAGAGCCTGCCGCATCTCTGGAGGGGGGCGGGGCAAGGGTCTTTGCTCCCCCTGGGGCCGCCCTTCCTCACCCTTCAAATACTCCTCCTGCCAAGCAAGCTCAAACATGAAACAGGTTTCCATGTGTTACATGTTACAGCACCTTCAGACACTACCAAAGAGCACATGCCGCAACAGACAGAGTTACCATTGCATACAAGCACAGCGGCACAATTACATGAAATCTGGCTTTCAAAGTTGTGATGTGGCGTCAGAATGTTGTACAATGGAAGCCTGAAGGCAAGGCTGACCTGGCACTGGAAGATGTGCACAGGAAGGGCTGTACCGTCCTGCCCTTGCCCACACCTGCAACCCATACCATCACCTTTGTTTTGCAGCATGCACTATCTATCACATTCTTAGGGCTGGAGTGTGCTTGTGGCATCGGCAACCATAGTGATCTTAGCAAGCAGAATAAGCAGCGTATCAGTAACAACAAGCATCATCAGCAGCATATCAGTAATCACAAGCATAATCAGCAGCGTATCAACAACGACCAGCATAAGCAGCAGCATATCCGTAAGGACAAGCATCATAAGCACAGGGGTCTAGACAAGCAGAAACGCAGCCACAGAACTTCAGCAGCGCCAAGAATGAGCAGGAGGGCTTTTGCCAGGTCATGTGTACAGTCAAGGTTAGGTCATGCGTACAGCCAAGGATGAGCAGGAGGGCGGCTTACAGGTAGCACACCAGCATGGCAGAGCTGCCTGCAGCTGCTGCTTTGTCCCCTGTCATCTTCTTCCTAGTTGTGGCAGGGGACTGCAAGCAGAAGCATGCGTCAGTTTTGCATGGGCAGAGGAAAAACAACAGATTTTGTCATGATATGGATGTGAGGCAACAGCTGTCTGCTGCCTTTACAGTTTCTGCATTTGATGTCCAAGTTGCTGTGGCCATGTCAAGAGTGCTGCTTATACATGGGCCATTGCCCAAGTTTGCACAACTTATCTTGATGACCAGGCAGGCAGTGATAAAAAGTAGCTTCAAAGACGGCACACTGCAAAATGCACCAGCGTGCATGCCAGATCAAGTGAAGGTCAAACATACTGGGCAGCCCGTTATAATACTTGGCTTCTCATCAAATTGACGCCGAAAGGCGCAGTCTTTTCTTTTCTTTTCTGAGGGTCACACATACAGCCAGAACGACCTGCTTGTTGATGTCCAAGGAGGACACAGAAGGCATCTCCTGAGCCTGAGAGGAGGCAGTGATTGCAACCTCCCTGGCAGCCAGGTTGCTGTGCATGCTGCCAGCAATCTTGCCAGGAACCAGTTTGGTGGACAGGCTCTCTTTGCCCAGGCCGGTGCCAGCAGCCCTGAAGGGCTTCTCTGCTGTGCACAGCTTCTGATGCTTTGGCCAGGCCACATCACTGCACTTGTACACAGCCCATCTCAGACCAGATCCAAGCGTCCCATGTATGTGATGGGTTGGGAGGTGAAATGGCAGATACCATGCTACAAAGTAGTTCAGCATGTTAGCTGCAGACACGAATCTTAAGCAGTCATGCTGGTCTATTCTGCACCCATATATGCAGGAAGGCCTGGAAATGGTGCAATCAACATATTGATCTGGGGCTAATGCGGAGATTGCAAATTGCCAGTGTCAATTTTGAAGCAACTCAGGCATACATATCGGATTGCCTGTTCCATGTTCAACAACAAACAATGCATGTTCAATGCAATCAGGTTAGTCTCAGCGCAGCATGTTGGTCACTGCTGCTTGCATGTGTGAGGCTTACTTGAATGTGCGGCTGCAGTTGGGACATGTCATCAGAGTTTTCTCATTGTACTCCTTGTAAGCCTTCTTGTTGAACTCCTCAATATCAGCAGCACTCTTTGGCAGGGCCATGTCGGTGACCTCTGAAGGTGGTGGAGGCATCTTGCGACGCTCACTTCTGGGCTTCATATCTTCCTGCTCCTGCCATTTCTTCTGGCACTGAGGGATGTGGATTGGCAAGCTGCAAGACACGGACCTCATCAACTGCTGCATTTGCCTTCAGGGCTGGTTGCCATTGTGCATGTGCACGACACTTGTAGCATGTGCAAGCAGTATGTATACGTCATAGATACAGTTTCATGCTATAGGCAGCAGCAAGTATGGCAGCCTGCAAAGGGGACAGAGGAAGGTGTGTTGCAAGTCACCTTTTGCTGCCGTATTCCCGCCCACATAAATAACTGCATGGCACAGAAAGATGGTTTTTCCCATCGGCTGAAGACTTGCTGATGGCTCACCACTAGGGTACGACATACGCACACACCCATAAGATTGAACAAGCGGTCGAGGGCTTTTGCAAGTGCGACGACAAGGCGACGATCGTGCTTCACAGGCGTTGAAGCAGATGCTGGCAGGGAATTAACGTACCAGCATAGCATTCGAGGTCTTGAACCACCCCATGCTGCCATCTTGCTCCTGTTTCACTAAGAGGTGACACTGTCAGAGCAATTTGCTTACACGAATTCACACCGCAGCAGCAGAGCACTGGAAATGCAAAATGGTTGCCACTGTTAAACAGGTCTAATGCTGATGAAATAGCTCAACATGAGTTGGATGCAGAGCTATGTTGGCGTTATGTTTGCTCTTTTGTTGGCGTTATGTCTTCCGTTTAAACGGGGCACCACAGCGTAGCACGGTATGGCACAAGAGCCCGACACACGGGATGACTCGGGGTAACATATCTGGACCTAGTGTACTGTAAGCCTTACCTGATGTGGCTGCACGATTAAGCGCTTGCTGTGCTGGCCTGTGACTCTAGCGACGTGCTTGTGACAATTGGTTATAACTAATCAGTCAAGCTCGCAGAGTAATTGCCCACCAACCCCCAGCACTCGAACAGCAAGAGCAACATGAGACGAAGTTTGGCGCCATCCGTCGTGGCGAAAGACACGGACGACGGCGTGACTCCAGGGCAGGCCAACCCTTTGAAGGCTGATCAGACTAACTTGCTGCCAGTGCGTACGAAACGGAAGTTTGCATGCCCTGCTTCAATCGCACCTGGACGAACAGCAGCTATGAACGGCGTGTCCAAGGCAAAAGTCTGCCACACTTTGCCCGTCGCCGACCCCAAGGGTGCAGAGCAAACAGTATCAGCAGCACAGTATTACACTGTGCTGTACACCAAACGTGCAGCCAACAAGGTACTCAAACACTGTTCATGACACATCTTGATGGTCTGGTTGCTCATCCCAACCAGCATTGCTGGGCCTCTGCAGAAACGGAAGAACAAGTCCTATATAGATGGCACGCTTGAAGTCAAAGAGGGCAACACCTGCACCTTGTTCAATGAGGTCATTCCCTCTCCTTCTCTTTCTCTTCCTGCAATTTGCTGTGCTGCATCCCTTCCATGGGCTGCACTCAAAGCACGTATTTGGTGCCACAGGAAGGCAAGATTGTGTCCAAAAGCAAAGTGAAGGACGCCTGGGGCATGCCTGAGGGCGCCGAGCTTGAGATGGGCAACTGGGAGCTCCAGGTTGATGCCAAAATGGATGAGCAACAGTTCAGGTTGGTACTCAGCTGATATGAACTGTATCTGAACGCGCGATACCTGACTCTCAGCTGTACACTGCATCATATAGCTACTAGAAGCCTCCTGCTTCTCAGATGTTGTAAAGCTTTCTAGTGCAGCATGCTGCTGTGTCTTGGACCACAGGTACACAAAGTTCATGAATGCACAATCTTTCTGCACATCCTGTGTCTCCAGTACCCACCGGTGTTCACTTGTTCACAAGCATCAAGACTCATGCACAACTGATGTGCAGGCTTGGTCAGTGTTTCATGAAGCCTGCCCAGAGCCTGAGCACATCCTCATCGTCCACGCCCCTCCTCAAAGGCCACACATCCACCTTCAAACAGCCTCTCAACAACAGGTCAGCCATTGCCAACACTGCACCAGGCGCAACAGCAGCTGCCAGGCAGCCAGCCAAGCCCTCCTGGCAGCACAACCCTGACGCTGAGGGCGCTGTCATACTAAACAAGACACAATGGGACCAAGCTAAAGGGAGCGGCGGGGTGACCCCTGTGGTGGTGGACCCCCATATAGGCCGCAAGCTGAGGCCGCATCAGCAGCAAGGGGTGCAGTTTCTGTATGAGTGTGTGATGGGTCTGAGGGAAGCAAACAGGCAAGCCCTTTGATTGGCAATGGCACTTTCTGTCTGCATAAGAATAAAGTGCAGAGGCCAAAGGTCCAGTGCATATAGTCTTATGGCTGTGCATACAGCCTTTCCATTGTGTCAAAGCTGCACAACAATGGTGCCGTGGTGCTGACCAAAGCTGGCAGCTCTGTGATATGGCTTGTAGCCCGTCAGTAAATGCATGAGCAGGTTTGATGAGTGAGCACATTATGTATGCACAATTGTGAGTATTGTGCACAATATTCACAATTGTGCATACATTGGGTGTATACGTGCTTGATGGGCAGATTTGATGAGCAGTTTTGATGAGCATGCATTGTGGGTGTGCAGGTATGGGGCAGTGCTGGCAGATGAGATGGGCCTGGGCAAGACTCTGCAAGTCATTGCCCTCTTGTGGACCTTGCTCAAGCAAGGACCCCAGGTCTGACCTATGCCCTTTCAAAACGCCATATCGTGAGGGATTGATAATAACCAAATATGTTGCTTGAGATAAGTCATCAGTGATCACTCCAAGATCATTTTGCATGCCAACAATCTGAAGATTGCTGCCTCGGCGTGATGTTTGCACCACACTATTTGGCAGGCTCGTCATGATGGACTGACTGCTCATCAGCATCTAAACAAGTCTATGTGATATGCAAGCGCTTCATGAACAGAGCTACTGAATGTGTCAGATGTGTGACACAGTGCAGGTCTTGTGAGCCTGCACAGACATGGCTGCACATAGAATGGAAGTAGAGTACATGCATGCAGAACGTCTTCAAACTTAGCACTAAGAGTACCTGACGATGATTGCATATTTTTGCATGCATGTGGCTGTAGCTGAGGTTCCTGTCCTCTGCAGGGCAAGCCTGTGGCCAAGAGAGTGATTGTGGTGACGCCCTCCTCGCTGACTCAGAACTGGGCTGCTGAGGTACAGAAGTGGCTGGGCAGTGAGAGGTGTAAGGCCCTGGTCATGCAACCTGGTCCCGGTGCTGAATCTCAGGTCAACATCTACATGACTTGCAGGCCTCCTTGTGGCAATGACAGGACAGTTGACAGCTCAGTCATGTGTGCATAATACTACTCATATTGTTGCTGGGCTGCACAGCATGCTGGCTAGTTTTGGTACCTCCATGAACCTTCAGTGGCATACTCAGGTCTTACTCGTGCAGCCCGGTGTACTACTTGGCTTCTCTTTAACTTGATGCTACTGGGTGTAGTCTGTTCTACTCAGGTCTGACTCAGGTCTGACTGACTGTCCCGTGTGAGGGAGTCAGCTGAGGCTTGCTGATGAGACCCATGCTTCTCCTGAGCAGTCACCGTTGCAGACCGTCTGTGCCTGTGTTCAGGTTACAGACTTCAAGCATGGCAAGCAGTGGCCGATCATGATCGTGTCTTACGAGACGCTGCGCAAGTTTGCAGACGGCCTGGCTGGCTTCTGTGATGTGCTCATCTGTGATGAAGGCCACCGGTGCGTACAAGGCCTGACTTGACCTAGAGTGCTGTTATTGTGCAGTCAATGTAATGGATGGTTGCGTCCTACATCGTCGTGACTGCTCTATTCGTAAGATGTGCTGCTTGATTGGCCATTCCATCTGTGTTCTTGTCCAAAGCTTTGAAATATCAACTGAAACACTGCATTGCCAGCATGCAAGGCCTGCGTGCTGAGCAGCATACCCTTCCTCTGTCTGATGAAAACAGAAGTGGTGCCCAAATGTGCAAGCTGACACATCTGGTCTCTATTGTGTTTGGGAGCCAAAGCCTTGGCAGGAAGGTTCTTGCCTGTCTATGGCGGGGTAATTGCAGTCAAGATCAGAGGTTCACAAGTTCAATTCATGCTGTCTGTCCAGGATACAGACCGCTCACTCCATTCGGGCTCGCTCAATTGGGGGTGGAAAACCATGTAGTTGTGAAGGTCATAGGGTATGTGTGTTACGGGTCATGGGTGTGGTTGGGTTATGGGTATGTGTGTAATGTGTGTTGTACTATATCACACCTTCTGTGTTTTGCTGGCAGGCTGAAGGCTGCTCAAGGGAGCAAGACCATCACATCTCTGCTTGCCCTCAACTGCCAGCGCCGCATCCTGCTGACCGGCACCCCAGTCCAGAACAACCTGGATGAATTCTTTGGTGAGCTCGGTGTCATCAAAACATACAAACTCACTGCTTCACTGCTTCTGGCGTGTGTGCATGCAAGGTTGTGGGCTGATGGTCAGATCTGGGCATGCCTAGACATGTTGCTTCAGAGGTTGGCATGTCTGCCTGCAAGTTATGTAGTCTGACCATCAAATTGTGTATCTTGAGGGCCAGGAATCATCAACTTATATTGATTGATTCATTGATGGGTTATCTGATTGGTTGTCTGGTTGATTGACTGATGTACAATGATTGGTTGATTAAATTGATTCATTGTCTGATTGTGTTATTGGTGTGTGTTCAGCTGTGCCAGCTAGAACAACTTACAAACATGCCATCTTCATAAGCTGGGTAATAAAAGTACGCTACTCTGATTAATCACTCCTAACTGTGGCAGTCACCTGTTCCAGCTGCTATGGAGCCGAGTCCCACTGACTACCAGCAGCATCTGCTTGCTCACCTGTGAAATTGCTCCAACACTGACTTGTGACCGCAACACAACATGCTTCAAAGTGAAGCAATGCAGATGATGCTTTATCATGCTACCGTGGTCTAGGCCCAAGCAAGTCTAGGCCCCAGCAATTCTAGGTCCAAGCAAGTCTAGGCCCAAGCAAGCCTATGCCCAAGCATCAGCAGTGCAGGCCGCCATCTGTAGTGACAGTGCTGTTGTTGCACGCAGCCATGATCTCCTTTGTGGTTCCAGACCTGCTGGGCAGCTTGCCCACCTTCAAGCGCGCCTTTGCCGAGCCCATCAGCAAGTCCAGGGACCGCAGTGCAACACCAGAAGAGCAGCAGCTGGGCCAGGAGCGCTCCAAGTACGCAACTCTGATTTGAGTGGTCTGTTTTGTGTCAAGGGGGAAGCTCCTCACATGGGCCCAAGACAGAAACTCAACAGGAGTGATCATTGATAGACAAATTTGATATGCAGATGTGCTTCAGCATGAGCTACAAGTGCTGTGCTACAGAACATAGTCTGGTCACTCTGTGAGCTCTGCAAGCGCTACAAATGCTGTGCTACAAAACATAGCCTGACCGCTCTGTGAGCTCTTGAACTGCCAGTTCCACCACTGCTGTTGCTACCAGTGCTGCTGCAGATGCTACTGCTTTTGCCAAGATATGAATCAGCATATTGCTGCTGCTGTAGCTGTTCCTGCTGCAGCTGCTGCTGCTATTAACATCAGATTCAAATCAGCATTGTTTACCAGCAACCCGTGCGCATGGCAGACTACTGCAAAAGGTTTTGCACCTGCTCAGGGAGCTCTCACGGCGAGTGGACAGCTTTGTGCTGCGGCGTACCAATGAGATCAATGCACGCTACCTGCCGCCACTCACCAACTATGTAGTCTTCTGCCGGCCTTCACACCTTCAGGTGACCTCTTCAAGTAGCATATTCTCCTCACACTGCTGCAAGGAAAAACCACCCAAACCACCGAGTCAACATCAGCTGTCCTGTCTTCCCCCCCAGTGAAAGCATGTGTTGCTGCTGATGCAGTGGGTATGTCAAGCTTGGAGAGCTGTTACTGAAACCATGCCTAATTTGGCTGGTCCAGAGGCTTCCTGAGTCTGTCCAGCCACATGAGAGCAGCTACAATGACTCTGGTTGCATGCAGGTGGAGGTATACAAGCACGTGCTGAGATCCAACTCAGTGGCTGCGCTCATGTCAGGCAGAGCTTCTGAGCCCTCAGATGGTGTGCTGAGCATCATCACGTCTCTCAGGAAGCTGTGCAACCACCCTGACCTGCTGCAATGCTCCTCAGGCACTGCTCTACCTCCCCATGCATCTTTGCTCCATTGCTTCTTGTATGCCCTCAGTTTGTAACCACAGCTGCAGTATATCAACCAATGCGTTCATGAGAAGTGACTCATTTTGAGCAGCTAGGACAAACATGGCTCAGGTTTGGCTGTTGATCACTGCTCAAATGTTTGATTCTGTGTTTGATTGGCGGCAAACTCGCATCTTGTGGTGCTCGCTCACACTATACAGCCTTCCTGTGAAGTGGTTTGCAGTCTCTTTGGTGTTACCTTGCACATGTCGCACGTGTTTTGTGTCAATGATATTGTTGATGGGTGCAGATGCTGCAGAGGCAGGCAGCCTGGAGAGCGTGTTTCCCACTGACTATGCAAGATCCTCAGCCCAACATTCAGGCAAGATGAGATGCCTAGAGGTCCTGTTGAGCAACATCTTGAGTCAGGAGGACCCAGATAAGGTTGTGATTGTGTCAAACAGCACAGCTGCTTTGGACATCATTCAGACTGTGTGTGACCAGCAGCGCTACACTGCTGTCAGAATTGACGGCGCCACAGACGTGAACAAGCGGCAGGACATTGTCAACAGCTTCAACTTGTATGGGTCAGCACAGGTAATGGTGTGCCGGCACATACCTCAACATATGTCATATTCACATTGCATGCCTGCTTCAACCCTTCTCATGACAGCTACTCACACGTGTGTCTGAGACACTCAGCAAATGAGTGTGTCTTAACGCTGTGTTGTCCCTGCACTTGCATGGACGCCTGACAAATAGGCTGTTGGCTGACAGTACAAGGTTGCAAGCTTTGCAAAGACCACCACAAGCGCCAAATGTTGCATATGTCTTTGATACAACACTCCCCACTCAAAGAACAGTGCAGCTTTGTGCGTGAGGTATGCTGGATTGGTCTGACGGTCACACAAGCAGGAAATTTGGGTCTCACATGGCAGGCAGGATGCTGATTTTCTGCTTCGTGACAACAGCCTCCTGATATTACATTCTGCTTGCTTGCGAAGGCCCTTTGCTGGTGTGCAGATCTGCTTGCTGTCCACCCGGGCTGGAGGGGCAGGGCTGAACCTGGTAGGGGCCAATCGCCTGGTCCTGTTTGACAGTGACTGGAACCCAGCAGTGGACCTACAGGCCATGGCTCGGGTGTGGAGGGATGGCCAACGCAAGCCCTGCCTTGTCTACCGCCTCCTCACCACAGGTCTGTCTGCATCTGCTGCCTAAGCTACTGTGTAGTAAGTGATGGGCAACGCAAGCCCTGCCTTGTCTATCGCCTCCTCACCACAGGTCTGCGTCTGCTGCCTATCTGTTGTGCAGTAAGTGCTGGACAAACCTGAGCTCAGAAACGACATGCCAGCAATTGTGAGGGGCTTCACACTTCAGTGGAGTAGTCAAAACCGTGATTACCGGAGGCAACACAGCTACTGTGTACCCTGCTCTTTATGCATTGAAATGACAAGTCTTGGCAGAGTAACGACTGTTTCTTAGCAAGTTCTGTTGCGAAGAGTCTGCAGCAGCTGCCTAAGCTACAGTGTCCCCTGCTCTTCACGCTTTGAAACCACTGAAACAGCAAGTCTTTGCAGAACGATGCCTGTTTCTTAGCGAGTTCTGTGGCCACGGGTCTGCATCTGCTGCCTAAGCAACTGCCCCCCCCCCTGCTCTTTATGCATTGAAGCTGCTGAAACAGCAAGTCTTGGCACAATGACACCTGCTTCTTAGCAAGTTCTGTGGCCACGAGTCTGCCTGAAACTGCCTGATAGACTCTTTCTGCCCCCTGTCCTTTGCTTACACAATGGTAACAGTCGCTTGGGAAGCTGTCTCAGCCTCATCTCTGCACCTTCCATCTCACACCCTCAACTCTGACTTCTCAAGCATGATTTTCGGCAGCGCTGCCCAACAGGTCCTGAACAAATGATACCTGACCCTGGCAGGCCCGGTCCTCTCTCCAATGTGTTGACCTGGCTCTTTCTGACTGGAACACTGTTGGAAAAGGCATGTTGCACTGCATGATGCTTGTTCTGCTATTCAGAATCTGATTGATGGAGGCATTCATCACGTGGCACCTTCAAGCACTCTGACAGCACATTCTACGATAGGAAAAACAACTGACAGATGCAGAGCTTGAAGCGCCAGGGCGTGATTTGGACAGTGCAACCTATCCATTGTGCTTCAGCATGTTTGTGTGATGCAAGCGCGACCTTTCTCACATGCACAGACTGGCAAACAACTATGGGGTGATGGTGCAGGCACCATAGACGAGAAGATCTACCAGAGGCAGCTGATGAAGGGCCAGATTGCTGACATGATGGAGGGGCAGGGCGGGGCCAAGGGCAAGAAGGCTGGGGCTGGTAGCCGCTTCAGTGTAGAAGAGCTGAAGGAGCTGTTTAAGCTGCGCCTGGACACTCCATCAGATACCCATGACCTCCTCTGCAAGGGATCTGCTGCAACAGGTATGGGTTATGCTCATGCATGCAAGCGTTCAATCAAGCAAGCTAGGTCTGTCATTCAGGGATTGCAGCGATGCATACCAGCAAAGCATTTTGGCAGGATGAACAGCTGTTGATGAAGTGTCTCTATCAAGGTGGTGTTACCAGACTTGCATCCTGTCAGCTTTGCTGTGCTGCAAGCTGAGTGCACTGCATGTCAGGCAGCTTTCCTTGATGGGTCGAATGAGCTGCAGTGCATTCTTCCACCGTCAAAGTCAGCTTGTTGCTTTGATCCCGTGCAGTTAATGTGTGCAAACGGCAACTGTGCTCAATGTTGGCGCAGTACTGTTACAAATTGCGCCCTGGTACATCCGGATACTAGCATGCAATGTCTTCCTTCCCTATTTCCTTGACCACTCCAGCACAAGATATCCACAGCCTTGATTGAGTTGCACTCATGGCCAAAACATCTTTTGATGTGCAGACTCTAGCCTTGCTAAAGGGCTTTCTGGTGTCAATGAGGGGGAATGGCAGGATGCTTCTGCTAGTCTGGACGACTATGCCTTGCAAGCTGCTGTGGCAGATGGTGTCATCACCTTTGTGCATGTTGCTGCTGGTATGCAAAACAAGCTGCATCAGGATGTAGCCACAGGTACAGCAACAGACGCATCAGATGATGCAGCAGGCAGCACGCCAAGTGGTCAGCATGATCCAATCCAAAAGAATGAGGACCTGGACAGCAAAGAAAACAAGAGGCCTGTTGCTGCTGATCAGGAGAGCATTGACGATGTCGCATGCCTTGAACTAGAGTAGCTGTAGTTTACATCTGATGTTCTGAAACACAGTAAAGGCCCACTTAATAAGCATGACACCTGTTCAATACTTGTATCTTCTGCAACAGAGCACCATTCAACGAATTTTGAGAGGTACAGTTTGATTTATTCAAGTAACACTTCACACCTGCCGATACCAAAGCACAGCATCTGATAGACAGTGTTCAACTTGTATGCAGCCCAGTTTATTTTGACATAACCGTGAAGACGCAGTCCAGTCATCCCTATTACTATGGCTGTCATGTGTATGCTGCAGCTAAGCTGGCTCTACCTAGGACATTCACTAGACTCGAGTAAATTGCCGAAGCAAACACACAGTCAGAAGATGCTGATACACATATCCGGGTCACAAAACGTACTCATTCTTGAACAAGACTGAGGCGTGTGATCACAATCACTGCGCCACACGGCTTCTCTACAGTAACTGAACCTGAAAACCCCTATTTGATTTGCCAGTTGACCTGAGCATGTCACCGTATGTGCACCCAAACCTTCTTGCTACAGTTGATCAAGCTGGTACTGTCATGCTTATCCAACCAGAGCAGCAAGCCCAGCAATGCATGCCGCTCTGTCTTGAGCACACTCTGTGCAGCTGTCTGTCTGAAGCCCTGTGGGGACCCATCCCTGACAGGTGAAAGCTCAGACAGACCTGCCAGCCTTTCGCTTGCAACCTGGTGAATGACATGCGACACCTGATGTGATATGCAGGCCAGCTGAGTCAGCGGTCTTGTCAGCGGGCAGCGCCACCTGTCCACCTGCTTCTTGAACGCCTCAAACTCAGAATCAAGCAGTAACAGTATCCGCACCACCTCTATCATCTCACACTGTGGCTGACCCAAAATGTCAGCCTTGAACCAGCCATCGTTGGGGATCAGAACATGCTCCTGCATGAAATTTGTCTTGCGGGACATCAGATCTTTGTTGGCATTGACAATGGCTTGCGCTGCACCAGAGTTTGACTGCTGGGGCTGCACAGGTTGCAGATGCTCCTGACACGTTGCCATCAGCATAGCATATGGGATTTCACAGCCGTTGTTGGGGTTTGGTTCAGACTCAACGAAGCCGAAGCGTCTCAGCAGCTCAGAGTCCGAGAGAGGGCCATAATTGTTGATGATCTCCTGGCCAAGTTTGATTGACTTTGTAGCGATCATCTGCAGGGTTCCTCGCTTTGCGCTGTGGTGCAGCCGCACATTGCATTTGCCTGTCACATGGTTCAGCATGTCCCATACCGGCACCTGCAGAGATGAAAACAGAACAGATTGATGTCTAACACAGGAGGGGGCCTGTTGGTCACTGTCCATTTCTCAGTGTGCCCCTGGGTCACAGCTTATTGACCCATTGTTTTGGTGGATGTGCATGCAGTCCTGAGCCTTCCCATCAGCAGCTCTTGCCGTGCGGACGTATCAGTTCTTGTCTGCAATCAATGTAATGCCCAGCCACTACATATGTGTAGGCAACACAAAGCGTGTAAGCCTGGGAAACATTTGCTTCAGCATCAACCTCAGGACCAGCAGCAGTTCTTGAGAAAGTTACATCAACAGGCTAACAGGGCAGCCATGACTCACCATGGCTTGGAAGCTGTCTTCCCCCAGTGAGAAGGAGTAGCTACACACAATTGCTGTAGCCCACAGGTACAGCTGATACCGCCCCTCGCAGTCACTAGGGAACCCTGCGACATTATGGTGCTCCATGAAAGGCAACACAACAGTCTTGTATTGCTCCTCCACCTATGTAGACACACTGCTTTCCAGTCACAGAAGAGAATGTACTCAAGTGTTGTGCAGTATGCAAGAGAGGGACGCTACTCATGGCAGTAGCTGGGGGAAATGTATGCATGACATGTGGCAGCTGATGAGCATGCTGTCTGGAGAGTACCACAGACTCAGGGTCACATGCTCAGGTGTAACATGCTTGTGACAGGACAGATAGCTGCATGACCTGTGAGACTTAAGTCCCTGCCATCGGCACGCAGCTTACCTGTGTAGGTGCCTCAACATGACAGCCTAGCACTTCCCACTTGCCGACCAGCTTTTCAGCAAGTGCCGTGTGGCGCAGTGGCTGCAATTCTTGACTTGTCCAATACATGGGCATAGTGCTGATGGTTTGTGGCAGAAAGTCCAGATAGTCAGCCCACCTGTAAGTGCGTGGTTATCAAAGCAGCAAGTTGACATAAGTAGTGAGGGCATGATGCAAAACAAAGTGGCACGGCAGCACTGTCAATGGTGCGTTTTACATCTTGATGCCGAACCTGCTGTGCATGCCAAGGCATTTCTCAGCCATGACAGCAACCACTAGGCCCAGAGCTTCCTGGTGCGGTGAGCCTGGACTGTTGCATAGCCCTGCTGCCTCTAAGCTGTTGCCTATGCTGCAGCACAGGCAAGAAGCTCACAACCAGAAGCCGAAATGTGCCTTTGCCAAGGGACAGCTGCTGCAGGCATACGGGCCAGTCTTTGGTTGCAGGAAGCAAATGCGATTGTGGAGGCGAAGCATACCTTCATACCTGCACGTATGGGGCATGAGTACAGAACAATCTGGCACTGAGACAACTACTTCCCCTACAGGAAGGTCTTTGATCGCAAAGACCCCTCGCACTGTCACACATACATGTCGATACAGTGGTGCCTGGATTCATTGCGGTCATGTACAGTTGCTATTCGTGTTTACCAGCAGCAAGATCTGAGCTAACACCAAGATCACAGCCCTGCATGCTAACGTTTTCTTTGACCAACCAATCCTTGAAGAGCAGTGCAGTCTGCCCTGGGAGTGCATGGCCTTCCGGTAAGACAAACGTAGCTTCGCGTGCAGAACGGGACAGCATCCGAAAGCACTGATCAGTTGCTCACACTACAGCCTGTTGACTCAAGAACTCTGCATGACACTATCATCTTCCGCGCACGAAACCGTGTTTGGGACAGCGCGATGTCGAGAGCGAGGCATGCACTCAGCGAGCTCAACCCAATTCTGCTTGCACAGCGAGTTGCGACGTTTCGTCTTCGACATGCATGACTGGACTTGAACAGCTGCCCCTCGCTAGCTAGACACGACAGATTGATCTACGTTCGCAGCTTGCCTGTGTTCTCACATATCTCAATATGTACGCAAACTGTCTGCTTGCTCCTGGCACATCAGCTGTCGCCTCGACAAAGACTCGCTGCAGGTATATACCTGTGTGCGCCCGCGTTTCTTACCTTTTCGAGGATGCATGCTAAGATGTTTGTCCCTCTTCGTATTTTCAGGTTTGGAAGTTGCCCTCACACCTGCTTTGGAGTGACTAGGCCGAAACAACAAAGGTATGTAGGTGCATGCAAAGGGCTAGCTTGCGTTTCACAGCTATGCCTTTGTGTGCCCTGGTACATGTACTCTTGGGCATGATGTGTAGTTGCCGTAACTTGCGTCGAGGTTCCAGGACTCCGATAGCAGCCAAGCAAACTCAAGACAAGGTAAAAAAGCTTGCAAACACTGCATACACCAAATACAGTAATTGTACTTGGAAGGCTGGACCCAGTGCGAGACACTACATGCAGAGTGATGCTGAGTCAACGACAGAAAAGTGGGGACTGGAAGCAGGGCTTTTTAAAGTTTTCACAAACAAAGATGATAAGGGCAACAAGACCAAGGGACAACAAGCCAAAGAGCTTCTGACACGATATGGCAGTGCTTACTTGATCACCAGCATCAGCTTTGCCATTGTATCCTTTACTCTATGTTATGCCCTTATAAGCTCAGGTATCAATATGACATACTCTCAAGCTGTCCATGCGTGAACATGAGAACATGGGAACTCACCCTCTCATACCAGCATATTGTTCCCATGCATATGGGGATGCATTCTTTGCAAGCTCACAAACGTCCATGCTCTGCTACTCTTCACCATTATGACCTTGCTCAGAAGTCCTGCCATTCATTGCAGGTGTCGATGTGCCCTCCTTGCTGCAGCGAGTGGGTCTGAAACCCTCTGACACAAGCGAGAAGGTTGGCACCTTTGCCATTGCATATGCAGCGCACAAAGCACTATCGCCTGTTCGATTCCCACCAACAGTTGCTCTGACACCAGTTGTTGCCAAAATCATTGGCAAAAAGCCAACAGAAGCTGACAAGCCACAGGATTTGTAATCTGCCAGCTACTTGACCATAGCTGCAGGGCATCCAGCTGAGGGTGTCTACAAGTGGGTGATCAGAATTTTGAGTACATCCTACCTGAAATCCGCTTGTTTCTTTTCAGCACAAAGTTGCTCAAAGCTCCTGAATGTCAGAATGTTGGTTGTGTTGCAATGTTTGTGTAGTACGTAACGCTGAATTGTTCATTGTCCTCTTGTTACATTGATTTCATTATATACCTGCATGGATCCAGCAAGTCTGTTTGCTAGGCTCTAGAGATCCTATATGCTTTGCATGCTGACCTAGGTATGTAAGCTTCGACAGTTGACACAGTCTGTCTTGAAGCTAGCGTATTACTCTAGTTTCAAGACCTCAACCGCCTTTTCAGGCCAATGTGGCTAATCTGCACTCGCGACAGTATCTCTTTCGAATTTGTTGACAGCATTGATTTTTCCTGAGTGCTATCACAGATTCAGATGTTGCACTTCAAGGTTGGTGACCTATGTGGCCCTTTCCACACCAGGAGAACGGATTCCGAAGCTCAAAGACTTGTGTAGGGTTTTGCTGAAATTGGGGACCAGCTTGTCGTGAGAAGCAAATTGCGCACCTCAAAAGCATCTCAGGTCAGCAAGTCAAACGCGTTCACATAATGACTTCCGCTCGCGTTGTCTATTGCAGCTGCCTCTGGGCAATCAGATGGGCCTTCATTCTGCACAATGATGCGACCTCAAACCTTCTGACTATTTAGGACTAAGTGCCATCGATACTGGACAAAGTTGGTCCAGTTTGCGTAGAAAATTTCGAGACGGCTGGCAGCAACATAAAGTTCTAGGTCACTACGATGGACAGAGACTATGTATCTTCTGTTGATTACACGTTCGGAACATTATACAAGATGGCAGGCAAGACGCTGAAGCTTGTCTTTCAGCAGAGCATGGAACTGCCAGGGTTTCTTGCTTTGGAGCAATTAGGCCGCTCACGGACGTCATTCAACGTCATACGTCTACGAATCAACATGATTTTGTGACCTGCAGGGGGCGCCACTGGGACAACCTTGGGTTTGGTGAGCGGGTATCGCAAGCCGGTGCTGACAATACGGCAACGGCTGCAGCAGGAGTTTGAAGCACCTTGGCTGCGACTGCTGCGGAGTGTATCTGTCGACGTTGAGAATCTTGCTGGGGCAGAAGCAGCCCTCGATTTTGTAGCGAAAAGACTGGAAAAGCTGGAAGCTGACGCTAGACAGTCTGAGCAGCAGTCAGAGGCACATCGAGGTGCTCTGGATGCTGCAGGTCAGTCATGCAGTCATCTTTAGGCCTGCTCCCCTCCGTTTTGGTCTGCTGAGAGTATTTCCAAGCCATATCATAGGAGGCTTGCCTCACCAAGACAAAAGTGGGTTACAATATTGGTCTATCTAAAGCAGTCACATGCATTGCAGAGACAGAGAACAATGCAGTAAAGCAGCAGCTGCTTCAGCTGCAGCAAAATTTTGAAGCACGGAGGGCTGATGGGGAGAGCAAGCTGACTACGCAAGTTGCAGCTCTGCAGGTAGGGTAGCTTGTCCATTACACTGACAGCAACAAGGTGGCACAGGGCGCAAGTCCTGTTTGTTGGTCAGGATAGTGTTGCCAGCCTGCAAGCCACTAGCACACTTTCCTTGGCTTCCTTCCCCTGCCTGAGTTGCCTGCAGGGCAGCACGTCAATGGTGCTGCCAAGACATAATTACACCTTTGAACCAAGATTATTTGCTGCAGGATGTGAAGCACAAGTTTGCTCAAAAGCTGCAGGACCTGAATGAGGCCCATATTGCTACACAGGTATAGACTACACTAGTTCACCACTCAGCACAACGTAGTGTAGCAAGCACAATGCAGTTTTAAACATATTGTTCACCATTGTTGTGGGCCACCTGCAATCAACACTTTATTGATGTCCACAGGCTTTGTTGTGCAATGAAACAGCAGACAAGCAGGCTGCTTTGGCTTCACTGGACCAGCAGCATCACGCTAACAAAGCTCAGCAGGTGTGTGCATCTCATGTGTCATACTCTGTGTTGTGGACATCCTGTATTCTTGCAAGCAAGGCTGCTTTTTGTCGTAGGTTGCTTTCGATTCTGAGCGCACGGCCAAGGACGAGGCACACGCTGCAAGGGCTGCCGCTGAAGACGCTGTGGCCCGGAACAATGTAGGCATTCAAGACATTTGCCTGGCATCAACTGCCAACAGTTGCTTCTGTCTGCAATTCAGCTAATCCAGGATTGACATGCATGTCTTTTTGCAGGTGGCATTGACAGAGCTAAAAGCTGCCAACCTTAGATTGCAAGCAGATGTGGTAAGTGTCAGGCACTGTTCAGGTCCTTCACTGTCGCTACAGACATGGATGCTGACATGCAGCTGTGCATTGCAGGCTCGACTTGAGTCAGAGTGCAAGGCCAATGAGGCGGCGCTTGCTAATGAGCAAAAAGGCAAGACAGAGGCACAGGTGAGCTGGCCCCTTGCTGTCCATTCTACTTACTCAAAATTGTGCTTTTTGCACAAGGTTCTGCAACATTGCCAACAAATGCTTCTAGCTGCAATACAGCTTGTGCAATGCTGACCTGCGTAGTTTTCTGCAGGCTGCATTGGCAGAGAAGGCTTCCGACATCAGTAGGATGCAAGCGGCTTCAGCAGCTGTACAAAAGGCCAGACAGGCAGTTCTGGTAAGGGTTGAGCACTTCTCAGTACCGTTGCTTGCGCTGCAGACTTTGGATGCTGACATGCAGCTGTGCATTGTAGGCTCAACTTGCCTCAGAGCGCAAGGCCAATGAGGCGGCACTTGCTGATGAGCAAAAGAGCAAGACAGAGGCACAGGTGAGCTGGCCCCCTGCTGTCCATTCTGCTTGCTCTCAATTGTGCTTTTTGCACAAGGTGCTGCAACACTGCCAACAAATGCTCCTATCTGCAATACAGCTTGTGCAATGCTGACATGCTGACTTTGCTGCAGGCTGCATTGGCAGAGCAGACTCTTGCCAACCAGAAGTTGTACGCAGCTCTTACAGCTTCACAGGAGGAGAGGCAAGCAGCTGTGGTAAGTTTCAGGCACTTCTCAGTCTCTTTGCGTTTGCTGCAGGCTTTGATTGCTGACATGCAGCTGTCCAATGCAGGCTCAACTTGAGTCAGAGCGCAAGGCCAGCCGGGCAGTGCTTGCTGATGAGCAGCAAGGCAAAAGAAAGGCACAGGTGAGCTGGCCCCCTGCTGTCTGCGCCGCTTGCTCGAAAGTGTGCTTTTTCCGCAAGCCGCTGCAACATTGCTAACAAATGCTTCTATCTGCAATACATACTGTGCAATGCTGGCGTGCCCAGTTTGCTGCAGGGTGCGTTGGCAGAGCAGGACCTTGCCAACCAGAAGTTGCAAACAGCTTTCACAACTCCCGCAAGGCACTGTGAGAGCTGTTTGCAACTTCTGCTTGGCAAGTGTCAGGCACTTCTCCCGTTGATTTTGCTGCAGTCTTGGATGCTGACATGCAGCTGTGCATTGCAGGCTCAGCTTGAGTCAGAGCGCAAGGCCAGCCAAGCAGCGCTTGCTAATGAGCAAGAAGGCAGGAGATTAGTGCAGGTGAACTGACAATCTGCTGTCTGCTCTGCTTGCTTGACAATGTGCGTGTTGCAGGCCATGGGCTCTATGGATCAGGACTTGTGGGGCTGCGCTGATGCCCTGCTGTCTGTCTTCTTGCTGAGTTTTTCTATCCTGCAGGCAAGCCTTGAAATTGCTCAGGAAGGTGCCAAACGCATGTCAGCAACTAAGGCTGCACTTCAGCAGGAGGTGCAGCGCATGGCACAGGTGAGCAGTAGCAATTGGTTGCTTCAGCGTCTATCACCTCTTACTCACTTGTGCTCACCCTTAGCCACATTGGTCATGGTGTTCAACGATCTGTCGTTGCTGCAGCAAGCATTGGCTCGTGAAGCAAGGCTAAGTGCTTTACCTTTAGAGATTCCACGACAGTGCCCTTGTCCTGCTGTAGCCTTGCTGGGCACTGTCGTGGAATCTCTAAAGGTAAAGCACTCACAGCATGCACAGGCCCAATGACTTGCTCATGGGGTCAACACAGAGAGACTGCACTCTTTTGGTTGTTTTGCAGGCAGCTTTGGCAGAAGCACAGAAAGCCACGCAGACAGCCGAAGCCAATTTGCTTGCGGAATGCTATGCTAGATCCAATGACCAGGTGAAATATTGTGTTCTTTGCCTGCTGCTGTACTCAATAGATGTACAGACGCTAGATCAGTTGTTGTCACCTTCTCGGTTACGCTGCAGGACATTCAAATTGCTGTTGTATGTAGGAGAGACAAGCTCAACGCATTCTGAAGCTTGGGTCAATGATGGACAAGAAAGATGACCATGTGAGCTCACGTCCTTGACACCTTCATCAATGCGCTATGTATGCTCACTCATTAATTGTCTTGACAGTTGACTTCAAACAAGGTCGCTCACATGTGACACTGATGGGCTCAAGATGAAGCCAAGTGCATGCAGTGTAGTGGCACAGTGTTTAGTAATGCAGCCTTCCAGTCCATCTGCCTGTGCACATTAGCATGTGAGGTGCACTTTTACACATGTCCCAAACCCCTGACGCAACTGAAACGCAGCCAATGCAACAGGACAGATGCAGTATTGTGGGTGCACTGAGACCTGTGTTGCCTGGCCTGCAGGTGGCCTCGCTGCAGGCAATGGTTGTCTACTACCGAGACCTTTGTGGCGTGCCTATAAAGCTCGGCAAAATGTCTGTGTATGACGAGCCTGATCCAGATGAGTATTACCCTCTTCAGGACCTTGACTTCAGCCTGGGAGAGGAGCCTCCAGCAGAGCAACAGGACCACTACATGGTATGCATCTGACTTGCAGCACTTGAACCCTTTGTGAAAATGTACAGCTCATGCTTCTTGCAAGTGACGAACACCAGCACATTCAGTTGTTTCAGGTGGTGTTGGTCTGCAAGGCATGGTCAAGCTTGTCACTCATTGTCAACAGTCAAGACCTTGCTCTAGCTGTCTCGATGTAGCTGTCCGAGTCAATATGTCTTTGTGTTTGCCTGCTTGTCTGTCTATGGTGTCCAAGAGGCCCGACATTTATTGCCCGATTTGTTGTGCACAGGAGCTGACCCGTAGGTGTGTTGACAACCGCCGTGACCCCATCAATGCACTGGACCGATGGCTTCCAAAGCAAACAGAGGTGGAGTCTGTTGGTGAGGGTCTGCGGATGCCTGCCAACAACAATGAGTGGGTGCGTTTCCCCAAGGTGGCTGGCGTCCAGCCCAGAATTCTATATGGCGAAGCAGTGGGATATGGGGCTCAGGGCGTGGTCTTTTCTGGCAGGAGGATGAAAAGCCAGACCACTGCAATTGCCATCAAGATGTTCCAGAATAACCCAAAGTCATTGTTTGACAAGGAGTCAAGCCAGTTGCACACAGCTCGAGCTTGCAAGAATGTGGTCAAGCAGATATCGGACACCCCTCCCCTGTGGGACAGTAGCACTCGGCGTGGCTACATGTTCCTGGAGTAAGCGCTTCTCTTGTGTTGTCAGCCTGTATGTAGTTATACAGCCCAGTAGTGACCTCTGTGCTTCATGACGCTTGTATGGTCATTGCTTTGATCAATCATGCAGTAGCTTTGCATTGCCAAGCTGATGAATGCATCATCAGGCTGCATTAAGACACTGCTCTTGCTGAAATACTGTTGTATGCAACGTGCATCCAACGTGCTTTCAATTCTACAGACGTCTGAGGCCTTTCAAAGTTTGTCATGCTTCTTCTCATGTCCATTAGGGTGGTATTGGATTGCCAAATGCACATGTATGCATGTTAACATTACTCACTATGGCTCCACAGCCTTTCCAGGAGCGTATGTATGCATGCTTACATAGTTCCTTGAGGCTGCACAGCCCCTCAAGTATGAAGAGGGGTTGAAGGATTGGGCCGTTGCTGTGCACTCAGTATCTGTTGGCATAAATGCTGCAGCTGCATATCAACTTACACGTTTGACGCTTGAGCAGCGTCAGAATATGAACCGTCATGTTGACCAGTGCGTGGATCATCAGCCTAGCTTTTCTTTGACATTTGGCAAGGGATGCTGCTAATTCTGGCGCCGAAATGCATGCCCATCCAATCTGATGTCTACACTGTTACCTGTTTTCACACCTTTTGTTGCAAACGCCTGTGCTATTGACCAGCTGCTGTGATGTATGGTGTCAGCTGCTCACTTTCAGCAATTTGAAGTCTTGCTGGAAGACCCTTGAGCAGTGATTCAACCCAATATGCTTACACATGCACTGCATGCACAAAGGCAGCATGCATGATGCGTGCTGCTCAGGTGAGGGTGCAAAATGGTAGACCTGAGGTTGTCAGATTATGCGCATGGTGTGCAGACCATATGCAGCTTTCTCGGAGCAAGTTTCAGCAGTATGCAACACGGACATTGCCAAGGTGAGAAGCCTGGCAATTGCAAGAGGGCGCGTCTGGTCCGGGCTAGATGCTTTTCAGCCTGGCCTTGTACACACATGTGGACAGTCTTGGAGGCTTCTCGGATGCCATCACCACCCCCAAATAGCTGGCCAAACTTCCCCAGGTACAGTTTGCTTATGCATTTGAGCACAACCGCATGAAGACAACAAGTGTGTCAGACTGTCACAGGCTTTGAAGGCAATAGTGCAGTTGGTTGCTTTGACTTGTGGAGGTTTGCTCACACTGCCAGCATGCACATGCAAATGGAGTGCTGTATGATGACACTCATTTACAGCTGGCATTCCTCTCTTTACAGGCCCCCCACCTCCAAAATTTGGTTCACTTGCACGACTTTATGTCACATGTATCTTGACCTTGCGCATACGCATATTGTATTTACACATTGCCTGGCTCAACTGCAGGATGCAGTTGCTGTCAATGTGCACCATCTCAACACTCCCTGCCCACCAATCCCTACCTCCTTGCAATTGATGCCAAAAATCGCACTTAGCAATGGAACAGCTGACACCTTGGGTTCAATGTTGCCTGCGCTCCAAGCTCAGGTCATGGCTTACGTGTCCCAGCGCAGAGCGATGTCAGACATTTGCCACCGGGGGGACTAACAACAGCTGCTGCAGGCAGGCTGGGGTGACATGCTACACATGGGCACACTCAGGTGCTTGCTTGGCTGACTTTGCTTAGTTGGCTTCTTGACAGGGAGCAGAGTATGTGCACCTCTGTTGTGTATGTCTGACTGTCAGCTGTGTCTGTTGCATGCTGATAGGTTCTGCGTAGGTTCAAGCTGTCCTAGCTGTTTGTCTTGTGATGCTCTGCCTTATGGTCCTGGCATGTGGGAGCTGAATATTTCCTTCATGCATCTGCAATGCATTTGAGCTTCCGTTCGCACTGACATGGTGCAGCTTGTTGAGTCACCTGTTGTGACTTGACAAGACTGGTAAACAGGTATACCTGCAGCATCTCTATCGCTTCCTTATTGTTGATGCAGGCGGAATACTTGACACACATGTCAGGTTTACAGATGATCTATCTAATATCTGCACTGAAGTGGTTGGTGGTGCCTTGAATGCGCAAGGCAACATGACGGACAGAGGCATGTTTAGCAGCAATTTTCATGGCTGGAGCCAACAAATTGCCTTTGTGCACAGTGACCATTCAGCTATGTCTGTTACACAGCAGAAATTATGATCCATGTTCTGCAATGGTGTATCCTCCGGAATAAGCATCTGTATCTGAGATTCAATCTGTCAAAGAAAGCAGTGTGTGTATGCACAGCCAATAAGGCAACACAGTGTGCATCAGTGCCTTTTACTTATGCAGTTCAAATTCTCTTCTGCGCCTTTTGAGGTGGACACATTGAAACACTGATTATGGCAAATTTTCTGTATGCCTTTTGCAGCTACTCAAACACATCATGATCAAGCATCACTTCCCACTGCACCAGCCCCACTCTCTTGTGCTTTCCGGTTCCATGCTTGTCTAGCCTCATCCTAGGTTGCTTGATCCTGTTATCTGCTTGCTTGTTGGCACGGCACTGCCTACTCCTAACAGAAGATGGCTTGCGCATATATTCTCTACGCCTGAGTAGCCCAATTGGTTCACATGGGAATATCTGATCTGGCTCCACATATGTGTACTTTTGCTCAGATGGAGCTTGATGCATCCAGTCAACAGTGGAATCCCACACAAACACAGGGTCTCCACCCCAGTCAGAGTAATTGTCTTCTAGAACATCTGCACTGCTGTCTGCATCTTCCATTATGATTGCATAACAAAAAGCGTCTCCATTAAGGCCTACCCCTCCATTGGTATGTACAGCTTGCTGCGCTACAAACAAGATCACAGATCCATGCTCCCATACTGATCCCATACTTTCCATAGCAGCCTTCTCCAAAAGATCGTCATGCACCCAGGCATCAAGAAGTGGTGACTTCCATTGTTTGCAGCTGACAACTGCTTTAATCCAAAGGAATTCAGGCATCGGGTAGTCTTTGCAATAATCTGCCAGTGTATCATGTTGACCAATTGTCATTGCAGCAGTCCAGATTGACTCGTGCAAATTGGCTGGCCATACAGAAGTCCAAAACTCTTGCAGAGCTTTTCTGTGAAGGGCGATCCTGTACATTTGCAACAGCAATTCCTCGTCTGCCCAATGCACAATGATTGCCACCCCCAATTGCCAATCGCGTGTGTAAAAGAATTGATATGTCACTTCTGGGGTGAGCTGCTGATAAGCACGCTCATATATGTCTGCGCATGCATGCCTGTGCTCGTCAAAGCATACTTTGCAGGTAGAGGCCAGTCTAGCTGCAGAGGCAACCTCCAGGTGCTGAAATATGGCCTGGATTAGGACGCCCGTGATATTTGCCAAACTATTGCTGGGCTGTGCAGGACGTTGGAAACTGACACTATCAGTCTGCAAGAAACCACATTGACCGGTTTGTGGTGTATTCACCACCTGTGAGTATAGCAGACCTGCACAGACAAGAAACGTTAGTTTACCGCCGTCAATAAGACGGGCTGATTGCTTGATTGCTAGGAAAGATTCCTTCAGGAGAGTGCTTATACAACGAGATGACAACAGCTGTGAGTTCGAAAGCACGATAGAGAAATTGCAGGATGGTCCATCCACGAACCTTGCTGCACTCGCATGGTGAGCTTGTCAGACTTCAGGGTATTTGCCTTCGTACATACTGGATAATGGACGGCCTATTGATACAAGGGCTTGATCTGTTTACCTTGCTAGTGAGCAACGCGACGACAACTTGCCTGCACCGGTCGGAGACAAGGAACGGCCCTGCGGGCCGGAAAAACGGCAAATGTGCAGGCTCAAGATTGCTTGTTACATTTGAGAGGAGGAAGCCGAATGAAGCTATGCAGCCCTCTTCTTCCCCCAGTCAAGCTGAATAAGGTACCGGTACATGAGCTATGACTATGACTTATAGGTAGGGTTTTAAAGTAGTAAAATGGTGTAGTAATGTGCTTTCACAGTGCGCTT
>JAABUP010003424.1_pt1 | contig 28058 bp, 5 predicted proteins | sample 5559201 | NCBI WGS metagenome assembly JAABUP01 (sample SAMN10711887, study PRJNA513373) | rock metagenome | isolation source: Antarctica rocks | place: Antarctica | reverse complement strand
GGATAGCGATCCTTATTAAGTATATTTCTACTAGCCGCGAAGCGGTAGTTTAGACTATTATATACGGATATATAGACTAGGAATACGTATAAGTTCCTACCGTAGTATTAGGAGCCTAGCGGTACCATCGTAAGGCTAATAATTAGTGGGATAGTACGGATAAGAGGGAGTTTTTAACTAGTAACGGTTTTCTCTAGCGGCTAACGGGCACATTCGGTGCTCGGGGGTAGAAAACATAAGGAACACCCTTATAAGTAACGTAGTAGTAGCTTAAATAGGAGTATAAATTAATTAAATTAAATTAAAATTAAGATATATCGCGTTACTAGTATATAGATAGCTTACTACTTTCGTAGCTTAATATAATAACGGTTTTCCGCTTATAAGACTATAATACTATATTACTAATAATTATTATAATAATTATTATAAGATCTACCCTAATTATCTCGGCTTTAGATAATTATACTTAATTAGCTAACGAAGACCCGGGTTATTATAGGTTCACCTATAGGTAACCCGTAGTATAACCCGACCCACCTAGGGCTAAGATATAGGTTACCTACCCCAAATTAGGTCGGGTGATAAAATGGCCAAAACCTACCCAACCCGACCCATTGCGCAGTATAACTAGAGGTTCGACTTTACTAGTTACTCCCTTATAAGCGAGAAGGATATAATTACCCTAATTTCTACTATCTACTATACCGCTACTCTAATACCCTTCGTTTCGATTAGTATCCTCTAAGTATTAATTATACTAGCCTCTATAAAAAGCCGCTATTAGGCCTCTCTAAATTTAGGGTAGAAAAAGAGAATATACTTTACGTCTTACCTCCTTTATCTATATAAGTATTCGCCGCTATCTACCGTTAGGGCGTATATATAGTAGAGGAAGTAGTTTAGACCGATCTTACCGCTCCGAAGCTAGGTCGCTTTTAAGCTTTCTACTTTCCGTAGTATATAGTAGTAGTCTAGATAATTATCGAATAGACCGCCTTATTAAGCGGGGGATATATACTAGCCCTAGAGGCCTATTTTATATTTCTCCTATCTATCGAATTAACGTCGCCGTACCTAGTATTTTACGTTCTCGTTAATTACCTTAGTACTCTAGTATTCCTCGGTTTTAGTACTAGATGTTAGAATACGAGGAGAAGTTAAGGTCTTATAGGTGTAGAATTAATTAATTAAGTTAGTTATATAGAGAAGAAGAGAAGTGTCAGGGGGATGCCAAGACGCTAAACCGCATTAGGTAATCCACCTATAAAACCTAGTAGTATAAGGCTGTAGTATAAGGCTGAATTCCAACACTCCCACATTCAGTTATATATAATTAACCGAATATCTCTTCTCAACTAACTAGTTTTTACACCTTAGTTAGACTAATCTAACGGAGAAACCTAGTATACTTCTTATTAGTTAACGGTTTAGTTAGCCTATTAGCTACTATCTCATTGATGGGAACCTATAAGAACTCCACTATTCCTAACTCCACCTAGTCTCTAACGAAGTACTATTAGATATCGATATACTTCGTCCTAGAGTGGAATCTAGGGTCTTTAGCTAGGGCTATTGCTCCCTAGTTATCGGCCTTAATAATAACTAGATTAGTCGGTAGGCCGTAGCCTACATCTAGCTCACTAAATAGCCTAGTTAACTAAATAGCCTCCTTAGAGGCCTAGGTTTAGGCTATATACTCGGCCTCGTATAATAATAATGCGATCGATTGCTAACGCTTCGAGGTCCAGCTAATAGCTCTACTATAGAGTAAGAAGATGTATGCTCTACGTGATAAACGGGTGGCTATATTAGACCCCTAGTTAGTATCGGTGAAGGCCTTAAGGCCATCTCTTCCACCGTAGGTAATACCTATATTAATCGTTCCTTTAAGGTAACGGAGTATTCGTTTAGCCGCTCCGAAATGCTTCGTATTTAGATTATAGTTAAACTAGGATAGGATAGATATAGCGTAGTAAATATTAGCCCTCGTCTATATTATAGGATATATAAATAAACTAATTATGCTTTGATACTCGTGAGTATTAGTAATTATAGCGACTCTAATGGATTCCTTATAGAACTCCATATTAGCCACTATTAGTGTAGTAACTAAGGTACAATCGGCTATCTTAAACCGAACTAATATCTTCCTAATATAGGTACTTTAAGTAATACGGACCATCCTATTAGTCCGGTTACGTACTATCTCTATCCCGAGATATTAAGAGTATAGGCCTAGGTCGGTTATCTTATAAGCATTATTAAGAGCTTTCTTAAGTATTATAATATCTATAGACCGACGTAGTCTAAAAATTAGTATATTATTAATATACACGCTTACGATGAGACGAGTTATTCGGTCAACGAATATAGAGTAGTCGGATTCGGTATATTTAAATCCTTTTAATAATAGGAAGTTATAGAGGGTAGAGTACTAGGCCCGAGGTAATTACTTAAGGCCATATAGGGCTCTAAGTAATCTATATACCATATTCTTATTAGTTATATATCTAGTGGGTTGCTCCACGTATATTAACTTATCGATAATAGAGTTAAGAAACGCCGTAACGACGTCCATCTATTCGCTTTCTAGATTAAAATAGGCCATTATAGTAAATAGAGTCTTAAAGCTCATCGATTTAACTACTAAGGCAAACGTTTAATCGAAATTAACGCTATGCGTTTATTTAAAGCCTCGTATAACCTACCTAGATTTATAGATAACGGTCCTATTAAGTTTCTTCTTAATTTTAAAGACCTACCTACTACTAAGTACGAGAGCATCCTTAGGCCTCTTAACTAGGACCTAGGTCTTCTTCTTATTAAACTCAGCTATCGCTAGGTCGGTAGACTTTATCTAGTAATATTTATTAGGCCTAGTTATAACCTTATAGAAGGTTAGTAGCTCGGGCCTAGCTCCTACTCAGCGGCCTCAGCCATAGCCGTATATGCTCGATTATTACCTATAAGTTAGATTACTCTATTAAGGTCGAACTTAGGGTTAAAGTCGTAGTGGCTAGCGTTATCGTAGTTACACGTAGCGAGTCTATAGTACTATTTCTTAGCCTAAATAGTCTTATCGAGCTTACTATGGGCTATAGTTCGCTAGGCCTAGTTAGTCGTAGTTAACTAACGTTCGTTTTATAAAGCCTTTTCCGATATCTTTAAATTTCTTATCGGTCGGGGTCTATAGGTTAAATCGGTACTTAGATCTAGGTGAGTCTCTAGGCTATCCGTAGATACCTCGATAGAGTCGGAGCCCTCGGGGGTAAAATAACCGCCCGCATTTAACACTCCTATAGAATCCTGAGCCAATTAATCGTTTAGGTCTATAGCTGAGTTACTAGCTATTTCTTCCTTAAATACGACTCCTAATTAGTTAATAACGTGACTTAGTACGTCTCTAATTACTAAGTCGTTAGTATTAAGGTGTATAGGCCCTAGAAGAGCCTTATTATCCACCCTATCTTCTAGGTCTATAACGACCTTATTATCCAACTATTTGCCGTAGTTAGTAACTGGAGACTTCTCTAGGTAAGTCTTATCGAATATAACGTGAGATACTCGCTAGATAGTCCGTATAATTAGATCCTAAACACGGAATATGTGGTTACCATCGTAACCTACTAGGTAATACTTTTTGCTCCTAGCATTAAGTTTCTTCCTCTTCTCCTTCGGTATATAATTATGCTGCGCAATGGGGCCGGGTAACCCAATTTGGGGTGGGGTGGGTTAGGTCAAAATAGGACTTAGGGCCGGGTTAGGGTCGGGTTATTAAAATCGGATGAAAACCCGACCTAACCCACCCAAAAAAGGGTTACCCATGGGCCGACCCATATTTAGTTAGGTTAATAGATTAATGGATTATGGATTGATGGATTAATAGATTATGGATTAATGGATTGATGGATTAATGAGGTGGTTGATGGGGTGGTTCATGAGGTGGTTGATGAGGTGGTTGATAAGGTGGTTGATGGGGTGGTTCATGAGGTGTTTAATTGATGAGGTGGTTGATGGAGTGGTTCATGAGGTGGTTGATTAACGAGGTGGTTGACGAGGTGTTTAATTGATGAGGTGGTTGATGAGGTGGTTCATGAGGTGTTTAATTAATGAGGTGGTTGACGAGGTGGTTAATTAACGAGGTGGTTAATAAGATGGTTATTACAATGATTATTACAATATCTGAACCACCCCATTAACCACCCCATTAACTACCTTATTAACCACCTCTTAGTTGATGGGGTGGTTTATAAGGTGGTTAATTAATGAGGTAGTTAACGAGGTAGTTAATTAACGAGGTGGTTAATGAGGTGGTTGATGGGGTGGTTCAGATATTGTAATAATTATTGTAATAACCATCTCATCAATCAAACACCTTATGAAACACCCTATTAACCACCTCATGAACCACCCCATTAACCACCTCATCAACCACCTCATCAATTAAACACCTCGTCAACCACCTCATCAATTAAACACCTCATGAACTACCTCATTAATCAAACACCTCGTCAACCACCTCATCAATCAAACACCTCGTCAACCACCTCGTTAATCAACCACCTCGTCAACCACCTCATTAATCAAACACCTCATGAACCACCCTATCAACCACCTCATCAACCACCTCTTAGTTGACGAGGTGGTTGATGAGGTGGTTGATGAGGTGGTTGATTAACGAGGTGGTTGACGAGGTGTTTGATTGATGAGGTGGTTGATGAGGTAGTTGATAGGGTGGTTCATAAGGTGGTTTATGAGGTGGTTATTACAATAATTATTATAATGTCTACCCTAATTATCTCGGTTAGATGGTAACGCTTAATTAGCTAACGAAGACCCGGGTTATTATAGGTTCACCTATAGGTAACCCGTAGTATAACCCGACCCACCTAGGGCCAAGATATAGGTTACCTACCCCAAATTGGGTCGGGTGATAAAATGGCCAAAACCCACCCAACCCGACCCATTGCGCAGCATATATATAATACTATACGATATATCTAATAATACGTAGGTATCCTACCTAGGGTATCTCGTCGGTCTAGGCTTAATAAGGAGTTATCCTCTTAAGGTAGGAGGTAGGTAACCTATTCTTCTAATAGACCTTAGTATATAGGAGTTTACCCTATAAATAGCGTATTAATTTAGAGTTAAATAATATTACTCTAATACTACTTATAACGGTTCGGTTTTAGACTTTACTAAGTCCGTTCTACTTAGGAGTATAAGTAATAGTAGGCTTACGAAGAACTCCGAGTTCTTTAAATAGGAAATTAAATCGTTAGTTAACGTACTTAGAGCCGTTATTAACTCGAACCGTTTTAACCTTATAACCTAATTAATTTTTAACTATCACCTTCTATAAAGTAAATAAGGGAAAAACGTTATCCTTATACTTAAAGGTGTAATACTACGTATATTAGGTGAACTAATTAGTTAGGAGTATATAGTAAATAGCTCCTCTAGCTAAGGCGACGTTAATTAGCCCCCCTAGATTAGTATATATCTTAGTAAGTTTCTTATCGATATTCTTCTAAACTAGTCGAGAAACCTTACGTTTAGACTTTACTTTTAAGTAGGCCTTATATATATAAGATAAACGAGGTTAATTAGTTAATAATATACTCTCGCTTATATGTACTAGCTTCTTAAGGTTAGCCTTATTAAGGTGACCGAGACGTCTATACTACAAATCGACTATATCGTCGTTGTAGTTAGGCCTCATCCTTATAGTAGTAGTAGACGCTACTATAGCGGAGGAATAGGTAACACCTAGAACATAGACGTTGCCATGCTTCGGAGCATACCTAATTAGCGTGTTATCCCTTATAATGTAATAGCTATTATTGAAAAAACCTATCCCGAAGCCTTTACTAGTAGCCTAATAGATAGAGAAAAGACTATAGATTAAATTAGGTACGTGTAGTACGTCGTCGATATCGACGAGATTAGTAGATCTATCTAGGAGAAGTAACTCTATACTAATTAATCTACGACCTTCGGTCTAAACTACGTTACCGTTAGCGATAGTAATAGCTATTCGATAAGCGGAGTAACGAGAGAACTCCTCTCTACTATAATATATATAGTTCGTATAGCCGGAGTTAATTAACTAGCTAGGTAATTTAGAAATAACTCTACGTTTAGCTATATATACGATTTATAGAGAACGCACTAATTAGGCTCCTATATTAACCGCCTAGGATATCGTACTTATAACGATATCCTCGGAGGTAGACTTACTACCTAAAATAGGTGTAAAGTCTACGTAGGTTATTACTATAATAGGTAACTTTAATTACTCGAGGCTATTTATTACTAAGAGTTTTAGGTTTTAACCTATATCTATCGACGAGATATCTAAATCGAAATCCTAGTAATCCTCTAGTTTATCTAGGTTAATCTAATAACTAATCGCTATTCTCGTCTCCTAATTAGCTATTCGGGCTAGTATCGAAAGGTTCTATTAGTTAGGTAAATCGTCTAGTTTCTTCGATCTACCTCCACCTCTAGTTATAGCGATAGTAGCCTTCTTCTACTTCTTAGTTAACTCCCTCTTAGCCTTCTAATCCTTCGACTATTAAGGCCGTCTATTAGGGTATAGAGTCTAGCACTATTTAGGCTAGTGCTTCCTACTATTATCGTAAGTAGGATACTTAGGTTTAGGCCTAACGCCTTCGTACTTAGAGTTAGTAGTAGGTATACTCCTACTCGCTCTAGATAACCTAGAACTACTACAGCTATTCTTCTAGTCCTTCTAGAACCTCTTAAACTAAGCCGCTATAGCCTATATAGTATTTTCTCGCTTATTAAGGCGTTCTTCTACAATTGTATTGGAATATCAATCGGACCCTGAAGGCCTTATCCATTGGCTATGATTTATCGCCAAGAGGCTACATCACGTGACCCCAGGAACATCAAAAATCTCTGCACCTCCCTGTAGCTTCTCTATTTACCTACACCTACTCTATACCTATACCTTACGCACTACGTACCTATTTGCGTAATTAGTTAAGTTAATAAATTAATAGATTAATAGTTAATAAGGTAGTTGATTAACTCTACACCTATATATTACGCACAACGTACTAATTTGCGCAATTAGGATAGATTAATGGATTGGTGGATGAGGTGGTTTATAAGGTGGTTTATGAGGTGGTTCATGAGATGGTTTATGAGGTGGTTGATTGGTTGATTGATGAGGTGGTTGATTGGTTGGTTCATGAGGTGGTTTATGATGTGGTTGATAAGGTGGTTGATGGGTTGGTTCATAAGGTGGTTGATGAGGTGGTTGATGGGGTGGTTGATGGGGTGGTTCATAAGGTGTTGATTAGTGGATTAGTTGATTGACGAGGTGGTTGATTAGTTGGTTCATGAGGTGGTTAATGAGGTGATTGACGAGGTGGTTTATGAGGTGGTTGATGGGGTGGTTGATGGGGTGGTTCATGAGGTGTTGATTGGTGGATTAGTTGATTGATGAGGTGGTTTATAATGTGGTTTATAAGGTAGTTTATAAGGTAGTTGACGAGGTAGTTTATAAGGTAGTTTATAAGGTATTAATTAGTAGATTAGTTAATTAATAAGGTGGTTAATTAGTTAGTTTATAAGGTAGTTTATAATGTAGTTTATAAGGTAGTTTATAAAGTAGTTAACGAGGTAGTTAATTAGTTAAGGTAGTTAATAAGGTGTTAATTAATAAATTAATTTATGAGATAATTTGTAAGATTTAAAAATCTCGGTACGAGATAGCGACCTTCTAGTTCTTATATAGTATCTTAACTACGTCCTTAAAATTAGGGACTTCTTTTATAGTAGTAACCGTCCGATATATAAAATTCTTAAATCTACTATTAAGGTTGTTTAGGAGTATCGAGACGTATACCTAGTTATTAAATTTAATTCCTATCTTCGATAGGTCTTTAGCCCTAGAGTTAATATCGGTAACGTATATATTAACCGAGTTATTACTTTTATTAAGCGATATACTTATTAATTCTTAAAGGGCTGTATAACGAGAGGTAAACCCGGAGTTAACGTGTAGTTTCTCGAGTTTCTCCTACAGCTTCTAGGACAGAACTTTATCCTTAATACGACCTACTAGCCGTTCTTCGCATTTAATAATAATTCGTTAGATAAACCTAACGTTATTAAGATCCTAGAGTTCCTAATCGGCCTTAACGGCCGTCTTCTCCGCGGTAGTAGGAGCTTTCCGAGTAACTTTTAGATAACTAGAGGAGGTGAGTTTAGTTAGATAAGTCTCCTTAACCTATAGCTTTAGTCTTAAGTCTTTCTCGTTAATATACTATAGGCCGTCGAATTTTAAAGCGGCCTTACAGCTACGTGCCTAGGGCTTATAATTATCGCTCCCTTTTAGCTTAGGAAACGCCTAGATTACGTAGAAGTAGTCCGACGATAATATATTAGCTACTAATAATAATATAGAGCTATATAAGAAGATTTATAGTAGTAGAGTTAATAATCGGTTAGATAGTAGTATAGTGAACACTAAAAAACTAACTTTTTAAACACGTGCCAACTTTCTTCTATATAGCAAAAATCGTAAAAATCGTAAAATTAATTACGATGACGAGTCTAAGAGGTTAAGACTTCGTTAATTAAACTAAACTAATTAGGGAGCCTCCTCGACGGAATTCCGGGCTTATAACCTATTGGAATACGAGGAGAAGTTAAGGTCTTATAGGTATAGAATTAATTAATTAAGTTAGTTATATAGAGAAGAAGAGAAGTGTTAGGGGGATGCCAAGACGCTAAACCGCATTAGGTAATCTACCTATAAAACCTAGTAGTATAAGGCTATAGTATAAGGCTGAATTCTAACACTAGAAGTCTAGCCCTACCTCTATCTAATAGTAGTAGCCGCTTTATTCTAATAGTCGTAGCCTAGGGAGTTAAGGGCCTACTTCTCCTTCTCCTAAATTAGTATAGGTAGTAGGTCGCGCCTCCTCCGCCGATAGAGCTTATTCTAAATTATCTTATTCCTATTTATTATTAGGGAGCTAGCCCCTCTCGATATTTAATATTATATAACTAGCCTATTAAGCCACTAGTCTATTAATATAGTTACTATTTCCGTCTCGAGAACCTAGACTAGGGTAGCCTTATATACCCCTAGTGCCGTTTTAAGGTACTAGTTCTAGATTACCGTTAATATTCTCGCGGGCGTCTTCGACGCTTCGCTTATATTTTTAAGTTAATACTAGATCGGGGCGGTAAACGTTAGTATTAGTCTTACTACTATATTATAAACTAGTCTATACTTCTAGGGGGTAGCTCCCTACGTTAACCCCGCTATATAGTTAATAGCCCTAGTCTAAATAGCCGCCCTCGCTTTTAGCTAGGTAATATAGGGGCTCTAACGTAGTTTAGGGTCGATATAGAGCCCTAAGACTCGTAAGCTCGATCCCGGTTTAATTACCGCGTTATTAAAGTTAATTAATATCTTTATATTAAATTTCTTCGGGGTTCGGAATAGGTATATTAGCTTATACTTTTAGGGGGCGAACGTCGCCCTATAGGTTCGTATCTAATATAGGTAGATTTTGTATACCCTCTCTAGGTACTTATAATTAGCCTTAATAGACTCGCTATACGTTAGTAAATAGACGTCGTTTATAAAGCCTTTTATTTATATCGAGAGCCTAGTTCTAGCGTATTTCTCGAGTAGCGGTATATTAAAGAATAGGAATAATATTAGTAAAATCGGTAAGCCTTAAGAGATTCCTATTTCGACTTCTTTTAGTTCGCTAGTCCTTCCTTCTAAAGTAATTAATATCTTCCTATCTAATAGGAAGCTTACGATCTATTTAGTAATAAAAGCCGGTATTCTTTTTATTTATAGATTATAGAGAAGCCTCTTATAGGAGATATTATTAAAGGCGCCTACTACGTCGAGAGATAATAGGCTAGCTACCTTCTTTTTATTACCGCCTTTACTATAGTTCTATACTATATAGACTATATCCGTTAGAGCCTTAAGGGCTATCTCGACTAAGCGTTTCCTTCGCGCTCCTATCTATTATAGTAGGAGTAAGTAGTATTTCTCCGCTAGGTCGCTAAGCTTCTTTAAAACTACTATCTCTAGCGCTTTTCCTAATATATTAAGAAATATAATTAGTCTATACGATTTAGGCTCTAAGTAATTATTCTTACTAGTTTCTTTAAAATTATTATATTCGCCTCTTTAAACTAGGTAGGGTAATAGCCTACCTCTATATAAGTCTAAAATAGGTATACGATAGCGCCTATAATCGGCTCTCCTATTAATAACCTTAAGAATTAGTTTAGGATCCCCGTTCTACCTAGGGCCTTATCTACGGCCGAGTTCTAAATCGCCTTATTTACCTCGCGTATTATAACTACGTATAGGAGCTCTATTAGTATTAGATACCTTACTATATCGGCAAATCTCAAAAGTTTATATTAAATCCGGATTTACTAACTCCGGAAATATAGGTAAAATCGTAATTTTATCGTAATTAGTAAATGCGCGTACTAATATTACGATTTTAGTAGGTTTCGCAGGTTTAGTAGGTTTAGTAAGATTACGATTTTTTAGTAAATCACGTGATTTTAAAAAGTTCGATTTTTTCGATTTTTTCGATATTTATAATCGACTAAAATACTCGGGAAGGCTATAGGGGATAAACTACTAATACTACCTAAAATTAGACCCTAAATTCGGTCGATTCGGCCGATTCTCTCGCGAGGGTAGTGCCCGAGATAGTACACGGGGTATTGCGTAGGGTTATGCGTACAGCGATAATAGTAGTGCGCTAGGCTAGCGTTAGGCTACGGTGGTAAGGCCTTCGGGGCTACGGTCGTAAGACCTTAGGGGCCTTCGGGGGTTTATACGGCTAAATTTTAGGGTTACTATTTCGGGTGTTAGTAACCTAGGTTACTAATATAGCTAAAAGCGTTAGATATAGGCGGAACGTGCGAAACGTGCTAAATCGTACTAAAACCTAATTTTTCCGATAATAGCCAAAAAAGCGTACTAAAATAAACTTTTGAGATTTACCGATATACCGTAATAAACCCTAGGTCTACTTAGGGAGGTAGAGGGAAGAGAGTCCTCCTTAGCGCTCTTACCTTACTATTAAAGTCTATAGCCTTTCCCCCCGTTCTATTTTATCGCTAGAAACGAAAGAAGTTTCTTTAGCTTTTTACTCTTTTTTCTACCCTATTTAGCTAGCCTCTATACCCCTATAGGCTTTAAAAATACTTTATAAACGCCTTCTTAAAACGCGAGTACTTTCGCCTTTTAAATTATTTATACTTTCCTATATTCCGCCTCTTTTAAAGCTTCTTTAATATATACGCTTCTCCTATAGTAGTATTCTTTAAGGCGAGCCCTCGCCTCCTTCGTAACCTTAGTATAGCTATAGTTCTAATATAACCTAGCCTCTAGGCTTAGCTAGGCTATTAAGACGATAATCTCGATAATTTCTAGGAGTCCTACTATTAGTTTCCCCGTATATTAATCGATATTAATAGGTACTATTAGCGCCGGTCTCCCGAGGGCTTAATTTAGTATACTAAGGCCTCTCCTAATATCTTCTTTAATTATCTCGTCTATAGTCTTTTTTAATATCCTCTTTATACGGGTAGGCGTTTCTTCCTAGAACTACTCTAGCTCTTTTACTATTAGCTAATAATCTAATCTATAATAGAGGTCTTTTCTTACCCTATACAAACTTATTATATAATAGGCTCCTTCCGTAAAGAACGTTAAATTAATAGCGCTTTAGAGACCTCGGCTTCTCTATATAATATCGGCAAATCTCAAAAGTTTATTTTAGTACGCTTTTTTAGCTATTATCGGAAAAATTAGGTTTTAGTATAATTTAGCACGTTTCGTACGTTCCGCCTATATCTAACGCTTTTAGCTATATTAGTAACCTAGGTTACTAATACCGGAAATAGTAACTCTAAAATTTAGCCGCACGAACCCCTGAAGGCCCCTTAAAGGCCTTGCGACCGTAGCCTAGCGCACTACTATTATCGCTATATATATAACCTAGGCTAGGTATTATCCCGAGTACTAACCTAAGTATTACCCCGAGTACTACTTTAGGTATCACCCTAAGCACTACCCCGGGTACTACCCCCGCGAGGGAATCGGCCGAATCGACCGAATTTAGGGTCTAATTTTAGGTGGTGTTAGTAGTTTATCCCCTATAGCCTTCCCGAGTATTTTAGTCGATTATAAATATTAAAAAAATTAAAAAAATCGAACTTTTTAAAATTACGTAATTTACTAAAAAATCGTAATTTTACTAAACCTACTAAACCTACTAAACCTACTAAAATCGTAATATTAGTACGCGCATTTACTAATTACGATAAAATTACGATTTTACCTATATTTCCGGAGTTAGCAAATCCGGATTTAATATAAACTTTTGAGATTTACCGATAAACGGTTCCTTCGGGCGTATTAAGACTTATCCCTCTCTCGGTAGTATAGTCTAATAATTTATCGACTATAGTATAATATAAGTATTTCCCCGGGTTATTCTATAATAGGTAGTAGAAATTAAAGTCTCCTACTATAGTCTACTTCTCGTCCTTCTATAAGGCCCGCTATAGGTCTAATAGGGTCGACGGTCCTTCGAGGGACTTTAGTATAGGAGGGGAGGGGTTATATATATTATAGATCTATACCGTCTTAGCTATAGCTCCCTCGCCTAGCTTAATATCGATCCGTAGGGAATATAGATCTTTACTATAATAGATAGCCTCCTAGCTATTTATTTTAATTCTTTTATTAATATAGAAGTAAGTACGTATATCCTATCCGCTCTTATATACTAGGTAGAACCTACTAGTATTACTATTATATAAAGTCTATATCGCCGAGTTCTAACTCGGCTTCTAGATCGTAATTATATCGAACTCCTTTATCTTATTATCCTCTAGAAGGGGAAGTATAACCTTTAATTAACTATTAATATTATACTATAAGATTCTAAGGTTCGATTTATAACTTATTAGAGAACGATAAATCGACTTCTCCTATTCTTTCCTTCTAGTTCTTCTTACCGGCTATCGGTTCTCGCGTTATTAATTAGCTAGCTAGGAGTAATAAGGCCTTTTATTCCTATTCGGCGACTCCGAGCTTTCTAGGTCTCCTTACCTTCCTTAGTATTTAGAGTATCTCTTATATATTCGGCGTAGTTTCTCCGAGCGCTTTCCTTTTTAGGATACCCCTTAATAGGCCTACTACTTAGAAGCCCTCTATATCTAGGCGAGCCTTCTAGTTACTTCCTATCGTCGGTTAGATCGGTAATTTAGGTAGTACCGCGTATTACCTAGGTTTTCCCTATATCTTCTATTATATACGGTATATTTCTTTCTAGCGAATACTATATTCTTTACTCCTCGATATATACTTACCTCTATATACCGCGTACTTCGCCTCTTTTTAGTAGTAGGCGCTATACTCGCGGGTCTAATAGAAGCCTATATAGCTATCGTATTTTATTTTATTTATATATACCGCGTATATATATCTATATTATTAGTAGTTAAAGTACTACTTTAGGTCCGCGGACTATATCTATATTTCGTAGTAGTAGATTTAGCTACTCTCTAGAAGCCCTTCTATAATTAGCCTATTTACGATATCTAGTCTTACTACCTTAATTACGAGTAAGAAGTATCTCTTCTTTCTACCGTATTAGTCCGGTTTAGACGCGAATCTTAGCTATCGAACGTTTATAAATTTAAGGCCGGGATATAGCCCGGTATTATCCCTCTTAAGAATTTCGATAGTACTCGCCTAGTTTAAGTCGTCGATCGTATCCGTACGTATACCGTATATTCTAATTAGATATATTTACTTAAGAATCCTTACGAACGGGTTTATACTTTTAGCCTACTCCGTAGCTTTTTTAAGTCCCTATCTCGCTTCTACCGTTATAGTATTAAGGATAATATCTCCTTTTATCGTCCGCCTTACGGCTACGATCGATACCGCTATTAGGTAGGCGTTATTCCTAAATATATAGACTAGCTATATACTAGTCGAGCCTACGAACGCTTTCCTTATCTCCTCCTTATTAAACCTAACTATTATCTATTTAGCCTTTATATTATTAGCTATTATAGGAGGAGGGGAGGAGTCTAGGTCTATTACCCTCCTCGCTAGGTTAGGGTATAGCGTTATACTACTTACTATCTAGGCCTAGCTATTCGTCGCCCTAGTATCTTTAATTTCTAATTTAGGTTATAGGCCGCGTCTTTCGTTCTCTACTATCTATCTTTCTTCTTCGGACTTCTATAGGTAGTTCTATACCGTCCGTAGTACTATTTAGAGGAGATATTATATCTAGAGTTATAGTTCCTCGAATTTTAGTTCTAATACCGCCTATATACCCTCGCCTACTTTTTACTTTAGGCTATTTATATACCTTCGCCTTACTAAACGTTCTAGGGGGCTATTACTTACTACTTCCCCTCTACTCGCTATACTTATCGCGTTTTTACGCGTAACTTCGCGTCTTTTACTACCTCCCTCTCCTATACTACTACTACTACTACCCTCGCTATTAGTACGGTAGCCTACTCTCTATTAGGCGCTACCTCTCGATATACTTAATACACTAATAGCGCGTCTACGCTCTCGCGCCTATTCGCTAGTCTCTACTCGACTTATTATTTCTCTAGAGGTAGTTATATAGTTATTAAGGCGATATTAAGAGTAAACTTAGTAGTACTAGTTATCGAACTAGAGGCGGACGCTATAATCTAGAGCTTCTATATTAACTTATTAATAATATATTAGTAAGAAATAAGAAGAAATAAGTAAAATAAGGGGCGAACCTCGCTATTATAGATATAGGATAGCTTTATATAATTTACTACACCGCCGCGATTACGGCAAATATACTAATAAGTTAATAACTAATTAGTATTTCGAGTAAGAGATTTACTTTTAAGGTATAGATAGTAAGATAAGTATTATTATTATCTACCTCTATATCGAGACGGTAGTATCGCTCTACGCTATATATAATAAATTTATCGCTATCTTATCGTTAACTTAATTAATTTAATTTAATTAATTTATACGCCTACTTAAGCTACTACTACGTTACTTATAAGGGTGTTCCTTATATTTTCTACCCCCGAGTACCGAATATACTTATTAGCCGCTAGAGAAAACCGTTACCGGTTAAAAACTCCCTCTTATCCGTACTATTCCACTAATTATTAGCCTTACGATAGTACCGCTAGGCTCCTAATACTACGGTAGGAACTTATACGTATTCCTAGTCTATATATCCGTATATAATAGTCTAAACTACCGCTTCGCGGCTAGTAGAAATATACTTAATAAGGATCGCTATCCTCGTACTTACACGCCCTCTCCTCTCCGTATTCTATCGTAGAATGCTACCCTTTCCCTATCGACGTATCTATCTTCTTAGCTATATACGTATATTCTACTCCCTAGCCGTAGCGGACTATACGTCCCGCCGGTACCCTAGTATAGGCCTATATCCTTATAGGTCTAGCATCGGTAATACCGATAGGGGTCCTTCTATATACCTAGGTTTCGCCGTGTACCTATATAATTACCTACTCGTTAAACGGCGAGGTAGACTAATAGTCCTACCGGGCCCCGTATAGTGCGACGTCTTCTAACTCTTAGGGTAGGTAAGGCCCCTTATAGCTTAATACTATATATTAGTATCTAGGAGGTAGCTAGATAGGAGCCCTTACTCGAGCGTAATATTTTAGCTCTTATATATATCCTATACTCTTTTATACGTATACGTAGGTACGTAGTAATAGATAGGTCTCGTTCCGTACTTTTTAAGACCGTATTACGTTAATCCTTAACGCCGTAGCCGCTAATATTCTCGAGGAAGGAATAGGAGGAGGAGGAGGACGAAGGTAAGCTATTTACCGCCGCGTTACTAGTATCTATCGTCTATCTACCTAATATTCTAGTTACTATCCTACTTCGCTAGTCGATATACGTATTATTAACTCCGCTAGTCCTTAACGCTTTAGTCTCGAGGCTATCGCACTCCTTAAGGGAGAGATCTCTTAGCTCTCCTAACTACTATAAGTAGTAGTAGAAGGTTCGTAGCTAGTACTACGTATAGGTGAATTCCATTACTAGCCCTTATCGTTAACTTATTAGTAATAAGTTAGCGGAAGAAGAAATCTACTATACGTACGTTCTATTAGAAGACAAGAAGCTCGTTAAAACGGTTAGCTTTACTAGCTACTAACTTCTAATACTAATCTATATTAACCGTATTCTATTAGTAATATATTAGTATCGAGAGCCCGATATAAAAAAGAAACTCTACGCTAATAAGATAATAATATATTAGGCTAAGAGCCCGATTTTCTTTAAAAAAAACCTTATAATAATAACGTCGGCAAAACTATAACGTAGTCTAGGGCGCCCGGGGCTGGCCCGAGGCCGAGGGGTATAGGTTTTATAGATCGTACCCTATAACACCCGGGGCTACCTACTAAATATTCGAGGTAAGCCCGGGGTATAGTAGGGGTAGCGCTAAGACTATACTAAAGCGGGCGCTAAAATTAGGCTTAGAAGCCTAATATAAGCTACTAAATTACGAGGCGTAACCCTAGCCACACCCCGCCACCGGTATAGCTACCGCTATACTACGTAATAGGGCCGGGTAACCCGGTTTAGGGTGGGGTGGGTTAGGTTAAAATAGGACTTAGGGCCGGTGTGGAGTAAGGAAGGAGCGGAGGATATAATTAGTTAGTATTAAAGCTCTAAAAGCCTTATCCACGATAGATAGAATAGATCCATCTCTCTACCTACCTACGACCGATAACCTTCGTTACCTACATTTCTAGCGACCTACGGTGTAATACTATAGCCCTAGGGATTAATCGTTACGTTATTCTCTACCTCGTCTTTAACCTATAGTCTATTCGAGTCTAAAAATACTCCGCTTTAGTATTAAAGCTTACCTATCCTTCTTATAACCTTTATTACTAAGATAGCTCTAGCTACTAATTCTAATCCTCCTAAGTCTCTTTTCGAAGAACTTAAGGATTACTATATAAGACTAGAACTATTAACACCTTCGGAGGCCTTATTATATCCTTCGCTATTCTAGATTCTTTTATCCTACGATACCTAAGTCTAACTATACCCTAAACCTAAGTTAGATTTAGGTATCTTATCTTATTCTAAGAAGTTAAGACTAGAAGCTTCTTATAAGTATATATCTAGTAATAAATCTCCGAGTTATAACGAAGCTTTAAAGACCTAAGATAATTAAGCCTCTATATCTCCCCTCTTATTATATAATTCTATACTAATCCTTACACCTATATTACTAGTAGTTATACCGGATATATATAGGGTTCCTAAATTTAACTTCTATAGAAAGTTTATAGGGAAGGATATATTAGCTTCGAGATAGCTTAAGTCTTTTAACTACGAATTAGAGGATTTTAAGATTAACGATACTATACCTCTAAAAACCTTTATAAGATACTTTAATTTACTTATATCTAATAACGCCGCTAATTAGCTCGAGACTAACCCTAATACTTCGCGTCTTATCGAAGTTAACCCTCCTATAAGTAATATAGTAGATTAAATTATTTTATTAATTAAAGAGAGATTCCCCTCTAAAGTAGTAGAGGAGGTTCTAATCTCTTTTAATACTAAGCTTATTAAACTTCGATAAAAACTAGAGGATACCTTAAATACCTATTATTCCCGAGCCCTTAACCTTATATAAAAATACGGAGTACGAGATCGGTTAGCTATATTAAAGGTTCTAAGCCTAGCTAAGTCCTCGTTACTAGATACGGTCCTACGATAATAGGTGAAAGGGCTTTATAACTCTAAGATAAAGTAGAAAGTAGCCGAAAGTATAGCGTCTTTAGATAGGTCTTTAAGAAAAGTATATACTATAGCTACTAAAGCTAGACGTATAAACCTTAAGATATCGAAGCTTATAGAGGATAAAGCTAAGGAAAACGATCTTATATTCTATAAAAATGTGGCTAAACGAAATCTTACCCTAATTTTAAATTAAATCGATAAGAGCTTCGTATTAATCTAGTTATAAGGTTAATTTTTCTCTAATTAATCGTCCTACTTTAACCCCTTTACCGAAGGTTTAACCTAAAGCTTAAGATTAGTACTAGGCTTATTCGTAGCCTTAGCGTTAGGTTATATAGAATACGAATCGCGGTAATTCTAGACCCTATACTTAACGTTTAGATTAGTAGCGATTAAATAATAACTACTAAAGTAATACTAAGAGACTATTTTAGGCTACCTATAAAACCCTTCCTAATATAAAAAAATCTAAGAACCCTTACGTTAACGGCACGAGAATATAGAACCGTTCGGATAGACTTTTATACTTTAGTTATAGGTATCTAGGATATATACGTAAGGATTATATTAATGAAATTCTCCTAGTATAGGAATAGTTATACTTAAAGTCTACTATTTTTAGTAATACTTTACTTTTATCTAATTTTACTATAGCTTATTATAGTACCTTTAATAGGGTAGTTAAACAATATTATAAAGCTTATAAGGAGTATCTAAGATCCCCTTCCCCTACTAAATAGAATCGAGAGGAGCCTAAAGCTTTACCTTTTACTAATTCTATTAGCTTTAGAGTTAAAGGTCTAAGTCTATCTAAAATCCGGGCTAATTCTAATTTAGCTATACCTTTATTAGTTATTAAGATAAAGTATAGTAAAGGTTTAGGCCCTAATAAGCGTACTAGGGAAGATAAACCTTCGTAAGAGACCTTATAATAGACCTAGAATTCGTAGAATCCTTAATAGGTTCCCTAACCTTAATTTAATTAACTCTAATTTATACTAGAAGAAAGAATAAAAAAGAAAGGTTAGAAGAAGATTAGTAAGAAGGTTAAACCCTAGCCCTTAGTAGGTATATTTAACGATAATTAAGGGAAATATAAAAGCCTAGTATCTATCCGAACACTAATGAAGTAATATCGGGTTAATATCTTATTAATAGATTTTATTACTTAGTCTCTCTAAGCTTATCGAGAACTAAAGAGAATATATATACAAGTAGCTAAGAAGAGGGAAAAGAAGTAGACTATCGCTAGTTAGTAACCTTAAGCTTTAATACCTCCTTAGTAAACATTTAACCCTATCCTATAGGCTACCTAGTTTCCTTTATTTCCCTAATTTCCTATACTTCCTCTAATTTAACCTTAAGCTTAATAAGATCCTTAGCGTTTACCGGCCTTTATTAAAGGATAACTATAGAATTAATATTAATAAATATAATAATTAAATGTAATAACTATACCGAGATAACTCTTTATCGGCCTTAACTTCCTAATCCTTATTTTTAAAGATAGCTCCTAAGCTCTTATTATTCGATTATCTTAGGCTCGTTAGTAGAGCTCTTATTATTTAGTTATTTTAAGGGTCTCTTCTCGAATAAGTCGAGTAGAGACTAGCGAGTAGGCGCGAGAGCGTAGACGCGCTATTAGCGTGTTAAGTATACCGAGAGGTAGCGCCTAATAGGGAGGAGGCTACTATACTAATAGCGAGGGTAGTAGTAGTAGTAGTAGTAGAGGAGAGGGAGGTAGTAAAAGACGCGAAGCTACGCGTAAAAACGCGATAAGTATAGCGAGTAGAGGGGAAGTAGTAAGTAATAGCCCCTTAGAACGCTTAGTAAGGCGAAGGTATATAAATAGCCTAAAGTAAAGAGTAGGCGAGGGTATATAGGCGGTATTAGAACTAAAATTTAAGGAACTATAACCCTAGATATAGTACCTCCTCTAAATAGTATTACGGATAATATAGGACTACCTATAGGAATCCGAAGAAGAAAAATAGGTAGTAGAGAACGAAAGACGCGGCCTATAGGCTAAATTAGAAAGTAAAGAAGCTAGGGCGACGAATAGCTAGGCCTAGATAGTAAGTAGTATAACGCTATACCCTAATCTAGCGAGGAGGGTAATAGACCTAGACTCCTCCCCTCCTCCTACGATAGCTAATATTATAAAGGCTAAGTAGATAACGGTTAGAATTAATAACGAGGAGATAAGGAAAGCGTTTATAGGCTCGACTAGTATATAGCTAGTCTATATATTTAGGAATAACGCCTACTTAGTAGCGGTATCGATCGTAGCCGTAAGGCGGACGATAAGAGGAGATATTATCCTTAATACTATAACGGTAGAAGCGAGATAGGAACTTAAAGAAGCTATAGAGTAGGCTAAAAGTATAAACCCGTTCGCGAGGATTCTTAGGTAGATATACCTAATTAGAGTATATAGTATACGTAAGGATATAGTCGACGACTTAAACTAGGCGAGTACTATCGAAATTCTTAAGAGGGATAATACCGGGCTATATCTAGGCCTTAAACTTATAAGCGTTCGATAGCTAAGATTCGCGTTTAAACCGAACTAATACGGTAGAAAGAAGAGATACTCTTTACTCGTAATTAAGGTAGTAGGACTAGATACTATAATAGGCTAATTATAGAAGGGCTCCTAGAGAGTAGCTAAATCTACTACTATAAGATATAGATATAGTCCGCGGACCTAAAGTAGTACTTTAACTACTAATAATATAGATATATATACGCGGTATATATAAATAAAATAAAATACGGTAGCTATATAGGCTTCTATTAGACCCGCGAATATAGCGCCTACTACTAAAAAGAGGCGAAGTACGCGGTATATAGGGGTAAGTATATATTAAGGAGTAAAGAATATAGTATTCGCTAGAAAGAAATATACCGTATATAATAGAAGATATAGGGAAAACCTAGGTAGTACGCGGTACTACTTAAATTACTAATCTAACCGACGATAGGGAGTAACTAGAAGGCTCGCCTAGATATAGAAGGCTTCTAAGTAGTAGGCCTACTAAGGGGTATCCTAAAAAGGAAAGCGCTCGGAGAAACTATATCGAACGTATAAGGGATACCCTAAGTACTAAGGAAGGTAGGGAGACCTAGGAAGCTCGGAGTCGCCGAATAGGGATAAAAGGCCCTATTACTCCTAGCTAGCTAGTCGGTAACGCGAGAAATAATAGCCGGTAAGGAGAACTAGAAGGAAAGAATAGGAGAAGCCGACCTATCGTCCTCCGATAAGTTATAAACCGAACCTTAGAATCTTATAGTATAATATTAATAGCTAATTAAAGGTTATACTCCCCCTTCTAAAGGATAACGAGATAAAGGAGTTTAATATAATTACGATCTAGAAGCCGAGTTAGAACTCGGCGATATAGACTTTATATAATAGTAATACTAGTAGGTTCTACCTAGTATATAAGAGCGGATAGGATATACGTACTTACTTCTATATTAATAAAAGGATTAACGTAGATAGCTAGGAGGCTATCTACTATAGTAAAGACCTATATTCCCTACGAATCGATATTAAGTTAGGCGAAGAAGCTACGGCGGAGACGGTATAGATCTATAATATATATAACCCCTCCCCTTCTATACTAAAGTTCTTTAAAGGACCGTCGACCCTACTAAACCTAGAGCGGGCCTTATAAAAAGACGAGGAGTAGATCGTAGTAGGAGACTTTAATCTCTACTACCTATTATAGAATAACCCGGGGAGGTACTTATACTATACTATAGCCGATAAGCTATTAAACTATACTACCGAGAGAGGGATAAGTCTTAATACGCCCGGAGAAACCGTTATATAGAGGAGCCGAGGCCTCTAGAGCGCTATTAATTTAACGTTCCTTACGGAAGGGGCCTATTACGTAATAGGTTCGTATAAGGTAAGGAAAGACCTCTATTATAGATTAGACTATTAGCTAATAGTAATAGAGCTAGAGCAGTCCCGGGAAGGAACGCCTACCTATATAAGGAGGGTATAGAAAAAGACTAAGGACGAGATAATTAAAGAAGATATTAGGAGAGGCCTCGGTATACTAAACTATACCCTCGGGAGGTCGGCGCTAATAATACCTACCGATATCGATTAATATACGGGGAAACTAATAGTAGGGCTCCTAGAAATTATCGAGATTATCGTCTTAATCGCCTAGTTAAGCCTAGAGGCTAAGTCGTACTAGAACTATAACTATATTAAGGCTACGAAGGAGGCGAGGGCTCGCCTTAAGGAATATTACTATAGGAGAAGTATATATACCGAAGAAGCCCTAAAAGAGGCGGAATATATAAAAGTACGAACGATCCGTAAGGCGAAAATACTCGCGTTTTAAGAAGGCGTTTATAAAGTATTCTTAAAGCCTATAGGGGTATAGAGGCTAGCTAAATAGAGTAGAGAAAAGAGTAGAAAGCTAAAGAAACTTCTCTAGTTCCTAGCGATAAAGGATAGAATAGGGGGAAAGGCTATAGACTCCGATAGTAAGGTAAAAGCGCTAAGGAAGACCCTCTTTCCTCTACCTCTCTAGGTAGACCTAGGGAATATTACGGCGGTAAGGTACCTAATACTAATAGAGCTCCCGTACGTAGTTATAATACGCGAGGTAAATAAGGCGATTTAGAACTCGGCCGTAGATAAGGCCCTAGGTAGAACGGGGATCTTAAACTAATTTCTAAAGTTACTAATAAGAGAGCTAATTATAGGCGCTATCGTATATCTATTTTAGGCTTATATAGAGGTAGACTATTACCCTACCTAGTTTAAAGAGGCGAATATAATAATTCTAAAGAAACTAATAAAGAATAACTACTTAGAGTCTAAATTATATAGGCTAATTATACTCCTTAATATATTAGGAAAAGCGCTAGAGATAATAGTTTCGAGGAAGCTTAGCGACCTAGCGGAGAAATACTACTTACTCCTACTATAATAGATAGGAGCGCGAAGGAAATACTTAATTAAGACGGCCCTTAAGGCCCTAACGGAGGTAGTCTATATAGTATAGAATTATAGTAAAGGCGGTAATAAGAAGAAAGTAGCTAGCCTATTATCCCTCGACGTAGTAGGCGCCTTCGATAATATCTCCTATAAGAGACTTCTCTATAACCTATACATAAGAAGGATACCGGTCTTTATTACTAAATAGGTTATAAGCTTCCTATTAGATAGGAAGATATCGATTACTTTAGGAGGAAGGACTAGCGAACTAGAAGAAGTCGAAATAGGAATCCCTTAAGGCTTACCGATTTCACCGGTACTATTCCTATTCTTTAATATACCGCTCCTCGAGGAATACGCTAGAACTAGGCTCCCGATATAAGTAGGAGGCTTTATAGACGACGTCTACTTACTAATATATAGCGAGTCTACTAAGGCTAACTATAAATACCTAGAGAGGGTATACGAAATCTACCTATACTAGGTACGAACCTATAGGGCGACGTTCGCCCCCTAAAAGTACGAGCTAATATACCTATCCCGGACCCCGAAGAAATTTAATATAAAGATAGTAATTAACTTCGATAACGCGGTAATCGAACCGGGATCGAGCGTATAAGTCTTAGGGCTCTATATCGACCCTAAACTACGCTAGGGCCCCTATATTACCTAGCTAAAAGCGAGGGCGGCTACCTAGACTAGGGCTATTAGCTACGTAGTAGGGTCGACGTAGGGAGCTACCCTTAAGAAGTATAGACTAGTTTATAGTATAGTAGTAAGACTAATACTAACGTTTACCGCCCCGATCTAGTACTAACCTAAGGGTATAAGCGAAGCGTCGAAGACGCCCGCGAGAATACTAGTAGTAATCTAGAACTAGTACCTTAGAACGGTGCTAGGGGTATATAAGGCTACCCCGGTCTAGGTTCTTAAGGCGGAATTAATAATCGCACCGATAGACTAGTAGCTCGATAGGCTAGTTATACGATACTAAGTATCGAGAGGGGCTAGCTCCGTAATAATAAATAGGAATAAGATAATTTAGAATAGGCTCTACCGGTAGAGGAGGCGCGACCTACTACCTATACTAACTTAGGAGAAGGAGAAGTAGGCCCTCGACTCCCTAGGCTACGACTATTAGGATAAGGCGGCTACTACTATTAGGAAAAGGTAGGGCTAGACCTCTAGTACTAAAACCGAGGAATACTAGAGTACTAAGGTAATTAACGAGAACGTAAAGTACTAGGTACGGCGACGTTAGGTCGATAGGTAGGAGAGGTATAAGGTAGGCCTCTAGGGCTAGTAAATATCCCCCGCTTAATAAGGCGGTCTATTCGATAATTACCTAGACTACTACTATATACTACGGAAAGTAGAAAGCTCGATAGCGACCTAGCTTCGGAGCGGTAAGATCGGCCTAAACTACTTCCTCTACCGTATATACGTCCTAACGGTAGATAGCGGCGAATACTTATATAGATAGAGGAGGTAAGACGTAAAGTATATTCTTTTCTTCTACCCTAAGTTTAGGGAGGCCTAATAGTAGCTTTTTATAGAGGCTAGTACGACCGATACTCGGAGGATACTAACCGAAATAAAGGGTATTAGAGTAGCGGTACGGTAGATAGTAGAAACTAGGGTAATTATATCCTTCTCGCTCGTAAGGGAGTAACTAGTAAAGTCGAAGCTCCTACGGGGTATCGAGACGGGCCTAGTACGAAAGAAGGGAAAGAGGAAGAGGAAAAGAGCGGGGGCCGAAGGGGTAATAACCGCCCTAAGACTAACCGCGTAAACCTAACTACCTTACTTACTCTACCGGCCGTAAAGCGGTAGTTTAGACTATAACTTACGATACGTAAGAATAGGAACTAACGTAAGTTCTTACCGTAGTATAAGGGACCTAGCGGTACCGCCGTAGGGTTAATAATTAGTAAATTATATAGATAAGAGAGAGTTTTAGACTAGAGCGTAGGCTCTAACGGTTTCTCTAGCGGCTAATAAGTATATCTAATACTCGGAGGTAAAAGGTATAAGGAACACCCTTATTAGTAATATAGTTTTACTAGAGTAGGAGTATAAATAATTAAATTAAATTAAATTAAAGCTCTCCGCTAGCGCTGTAGTGTTATTTAGTGTTATAATACTAACACTATAGTATAATTCGTATATTAATAATTTAAGTCTAACTCGATATAGTAACCTTACTTTTAATTTAATTAATTTATACGCCTACTTAAGCTACTACTGCGTTACTTATAAGGGTGTTCCTTATATTTTCTACCCCCGAGCACTAAATGTGCTCGTTAGCCGCTAGAGAAAACCGTTACTAGTTAAAACCTCCCTCTTATCCGTACTATTCTACTAATTATTAGCCTTACGATAGTACCGCTAGGCTCCTAATACTACGGTAGGAACTTATACGTATTCCTAGTCTATATATCCGTATATAATAGTCTAAACTACCGCTTCGCGGCTAGTAGAAATATACTTAATAAGGATCGCTATCCTCGTACTTACACGCCCTCTCCTCTCCGTATTCTATCGTAGAATGCTACCCTTTCCCTATCGACGTATCTATCTTCTTAGCTATATACGTATATTCTACTCCCTAGCCGTAGCGGACTATACGTCCCGCCGGTACCCTAGTATAGGCCTATATCCTTATAGGTCTAGTATCGGCAATATCGATAGGGGTCCTTCTATATACCTAGGTTTCGCCGTGTACCTATATAATTACCTACTCGTTAAACGGCGAGGTAGACTAATAGTCCTACCGGGCCCCGTATAGTACGACGTCTTCTAACTCTTAGGGTAGGTAAGGCCCCTTATAGCTTAATACTATATACTAGTATCTAGGAGGTAGCTAGATAGGAGCCCTTACTCGAGCGTAATATTTTAGCTCTTATATATATCCTATACTCTTTCTATACGTGCGCGTAGGTACGTAGTAATAGATAGGTCTCGTTCCGTACTTTTTACGACCGTGTTATATTAATCCTTAACGCCGTAGCCGCTAATATTCTCGAGGAAGGAATAGGAGGAGGAGGAGGACGAAGGTAAGCTATTTACCGCCGCGTTACTAGTGTCTATCGTCTATTTACCTAATATTCTAGTTACTATCCTATTTCGCTAGTCGGTATACGTGTTATTAACTCCACTAGTTCTCAACGCTTTAGTCTCGGAGCTGTCGCACTCCTTAAGGGGGGGATCTCTTAGCTCTCCTAACTACTATAAGTAGTAGTAGGAGGTTCGTAGCTAGTACCACGTACAGGTGGATCCTATTGCTAGCCTAGTAACCTTACTATTACTACTATTACTACTATTACTACTATTACTACTACTACTAGTAAGTTTAGTATACCGATTTAGGTGTTACCGCTAGCTATAAGATAGCGTATACTAATTTATTAATAGTAACCGACCCTACTAACCTCCCCTACCGCACTTACTTTATATATAGGGACGATATCTATCGGTAAATCTCAAAAGTTTATATTAAATCCGGATTTGCTAACTCCGGAAATACGGGTAAAATCGTGATTTTATCGCAATTAGTAAATGCGCGTACTAATATTACGAATTTAGTAGGTTTAGTAGGTTTAGCAGGTTTAGCAGTTTTAGCAAAATTACGATTTTTTAGTAAATCACGTGATTTTTAAAAGTTCGATTTTTTTAATGTTCATGATCGACTAAAACACTCGGGAAGGCTATAGGGGATGAACCACTAACACCACCTAAAATTAGACCCCAAATTCGGTCGATTCAGCCGATTCTCTCGCGGGGGTGGTGCCCGGGGTAGTGCTCGGGGTGTTACGTAGGGTTATGCGCACAGCGATAATAGTGGTGCGCTAGGCTAGCGCTAGGCCACAGTCGTAAGGCCTTCGGGGCCACGGTCGTAAGGCCTTCGGGGCTACGGTCGTAAGGCCTTCGGGGGTTCGTACGGCCTTCGGGGGTTTATACGGCCAAATTTTAGGGTTACTATTTCGGGTGTTAGTAACCTAGGTTACTAATATAGAAAAAAGCGTTAGATATAGGCGGAACGTGCGAAACGTGCTAAATCGTGCTAAAACCTAATTTTTCCGATAATATCTAAAAAAGCGTACTAAAATAAACTTTTGAGATTTGCCGATATCTACCCTCGGGGTCCCGACCCGCTATACGACTCCTATCGCGTTTACCGCTACGGTATCGATCGATATATAGAGCTAAGTTAACACTATCGCTACGCTATCGTACTATACTAACTTCTTATAGATTCCTCCTCCGTTCCGGGATAGGGCGCGGGCGCTAATCCGCCGTACCGCCCGCCGGAACTATATTACGAGCGGGAATAAGCGTAGGAGAAAGGCGCTAGGTAAGCGTATTACCTAATAGCTTAAGGCTAATAGAAAAACGACGGCGATAAGTTAGGCTACCCCCTATATAATCGCTACCCTATAGGCCTCTCTTAACGCCGCTAATACGCGTATCGTAGCGCTAGAGACCTAGAATAATATTCTATAAAGGTAAATAGAAATTCTAGGAGATTATAATACTAGCCTCCGGTAATATATTATAGAATTAGCTAGTTCCGATTCTAATAATAGCTTCGCGGGTTTCGGTAACGATTCCTTATAAAGTATTATAGCTACGCTTCGGCGTAGTATATCGAGTAGATTTAGTTTTATATCTTATTTTAGGCTAAGGGTACCTAGGTATACCTATATATTAATACTATATCTAGGTATCCCTATAGGATTAGGCTAAGATTAAAGTAGCTTAACTAACTACGATATATTACCGCTATAGCTCTAGAATAATTAGATAGTAATATAATTAAATATTCTATCCTACTTATATAATATATATAACTATAAGACTTTATAGCGACGCTTTATATTCGTCGTAATCGCTTACGAGGTCGTAGTTAGAATTATAGTTAAGAATCTTCTTAGCCGACGCGCTTACTACGCGCCTACGCGTTAAAAGTCTATACTAATCCTTAGGCCTTACTAAACTCTTTATAAGGTACCTATTAGTTATATTCTTTACCCTAACTAGTCTATTTAACCTTATACTAGATACCTTCCTTATTCTTTACCTTATCGATAACTTCTTCGACCTCCTATTACTTATTATTATCGATAAGATCGGGGGCCTATATAAAGTTATCCGCTACCTCGCCGTAGTCGCGGTAGTAGTAAGGTTTAAGTAATAAGATATAGAAGGTACTAT
>JAABUP010003423.1_pt1 | contig 28059 bp, 33 predicted proteins | sample 5559201 | NCBI WGS metagenome assembly JAABUP01 (sample SAMN10711887, study PRJNA513373) | rock metagenome | isolation source: Antarctica rocks | place: Antarctica | reverse complement strand
GGCCAACATCTGGTCCTCTAGGGCTTTGACCCTGTCTGTTAAAATGCAATTCTTTCAATGCATCGTCATGTCAGTTCTGCTGTACTCTGGAGAAACATGGGCTGTTGTGAAACAACACATTAGCCCTTTGGCTGTTTTTCAGATGAACTGCTTGCGACGCATCTGTGGCATATCCTTGCAGCTGAGACTCCACAGATAGGGTGTTGCACCTATTCAGTATGACAACATTTGGCACATGATCGCGCCAGGCAAAAGACTCAGGTGGCTAGGTCATGTTTTCAGGATGCCTAACGATAGATTGCCTAAGAAGCTTTTGTTTGGTGAAGTCAAGGGGCTTCACCCACCTGGCCGCCCTAGGTCTAGTTTGAATGATGTTGCACTACGTGATTGTCAAAATTGTCGTATGAGTAGGCCTTATAGGGATGCACAAGACAGGCCGCTCTGGAAAGACAAGAGTTGTCCTGCACGTATTTACCTCATCATGAGCTGGGAAGCTTTTTAATTATTATTATTATTATTACATAATCAGACATATTGTCGTCATCTGCAGAACTGCCGGTGCCTGATCGTTCTTCAGTTGCCTCCTCAGGGCAGCTATGGCAACACCATACAACTAAGGGGAAAGCCACCAGAGGGCAGTGGTACTGATAAATGACCTGTCATCAGACTCAATTGGGCAAAAGAGTGAAGGAGCCACCAAACCAGTGAAACTTGTATATTTATTCAGACTGTGGGTGTTTTTTTCCATGTGAAGATGCTAACCAAAACCAAGCCACTTTATGCATCAAGCACAGATGAGGTCATTTCATGGTGCAGCTGCCAACACCGTGCTGTTATATATTAAGACCTGTGCTCAAACTACCACCTTATTGCAGCTTGCAGATTGTCAAAGGCCTGACAACACGTTCTCAGATAGGTGAAGTCAGTGCTCAACATCAAAGATTGCCCCCTGCACAATGCTGACTGGTATATTACAAGACTGCCTTGGTTAAACCTAAACAGTTAGTCTGTCTAGACATACATGCCAAAAAGAAACACAATACATGCCTACCAAGACTTTATTTTGGACTTGCACCTGGTTGTACTCTCAGCCACAAATCGAGTAAACATAATTTTTCATTGCAGCGGAGTCTCAGGCTGAGCCAGGCGCCCTAGTGAATCCACGTTGAGATAGCTGTACTCTATGTAGTTCCATGGCGCACCGTTGATGTTGTACTCCGTGCTGAACGTCCTGAAACCACTTTCCTCCATGAACAGCAATGTATGCACCAAATCCGTCATTGGTGGACTGCCTGCCGAATGATGGTACTCAATTTGGGCTTGGGTGACGGGTACACTTTCGTTGAGCGCGGCATAATGAGCCACCATTGCGGGCAAAATCTCGTACTCGGCACCCTCAACGTCCATCTTCAGTACATCTATCCATGTATGTCCCAGGTCCGACATGATAGTCGACAAGTTCTTCAGCTGATATTGATCAACAATTGACTCTTCAGGTGCTGTCACGAAGGAATTTTCTGCCCCAATGCCGTACTCGTGTAGAGTCGCTCCTGAGACTGATTGCACAATCTCTGCCTTTTCAGGGCTAAGGGAGTAGTCAAAAATGTGCACCTCACAGCTCTTTGTCATGTTAATCAGCGCCTCTTCAAATGTGACCTCGCCGTTCGATCCAAACGAGTAAACGACGCAACTTTTATCCTGAAAGAAAAACGTGCTTTTCATCACTTCAGGCTCTTATCGCTCATAACTCCCCTCAAGCAGACAACAATACCTGCAGCAGTGTTTGCACACCACAAAGCCATTTGCCGCCGTCAAATGCGACAGATGGGGTTCCAACTCGCTGCTTGGAAGGGCAGTTGTAATACGGCCTTCAGGCATCATCACAGCATAGCTTGATAACCCAAGCTGATAAAGCACACTAGCCTCGTATTGTCAGGCATCAACAAGCAAAAAGCATTGCATATACCCAAAAACGTCCCAGATGAGCCTAGTTCCTGCCGGTGGCATCGATGCAAATTTAATGGCAGTTGATTCTTGCCAGTTTTGAGGAGCAAGAGCATTGTGCAGTGCTCGGAACTCCTCATCCTGTAGCTTCCGATATATACGGAAGGCCTCTTCTTGATCTTTTGGGCTGGCAAAAAGACTTTTAGCTGTCTCACGTGTCTTGACAGTGGCCGTGATATGGTGGTGTTCACGTGGCCACAGAAGCTTGCTGCATTCAACTTGCCAACATATGAGTGTGAACACCACAGTGATTGGCGCCTGACAAGCTTTACATCGAGGTAGCATCAAAGCTGACACGGCCTGAAATGAATCTGTCCTTTTCAATGCTCTGGCGCCATGTCGCTACGCATGAACAAATTCACTTGCAAAGCCGGCGTCAATCCGCACATTCAAACCTCGTCGCATCTCGGGGGCACGACAACCCCCCCAAGGCCGCCCTCAAGAACGCAGACTGGCTGCAAATACCCCAGCCATTGGCCGGTGAGGGGGCGCCCTTGACAAATGCCCTTGTAGCAAATATGAAGGGCTTCGCATAAGGTTCTGCTCTAGCAGCATGATGCAAAATATGCAAACAACCAGGATTTCACGGCACAAACACTGCTGATGCTCTCCCCCTTGCTTGGTAATGTCAACCAAGCCCTGTGCCTTCCTGCAGACAACTGCTGCTTTAGTGACGTGCTATTTTTGCGCATGATTTATTCTGCATCTTGAGTCGAGAATCCCGATCCAGAAACTCGAGTCAAACAAGCTCTCTTTAACTTTTCAGGACCAACCTGTCAGCACCAACCTGTTTTTGATGGTCGATCCGCAATGGAACAAAGTCACGCGTGATTCTGCGGGACCCACTTTTGTGGTGGTGCCAGCGACGATGTTATGTCTGGTGACGGTTCAAGCCATGAAGCGTCAATTACCTGGAATTGCCAGGTTGAAATTGCAACCTGCCAGCATGGTCCTGGAGGCTCTTCAAGCATATAACAAACCTGCGTGTAATAAGCCCAACCGCAGCAATTACCATGTCCAAAACCCATCGATGTTACACAAGTGGTGCCATCCAAAGTCCAAAGCCATACAAAGGGCCATTCCAAAGCGTGTGGACCGGGCCCCAGATTTAACAGGCCCTGTTCAATCGGACGGTGCTATCAGATATGACCACGGTTCAGGGCCTCCACAGGCCTGAGTAGACAGTTCCCTATCTTTGCAGCGCCCCAATGTCCCCACGCGATCTCATAAAAACAAAGTTTCTGACATTGCTATAGCGTTAGCTGCGAAATCGAACCCAGATGAAACAGACAACGCTGGCGGCCCTAGGCAATTTGGGCACGAGTCTATCTCTGATCATACCGTATTGCCACGAAATTATCGCGCAAAAATCAATTCGATAGGGCCCTGCGGGCCAAAACTTGACCGTGATACACCGTGATTTTGCATGTAACATGCATCAAATAAGTGGACTTTACGTCGTTTTACGGCAAGGTACGGCGTATTGCGGGGTAGCAAAAATCAGTTCGAGTTTTTCAGGGTCCGGGACGGTTTCGATCCAATACGGTAGCCTGTTTGTCTTTGGCCACGGACATTCCATGGTTGAAAGTGCTTGTGCAGGGTAGGCAGGACACGAGCAGGCCACATGGCTTCGAGTTCCACTTTTTCCGCCTCTCCAGACACACGGCATGCAAGTCTCTGTGCCATCTGCTTAATGATTTGCATTGGAGCGTCAATCGTTTTGGTCTTGGCACTGACATTCAGCATTCGATGTAACATCCCAAATCAGCAGGTATTCCGTCGACATGTTCATGTGCTGATCATGAGTACCAGTAATGATAAGAGTGGTACGGCAGTAGTAGTGCTTATACAGGATTTGTAATAACACAGATGAGGTTGACATGTTCACAATAGTGGCGTGGTTTTTGCAGATACTGGTTACGGATTCCACAATCCCCTCAGTTGTCGCACCTGCGACCAATGTCAGCCTGGCGACAACGCCGCTTGCCCCGCCGCTGGAGGACAAGGTCCTATCTTGGATGTACGCGGGCAGCAACGATGACTATGGTGGTCAGCCAATGACGCGCCTCGGTGCAAGCTTGAAAGCTTTACTTTGGGGCCTTTTCGAATACGAATTAGCAGAGATTTCAGAGATAATCATAGTAGAGTGGACCTCGGTGTCAGTGACACAACACATCTGCGACTCTTCTGAGATGGATGTTATATGCCGTTCAGATGATAAAGAATGTGGGGACTTGTCCACCTCTGAAGCGTCTTTCAGCGTGAGTCAAGTGTTGTTGAGGGTGTTGGCAGTGAATCAGGAACAGACGATGCATCATGTACATCCACCTTTGACGCGAATGTCCGAAGTCCACGCGCTGAACGCAGCTGCTCAACGTGCTCGCGGCGCTTTTCTCTTGCGTCTCGATCAGGATACTCTTGTGGGGCCGAGCTTCATGCGCTTTTTACGCGCCGAAATGTTTGCATCTTGGCCGCATATTCATCAGCCATGGTTTGGCGGGAGAAGGGATTGTGATGAGCAAACCTCGCCATTGATTACCGAAGATCCAGTCGCGTTTCTTCTGACAGAGGACGATACGGTGTCCTCTTGGGCGGGCTCAGACTCTGAACACAAGATGGGAGGTCCAGTTGGGGTGCTGGGCCTGCCTGCCTGGCTATGGCGTGCTATTAGAGGATATGATGAAAGCTACATTGCATGGGGTCATATGGAGCTAGAGATGTATAATAGATTGACCTATGTGGCGGAGGTGCTGCCTCTGAGCAGGCATACTGATATGTCAATACCATTTTACCATTTGGCTCACAACAAGTCATCTTTGACTGAGCCGACACGTCATGAAAACAGTTTTCACGAATCAATTGACAGACTGGGCGTAAGTAAAGTAAACTCAAAGACTTGGGGTTTGGCTTCTATGAATATACCAGAAACGTTACTTAATGTGTGCAGATTCAGACCTGCTGGTGACATACCCAACAATACAGCATAAAGACCCATGATCCCGTGCCCATGAAGCAGTCACTCGTGTGCATTGGGAAGACTCTACAAGTATGATGCGTAGCAATAGGTGTGACGTCCCTAAGCTTGATGTGAGCTGTGCTGCCAGATATGTCTGCGCTTGCTTCATCATTGACAGTTGGTTTGCAAGTGCCTGTGCATCAGCAGGCTGTGGAAGCTTGCTGCGTTGACCAACTCTTTGCTTCGGTTGAAGACTTAGTAATCTGCGAGCTTCAAAATGTGCATCTAGGCTGTTGAACTGATCTTTGATTAAGAGAATGATTTGATTGGCCACTGCACGCTTTTGTGAGCCAGAAGAATGTGGACAAACAGCTCGCACATGGTGCAACAGGTCAAGATGGCGGCTGCATTGAATTTTAGGTCTTCCAGCATCTGCCCGGAAAAGCACATGTGATACAGCATTGAACGTCTCAAACCCACAAATGAACAGTACAGCTTGTCACTTGTGCCCTTCTGTTTTTGCATGTCTATGAGTGACGTAAGAATGCAAGAGTTATCAGTTATGCAGTAGTTCTCCCAAAGCCTGCTTCAGCTCTAGCTTTTATGTTGAGCTCCTCCGACCATGGGGCATGCCTGCATTGTAATCGCTACATACAGCTTAGCCAATACTGGTCCCGCTGTAATGCTCCTGTAGATGCTCATGCCAGACTGCTCTACAGATTCAAAAGACTGCTGTAATCATGGCAACAGAAAGATATTGAGGGAATGACTGGCAAGCATGCAACTGAACAGCTGTAGTAAGATCAGGTCACTTCCATTGACGACCACGTCTGCAGAATCACCATCAACTTCTTTGTCCGTACATGCAACTTTTCTGCATTGATGCTGGCAAACATACACTCATCATCAGAGCTTCTGGGTGCAGATACACTTGATGCTGCAGGTCCCTATGGAGGCCCAGCAGGCCGAAGACTAAAGAGAGTCTGTAAAGCTCTTCTCTGCTCAGGGAGGCTGACAGGGAAGCTGTCTCATTTTTTGATCTTGTGCACCTTCAGAGATGTCTTGAGTGTCAATTCCTTGTTTCTACAGGCTAGTGACTACTGATGTACAACGTGTGTGCATGAGTATGAAGCCCATACACATTCAATTCATGTAATTCTGTAATTCAATGTACAGCTGTTGACCCTTCTAAATTGAAGATAGCACAGCCCCAAACCGCCCATACTGTTCATATGTTAGACCATCAACATGAGTACAACAAGCTCAACAGTCACTGCAAAACAGTAGTTGCTCCTCTTTCAAGCAGGCAAGTGGTCTTGTCCAACAACACCTTGATGCTGAGATAAAGGCTGTTTGCAGTATGATGCGCTCAAGGTCAAGTTCCAACCTTGCAGCGTCACAATAAGAATCACTGCCTCCCAGCGTATGATATATATCTATACATAAAGAACTTTCTATGGATGCAATGCTTCAGCGTCATCCCAAACAGACCTCAGGTTGCTGATCAGGACCCCTTGTAGGTCAAATTTCGAGGAGGGCTTGGGCAGGAGGATGGAAACCAATGCATCCACAAGACGGCACATGTGCCCTGCATTTGTGGCAATTTTCTAGGTGCTTGAGACAGAGGTCGCACCGCAAGCATCAGTAGGCTAGGCGGTATGTCCAACAAGCATTTCAGCCCACTCACAGCACATGTTCCCTTCATAACTTCCGCTGACCAAGGTCAATGTGTTGCATATCCAGTAGCCGGAAGGTTTATACATCAACACAAGCTCCTGCTGTTCAATCCTATTTTAGCTTGGCATCCTGTACGCGCAAACTCAACCCCTATGTTTGCTACTAGAGCATGCACCGCGCTGTCATGACAACATAGTAAACCGAACTTTATGCAAATACCTATGTATATTATTTTCTATCAAATGAACACTGCAAAAATTAAATGTATCTTGCAGCAAATTGAGTCCTTGCTCAACAATGCTGTGACCACTCTTTGCTTGTGCAATGTCTGGCAGCATAGGACTACATCCTTTCACTCATCTTGGTGGCCTATGTGTGCCTGAGCCTGCCCCTAGCACCACGAGACAGAGATACAATCCATCTGCCGTCAATGATCAGTATCATTAAGCTATAGTATCAGATCCTCATCGTGGGTAGCAGATACAGACGGCATGCTCACACTGCTTGGACTGCTGCAGTGCCTTGCAGCTCAAAACTGATCTGGTCTTCCAGCACTATTGCTTGAAATTGTGCAGGAACCAGTGCAACGCGCCACTTTTACCAATGCTGCGAACAGAGGCGATAGCACTGCAGCAAAACAGGTGAGAAAAATGCCACTCAACTTGGTCAGTTGTAGTTGATTGTCATGCGCTCAACAGCTCCATCACGACCTGACTTGTGGCTGTGGTGTCACAGCCAAGTTTGCTGAGCTCACTCAAGCTCAGTCCTCAGCAGACACCATTGCAGCTGAGAAGCTCAAAGCAGAGGTTACATGACGTAGCCAATGTCAACCCTGCAGCTCAGCTGATGCAAACAGGCTGTGCTGCAACTGTGAAAAGCGATTCAAGAATGTGATGGTGGCTTGGTTGTGGAGTCGACAGCTGATTGTGATTTGTCACATGGAGCCACCGGTTGTACATCAGTAATGCTGGTCCTGTCTTCCTCAGTTCCCCGCAGAGACCATGTCCATTTTTTTTCCAGCAGTATGTCTTGATGGCAAGGCATATCATCAGCCACCGCTGGAGCAAATGCAATGTCAGTTGCAGCTATCGTCGTGGGTGTAGAACCATTGCTAGCATGTGCAGAAAACTGACCTTCAGACTAATTAGTTTTCGTAACATGTAAACTCAGAGTTTATAAGACGTTTTGATGCATGAGTTCAATGAGCAAGTGAACAGGATTGTCTGACGAATATGCATGTATCAGCCACAAGGTATCAGAATATGATGCATATTGTGTAATGCACTCGATTGTCTCGACTTTCCATGACAAGCAGGTTTTGTGCGATAGGAAGCCTTCCAATTGATGCCTGAACGCAGCGTTGAGCAGGCCCACAACAAGTCTGAGCAATCTAGTGCTTTTTAGTAACTTTATCAGAGGAAAAACAAGCAAATGCCATTAGTGCAATTGTCAGTTTGACTGCATTGACAGTCTTACCTTGCTGATCACGCAGCAGTTGAAGCAGACTTGAGTCAAGCTGTGACACAGGATATGCAGCAAAGAATAGGCTGACAGGCTGAAGCCAACAAGATGCAGATAAGAAACTTCACATAGATAGGTTTTTGAGTGTGGCAAATGAGGTGCTTGATGTCATTGCAGGGCCATCAGGGGATGCCCTCCAAGCAGCATATGCCACCTAAATGCCATCACAGCGTCCGCATGCCTACACCTGCATGTTTTGGCTGCAGCAAGGCCAGTGACCAAAACTAATCCTGCTGAGGCCAATCCTGCTAAAGACAATCCTGCCAAAGCCAAATCTGCACCTTGAATTGCTAGTACATTATTTTTCTATGGTCACGCACTAGCTGCACATGGCAACTACGGCTGTCCAATGTCCTGACAGTATACAACTTCTGTTAGGGACAAGCATTCTGCATGCTGCTCCATTGACATAATTGGTGATGAGAACAGCATTTCATGTCAGCTACTGCAGCCAAGTATCAGTGCAGCACCTCCATACCAGGTCTTGCTATGCGGTGTTGAACAGATTCAAGTTGACTACACATGCAAGCCATACACCAACCAGGCAACAATGCAGCGTGCAGCAGCAGCGATTCCTGGTGCAGACAGCAGGTGCCATTTACAGTTCTATTTGCAAGGCCTTTCACAAAGCCCAAGCACATAATGAAGCAAATCTTTTTGCTCCAACGCAGCTGACACTCACATTTCAGCAGTGAGCCGTCAGAGGAACTTTGCTGTGAAATGTGTCACATTTACTTGTGCTATTCACAACTTTTTGTGACAAGGTGCAGAATTTATAGCAGCTGTGTCTGATGGCTAGCGGTGTTGTCAATGTTGCCTGCTATGGCCTGTCGTCCGAGCAACAATGCCAGTTCGCCAGTCGGTGCACTGTCTGCTCGGCCTCAGGCTATGTCACAAGCGGCGTATGACCACGGAAGAGGCAGACACACGTGCACGTGCTGACACCTGAGTCTCTCTTGCTTTCGTCCGAGGCGCAAGTCAGGCCAGCCGCCGTACACTGCAGAAATGAGCTGACCGATTTGGAGGCGTTACGGCTGAGTGCGCTCTCATCGCGACAGCTAGACAGACAGATAAGAAATGATTGGAACCCTACTCTTCTTCGAAGAGAATTCGTCCTCGGCAACACCATCTGAGCTCTCCACGGTACAGCAACAACTCCGGTCCTACAGTTGGTACCTGCAAGCGCCGCAAATACGCCGTGCAGAAAGACTCAAATATGGGCCGATGCGGCGGTCTATATCGGATAGCGAACCTGCTTTCAAGGGCGTCAGAAAGTAGCTTAGTTCAGCGTGCAAGCGCCAGCGACGCAACTTTCGCCAGACGAGGTCTTTCCAGCGGCGCGACAGGCAGTCTGCACGCATGCCAGGCCCCCATCGCCGCAGGTACGTTACGAAAGTTTGCTAGTAAGGCCGTACAACAGATCAGCAGAGCAGCTACAGCTACTCGCTGGCGTCACGTGTCTGCAGGCTCGCCCATTAGAGAGCTCCTCAAGAACGTCTCAGCCAGCAATGCTGTCTGGGGTCGCCACATTGCAACTCAGGCCCTTCAGCCCAGTGACACGTACGTTTGCTGTTTGATGGCCACACGTTTACGAAGAGCTTAACTCAGCGACAGCTGCAATCGTGCTCTTGGTGCTGCGTTTGTCATACTCTAGCTGTCGTGTAAAGACACACGCAAGGGCTCAAGATGTCCCAATGGCTGCAGCCACAGGCATACAAATATACCCTAGCTCATTATGCAGATTTGCATTTCGGCACAACAGCGCGTCGGAGGAGGATGTGGCAGAGATGGTAAAGGTGACTGGCTTTGGTTCAATGGAGGAGCTGATTGATGCCACTGTGCCCAAGTCCATCAAGCGAAAGGAACTAATGGACATGGGCAAATACACCGAGGGCTTTACCGAGAGTGGCTTTTTGTCCATGTTTAAGTGAGGGCTTGAAGTGTAGAGCTTGATGTGATGTCACAAGCATGTCTGAATGATGACATGATGACATGATGGCATAAGCATGTCCAACTGTCCAGACAACCTGATGAGTATCTGAATGTATGACTATATTCATCTTGTACTTTTTTACGTTACTCACACACTGGGTGCACCAGCAAGCTGATGTAACAGATGTTGCTGACACACTGTGAGTGTGCAGGCAAATGGCATCTAAGAACAAGGTCAACAAATCATACATTGGCATGGGCTATTACAACACCATGATGCCACCAGTCATTGCCCGCAATCTGCTGGAGAACCCTGGATGGTACACCCAATACACCCCATACCAGGCAGAGATTGCTCAGGGCAGGTAAGGCACCTCGTGTCAGAAAGTGCATCATTGCACCATCCAGGGATGTATAGTTAGTGAATGCCATTGCTTAGTGCATTCTTCATATCTGAGCAAGGCACCCCTGGGATCACACTCTGTGTTTACCTTTCTGCAGGTTGGAGTCATTGTTGAACTTCCAGACCATGGTGTGTGACTTGACAGGCATGCCCATGTCTAACTCCTCCTTGTTGGATGAGGCCACAGCAGCAGCTGAGGCCATGACCATGTGCACTGCCCTCTCTAGGCAGAAGAAGCTGAAGTTCCTTGTCTCAGTATGACCACTCAAGCCTTGTGTGTGTATGTGTGTGTGTGGCTGGTCCACTGGTCTGAAGGCTTTCCTCATGTGTAACATCACATGATGTTGTACGCCTGGGGTCATGTGCATGGGAAGACCATTCACTGCATTGACAACACAGCTGTAACGGTTCCATGATAAGCTGCACACAATATATTTTGATCACAATGTGTTGTGTTGCACTGCGCTGACTGAGAGTATGGTGTATAGCATCAGGCCATCTGGTCAGGAGCACAGAAGGGCTGTTTGCAGTGCACCTCTCTTTCTTACAAATGCTGATCTGCATCATGCACAGACCTGCGTGGCCTTAACAGTCTAGTCTTATCACTGTTCCCAGATGAGCAGTGTACGTGGAGTGATTCCTACAGGGCAGCCTCACAACGGTGTTGCCAGTTGATGAGAAGTGACTGACAATGATGTTGGTTGTTGTAGGACAAGGTGCACCCACAGACCATCGCTGTGCTGAAGTCAAGGGCTGATGGCTTGGGACTGACTGTAGAGGTTGGTGATGAGAGCAAGTTTCAGGTGGACAAGGATGTGTCTGGAGTGCTTGTGCAGTACCCAGCAACAGATGGCTCTGTTCATGATTACAAGGTGGGACTCACAAGGCCATCTTTGCTCAGCAATCAGATTTTGTTGATGTGCTCATCTTACACACAACAAACCCACATTGGAACTGAGCCATTTCAACATGGTGGTGTCTAAGAAAAGAAGAGTGCACTGGCGACCAGGTTTTTGTACGTAAATTCCTGGCACAGCAGGCACTTCTGCACCTACAGGCTGTGTAGTGGTACCTTATCATCTGTTTTGCTGCAGCAGCTATGAGGCAGCATACATAGTGCTTGTGCAGGATTTGGTGGAGAAGACACGTGAAGCCAAAGCCAAGATGGTGGTATCCACAGACCTGCTGGCCTGCACCATGCTCACACCTCCAGGAGAATGGGGTGCAGACATTGTGATTGGCTCAGCCCAGAGGTTTGGGGTGCCCATGGGCTATGGAGGTCCCCATGCTGCCTTCCTGGCCTGTGCCAATGAGAACAAGAGGCTCATGCCTGGCCGCATTATTGGTCAGTCCTGTCCCTGCAGTACCTGAACAAAGCATACACACACCTAGGGCACATACCACACACGTACCAGCTCCTTTTTTGCGGCAGGCAACATGTGTAGAGTTGGTGTGCAGCCATCAATGTCACCTCAAGTATGTTAAACTGCTTGGTTTGTAGGGCACAAAGCTCCTTTCTGGCTTCACAGAACATGACAAAGGATGTGTCAACTGGCAGGCACAGCGCCGCTGGTTGTCACAATGTGCACTACATATATGTGTGTGTATGTGTGTCCTCCCCCAATGTGGACTGGTCTGTTTGCACTGTAGATGCCTTGCTGACAGCACGCTGCTGAAACAGGTGTGAGCAGGGATGTGAACGGCAAGGAGGCGTTGCGGATGGCCATGCAGACCCGGGAGCAGCACATCAGGCGTGACAAGGCCACCTCCAACATCTGCACAGCCCAGGCTCTGCTGGCCAACATCTCTGCCATGTATGCTGTCTATCATGGACCCAAAGGCCTGGCCACCATTGCTGAGAGGGTCAATGGTTTGGCCTGCATTCTTGCAGAAGGTGTGTCAGCCAGTTCCACACCCTTTGGTACAGCCTTGTGTCATGCTAAGTCTTCATTACCATCATGCGAGGCCTTGGGGGCAGGAGTATATGTGTGATGTGCAAAACCTTTGAGGTTGATGGCTTTTGCCAGAATGCATCTTGACCTATGTATGGAGAACAAATCTGCTTTGCCATTGCAACAAGTTTTTGCTCGAAGCGTTGTTTACAAGTGCACACTTGGATTTGCAGGTTCACGCAAGTTGGGGCACAAGGTGTCTTCTGAGCCATTCTTTGACACCGTCAGGATTGATGTGGGCGATGCTGACAAGATCATGCAGGCAGCGCTGAAGGCATCTGTAAACCTGCGCCAGATTGACAGTTCCAGTGTCAGCATTGCCCTCGACGAGACCACCATGGTTGAGGATGTTGACACCCTTTTCAGCGTGCTGAATGGTGGAAGCAAGCCAGACTTTGATGCCCTGTCCCTAGCTGACCAGGTGTGAAGTTGCAACTGCTTCAAATCTATGTTTGCAAGTACAGCTGATGTTGTGTCAGCACAGGGTACACAGTTCCACCTTGCATGGACCTGCCAGGCTAAGCAACATTGTCATAGCTGTGAAGCCTTATGTTGTACCCAGCATATAGTTGAGGCCAACCATGTTCTTGGTCTGTTGCACCATCAGCCCGACTTATTGGGATGCGTGACCTGTGTGCAAGTTTCACAGGAGTGCAAATGCATGCAGTAGACAAGCATGCAAGCAGCAGTGCAGGCTAAGCATGTGTGGCCGCATGTACAGGTGGAGGCAGGTGTGGGTAATTTTAAGCGTACCACACCTTTCCTAGAGCACGAAATCTTCAACCTGTACCACAGCGAGCATGAGATGCTGCGGTACCTGAAGAGGCTGGAGAACAAGGACTTGTCGCTGGCACACTCCATGATTGCTCTGGGCAGCTGCACCATGAAGCTGAACGCCACCAGTGAGATGATCCCCATCAGCTGGCCAGAGCTGGCTAATCTGCATCCTTTTGTACCTCTGGACCAGGCTGCTGGTTACCAGGAGATGTTTGAGGTACACGCCTTTCAGTGTCTTCTTTGTGCATGCCGTCAGCAGCATGCCCTGTCTTGCTTTATTCTACACTGCACTGCTGAGCGTCCTTTGCTGTAGTTCCCTTACTGTTGCCAATTTGAACGTGTTGCATTCTACTTCTCAACCCAAACGCGATGCACTTCTCTTCTTCTGTCACTGTTTGGAAAAGCCCTTTTGAGGTGTGAGGGTGTGATGTGTAGGATCTGGCACAGCAGTTGGCAGTCATCACAGGCTTCGACTCAGTCTCCCTGCAGCCCAACTCTGGAGCAGCAGGCGAGTATGCCGGACTGATGGCCATCAGAGGCTTCCACAAGTCCAATGGCGAGGGCAGCAGGAATATTTGCATCATTCCCACGTCGGCCCATGGTACCAACCCTGCCTCAGCTGTCATGGCAGGAATGAAAGTGGTCACCACAGGCGTCGATTCCAAGGGCAACATTGACATGGCTCAGCTCAAGAGAAAGGCTGAAGAGCACAAAGACAAGTGAGATACAGCTGCAGCTGCTGATCATGATGTGCTCCACATAACAATTTGCAATTGAGATAGTGCTCTGCGCTCCTTTGTTCCTCACGTTGCTCCCCTCTCAGAGCAGCCAACAGCACGTCAGTTTGTGCTCTGCAGTGTGGTATCATGCATGCATGCATGCATGTTGCAGTCCCTGTTGTTCCCTCAGGGTGTCACTGCTTTGATGGATGAAGCTTCCGCAAACTCAAGCAGAGTAGGATCTCAAGCTCTACTGCCTGTGCTACCAGAGCATGGACCAATGCGTACGAGTTGATTGGTGCAGGCTGGCAGCATTGATGGTGACATACCCCTCCACGCATGGAGTGTATGAGGAGGGCATTGATGATATCTGCAGCGTCATCCATGAAAACGGTGGCCAGGTGTACATGGATGGCGCCAACATGAATGCACAGGTGTGCTTTGGCCCTCACTGTAGTTGCCACTCTTGTTCACTTGTGCTGCGTCATTACCAAGATTGCAGTTGGGATTTATGTAGGAGCCTTGGCTGCACACACTCTACAAATGTTGTTGCAGTATATGCTCACCACAGTGTTGCCAACTGTATTGAGCTCGTCAACTCTGCTTGGTACAGCTGCTGATGCTTTTGATATTGTCATGACATCAGGTGGGGCTGACAGCCCCGGGCATCATTGGTGCTGATGTTTGCCATCTCAACCTGCACAAGACCTTCTGCATTCCCCATGGTGGAGGAGGCCCGGGCATGGGACCAATTGGGGTCAAGTCCCACCTGGCTCCTTTCCTGCCCACCCACCCTGTCGTACCCACCGGGGCCTACCCCAACTTCAAGTCTGACGGGCAGAGCTGTGGAACTCTTGCCTCTGCGCCTTATGGATCAGCTCTGATTCTGCCCATCTCATACGCTTACATCTCCATGATGGGATCTAAGGGGCTCACACAGGTTGGCTTAACATAGGCCCTGCATTCAGTCCAGCTGTGTTCAGGACAGTATGCATGATTGCACATGTTTACGCACTCAAATCGACATTGCTGCTGTGAGTGCAGCAGTCATCACTGTGCTCAATGGACTTTGCATATCATTGTTCGTCGTGAGTTTGCCGCCTGCTCTCACTCCCCACCTGTTTACAATCACTTTGACGTAATTAGTTGGCACGTATGCATAAATGTGCATAGCTGCGGCAGCAGCAACAGCAGCAGCGCCAAATCAAACGTATCTCATGCTTACCTGCAGGCATCCATGCGTGCTATTTTAAATGCAAACTACATGGCCAAGAGGTTGGAGCAATCATACCCAGTGCTGTACAAGGGAAAGAATGGCACATGCGCACATGAGTTCATTCTGGACATCAGGTCCTTAAAGGAGTCTGCAGGTATACTGTTTGTGGCAACTGCTGAGAAGTTATTCCATGGTGAATGTGACCACCATGTGTTGCGGTGAATCAGGACCCTGTCTTTTGGTCAGCTCAGGTTTAGCAAATCACTCTGCAAATTGCACAATGATGCATATCAAACATGTGCAATTGTTGGTGTTTCTTGTGTTTGTATGCTGCAGAGACGGTTTGGACAGTGGTGTGTGCACTCTCAGAGATATGTTGATGCCTTATTTGAACACAGGTATGCTGCTGCAGGCATCGAGCCTGAGGATATTGCCAAGCGTCTGATAGACTATGGCTTCCATGCACCCACCATGTCATGGCCAGTACCAGGCACGCTCATGGTTGAGCCCACTGAGTCTGAGAGCAAGGTATGTCTCGCTCTGAACCTGCAGTGCAAGCGTGCCCCCCCCCTCTACCAAAAAACAGCCTCAGGCTTGTACTCACAAGTTTGCGCTGATGTTCAATGTACCGCTGCAAGCTTGCCTAACTCCGCTCGGCAGAATGGTCATGCTGTGTAATAGAATCCTGCTTTCAGCTGAAGGGCAGTAGTATGGCAATACAGCTGTGCAGCTTACTTTTGTCAGGTCCCATCAACATGGTGCCAGGGCTGATTCTGCCTGTTCCTGCATGATACGGATCTCTGCTGGTCACCATTTGTCCGATCTTGACAATGAATATGCAGGCCGAGCTTGACCGGTTCTGCAATGCCATGATTGCCATTAGAGAAGAGATTAAAGACATCGAAGAAGGCAAGGCTGAAAAGTAAGTCCACATCTCAGTCAACCTGCCTCCAGCAGCAAAGCTCAGCTAGACGGGGGGCACTGCTTGCCCTGGCTTCTCTGTACACTCTGCATTGCTTCACAATGCTTACAACCCTGCTTGCATTTGCAGGAACCAGAGTCTGCAGCCACTCATTTTGCTTGAAAGCTGCATCTAGGACTAGCTTGCATCTGCAGGATGCTTTTAATGGGCTAGAGTTTCCTAGTGACTGTTAGATCTTCAGCCAGCTCACAGGATGTTGGTGTGCTGAGGCACAAGTCTGTGCTGTTCTGACCATGTGATGCCATGTGCAGGGGCAACAATGTGGTGGCTGGCTCTCCTCACCCAGCCGATGAGGTGCTGGCAGACAAGTGGGATAAGCCTTACAGCAGAGAGCTGGCAGCCTATCCTGCTGCATGGTGTCGCCAAGCCAAGTTCTGGCCCACCACGTCTCGGGTGGACAATGTATATGGAGACAAGCACCTGGTGTCAAGGCTACCAGAGGCTGCATCAGCATTTGCCGTTGCTGTTGGAGAGTAAACAGTTGACTGTACTGGCTTAGCGTGTTTGTGCATGAAGAGGTGCATGTATTCTTTTCTATGATAGTTCACCAGTTTTGATGGTAGTAGCACAGCTTACAGCATGCAGCTGTGCATGCAGGGGCAGCCACACAATATTTTGATGCACCTTTTGTGTGGTTGATGATAACCTTAGTTGCGCACCTTCTGCATCAGTTGCGCATGGTACTGCACTTCAGAGTGTGTATGCATCAGTGCTCTTATATATGGCCAGCCTATGTCTGTGCATCAGGTTTCATCTTCAAGATCATTTATATGCAGGCTCACTGTTTATGGGAAGTCTGTGACACTATTGACTGGGGCACACATTCGAGTGAGAAATGATTATGGTTGTTTTTGTTTTGCGCACCTACTTTCCATGCTATGCACCTGGTGTTGTACACTTCATAATGTTTGAGAAGTGACAGCACTGACGCTGCATGTGGTGACAAGAGACAAATGCACTCGCACAACAAGTCGTGTCCATCACACTTTAAAACATCATGGCATGGTCACACGATGGAAGTCCTCAAGGGCAATGTACTGCACAGTGTTTGCACCCGAAACTGGTGTTGCAGTTTCATTAAGCAGAACGCATTGTACGGGGTACAGTGTGGCTACAAAATGACCTTGAATGCAAGTAGCAGAATGAATACTAGCAGGATGATAAGGCCTGCAGCAAGAAGCATGCCCCTCCAATCCCCGCTGCTGCCTTTCAAAACACTTTTGATCCTCTTCTGGGCAGCCCGCATTTTGTTATGGGACACATCAACTTCCTCTTCAAAATCCTCGAGCAGTCTCTCTTGTACATGCAGCTCCTCATTGATGGTCAAAGCTAGGTGCTGCAATATGCAACAGAATTGTGACACTACACAGCAGTTACATGATTGTGATCAACAGCCTCCTGTGCATAAAAGCCAAAACTGCAAAGCATCCATAGCATCATGAGACCCAATAGCCATCTTGCAGACAGACAGTAAGACGCGTCGATAACTTTCTTAGGGTCTGCACAGCGCAGCGCAAGCAGCAAAGTGACTTACCCTGGTGCTGGCAACAGACTGCTCCATTTGTGCAAGATTCAAGTCTTGCTCCTGCATCACGTCCTGCTGCATGTCCAGGATGCCCAGGTTGTCTAGCTCTGCTGTCCTGTCAGTCTCTCGGGCAGGACCACTAGGCTGACCTGCTTGTTGCATGAGAGCAGCTCTGCAGCAGCATGACACATCACAATGTCTGCAGGTACAGCCAACATAAACAGCGACCTGATTATTGCTGCTTGCTGATACCTGTTCTGCTGGCCATGGTCCCGTTTTAAAGACATTTGCATTTGCTCTCGTCGATTGCGCAAAGCTGTGACCAAGTCTCGTCTGCGGTTCTTCTCATGTTCTGAGCTGCACGGTGACAACAGCATCAATGGTGACAACATGCAGGCCAACCATTTTTGGGGTATGCAGCTGCCAACCTCACACTGACACACACTCAGGAGTCTCAAGCATGTCTGCCAATTTATCGAGCAAGGTCCCTAGATTTGCAAGCTTGCGCCTGGCAGCAGCAGAGATCCTGGATGCCTCGGGGCCACCATTTGGATATTTGACGTTGCGTTTCTGCACAGTCATTATCAGCAGATCCTCCAAAAGTACTCGATATGTCTAAGGAATCAAGCGGACCAAGAACTTAGACCGCAGCTGACCTGAATGTTGCTCAACGTCTCATTGGCCATATTCGTCGCGTCCTCATAGCTGCCCAGCCACTTGTCAGTGTCACTGCGCAACCCTGCAGTAGTGCCTCGACACTGTGCGTTATACACAAGCGCTTTGCGACCAAACACAAAACTTGGACGTACCTGATGGCATGTCTTCTCAATTGCAGCTTTCAGACCCAGTTGGGTATCTGTTGAAAGCACAACACAACGTGAAGTGGTACAACACAAGAAGACTGCAGCCTGGTGTGAGAAGGGCAAAGCTGACAACGTGTACTTTTGAGGGAAGCAGGATTCTTGATGAAAGGCAAGACAATTTCGCGATTGCAGTTGACTAGGGGTCCCGTCGTCACTGAGGGCGATCAGCAGGGCGGTTGCGCTATGAAGGCCGGCAGCAGGGCATCTTCTCGCAGCGCCCTTGCACGCGCTGCGACAGAAGGTGCGCCCGTCGCACTTCAGAATCCTTAGCTTGACGTGTCGTGCCTGCAAGCCTAAACCTATAGTGCAGCGGCGACAGATCAAGACGTAGTCCACGCAGTGCATTGAGATCAACTTGAAGTCGTCCGTGACACCTCAAGTAGCATACAGACAGATTTGCTACTGTTTGCTTGCGTTTACTGTTTACAGCCGTATCTGCGGTCAAGGCATCGGATCTAGATCTTGAGAAGCAATAACGATGGTCGTGTCCGCACAAAACGTCGATGACATGAGCAAGCAGAAAGCCACAGGTGACCATGGCGCCTCTCGTGCTGTTGTTCCTTTGCACCTATCTGGCCTTGAGCGTTACATTGCTGATCACCCGACTTGACCAGCCCGCTGCACGCTGCATTTGAGGCGCGCCTTATTCATGTTAGAGTTGAATGCTCGTGCAGCGCTCGTCTGGCAAGCCATTCAAGGTCAATGGATGAGCTCCTGCTTGGGCGTGTTGCTGGAGCTTAAGCTCCCTGACCTATTGGCTAAGGAAACCAAACCAATAGCCCTGCAAGATGTAGGTCATTGTTATGCTTCTTGGTTGTTACCTTCGTTGCATCGGCATTCGTGTTGGTTTGTAGACGGCGGATCTGCTTGATCTGTTCATGTAGTTATTGCAAAACTGACACTTGGAAGTGCTGCAGCTTGCGGAAAAGGCTGGTGTGACCGAGGCTGGCATGGATGGGTTTTACAAGGTCCTGCGTGTTATGGCACAGTATGACATGCTAGATGAGCACTCCGATAAAAAGTTCAGCAGCAATGCAGCCACCAGTCTTTTGGTCAGAGGCAAAGAACCCTCCCTTGGGCACATGGCAGCCCATCAGATCAACACCCCCAAGACAGAGGCATGGAAGGTCCTACCTGAGGCAGTCAGGACTGGCCAGACTGCTTTCATGCTAGCACATGGTGGAGACACCATGTACCAGGTAAGGTGCTCATCCACACCAGTCATGCACCCTGGTCACTCTCTTGCTCTGCTTTTGCCAATGTCGTTTTTCTTGCACCAAGTTTGCACTGAATACAACCCTGACTCCGATGTACTGGATTTGTCTTTGGAGTCAGTATTGTATACCCTCACACTTGCCCTTGCATGGTCTGGCTTGAGCTGACTTGCTTGCTTGCTTGCTACCCTGTGCAGTATGGAGAGAAGCATGACAATGCAGCCTTTGGAGAAGAGTTCTCACATGCCATGACATACTTCACGCGGCATAGTTTGCAAGGCGGCACCCTGAGCCTGAAGGACGCTTATAACTGGAAGGGAGCTAAGTGTATTATGGATGTGGGTGGAGGCAGGGGAGAGCTTCTCTCAAGCTGCATGTCCTGGGCAAGCCCAACCACAAACGGTGTTTTGTTTGACAGACCCTTTGTCATTGAAGGGTGAGTTTTTTGCGCTTTTGTATGTCCTTCCGTTGTTGTGCTGCATACCTGACCAAACGCCAACAGGATTGGTACCAGATTTGGATATGCTTTGCATTGTACAAAGCGAGCCAATCTGCATGTGTGTCTGTGTGTAAGACAGATGCGTCCAGATAGGAACATAAACAAAATGCACATTGGCAAACTTCCTACAATGTGTCTATGTTCTTACCCCATCGCATCCATATTTCACAGACACAAGTGTATGCTTGTTGAACAATACTGTGCCAGATAGTGCAGGCAGTGACGTAAACCAGGCATGAACGCATTTCTGTGCTTTGGTGTATGTCAAAACATATGGCAATTATGCTTGCGCTCATGTCTTTCTTGTTGATCACAGGGTTGATCTGCCAGGCATGTTTGGAGCCAAGGGCGTAGAGCATGCCAAAGAGCGTGTTGAGCTAGTTGTTGGGGATGTCATGCAGCCTTTCCCAGATACAGTACAGAAAGCTGGTGTAGACACCCTGGTCATGAAGCATTTCCTGTCAGCCTTCAATGACAAGGATGCCATCTTGATCCTCAAGCATTGTTCACAAGTCCTGGCACCTCAGGGCAAGCTCTTGCTATTGCAGGTATGTACCATAGCAACCCACAGGGACAGTTTGCAGCAAGTGCATATATGCATTGGCTGATACATGGTTGCTTAGTGCGACATTGTGCTGCGAGTACTGTGACATTCGTTTTTCGCATCATGATGTGGGGACATGATCTTGGATGGCAGTTATGCTGCTTTCAAAGCAGTTTTTGAGTCATGTTCAGGGAGGAAGCAAATAATGTACAGATTGGTGAATGCAGCATGACAATGGGCCAGGGGGCGTTGGATCAACATTGTGGCTTGCAGAATTGATGACCTGGCAATTTGTTTTGTACGGTTGTTACATCATGGATTTATTGTCTGCAGACTCTGGTCCCAGAAGCTGGTGACAGGAAAAACAATACCTGCTCAGATGGTGTCTCACCAGGTATACTGCGGCAAAACATCCAAGGCGTTCAGCTATGTGACTTGAATAAATACAAAGGGCTCAAAAGCAGTACTTGCTTTCACTAGTCGACTTGCTTAAATCAATATTGTTTGCCTGCTTTTGTCTTGCCCAGGGCCTAATGAGCATGAGTTGGATGGGCCAAGCGTGCATGTGAATTTGAGCTTTGACTGTGTTGCAGGCCTCTTTTCCATCGAGATCATGGCCATGTGCCCAGGTGGGTCATGGAAGCCCTTGAGCGAGTGGGAGGTCTTGTTCACTGAAGCCAAGCTCAAGCTAGATTCTGTGCAAGGAGTTGGTTACAACATGCATCTCATGTGCTTTGTCAAGGCTTAATGACTTTCAGTTGCAAGTAAAGTCGCAGGATGTTGTGAGCTCAGGTTCAGTGGTACTAGCAAAGTTGAGTTGACTGTCACTGTTCATGTGCGCAATGGCTGCCAGAGTGATGAAGTAGACTCTGCAGTGTGCTTTTTCTTAGTGGTATGAATCTGAGCAGTGTGCTTGTTTTGCAAAGCAGACACGTCTTTGTGGTGTGTCACAAGTGAGCTTAAGCATGTCGCTTGAGTTTCTCCGCTTGGGTTTGCAGCAGGGCCTGCATCAGAATTGACCCTGTGTCGACATGCATTAATGGCAACCTGGCAGTACCTCCGGTTTTGTAATTTCATCATGAGTGAATCTTCCTGAAAAGCTGGACACAGTTTGCTGCACCACAACAGCTTTCACGGCTGCAGAGCTGATGTCACAGTTGCAGATGGTTTCTCATAGCTATGCAATAGCACCAAAAAGCACAGCAGCTTCTACAGCAACAATGTGGTTTTCCAGCTGCACAGTGGCTTACAGGTGCACACATGCAGGCAATGATGCACACCTGCTGTGGAGCCAGCGCAGCAGCTCTCTCAGCTGTTAAATTGTAGTCACTTCCTTCAGCCCAATATTCTCGGCCTGCTATAAACATCTCTGTGGCCAAACAACAGCTACACTCTGTAGACAGCTATTGACTTTAACTGCTGTTTGCATGTTGCTGTGTTGCAGGTGTAGTGGTATACTGCTGAAGACTGCGTGTCATTGTGCACTACAACTGCAACAACACAAAGCAGCTGATATCTGCCAGTATGCATAATTGCGAGGAAATCTTTGGGTTTGCCAATTGGACTATGTGAAGTAGATGTTGCTGCTCTGCAGTTACTGCAGAATATGCAGCAGGCCAATGAGTGCCTTTGCTGGCAGCAAAGGCTAAGTATTTTTTGGTAGTTGCAGGGACAGGGGGCTCCAAGGCTCCTTCATCATCAGCTCTTCAGCCCAGGCTGCAGGCTGGCAAAGCTGGCAGGCCAAAGGAGGGTACACCCAAGCCGCCCAGGGAAGGGGAAAGCAGGCAGGGAAGAAGGGTTCCAAGCAGCAGGCCAAGATCGATGACTCAGATGACCCTGACATAATCAGTGAGACCATGGACACAGAGGACCCTGAAAGGTGTCCAAGCCAGGTACAGCCATTTGTCTGTGCATACAGCTGAGGTCGCTTGCTACTTCTGTGTTGCCAGGCAGCTGTGCTTTGCACAGGAGCTGACTGATGTGTGGCTAGCTGTTGACATCCAGACACACCACACCTTTGTTCACACATCTGTACACATTGTACCCACAAGACATAGGTGTTTATATTCTGGTGCTTGCCTTACAATGAGCACCAAAGTGCTTCTTGGTTGTGCAGGCTGACAACTGGGATGGACAAAGCTTTGTGCATTAATGAGGTGCGCAGCGGGGGATGGCTGCCATCTGTGTGAAGAGGCACCATCCCAGAAGATCAGGAGCTTGCTGTAGCCTGGTCATGATCAAGCGGTACCGTTTATGCATTTTACGTGCGCAACAGCCATGTCTTGTTACGCAGTTTTTGGCTATGCTTTCTGCTATATATAGTGATTTATCTGCCATATATGGTGTTCGGCGCCACAGATTGAGACCAGCACAGCCTCTTTGCAAGCCATGTTGCAATGAACTAGGGTTTGAGTATGGTATCCAGAAAGCTTGCGCAGGCAAGTGACCTTGGCCTTGAAGCAGTTGTCACAGGGCGTGACCTCAAGTCCCAGCCCAGGTCAAGTAACTCAAGTGGGCAACCAACGTGTTTTTAGGTACCTTGTTGAGCTCTGCATGGTATCTTGTCTGTAGGAACTTACCTAACCCCTAAGGGTCTCAAACCAATGCATCAAACTTGGTGAGCCTCTGAGAGTGTAGCAAGATGCAGAACCTAATGCTGTACTTTCACATTCACATGCTGATTCCCAGTCTGACAAGTTTTGTTGTGAATCATTCCAGCACCATCAGCGTCAACATCATTGGCTTCCATAGATTTAGCTAAGACTTACTCCAATTTCTGCATGCAGCAGGACCCGCCTCATATATGGTGTTGTGGATGCTGCATGTCCTTCAGATATCAGCAGGATGTGCTGTAGCTGCTGCAGGTGGCATAACATGCTGCACTTCTGGTAAAAGGGCCAAAAAATCTTTTGATACTGCAGCTGGAATTGAATGCAGCTCTAAGATGCTTGCAGTGGCATCCTTTACTGCATCTGCTTTCAATGTCACGACCTCCTGCACTCACCATTGCATATTCAGGCACAGGCCACCAGGGCAAGATTGTATGTTGCTGTTGGAGTTGTAGCTCACACCCTTGTAGAGTGACATTAACTTCATTGCACATACAGTTGCTTTGTGTACACATAGGAAGGCCTGTGAACGTGCCTGGTCATGAACGGTGTACACGTCACCACTGTACATTGACTGTGGGTATTGTTGCATCGTTGTCATTGCAAAAGCACATGTGCACAGAGAAGTGCATACCTTGTAGGCCAAATCAAATCGCATATAGTGTTCAGTGCAGTTGGCCACGAGCTGAATGAGGTGTCTTAGGTTCCTCACTGGTGTGCTGTTGAACTTGAGCACTTGTACATTGCAGTAGTCTTCATACCCCAGAGTTGCATCGCAGGCCAGCACCTGAGACAGAACCACCACCTGCACAGCAATGCCACTCCTCACACTATAGCTGTACAACATGGTGTGGAGTGGCAGTAATCAAGCACGTTTGCGGTGACCATTTCAGCTCATTTGGCATACTTGGCTGGTGGTTGCAAGGCATGCTTCTTCAAAGATGCACAGCTAATACCCTGTAGCAGAACAATCCTGATGCATTCAATCTGCTTAAGGAGCTCCAGCAGCAGTGGTAATATGCACATTACAGGAATGCAACAGCATCGTCGCAGGTGGCTCATGCATTGACAGCGTGTACGGCATACCTGGTCATCTGGTTCTAATCTTTCACCATGCATCAATCGTTCCAGTAGCTTGACTGGGGCCTCGCTCATGTACTCACCTCCATATTCGCTCAGCAAGTACGGCTCTGAGCACACTGTGAAAATGATGCCTGCACGACGCAATTGCTCAGCAGCCTGCTGGCCCTACGTACAGCCACTTGTAGCTCAAGTAAGCACTTGGAAATTGTTTAAGCATTGCTGCCACAGTACCATGCACAGTTGCAGTCTGCCTCCATAAAGCCATGAGCACAACATGATATGTAGACCAGCACAAGCAGGCTCAGTAGGTGTCATATATGGTCATGCACATGCCAGGTCACTCTGCAGACAGAACAAGTGTCAATGCTGGCCTGCTACTACGAAGAAGGAGGGGTCTGTATTGGCCAGGTGCAGGGGAACCAGCAGACGAGGCCGCATGAGCTGGATGGTGAGCTGCACCTCCTGCCCCTCCCGCCACACATCCAGAACTGCCTGCTCCCCAGAATACTTTTGTGAAGTCAAATAATTAAATGCTATTCGCTCCTTTTCCCTGCAATGTGCAGCACTGCTTGAGCTGCCAATAACCTACAACTGTGTGCAATCACTGAGCACATCACTACCTGCCGTGACTGCTACTGCAACAAGGCTGAAGGAAGCAACATCAGGCACAGGTCCAAGAAAGGCATACTCCCATGTGGGACTATGCCTTACCAGAGGCATAGCACAGCAGCTGTGATGACCTGGCCAGCAAGCTGCTGGTGCCAGCTGACAGAGGGGAAGGGGTATGGGTATGGGTAGGCGTAGGGTTACAGGTAGAGGCAGGGCAGTAAGGGCAGACCTGAAGGGCACAGTGCCGTCAGAGGCCACCTGGATGCCATCAAAGCGCATGATGATGTCATCAGGCTTCAGATGCTTAGCTGTCTCATATGTCGGCTGCACATGCCGCACCAAGATGCCCTTCTGCTCTTTCCTCATCTTGTAAGCAGAGCGCAAGGCATGGGACTCCATTCGCTGCCATTTCATGCCCATCACTGGGAAGCCTGTGAACTTGCCATTCCGCCTGCAATATACATCCACCATCAAAGTAGCTCACGGCATACCAAGTGTTGCTGTGCATAGCTCTGCCAGCTATACTTGCATTGTTGCCAGTGCAACGCCAATGATGTGGCACGACTCGCCAGAAGACACTACTTGCAGAGATGAACAGTTCTCAGACCCACCATACCCATCTGTTCATTGCATGTCAGATGCACCATGTGAACATAAGCTCATATAAGTGCGATCATAGCAGTGCAAACCGGTTTAAAGGGTTTATTGATGCACATGCAACTGCATCAACTCTGCAATGCATGTGTTGTGTTACAGCTGATAAGCACACTGGTATTTGCTTTGCTCCTGCAAACGACTCCAGCCTTGTCAGGGCTTTCTGATGTTTGGCAGGCACACCACAGTCACCTGACAGCTGCAAGCTAGGCATACCTGAAGTCCGTCAGGAAGTGCTGGATGACTGGTGTGGGAATGACATAGCCAATGTTCTCTGCATCGCTGCCAGAAAGAGACTGGAAGGCAATGCCTACACACCCCCCAACTTCATTGAACACAGGCCCACCTGTGACCAGATAAATCAAACATCACATGTCTGTGTATAAGTCCCCCAGTGTACAGTGTTTGTTAAAATGTCTCGCTATGTCTGAGCGACCTGCATCATGCGCTGGATGGCACACAAGTGTGCATGACACAGGCTGTAGTCAACAGGCGGCAAGGGCATGCTGCTGCAGGAGATCACAGACAGGTGGTACCTGAGTTGCCACTGTTGATGGCAGCATCAATCTGGACACCCAGTAGCTCTGTGCTGCCGTGCACATAGGAGGTGACCTCTATGCGTGAGACAACACCGGATGTGACTGAGATGGTGTCACCTCCAATTGGGTAGCCCACAACAGCCACTGCATCCTGCAACAATGACAACAGTGTTGGTCAAGCATTGTTGCTGCTGTCAAACAGTGACAAAGAAGTGGTGCATGAGGACAAGCATGGTATGCCCCATCTGCGGGGCCACCCGACACCCCTGCTCCATGCAGACTGTCCACCTTGCACATCTGCATTGGCTCAGGGCTCTGCATTACTGGCTGCACAATTGTTCAATATGCTTACGCAGTAGCAAACCTAACAGAGCACCTGCAAGCGGGGAAGGGGTCCAAAAGAGAGTGGCTTTACGCCTTCCCAGAAGGTCTCATCTTTGACCGTCAACAACGCAATGTCGCACTCAACGCCAATGGCCAGCACCTCAGCAATGAACTTCTGATCATCTCCTCTTCTCTTTGCCTTTACCTGTATGGCAGACAGAGGATTTGAACACCAGAGAGTGATGCAGCAAACCTCAGTCAGCAACCAAAGACTGTGCAGTTGCATACACTATACTACTTGCCCTGTCATACATGTGCTTGTTTCAGAGCATTCCTTCAGAGTCCGCACAGATTGGCTCAGATGAACGAGGCCTATATCAAAGGGCGGTCATGAACAGCAACTAGCACGCATGTCAGACATGACAGAATGTGCAGAGTGAATGCCTTTCAAAGCCGTTGACTTGTCTGATGTTTCTCCTAGCCAGGTATAATAGACCTGTGTATGGTACTCTACAGAATGGGCATTAGTCAGCAGACACCGCTGGCCTTCCTCATTCTTGACCATGAAGCCACTGCTGGTTGAGCTGTACTGCCGTTTCCGCTGCCATGGTAGTGAATAGTTTGGTTCTGTATGTATGCAGTACACTTTGACCACCGCGTCAAAAAATTTGCCCTGTTGTCAGACAAACGCCATGCTCAGATGCGTAGAACAGGGCCGTGAGCAACAAACATGGCCGTACTCAATTGTGTACATTCTGTCAAATTGCTTCATGTCGGCCTGAATGCATAAGCGGCACATGACAAACCAAAAAAGCCTTCTGCCAACAATATAATCAGGTTGAAGACGCATTCTAGTTTGCAAAAACATGGCATCTGTAGAGAAGCAGACATCTGCACAGATCATCAGCAGCCATGACTAACCTCATGTTGCTCAAGTTCAGCATCTGCAGGTGTGCTGACAAGAGGCACTGTCTTTTGCACTGGTACGTGCTCTGTGTCATGACCTAAGACACATGTAGAACATAAGATTGCATGCTGAAGACTTAGCGAAGACTTATGGAATGTGTGGTTGCTGATTTTCAAGACTCCACCGCAGCCACAATCAGTCATCATGGGATTGATACAGAAGAAATACCTAGTCCACTTTTGCTGCCTGAATCGCCATGTTTGCTGCCAACTGCTGGCTTTTTGGACTTTATATTCCTAGCTTGAGCGCAGATGCGGCAAGCACCTGTGGTTGCAGGCTTGAGGGTTGCTAGTCTTACTAGTCACTTGCAGTACAACACAAATCCAGATGACTTTGTCACCTCGAGGAAATACTGCTTGGCCGCTCTTGACTGCAGGCTTGAAGGGTTTCCTGCAGGAGCAAGCCGGCTCAAGCTGTCCTATAGGCCAGCTTCCACCTCTCTGTGGCGGTCAGCGACTCACATGACTAACACGCAATGCAGCTGGGTAAA
>JAABUP010003422.1_pt1 | contig 28060 bp, 26 predicted proteins | sample 5559201 | NCBI WGS metagenome assembly JAABUP01 (sample SAMN10711887, study PRJNA513373) | rock metagenome | isolation source: Antarctica rocks | place: Antarctica | reverse complement strand
CCTGGTCAAGATCGTACAGCCTCTTCTGCGCCTTCCTCCAGATTTCTGCGATGCAGACGTTAATAGAACAGATAATAGTAAGCTATCTATAGCTTCTTAAAGTTATTAAGTGTCTTTTATATTTATTTTATTATAAGTGTTTAAAGTTATGGCTCGGTTGATAAGGAGGCTCGGTTGATAAGGAGGCTCGGTTGATAGGGAATTACACTAGGCGCCAAAACTGGTCCCCAAACATCACTGCTAACAGCGGAGCCAAAATAGGCCCCGAAGACGCTGGTGTCTTCATACAGTGCCCTATCGGGTATCGGCAGAATGTTTGCACGGAGACCGAAGTAATTCCGAGGCGTTGTGAAGGCCCTCCGCGTCGCCCGTCCTCCATCTACTTACGTCGACCAACACTCCTTGACCTTTACAATCGCAATACCCTTTTATTATATCTACGTACTTCCGTACAACACTCAACCGCAACGCATTGCCAACTGACGAGCCCATGCCACCAAAACCGCGATATCGTCAAGATGTTGGTGCGCAGACTCCTTGAGTCCCGCGGTCCCCAATTTCTTCGACTATGGACTGCTCCAACAAAAGCCGCCATACCCGCAACCCGCGCACCTAGCATCCTCCCGTCCGATGTTCTAGTAGAAGAAGAGCAGATTCCTGGATACGACCCCAAGCATTTCTACCCAGTGAATCCAGGCGATATCTTCCACAATCGATATGAGATGTTGGCCAAGGTTGGATGGGGAACTTCTTCTACCGTATGGCTAGCTCGAGATACCCAACGGTATATGCTAGCCTGGTTAAACACTTGTCACGTTTACGTCTCACATCTTTGCAGGTGGTGGTGGCAGTCTAACCGTTACGTCGCTCTGAAGGTCATCGCCTCTCGTTACATCGACCAAGATTCGGTAAAGCATGAGCTGAATATCGATCGACGCCTCAAGACAAATCCATCGCATAACGGCTTCCTGTTTGTGAGAACTACGCTCGAAAGTTTCGAGGTTACCGGACCAGATGACGGGCACTTTTGTCTGGTCTACGAGCCATTGAGAGAGCCCCTCTGGATATTTCAACGGCGCTGGGAGGACGGCAAATTGCCACCGAGCATTGCGAAGGTGTACACGAGATTTCTCTTACAAGGACTCAATTATCTTCATTCCGAGTGTCACGTCATTCATACAGGTGGGTTTATGGCTTCGCTCGACGTCAACGTATGCTAAGGCTCATTCCATAGATCTTAAACCAGATAATATTATGATGAGATTCGAGGATCCATCTGTGATCGAAGATTTCGTCCAAAAACAAGTCGAAAACCCCATGCCTCGAAAGATTAAAGATGGCCGATCAATCTATCAATCACACAATGATTTCGGACGACTAAAGTCGCTCCGTGTACTACCGATGATAGCAGACTTCGGTCTAGCAGAGCTAGGAGATGGTCCCGAACCTCTGAGGCACCCCATACAGCCTCCGCTTTACCATGCCCCAGAGGTCATATTGGGCACTGGTTGGACATACAGCGCTGACATTTGGAACCTCGGCGTGTTGGTGCGCTTTAACTTCTCTCGTCAGCTACAGAGGAATTCTGCTGACTGCAGCGTGACACGCAGATTTGGAACCTAATGGAGAACAAAGACTTGTTCAGACATATCCGTTCCAGCCAAGGCGCTTACGATCCTCGAGCACATCTTGCGGAGATGATTGCGTTACTGGGTCCCCCACCGAAAACGCTCATTGATCGAGAAAAAAGGTGGAGCGAGGTCAAATGGAGTCATGCTGTTCCAAACGCAGAAGGCGAACTTTGTCAGACCGCTCGCGAGTATTATGGAGGGCCTTTCTTCAACTCAGAAGGTATGCTGTGTTGAGCTCGTCAAGGCTAACCCGCCGCTACCTGCAAAAGACCACGATACTAACCCTGACTTCCAGGTGAGTTCCTGAACAAAGACCTCACTCCCAGCAATTTCAACCTGTCGGACTCAGTCCTTTCCCTCAAAGGGGAAGACAAACAGCTCTTCCTTGACTTTATGAGTCATATGCTTCAATGGTTGCCAGAAGCGAGAAAGACCGCGAAGGAGCTCCTCGAGCATCCGTGGCTGGTTCCGTGACTGGACGAATGACTACATTTCCTCAGGGAAGAGAGCCCTCGCACTTAACAGCGCACAGCGTTCCACGTGACCTAAGGCGGGAGGCCAGGCCGTATCGCCTGAGCCAGGGCTTATTGGCGATCTTGCGGCGAAACTTGGATGAAAACGAATGCTCCGTTGCTCGAAAGATAGATGCAATATCTCGTTAAAGACACGGTTGTCACACTGTAAACAAACTCACTCCACCTCTCATCCATTTTCTCTCCTTGCAGCACGTCTTGCCGAATCACCCAAGGAGGAGAATCAGTTGAAGCTTCATATCGCACCTCGTGAAACTCGTCCTGCTCCGAGTCCATTGCCTTGACAACGGAGAGCAACAGGCAACAAGAACTTGAGACAAAGGGTGAGTCATGGCCAGGCTACAGGAACCCGAGACAGAAATGTGAGTTGATTGGCTAGGCTACCGCCGACATTATCCTAATTCCGACAACTCAAGTTCGTGTTGATCCTGGAATGCACACTGGCTGATTGGATAGAAGCTGTCCGGATCATACGATACAGGGTTGTCCACCGGCTTGTATCATTATTAGCATTCTTCATTGGATCATCACATAGATTATGTCTAACGGAGAGGCGCCTCTCACTACCTACCAATTCAACCGAAGCGGAACGCAACTGCCGAGGGCTAGAGTCCGAAGCCGAATTGGAAAGGCGCTTGGTTATTGCCTTGCATACCGGAGTGTGCGGCTGCCTTCATCAAATACATAAAGCCGTCTCTAACCCTGAATCTTTGCCCTCCAACCCATGCAGTTAGTCCGTCTCCTCCAAGACCCGCACGAAGAAGAGATAAACCAGTTTCGAAAACGTCGACTTCCGTTTGCCGCAAAACATGTACAGAGCTTTCTCAACTGCCGCGAGGGCGGCGAAAAAAATCACATGGACATTCAATGGTACCACACAGGATATAAATGCGGCATTGACGGGACTCCAACAAGCTCTTGATGCAGTACCCGAACTCGCCCAGAAGGTGGAGAAAGGCGTAATCAAGTGAGTACTCTTCGTGCATGTTTTATATGAATTTGCGAGCAACAGGTGCTAATTCAACTTCAATATAAAGTGGAGATCCGCATCCCAGCAAGCGCGCTGACGGCACCGTAGATCCAATTCACATTTCAGGTGTGCTAGGCAAGGGGAACCTGAAGGGATCTAAGAGGGCTACATCCTTTCACCTCTACCTAGAAACTGAAGATTTGGAATTCTCCAACGCAAAATACCAATCAATCTGTATCCCCTTGTTCGACACTCAAGCGGCGCAATTGTCTTCTGCACAACCAGCAGCTCAGATACCAGCTCATCAACAGGCATCAGACTGGGTGTGAAACGAAAACGCTCAAAGGTACAGGTATTGAAATGGTTTCAAGTGAGTCTGACAGGAGTAGCAGCTGAGCAAGTCATAATTGGTTGTTATTTTCATTGTTTGTTTGAGAAGGCTTGCTGGTCATCATTTTCAAAAATCACAGAGGACTATGAATTGCGTCATTCAGTTATGCCAAAGTGAAACCAGCATTTTCTTCAGCTCAGCTTCTTCATTCTTCAGTTTTTCTCAAGCTCTTTGCATAAAGATGCACTCACTCAGTCAGCTCTGCAGAGTAGTCAGTGCTATTCAATTCTGTCTTCTTTCTTCATTTAGCATGAACCTGTGCTGCTTGCTCAATCATTCTTCATCAAATTGTGTTTACATGAATATGTACCACATGCTTAATTAGTGAAGATCTGCATTGTTCAATTTAAATCTCTTGCACACATAAATCTTTATTAATTGATTAGCTTTGAGAAAGATCCTGCACTATTCAATTCAGTCTCATTATTCTTTATTAAGTAAAATTTACATGAAGTTGCATCACCTAATCAATTTATAAAGAGCTCAGTGCTATTTAATTGAAGACTCTTGTTACTCATCTGCTTTTTGAACTCAATTAAGAGCATTAAGCTTGAATTGAGAACAGTAACTTCATAAGACACTAATAACAAAAGAAATGTTGTAATTAAGTCAGTAAGTGCTTTTAATCATAGATGACATTGCTGTTGTCTAACATTGAATCACTTCTCTGTTAACTTGTGTTGTTAATAAGTGGCTTTTAGCAGCTAGTGATTGGCTTTTAACATTCTCTGTTAAGCTTTTAACAAATTATTATCTTTGTACTGACTTAACAAAAGCCAACATCAATGTGACAAATAGGTTAAGCTATTCTGATTAAGTCATCATTTCACATGAGGTTAAGGTGACTCTAACAAATGATTGGTTCTTAATGACTGATAATTAGTCACTCACTCAGTCTTGCAATCTTCACAAACCTCACTTTTTCTTTCACTCTTAAAGAAATCATCATCTTTTTTACCTGAATTGTTAAAAAGATATTAAAACCCCTTTCTTTATTAATCAGTATGAAAACTGACATTATAAAGTCAGACACAAGCAGAGTGCAAAGAGGTCACATGAAATCTGACAAGCAGGTGAGACCAGATTAGTTAAATCATTAAAGCTCTGTTCATGCATTCAGACCTCAACACAACTAACTATGCATAGATAAAAGACACTGTATTGTTAAAGACAAAAACACAGTCAATCACATGTGCAAAAGACTGAGAATTCAAAAGAGTTGTCAGTACCCTTATGCTCATATTACAATTCTATCTGTTCATAGCTCATTGTTTGCAGCTGATAAACAACACCACAATCATCAAGACAGAGCAGAGCCTCAACCTTCTTGCAAGAGTTTATCACAAAAGATATAGAACTTGAATTAAGAACAAATTGCACAAGCTAAAAGACAGACAAGATTATCATCTAAAACAATTGAAGCACATCAATTCATTGAGCAAGAACAACCTCAAGCTGAGTGTTGCATTCTGAGAACTTCAAGAAAATGTCAGTTAAAACATTTGTGAATGTTGTGGTTTGTAATGCTGACCAGCACAGCTAATCAACACTGTTTCTCTGAGAACAAGAACAAAGAGCAATCTGAATTCTCTTTAACAAACTTAAAAGCACAAAAGAGTGGTTTGTCATCATTGTTTCTGTCAGTAACTGATACTGTTATTAATTTAAGAGCAGTCAAATGATGACAAAGTATCAAGAACAGCAACCTATTGAATCATGACACAAAATGTCTCAAACACAGTCAGGTAACACAACAGTCAAGATTAAGACTAAACCACTGTAAAGAAGACTTTATCAATAATTGATTGAGTGAGTTCTGCTGATCTCAAAGTACTTTAACAGTTAACAAAACATTGCTTCAAGAATTGTTAGACAACATGTCTCATAAACCTGTCAATGTTCTTTTCTCATCAGGTAACAGCTTTAACAGTGTTGTATCTTTCTTCAAAAAGTCTGAGAAGTTTGCTGCAAGCATGCATGACATGAATTATAGGGATTTCTTGCGTTATCAAAACATTTATATTAAGTGTCAAAACCCACCTGTGAAATTAATGCATTAGGTGAAGAGAATCATATTGTGCTCACAAGTGTCATCAAAGATGAATGATCACACTGCTCAGAAGCTGAGAAATATTGTATGCAGACTTCAGAATGAGAATGAGAAGAAGATTGTACAGCAGTTGGTCTCACACATCATTTCTGCTATGAATAAGGTTCTTGATCAAAGATTGACATAAAATGTCAATTAACAATGGCTCAATTCTGTTCCTGTTTCCCTCAATTTGTTTATTCTTATCACCTCACTATCTTTATCAAAGCTCAAATTCAACCTGACATTTAAATATTTCAAAGCAGCCTTTAGCCACAATCAGCTGAGCACAATTGATCTTTTGATTGATGATCAGTTTGAACAAAGCTACACTGTACTCAATTAAAAGCTTTGATTCTCATTTCTGAATGTTGAATTCAAGTTGCAGGCAAAAAGTGACACACACTACATTGCAACAAACCAGGTCACTGATGCTGATGTTATCACCTTGAATGACAATTTGAAATTGATATCACAGAGCTTTAAAGCAAAAAGTTTTGATTTTGACAAACTGCAGTTTTTCTCTGTCATCATTGATCATGAACTAGCTCAGATAAATGTTCACTGACTAAGCAACTCAATAAAGAGTGAACAATATAGCTTTCATGTTGAAGAACTATCAAAACATCTCTTAAATGACATAAATGATTTAAGAGCACTTTGATGCACAATAAAGAATATTCTTAACTATGACTCAGACACACAACTGCAAAAACTCTGTGACACACTAGATGTGTATCAGCAAAGAGTCATCTCAAAAAGAAAAGCAGTAACTACAAAGAGGAACCAGAGAAACATAATTCAAATTGAACCATAGTCTGAGCAATAGCAAAGAAGCAGAAGAGCATAGCTGTCATTACACAAACAATAAAAGAATTAAAGCTGCAATGACCTTTAAGTGAAGACAAGAAAAGATGCAAAAGAACATCAAAAAGATGAGCTGCAAGAAAACTTGCAGGCTGAACAGTGATCATGGTGCAAACAGACAACAATGCAGCAAGGGTGAAGTTGAGCCAAAGTCTCAACCAAAGTCATGCATTTTAAATAGGCTGTAAAGAGCTCTTGAGCAAAGCAGAAATTGCACATGAATTATAAAGACAAAACTGATTGAGAAGAAGTGATTGATCTGATGATGAGCTCAAAGAGTGTGCTGCAAATCTCTAGGTCAGATGCATAACTGTTTACATCTTGAACAGTGAGATAATCAATTGAACATTGAACTCACTTGAATTAATGCTAGCTTTCAGATACAATTGAGAAACATCATGTTCACATGTCTTTCTTGTTCATTGTGACACCTTCAGTGTGCTGATCAGCTAATAAGTTCAGATTCACTTGCTCTGCAAAAGTGATATCAGTTTGATTTCACTGATGTTGTCAAAGAAACAGCTGTTGACTCTGACAGAAATACATTGTAAGACTAAATGCCTCAATGCTATGAATGAGGCACAACATGTCATCATTTGCATTTTCTCATTATTTGATGATCACTGATTGTCATATAATGATTTATTGTCAAGCTTTACATGATCTCACTTCATTTAATGACTGTTACTGACCTTTTACATAAACCTTAAACTTGTAAAATGTCATTTGAAGACAAGTGCTTACTGAAGACTGACACTTTATACAGTGAAGCATATAAAGCATAATCAACTTGTTCAGAGTATAAAGTATACAAAGCTTTCATGTGTTCACTGAATCTCTCTCACTGTTCTCTTCATCTATTTACTTAAATTATTCAAAGGTGGCTTCTCTACATAAAAATCTTTTAAGGTGATTGGGCTGATATTTAAGTCATCAGAATATGAGGCTTAAGGCATTGCAAAACAGGTTTTGTGAGAAGAAAATTGTTCTGTCACAATGTTAGTTTATATAGAGAATATGAAAAGACATACAGATGTACACTTTCAAGACTATTCAATGATGCTGTCTCTGTCACTGCTAGAAAAGCTTTGATTTCTGTCTGCTCAGACCACTTTTCAGAATCTTTTAAGATGATTGATTCTGAAAACAGCATGCTAGTATCAGGCTTCATCAGCTTCATCATGATCAGATTAAGAGCTTGTAAATTCTTTTGTTTTATCTTTTTATTTAGAATTCTTTTATTGATCATGCTATTGTCAATGTTCACTACTGTGGCCTATGTCAGCAATGTATCATGTGTTCTTAAGTTTTCTGACATTATTAATCTTAATCTCATCTTTTGCTGATAGAAGAACATTGCTGCAATGTAAGTTCTCATGATACAGTTGCAGTCTTTTATGAAGATAGTGTAGGCTCTTTAAAACCTATGACAGAAAGATTAAAATGTGAAACTTAATGTTCAGTTAATAACCATCTACCTCTTTGCATACTGCTGCAATCTCACACATCTCAAGATCTTCTTTAAGACAAAAATGAATGTTTCTTAAGATGATATTTATGTACTTGTAGACTATGTATATAATGTTCTCATTAAGAAAGGTTCTTTTAAGGTTAACAACATAGCTGAAGATGATTGAAATGATATCATCAATCTGATGTCAATCTTTCACTTTTCTCTCTTTAATTACAAGTAAAAAGAAGTCCTTATGAGCTATGATTGCAGGTTTTGTTTAATTGAGCATTATAAACTGTTGAAATAAGGAGGTTTTGCGGGGATTTCAGTCCTATTCTGACCTAGCACTGAAACTTGCCGTGTCACGTGACGCTGCTTAGTCAGCCCACACAAAAGTCATGCTGTTGATGCAGACTCTGCATCCTAGTTAAACTATATGAATTGAACAGTTGTTTCAATAGAGGTCATACTTCAATAGGTTATGAGCCTGACATTTTGTCTTCATACCTCAAGACATTAGTCAGTCATTCATTGACCTCACTGTTGCCGTCTTTTGACAGTGTTTTTCATTGTTTCAATAGCCTACCTGAGTGCTTCCTCAAATGACCCCTTTTGTTGTTACTTAATATTCTTGATTTTGACATTTTCATCATTTCAATAGCCCACCTGAGTGCTTTCTTGAACAACTCATTGTTTTTGATAGCTTATTTAAGTGCTTTCTCAAACAACACCTTTGTTGTTTTGATATTCTCAAATGACTTGTTGTCATGATATTCTTGATTGACATCTCTTTGCTTTTTCAATAGTCTTTGTGTTTTGGTGTTTGTTCTTGACAACTCACATAATCATGACTTTCTTGAACAGCATTTTCAACTTTTCTCATCTTGCTGGCGCTAGTAACTATGCCTCATGAGCCACTAACATCAAGTTTGTTCTTATGAACAAAGACCTATGAGCTGTTGTTTCAGGCACATCTTTCAAACCAGTTGTTGAACTTGATGATGTCAACACTTTAGACTTGAAGTTCTCACCTGAATACATTGTTTGAAGTAAAGAGAATGACAGGGCATGTGCTACTATAGCACTGTCATGTCAGAATGGCCTTAAGGGGTTCATTCAGAACCTTTCTGCACATCAGATGTGGTTGAAGCTCAAGGAGTTGTATGAGGTTCAGGGCTTTAACACCAGATACCTTACGTTTATGACACTTCTAAGTCACCACTATGATTTGTTTAAGTTCATTGAGGACTATGTTGATCAGCTAAAGACTTTGTCACAATGTTTGCAAGAGATGAATCCTATCTTTTCAGACTGGGTTATACTCACTGTCCTTCTTAACAACCTTGAATTCACATTCAATGCCTTTGTCATGGCTAAACGCCAGTTCATTCACGTTACAACTTTTACTTTCAATTTCTTAGCCGCTGAGTTGATTGATGAGGCTAGAATGAAGAATAATAAGAGCTTCATTGCAATGGCCTTTTGCAACAAACCAAAATTGTTGTTGTTACTTCAGTGTTCACACTGTAAGAAGACTGACCATGAGGAACCTATGTGCTTTGTCAAATACCCTCATAAGAAGAAGAAACTTGATGCAGCTTAAGCTGCAAAGAAGAAGGGCAAATTGTCATTGTCAGACAAGTTCTCAGACAAGTCCTTCAACAACATCAAATCAACCTCTGATAAGACTGGTGGCACTGCCACAACGCTCAGCTTTATGTTCACCATAGGATCACACCTCATGAGTGTGTGAATTGTTGATACTGAAGCCTCTGATCACTTGTGTTCTACACGCAAATTCTTTCTTATCTATGAGCCTATTTCTAGGTCTCTTAAAACGGCTAATGAACCTGCTCAGATCATTGAAAAGGACATGGTTTCACTACATTTAGTACATCCTGATGGTGGCATACAAGAGGTTATCCTCAAAGACATTATGCATGCCTCTGATTCCTCTGCGAACCTCATTTTTGGCTGTTGCATGCGCGCCAGTGGTATCTTTTTTGACATGCATGACTGCATCATACGTCACAAAAACAACAACGTCATTGAATACACTTCTGAGGTCAACGGGATTTTTCAGCTACACCTCAACAATACACCCCAGTCTCATGCCTTTGCAGCTAATTGTGGGTTCAAGGTATCATTTGATATGTGGCATCAACGCTTGAGCCATTTAGGTCATACAAACATCAAGCGTCTGTCTAAGATCATTGACAGCATAGAGCTTAAGAATCTTCCTCAATGACATGACATCTGTGAACTGTGCATGAAAGCCAAGCAGACTTGTCACCCTTACAATGCTTCTATTGAGTGAGTGACTTGACCATTAGGTCTTATTCATTTGAATGTCATTGAACCCATAACACCCATCATCTATAACAGTTCAAGATGGTTTGTTACCCTTACTGATGACTTCACAAGGTTTACCTGAATGTTTTTCATGAAAATCAAAGACAAGACGGCCAAGCATATCAAGAACTTTGTCACATTGATGAAGATTGGCTGTTCTGACTATTCTCTAGAACGTCTCTGCACTGATTTTGAGTATAAGTATCTTGTCTTGAAGAACTGGTTTTCAGTCAATGACATCATCTGAGAACCTACTACACCCTATTCACCTGAAGAAAACGGCGTTTCTGAGCGGCTAAATCGCACTATTTGCAAACCTGCACAAGCTATGCTCAAAGACTCTGGCCTGAACTCACACCTCTGACTGAAAGCCATTAAGACTGCAGTTTATATCAAGAACCGGTCTTCTACTCAAGTACTTAACATAACACCCTATGAAGCATGAACAGGCAACGTTTCTGACCTCTCAAGTCTTCACATCTTTAATACCATTGCTTGAGCACACATTTCTAAGAAATGACGTCAGCAAGAAGTCAAGTTTGAGGACTGCAGCCTCAAATGCCACTATTTAGGCATGAAAGAAAGCTCAATCTTCTGTGTTTAAGACTCTGAATCAGAACAGGTTCTAGAGTCTCATAACTGCTTTGTTGATGAGAACATTACTGCTTATGAAAACTTAGCTAATATAGAGGTTCACAGCAAGAGAGAGACAACTAGCACTAGCAATCATGCTGTCAATTCTTCTTCTGCATCCTCATTCTTGTTGTCACAACCTTCTTCTGTTTCAGAGAAAGTGTCTGCACCAGCTACATCGCTGCTTCAATTCTTGCTATTACAGCAATCAAATTCTGTCAGCATGCATTCTTCATCTTCTTTCATTTCAGGGAAAGCATCTACCTCTTCACATCATCAGTCTGAACTCATGGGTTCAGACCCACGAGTTCTAGACAAGTTGTCTGATTCAGATGAGCTCAGTTCATTGAACCCTTCAGCCTCAGCAGTAGGTTCATTGAACCCTTCAGCCTCAGCAGCTGCATCACGCTACAACCTTCACAGTTGCTCAGTTGTCAATGAGTCTGATGCACACATTTCATATGTGTATGCCGCAATTTCTATTGACGACATTGTCAAACCAACCACATATAAGCAGGCTGTGAAGTCACCTCTGTGTGACAAATGAAAGATGGCTATGAAGGATGAAATTCAGTCACTGAAGAATAATAAGACATGGGACATTGTCAACATGCTGTCAGATCAGCATGTTCTTAAAGGATGCTGGGTTTACAAGGTCAAGTGTGACGCTCATGGTCAGGTTAGCCGTTATAAGGCTCACTGGGTTGTCAAAGGCTATGAACAGCAGTTTGACATAGACTATGATCAAACCTTTGTGTCTGTTGTCAAGCCGCAGATGTATAAGACCCTCTTTGCCCTTACAGCACATTATGACCTTGAAGTGGATTAAATGAACGTCACTACTGCGTTTCTTTATGGCTCTATTGATCAGGTTGTTTATGTTGAGTTACCTCACAGCTATGGGCTATCTGACAAGGTTGCTTTGCTGAATAAGGCCCTCTATGGCCTGAAGCAAGCACCTCATCTGTGGTATAAGACTTTACACGATCTTCTCATGTTTCTTGGTTTTTGTTGACTTGATTTTGACCATAGCATGTTTGTATGAAACAGTGTCATCATCACTGTCTATGTTGACAACTTTCTGCTTGTTGAAAAGGATAAGTCAGCTATTCAGAACGTTAAACAATGTCTTAATGACACATTCAAGATGTCAGATCTCAGTCCTGTGTTCTACTATCTAGGCATGAAAGTGAAACAAAACCGTGCTGAATGCACGATCTGTCTTACTCAAACAGCTTACATCAACAAGGTTCTTCAGACCTTTCAGCAGTTGCAGGCTGTTTCTGTTGACACTTCTATGAATTCTGATGCAGTACTCATGAAGGAGTCTACCACTCAGGCTAACATCACTGTCATTTGACGGTATCAGAAAGCAGTCAGATCACTAATGTACATTATGTTACAGACATGTTCTGACATCACCTTCACCGTCTCTACTGTTAGTCAGTTTGCTCAGAACCCTAACATGTCACACTACAATGCTGTTAAGCGGATCTTTAAGTATCTCACTGACACTATGAATCTCAGTGTCATCTATGGCATCACTGATGATGACCTCATTGACTATACTGATGCTGACTGAGGTGACTGTCACAACATCAAAAAGTTCACTGAGGCTTACCTTTTCCTTCTATATGAAGGTCTCATTAGCTGGTGTTTTAAATGTCAGCAATCCGTCACCCTATTCTTGACAGAGGCTGAGTACATGGCTGAAACACAAGCTATGAAGGAAGCCATTTGGCTACGCCGTTTCCTTAGTGAAATTGGCTATTTTCATGACAACAACAAAGCTATGGACCTAGCTAGAAACCCTGAGTTTCATGCTTGTATCAAGCACATTGACATACAATATCACTTTGTTTGTGAAGCTGTTGATCATCACCTTGTTGACTTTGAATTTGTACCTATCATCAAGCAAGCAGCAGATGGGCTTACTAAGGCCCTGTCTGCTGTCAAGTTTAGCTGTTTTCTTATTCAATCAGGTCTTATATTTAATTAATGACCTGTCTTTAACACATGTTTGAACCTTGTTGTTGTTGACCTTCTTTGTCACCTTTTACATTCTCACTTTCTTACCTCACTGTTGCGACCTCCTTCACGTCCTCACCACCTTGCTGTTGAGCTCACTTTCTAGTGAGATTGAAGGACTCTATACTGGCTAGTGAATGAATATTCAGGTCATCTAAAACTGAGGAAAAGTGTTGAAATAAGGAGGTTTCACAGGGATTTCAGTCCTATTCTGACCTAGCACTGAAACTTGCCGTGTCACGTGACGCTGCTTAGTCAGCCCACACAAAAGTCATGCTGTTGATGCAGACTCTGCATCCTAGTTAGACTATATGAATTGAACAGTTGTTTTAATAAAGGTCATACTTCAATATAAACTTGTGATAAGTTTGTCAGAAACTGCATTTGTCTGTTGACTTTGTCTTCTTTGCTGAGGTCACAGGTACTGAAAAAGCTTTGATGAATGTGTTATTAAACTTGACTGAGAAGTGTTGATGTAAATTCTTTCACAAATGATTCAGTAAAATTGACAGTATATCTCAAGATGTTAATTCTACACTACCTTTACCCTTGTGCTTAGCTCTGTCACATTTAACACTGCTTGTCTGTATCTGTGTGAGACATCTGTCAAGGTTTGTCATGACTGAAAGTTTCTTGTTGAGAAATACCAATGAGGCAAATAAATAATCATCTTTTATCTATAATGTGCATTTATTTTACAGCACCTCAGGCTTTTCTTTCTTATCTCACAAGTCATATATGACTCTTAAACCTCTCAGCTCAAGTGTTTCTTCTTATATTTTATTGATGCTTATGAGGTGATTGATATTCAAAGCCACATTTAATAACTATTGTTGAGTTCAATAAAAGCCTTTGTTATGAACTCACATAATCTGAACATACATCACTCACAATCAGGTAGACCTGCAGAAGTCACTGCACTCAATCATCATATTGTATTATGAGAAAATATGACCTCAAACATTGAGAAGCTCTCAAGCCAGCTACAACTCAACAAAAACTGTTCATCATTAACTCAGAGTTAACAAATTAAAGAGCTTATTCAGAAGAATGATTATCTTTGTCAGAAGCTTGCTCATCATCAGAAAACTCACTGTGCAATGATCACATTACATGTCAAAACTGTTTAAGTATATAAAGTTCTTCAAGAGGGTTTGCAGAAGCTATCTTAACAAGTGACAGAATCAAAAAGACATTTACTGAAGTGCTAAGAAATTGATCTCAGTGATGAGGGTGTGAAGGTGACAGTTATTTAAAGATTGTGTGTCTATTTAAGTTTTCATAATATCTACATCAATACAAGTTGTATAAATTTCTGTCTTTCTCTTTAAAGCTTCTGAAGTTTCTGAAGATCTTAATCAGTCTCATACTCAGTACAAGGTGTACAACCCTTTCATTGTATCTTGTAAAAGTTGCATGTGGTTTTCACATCACTGATTTTGATCTTGCAATGAATTGAGTGAATACTTAACACACCGCTCTTGTAATATGTGATCATTATTTGATTAATAACATGCCCTGTCATCAAAGTTCTGTTATGTTAAAAGTTGGCCCTGTTGATCATCTTTAATGCTTATGATGTTTCAGACATTATAAATTGTCTGCAATGTGTCATTGAGATGAGACTGATTAATGTCATATATTGAGACCATTTCTGCTGTAAGTTTACTGAAAGTGTTTGCTGAAAGTGTGATGTGATCATTCTTCTGATAATGAAGCAGAATCTGAGTTTCAGCAGATGCTTGTAATCTTGAACTTTTAACTGCTTCAGTTGAGAGCTGCTGACTGAGCTTGCAAATTTGATCAGCTGACAATATTACATTACTTGACTGTTCATTCAGCAAAAGTAGATAGGTTATGACCTTATCATCAAGTTAAAGAAAAGTGTCAGATGTACAGAAAACTAAACATGTTATTAACTCAGGTATATAGATGTAGTAATGCTGAAACTCATCATTGCCTCTTGAGTAACTCAGTGAACTCAATAAAGAATCATCTGATGCAAGAAGAGAAATTTGCTTGACTCAAGTATGACTAACAATCAGAGGTATGAAAGAGGCCACATTCATAAAAAGCATTAAAAACATTATAAAACAAGTTTATCTTGTTATGATCTCTGAAAGTGATATTAACTGAATAGTTGATCAAAGCAAAGAACCACTGATGATCACTTTATATTGATATCAGAAAGGAATCAATTCTTAACAAAGGTCATCAGTTTCTTGCACATAAGGTGATAATTATATAAGGGCCTTCTCTGCTTTGTATGAGATGTATATTCATCATCTAGTAGTATGACTGCATACTAAGGTTTTCACAACTCAGGTGCTGCAGCTGTTTCTGAAAGAGAAGAACAGCTTTCAATCTGAAACCTTCAGCAAATACAGACCTGCTAGATAAACAATGCTGAGATCAGTAGACTACAAGTAGTGACAAGATAGCATCATGAATCATGACAGTTGCACATCACAACGTTGAGCATTAAGCTACATCTGCTTTTTAAACTGCTTGAATTGTCTTTCAAGTACCGGCACTATTTAATTGTAACTGAACTTTGAAGAGAGAAAGGTGCATGGTTGACAGTTAATTTTGACAATGTTGCTCAGCCACACTATTTCTTGCAGGCTTAAATGATGTAGTCACATCTTGTTTATGTTGTGCTTATTTTACATGCATGCATCTGTGCCTTGCAGTTCTTTACTTAATGACTAGTAATTATGTTTAAACTTGTAAAAGAATAATCAACTTAGTTTTGACTGTTGTGCTTAAAACTTTTTCTGTGTTGTTTAAGTTCTGTTGTTTGAGTTTTATCTTCACTATGGTCTATTTATAGAAATATTCTAATGACACAGTTAAGAATGATGAGCATGCTAATGTCTTTCTTCAATACTTTTCTTGCTGACACCTTTTCAGCAAATGAAGAAAGAGAGGCTTGCACTGTCAGCCTCATGCTATTGATTGCTTAAAGACTGCTGTTTGATTGATTCAAACCTGATGACTGACTTGCTGTAAAAGCTGAGCCAGTCAAACTGTGATAGTCAGATCAAGACAAACTTGTGAGCATTAAAGAGTTCATCTGAGTTTCAACTGATAGTTCTGTCTTTAATAATTGAGTAATTATCAATGTGAGCCTAATGTGACTGCTAGATTCACTTAATACAACTGCTGCTGTTGCTCTTTCTGAAGTAGCAGTGAGATCTGTGCTGAAACGTGTTTCTGCACTGTTGACCAGTGTCTTTATACTAGCATTGATGCTTGTTGAGTTTCATGATACATTGATCTCAATGTTAATGGTCTTTAGTATTTTGTTAACATGACTGAGAAAGCACATTAGCTTGTTCACTATGAGTCTGTAAGGTTTCACACCTATTCATCTCAGATAGGCATCAGAACAGGTTTATGACAGTGTGAGGTATGACAATGCACAGGCTATTTGATGGTAAAGCAAAATCATATGTCTTAATTGATGTCAAGACTAACTCTGAAGAGTCTTCATGTGCAAAGAAGCTCTTCTTATATGGGTTCTCACTTAGCATGCTTAGTAACATGAACTACATTCATATTCACTCTGACAATTGCCTTTTCTCTTGAGCACAGGTTCTTTGATGCCTTCATAGAACTGAGGTATTGCAAGGCCATCATTGCATTGTGCTCACAAGAGTGAATTCCTGTTGTTGTGTCATGCTTGCATGAGTGAATTCTCATTGTTTGTTTTAATTAAGCTTGTTCAGAATTAGTGTGCTTGTTGCACTGACACTGCTATTCACTGTCAAAGAGCACGCACTTTCTTTCAACTTCTCTTTCACATGACATCAACATCAATCAACATCAACCACCTCACTGTTGCTATCTTGTTGTGTTGTTTTCGCTTTGAAACTCATATCACAATGCCTATCAAAACCCAGACCTTTTTCATGACTTCTGTGAGTTTCATACGCGTCTTTTCTGTGTGATACTGACACTGGCTTCAGGGTTGTGCTCACAGTGATGCTCATGGCTGTGAGAAACGTGTTGCTTCATCTAGCGTGCCTGTCACCTCAGTGAAATGTGCTTGTGTTGTCACCACTGCATCATTGTCTTTGTTGTCTGAAGTAGTTGACTCTTTGCATACTTCTGCTGACTCTATTCTCTTTCTTGTCACTGCAACATCATTGGCCTCTTGTTCTTGTGGTTTCTCAATTGCGCTCATCTGTTTCTGCTGTCTTTGATGCAGCAAAGTCATTGCTGTCCTGCTCAACCACAAATGCAGAGTGGTGAAGAATGTTTAATGCGGCCAGTGTTTCAAGAACTGTAAGGTCTGCAACAGCATATGTAAGACGTTGATGAAACACTGTGTTCAACTAACGATTCTACTAGGTCCTGACTGAGTTTAATGCTTAAGTCAACAGGTTATTTGCTGCTGCCACCATCATATCTGAGAGAGAGAACACAGGCAAAGAGCTGGTTCAGCAGCAGGCAAGCTATATCAAAGCAGTCAAGGCTCACTTGCATGTTGCAGACCGTCATGGTCTCAGAAAGAAACCAACATTAATAGTAAAGATAAAGCTTCTGCAGCTTGAGGAGTCATGTCATCAATCTGCCTCTTTGAAGACAAGCTCAATTCATATTGTCCTGTGGTACATTGTTGTTTTCTGCTCACTATACATGCTCTTACTGATGTTTTTGAGAACAATCTTTCTGCTTTAAAGCATGTTGTCATCACACCTGCTGAGTTTGTGAAGGGAAAAGATGACAATGAATCAGCCTCATCATAGAAGGTGCTTTGTTTGCGCTTCACTGACGCTTTTCTTTGATTTAGTTGACGGTTACCCTTCTGAGTCCCTAGTGTACTTTTAGGTGCAATTGCCCTATGGGCTGAATACAGCTTCTTGCCTTAGCCTTGACGGTGCTTTATCTCTGATGTCTTTTCTTTATTCTAACATCATACATTTCACATAACTCTGATGCGTCATCAAGGTCTTGTTCAGAAATTCACTGATCATACTCTGAAGAATAGTCTATTCATTTAACCTTATATCACAGCTCACCTTTTCTGCATTGCTTTTCTAGAATTTTCTCAACCTTATATTCTTCTTTCTCATTGATCAGTTTCAGAGAGGGTAACACCTGTGTTATTTCATCATCTAGACGTCAATTGTACAGTTTGAGGTATGAGACATGAAAAACATTATGAATTCAATAGTGAGTAGGTAGATATAGGCAATACGCTTGCTTTTCAACAATATCTTGTATGTGAAATGATTCAGCAAACTTATGTGAGAGTTTCTTACTTGAGCATTTCTGACTCAGGTTTTTCATTGACAACAGAACTAGATTGCTCTTGTTGTATGTCTTAGGCTTGTGTCTCTGATTGTAAGCTTTGACTTATGATGCTACAGCACTTTTTCATTGCTTTAATAGCTTTTCATGAGCTTTGTGTAGTTGCTTGACTCTGTCTCTAACTGCAGGCATCTCTTTTTCTCAGGTGTTGTTCTCAACATCATAATGAATGAAAGCATTATACCCTGTCATTATGTAGAAGAGGCTACACCTTAGTGTAGACTGCTTTGTGTTTATATATGCAAATTTTGCAAGAGAAAGAAGCTTGACCCAATTGCTTTGCTCTTCATTGCAATAGCATTGAAGGTAGTGTTTCAAGGTTTGATTTTGACATTCAGTTTGTCTGTTCATCTGTGAGTGAAATGTGGTGCTAAGTCGGCGCTTTATCTTCACCTGATAGCATACTTTCAATCAGTAGCTGCTTGTGAAGATTGAACCTCTATCAGACACTATCTCTTTGAAAGTTTCATAGCGGCATACTATCTTCTCAAAGAATATATCAGCTAGTTGCATAGCAGTGAGTGTCTTACTGATAGAAATGTATCAAGTCATCTTGATGTAATGATCTACTATCATCAGAATTGCATCATAAACATTATCACTGTGCTTGCTTGAAGACAAGCCAGTAATCATGTTCATGATTACCTTCTCTCAGAGACTATTTGAATGAGGTAGTGTCTGCATTTCATCATATGAATGATGTCTAGACGCCTTCACCCTTTGACATATGTTGCATGAGAAGACATACTTCTTGACATCTTTGGCTAATTCTGGCCAGTAATATTTGTGTGACACTAATTCTAGTGTTCACTCAATACTGAAGTGTTCTGTCAACTCATCATCATGATGGTGCTTCAGTAGTTTTGTTCAGACTGATGCTTCAGGGGGTATATATAACTTTTTCTCATATTGAAGCAATTCAGTCATATTGAACGCTCATCTCAGGCCTTCAGCGTTTTGACTTCACTTATCCTTTGCTATTTTCACTTTTTGCGCTTGAACAAAGAGATTATTCATTTGCAAAGAACGTACTAACAATAGAAAAGATTCACTACTGTCATCATATATCATTTCATGACTAGTCAATTCTGAGGCTAGTGCACGTGAAATGAGTTGTCTGCAGTCAACAGTTTCAGCAGCAGGGTTAAGTGATCTCACTATGCTGCATTCACAACAAACTGACAGTTGACTGCCTTCTAGTCCTCTTAGTGTATGTCAACTGAGTTGAGATTCTTTAAACCTCATGTCAATCTGCTTTTCACAAGCTTGACAAACTGTCTCAAGACAATTGATAATCACTGAGAACTTAAACATAGTTGCAGACATAGCTGCTAACTTTCTTTGTAATGTTGACAAGAGCCTACCAATGTTTTCACTGATGACCTCAACGTAGTCTGAGCACCTCAACAGCACATTCATGAGGTTTGTCTTGCTCAGTCTGTGCTTAATCACAAAATCAAAGGCAGCAAGCCTTACAGTTCATTGTGTCTGTTGTTCATTCAACATTTTAATGTTCATGAATTCACATAGATTATTGTGATCTGTCAGAACTTTCACTGAGTGAGTACTTCTTTCAAGGTAGTGATGTCACTGCTTGAATGTCTCAACAATAACTAAAAGCTCAAGATCATGTGTCTCATAACTTTCTTCTGCTGAGAACAGCTTTCACAACCAGTAAGCAACAGGGTGTCACTGCTCTGACGTCTGCAACTAAAAGTAAATTCCTGTCACTGTGTGTCTGAAAGCATCAGTCTTCATTCAGTTCTTGAGCTCTAAATCAAAGTAAACAAGAATGAGCGCTGTCATAAAGACTTTCTTGAGATAGACAAACGTCTTTGCAGTGTCTTTCAATCACTCAAAGGGCTCTGTCTTCTTCTCATTCTTACTGCCTTTCAATAGACTCATAAGTAGGCTTGTAATTTGCAAATAGGCTTTAATAAAGCGTCTATAGAAGTTGACAAACTCTAGAAAGACTTGTACTTTCTGAAAGGTCTTGAGGGTCAGCCAGGTTTCAATAGTGTCAACTTGTTGTGAATTCATTGTCACTTCAGTGATTGACACTATAAATTTCAGAAACTCTACAGTGTCAGTAGAGAAAACACATTTTCTCAAGTTGACAAACAGCTTGTAGTGTTGCAATTGCTCAAGTATTTCACATACATGATGTTTGTGTTCTTCTTCTGATTGTGAGTATATGAGGATGTCATTCAAATACACAACACAAATAAAGTTCATATGCTCTGTAAGTGCCTGATTGATATAGGCTTGAAAGGTTGCAGGTGCATTAGCTAGCTCAAATGACATAATCAGGTATTCAAAGTGACCATAGCGTGTGTGAAACGCCGTCTTTCACTCATTGTTAACACATATGTGAATACAATGATAGGCATTCTTAAGATTCAACTTGATGAAGATCTTAGCACCGCTTAGTCAGTTTAAGGTTTCACTGATCAACAACAATGAGTGACAATTCTTCACAGTGATATTGTTTAACTCACAGTAGTTAACACACAGTCACAAGCTACTGTCTTTCTTTGAGGTGAATAACACTGACGCCCCTGCCGAACTAACAGAATGCTGAATTCAACCCTTCACTAAAGTGTCATTCAGATAGCTCTGTAGAACTTGAAGTTTCTTGCCTGACAAATTGTATAGAGGGCTGTGTGAAGGGTCCTTCTCATTATTATCAATGACATGATTGTGCTTTTTGTGTGCAGAAAGACATTCTGCTTCAGACTCTGAGAAAACATCAGCATAGTCAGCATATGCCTGAGGTATAGATGACGCTGTAGCAGTGCCTTGCAGGCGTACTGTCAGCAATTTGAGTACAGCTCAGAGGAAAGCGCAGGTTACTGGCCCCTCAGCTGTCTCTTCAAATTTGTTCAAGTCTTTCAGGCTCAACATCTGCAAATTGATGCTGAAGTGTCAGCTGCACAACTCACAGTCTATATGAACTTGTTTCTTCTCTAGGGCTGATAGGCTTATTATCAGGTCAGGTTCATCCTTTTTCAAGACATAGAAGACATGTTCACAGTTGTGTTTCTGATCTCAGCTGTCTTTTAGTCAGTACTTCATCAGATATGCCTCATAGCAATAGATGAAGTGACTGCTCAGAAGAAGAAAGTGTGATATCTTTGCATTCAATTTGATCATCTCATTTGCAACAGTGAAACGCTGACTAATCACATTGAATTCAGCATCAGTATTCAGAAGAAAGGTGCACAATGCTTAACTGGCCTTTATGACAACAGTTTCTTCAGCTATAATGCTGAGCATGCTCTTTACTTTCATTCTTCATTGTGTCAGTGTTGAGGTCTTGACATGACATTCTCTTTTTTTGATGAAGCCACTGAGAATATGTGAATCTTATTTGAGTTGTTCATTGACTTTGTGCAATCACTTGAGTAATGGCCTTTTTCTTGACAGCGGTAACAGGTTACATCCAACCTTGCCCTTGAGCAAAAGGAAGATGAACTTGATGTTGCATTGATGTTATCTCATTGCCTCAATGATGTCTGCTCAAATAATCTTCAATTAATAGAAGGAAATGCCCGGCCTGAAGTATTTCTTGAATAAGGACCATCAAAAGTCTTCTTCAGCTTCATAGCATTAGGTGTGTGAAGGTTGCTCTTCAGTTGCGCAGTCAGAGCTATCAAGCTGTCTTGCTTATTCAAAAGATCTTGATAATTTAACAAGATCTTCTTAATTTCTAATCGCAGCTTTGTGAAGAAATGCATTATCAGCTGTTTCTCATTGTATGACATCAACTGCACTTTCAGGGTGCTGAGGTAGGCTGCAAAAGTGTGCACACTTTGACTTGACTTCTGTACAGTCTCAGTGTATGTCTGCGCATTATGCAACTGACAATTCACCAGATCTTCAACAAGATTGAGAAGGTAGTTGATGAAGTACTCTCATGAAATATCCTCAAAAGAAACGGTTTTCTGATGTTGATACCATGCATTTTGTGGTTCTCTCACCAGAAACTGCATGACATATAGAATCTTTGCTTTGTCCTTAAGAAAGTTTTCAGGCATCAGGCAAAACACTGTCTCTGCACTGTGTATAAAGTTGAGATGCTCCTGTACTGTCTTCTCAGTATAGATGTTCAAATGCTCTGAGCAGATGTTTCTCTTTGACATCATTGCACTGAGGTAGTTCTCTGCAGACCGCTTGATGAAGGCTATGAATTGAGTGTGCTTCAATATAGAAGGGGTATGATCAGTCTTCAGGTCAGAAGAGTCATCAACAAGCAGCTTGTCTGCATCTTGACTTTGCAGCGCTTGAATCTTTCTCTGAACAGATGCAAGATGACATTTCTTTAGAAGCAGATCCCTTTTCTTTTCTGTCTGTTTCAACTCATTGTCTAGACCTTGTATTGTAGACACAAAATCATCAGTCTCACGTTGCATTGTTTGCAATGAATCAGCTGAAGATGAATTTTCTTCAAGAGGGTCATCAGATTTCACATGACTTTAAGTTTGATGAGATGAACTTGATATGTGACTGTCACTTTGATGGCGTCAACTTCTCATCTGCATATTGTCACACAACAGACTGTCAATCAAGAGAGGTTTGAGAGTTAGAATTGTAAGGTTTCACACCTATTCATCTCAGATAGGTGTCAGAACAGATTTATGACAGTGTGAGGTATGACAATGCACAGGCTATTTGATGGTAGAGTGAAACCATATATCTTAATTGATGTCAAGACTAACTCTAAAGAGTCTTCATGTGTGAAGAAGCTCTTCTTATATGGGTTCTCACTTAACATGCTTAGTTACATGAACTACATCCGTATTCACTCTGACAGTCTGCAGCAGAGAAGATTTCTTCTTGAGCTCAAATACTTATGAAAGAATTACACAGCATAAAGAGTCATACAGAAGAAAGAATGCAGAACATGAAGAATTATACAGATCATCTTTACACCTTCATGACAGACTGAGCTGATCACACATCAGTCACATCAGCAGATACAGCTGTTTTAACATCAACTGTCTTAACATCACTCTCATCTTAAGAATCAGTTAATTGTACAAGCAGTTTCTTCATGAAGCAGTTCATGGTGACAATGAGGGTAAATTGATTTCTTAAATGTTAACTTCTTAATTCATCTATGTTTGAAGAGAAGAGAGTGAAGTTCAGGTCTTGACTACAACAAATTGATGCTAAGTTAAATGTGAACATGTTGAACAACACTGTCAGCATTCAGTTCTGATACATACACAGTCAGCTTGAAGAATTGACTTTAAGTTAGGTCACATCTTGAATTGTGGCTTGTATCAAGTCAAACAAAGTTCTAAACTGTACAATCATTGAGAAGCTGATCAATCAGCTTTGACATGCATACAATGACTCAAAATTGAAGAAAAAAGTGACTTGTACCTTAAAAGCTTTAAAACAGAAAGAAAAATCATTCACTAAATATCTGATCACCTTTAAATGAACGCTGCTAAAAGCAGAAGACTTAAAATGAGATGATGCTGTTAAAAAAACATTTCTTAGTAACAGTCTTGATGTAACACTCACACAAGCTTTGATTGTTATCTCAATCTTTGTGTTGTATGATGAGTACATTATCTTGCTACAGTGAGTCAGTCACAACTTAAACTCAATTCAGAAGGCTGTTACTCAAGAGTGTCATATGACAACTACTATCATCACACAACAGTCTCACACAGACAACATGAACTGAGAACTCACTGAGCACATCATTGTCATAACTACAGAAATTGAAGAGAGACACAGAGCACAATGAGTGTCAGAGAAGAAAGTGACAAAATGCTGTACAAAACAACTATGCATGCACTGTGAAGACAACAGCCACTTCATTAAAAACTGCAAACTTCTGTCTGCTGTATGATCTCACATCATCAATGTTGTCACTGCTGAGACTGTGAAGAAGACAACAGAAGAAGAGAAGAACTCAGAAAAAGAGTAGCTTTTAGCAAAAGTTGCAGCTGAGAGTGTATGAGATGTGATAAAAGCTGAAAGAAGTTTAAGAAACAGATGAATAGTGCTCTCTTCATCATGTCAACATTAATCAATAAGAAGTCATATGCACATATCTTATATAACACAGAATGTCTGTTCTATAAAATAATCACTTCTCACTTTGCTAGAAATCACAATCTACAGTGCATTAAAATTAAGCCTCATACAATCACAGAGTTTGATGAGCCTTCAAACTCAGTAGTAAATAAGATGACTGTCATACAAATTGATATCAACAGTCATCAGAAGTCAAGAACATACTTTTACATTGTTTTTAAGTTAACATTCTACAATCTTATACTAGGTTTATCATGAATGAAGCAGAATGAGATCATATTGAATGCAGACAGAGTCTTTCTTATGATTGAATTCACAAAAACTATCATACAGAACAGAGAAGCTTCTGTTGAGAGCAAGTTCAATCATGTTATAATGTCAGCTACATTCTTTACAAATCTCATACAGAAGAAAGAAGAGAAACAGAAGAAAATTGAGGTGTTCTCAGTCAGCATGATCAATATCAAAAAAGTCTTAACCTCACAAAAGAAGACTGATTTGAGGACTATACTCTCTGATTATTATCATGAGTTTTTAGATGTGTTCAATCATACAATGACTGAGAAGTTGCCGTTCTTAAGAGAAAAAGACACAGATCATCAAATTGAACTAGAAGAGATGAACAGAAAAGAATTAAAAGTACTCTGAGGTTCTCTATACAACATGATAAGAGAGAAGCTACTAGTGTTGTGAAAAACATTAACAGAACTTTTGAATAAACAGTTCATACAAGTCAGTAACTCATTTGCTGCAGTGTCAGTCTTGTTTGTACAGAAGTCAGAAGATGAACTTCAGTTCTGTGTGAACTACTGTGGCTTGAACTGAATTACTTGAAAGAATCATTACCTTTTTTCATTAATATATGAGACTCTGTGAAACATCAAACAAGCTCAATGATACATTAAGTTGAATGTTATAGTGGCTTTTCACAAGATCTGAATTGCTGCAGAAGACAAATGAAAGATGACATTTCATACAAGATATGAGTTGTATGAATGAATGATGATCTCTTTTGAGTTAGTCAATGTCTCAAGCACATTTCAGAGATATATCAACTGAGTTTTGCAAGACTTTCTAAATAAGTTCTGCTCAGTTTATGTGAACAACATTCTGATCTTCACTGATGAGTCACTGCATCAGCACTGAAATTATGTACAAAAGATACTACTATGACTTCAGAAAATCGGCCTACAAATTGACATTGATAAATGTGAGTTTAAAGTCAAGTCAACTAAGTATCTAGGGTTCATTCTTGAAGTTAAAAAAGATGTACAAATGAATTCTCAGAAGATGAAGATCATTATGAACTGACAAGTCTTTAAGTCAGTAAAAAGAGTACAGAGTTTCATAGACTTTGCAAACTTCTATTGAAAGTTCATCAAGAACTTTTCTAATCTGATTATGTTTATAATGACTGTTATACAAAAGAACACACTCTTTAAGTAAACTGAGAAAACTGATCAAAGTTTCAAGAAGTTAAAGGTCATGTTCATTTCAGTGTCAATTTTAATATCATTTGATCACACTTGTATGATCATGATGAAAACAGATTTCTTGAGCTGATACATAAATAAAATTCTGTTACAGTTGATGAACAATGTCTGAAGACTCTACACCTACTATTCAAAGAAGAATGCATCTGCAGAGTGCAATTATGAGATTTATGATAAAGAGATGCTGATCATCATACAATGTTTAAAAGAGTAAGATGCAGAGTTAAGAAGTGTGTCAAATTTTCAGATTCATACAAATCACAAGAACCTGAAGTACTTTATAACAGTGAGAAAGCTTACAGAGCAACAAATGAGATGGTTTCTCACATTGTCATGATACAACTTCTTCATATTATATTTGCTGAGAAATTAAAATGAGAGAGCAGACACTTTGTTAAGACATAAGCAAGATATGTTAACAGATGTCTCAGATGACAGAGTACAGCATTATACAACACAAATACTATGCTTTAAGATGTTGTGCAAGCCTATACAGACTGCCTCAATGACAGTAGTAAATATATCAAACTCAATGCTCATACAAGACTGAGATCTGTTTGATCAGATCACAGATCTTGAGCAGATGTGAATAAAGACTGAAGTAAAAGATGAGTTATATGATGAGCTTTGTCAAGCAATTCAAGAACAACAAAGATTCTTTTCTATCATTCTGAAAGTAAGAATGTTCATAACAGAATGCTTCTTGAGCAATAAAGAAAAGTTGTTTTTTTGTGAGAGACACTGAGTGCTGACCTCAGAATTTCTTTGTACAGAACTAATTCAGTATACACATGACTCAACAATGACTGAACACTTAAAAAGAAATGTAACTGATGTTCTTTTATTGAGACAGTTCTTTTGACTCAAAATGTTACAGAATGTCTGTATATTCTGCAGAAATTGTGACAAATGTCATATGAACAACAGCTAAAAGAATTGTCAACAAGACTTCTTGAAGCCTTTACCTGTACTGAAGCAGATTTGGTGAAAGATATTCATTGACTTTGTAGTAGATCTACTGTCAAGTGAGGGTTGTATGAACCTTCTGATAATTATGAATTGTTTTAGCAAGAGAATAATACTGAAACTGTGCAAGAATATGACTGCAGAATGAGTGACTCAGACATTCATATAACATTTCTATCAGGCTCATGAGCTTTTTATCATAATAGTCTCAGATTGAGACACTCAGTTTGTGAGCAGTCTATGAAAGAGAGTCTGTTAACTTTTAGAGATTGTACAAAGAGTGTTTACAGCATATCACTCAGAAACTGACAGGGCAACTGAGGAGATGAATCAAAATGTTGAGCTGTACATTTGTATGTTCTTCAATTATAGTCAGAACAACTGAGCAAGCCTGCTTCTCATGACTGAGCTAGTCATAAACAATCATGATTTCACCTTAACAGAGGTGAGCTTCTTCTTCTTGTTTCATGAGTATCACATGAAGTCTTTACAACTACTTGAGAAGTTGAAGCTCATACAATCTGCAAAAAGTTCAGTACAGAAAGCTGATCAGATCATACAGAAGATGAAAGAAGTCACAGAGTGAGCACAGATAACTATGACTGTCACTCAGCAGATACAAGAAGAAATGACAAATTGAAAGAGACAGCAGTCTTATGACTTCAAGAAAGAAGACAAAATCTGACTAAATCTTAAGAACATACATACAGACTGTCTGTACAAGAAGTTTGATGCAAAGAATGTCAAATACATCATTGTTAAGAAGATCAGCTCACATTTCTTCTGTCTGAACACACTGTTAAGTATTCATAACATGTTTCACTCAGTCATGCTTCAGTCAGCAGTCATGAACACTCTTTCTTTTCAGCATATAACAGATCTGCAACCCTTGTCACAAATTGTAAGCAATGAAGAAGAGTTTAAGATAAAGAAAATTCTGAAAAAGAGATTTGTACAACATAGAGAAGGATTTAAGAAGAAGTACTTAATGAAATGAGTCAGTTATACTTGACTCACATAAGAACTGACATTCACTCTGAAAGACACAGTGATGTTAAACCAGTGAAAGCTAATGCAATCTGAGATGACTAAATCTTAACTGTACACAAGAAGACCTTCAAAGATCTTGTCAACATCAGAAGCCTGAAGAATGAGATCATGTCATAAGAGACTGAGGTGCTTCATGAGTTTGAGAAATTGTACAGAGTTCAAAATTTAGTGTTGAATTTATTTGATTTATTTCTATGCTAATTACTAATGATGCCTTCTTGATTTTGTCAA
>JAABUP010003421.1_pt1 | contig 28061 bp, 24 predicted proteins | sample 5559201 | NCBI WGS metagenome assembly JAABUP01 (sample SAMN10711887, study PRJNA513373) | rock metagenome | isolation source: Antarctica rocks | place: Antarctica | reverse complement strand
GGTTCAACGATGACGCCTGGGACAACTACCTTGTGGCCCGCAACCGCCTGCGTGACCACCTTGCCGCGGTCGGGACCAGCAACCCGGTCGTGCTCACCGGTGACGTTCACATGAACTATGTCTGCGACATCAAGGCGGACTTCGATGACCCGAGCTCGCGAACAGTGGTCACCGAGCTGGTCGGGACGTCAATCAGCTCCCAAGGCGATGCCGCCCCCAATCCGGTCGGCGACCAGAGGCAGATGCACGAGAATCCGCACATCAAGTTCGTCAACCGCGACCGCGGCTACGTGCGCAACATCGTTACTCCCACCGAGTGGACTACCGACTACCGGGCCGTGGACTACGTGTCCAGACCTGGGGCACCGATACGCACTCTCGCCAGCTTCGTGATCGCGAACGGTCAGCCAGGCGCCGTCCCTGCCTGAGCACTCGCGGCATGGGTCGACGGTAGCCGCGCGCGCTCGCTCCCTTGCCGCCGTTCCTTGACCTACCGCCGCTTGCGTCCGAACCAGCGGTGGTCCCGAGCACCGCTGGTTCGGACGCAGGACGTGGGGGGGGGGTGACTCCATGGCGAGGGCCGTGGCGGGCGCGACCCTGGCCGCCCGCCGCGACGGCAGCCAGGCGGGCGAGACCCCGGCGACGAGCGCCACCGCCGCGACCAGAAGCAGCCGGCCCCATGGGATGGCCAGCGGCACGGTGGTGTACTCCGCGAGCAGGGCATGCGCCCCGGCATACCCGTAGCCGATCCCGCGGACGGCGCCGGCGAGCGCCCCGGCGAGGGCAAGCAGCCCCGCATCGATCGAGACCGAGCCGCGCAGCTGCCCCCGGGTCAGGCCGATGTTCTGCTCCGCGGTGAGCATCGGGAGCAGGTTGAACGCCTGGAAGACGAAGCCGACCCGCCTGCGGCGGGTCGGCGTGATCGCCCGGTCCGACATGCGGTTCGGCTCGGTCTCCGCAAGGAAGACCCGGCCGGACGCCGGCGTGTCCAGTCCCGCAACGCAGTGCATCAGCGTCGACGTGCCGAGCCTGAGGGGCCCATGATCGCGGTGAACCGGCCGGTGGCGACGTCGACGCTCACCCCGTCGAGCGCCCGAACGGCGGCGGTTCCACTGCTGTAAACCTGGGTCAGGTCGTCGGTGCGGGCGGCGGATGTGGTCGGGTCCGGGGCGGAGGCGGTGTTGCTCGAGGTGGTGATGGTCGGCATGGCCACGACGCTACGGAGCGGCGGCAGCCACCACATCGGACCGCGGGCCGGGGTGCAGCGTCCGATTCTATGACCAGGGTCGTAGAGGCGAAGTCGTTCGGCGCCGACGTCGAGATGCGCCGATCCTCGGCACGGCGCGCGCCGCCAGACCTCGGACTCTTGTGTGCCGGTCCGTCTGGTTGAGGAGGCTTGAGGAGTTGTCTCATGCCGCTGCGATCCATTGCCAATCGAGGCAGGCGGCCTATGGTCGGTGAGTCGCGGTCTCGTGTTGGCCGTGACTGGCTGGCTCCAGCTGGAAAGTGGAGTGCTCGACGTCGAAGTGGCCCCCAAGGCAGGCCTGGAGCTCGTCGAGGAGCCTTGGGGCGTGCCCATCGGTGAAGCAGCTGTCGTCGATGACGATGTGCGCAGACAGCGTCGGCAAACTGGATGTCACGGTCCAGACGTGCAGGTCATGCACGTCGTGCACATGGTCGCTCTCCGACAGGTGCTGACGGACCTGGTCGAGGTCGATGCCCTCCGGTGCCGCTTCGAGGAGGACCCGACCGCTGTCACGGAGGAGGCCCCAGGCGGCCTTGAGCATCAGGACAACGACGAGCAGAGAGGCGATCGCATCGGCACGGACGTAGCCCGTGGCCAAGATGACAACGCTGGCAACTGCGGTGCCGATGAAACCGTAGAGGTCGGTCAGGATGTGCTGATAGGCACCCTCGACGTTGAGGCTGGACCGGTTGGCCTTGGCGAGGACCCACGCGGCAGCGATGTTGACGACGACTCCGACCAGGGCGACGACCAGGACCGGTCCGCCCTCGACGAGGGGCGGCTCGATGAGGCGTCGGATCGCCTCATAACCCACGATCCCTGAGACGACCAGCAGGGTGATCCCGTTGCCTGCCGCGGAAAGGATCTCGGCCCGCTTCCACCCGAAGGTCCAGGCTCCGGTGGCCGGGCGCGCGGCCAGGTGGATCGCCCACAACGAGGCCGAGATGGCTCCGACGTCGGAGAGCATGTGGCCGGCGTCAGACAGCAGGGCCAAGGATCCGGACGTGAGGGCGACGGCGACCTCACCGACCATGAACAGGACGAGCAAGACGAGTGCTGTGCCGAGATAGCGGCGATCCGTTATGGCAGTGACAGCGGGCGAGTGTCCGGCGTGCTCATGTCGAGCCGCAGGATGTCCTTGGCCGCCGTGCGCTTCTCCGGCGAGTGCTTCTCCGGTCTGGGCTCGAGGGTGCGGGTTGTCGGTCTGCCCGTCGCACAGGCCGTCCCCGTCAACCGCGCCCTGACCGTTCATGAAGGATGCCCAGTGCGGGCCGAGGAGGTCGACGGGTTGCCGCATGCATCGGACTCGCCGTCGGCGCAGCCAGGGTCGGCAGTGCCGCCTGCGACGGGAGTGGGCAGGCAGGCGCAGGAGTCACCGCGCCATGCCTCGAGACCCTCCTTGACCGCAACGGTGGCGATGACCAGGCCGGCGATGGGGTCGGCCCAGGTCCACCCCAGTAGCGCGTTGAGCAAGAGACCGGCGAGCAATACCGCGGACAGGTAGGTGCACAGCAGGGTCTGCTTGGAGTCGGCGACGACGCTCCCCGAGGCGAGGGCCCGGCCGGTGCGTCGCTGCGCCCAGGACAGGAACGGCATGACCAGGAGGGAAACTGCGGCGATGACGATCCCGAGCGGCGATGGCGCGGGATCGCCTGCGCCGAGCAGAGTGCGCGCCGAGTCGATGGTCACGTAGGCGGCGAGTGCGAAGAAGGACACCGCGATCAGCCGCAGAGCCCGGCGTTCTCTGGTCTCCGGCATCGGGTGGCTGAACTGCCAGAGGATGACCAGTCCGCTGGAGACCTCGACGAGAGCATCGAGGCCGAACCCGACTAGAGCCACTGAGCCAGCTATGGCGCCGGCTGTGAGGGCAGCGGCGGCTTCGACCAGGTTGTAGGTGACGCTGGCGCCGGCCAGCCACTGGGCCCGGCGCCCCAGCCGACGGCGGCGTCCGGAGGTCAGCGGGGGTGACACGTCAGCGGCCGTCATCGGTTGGCCTGTTCTCCGAAGGACGGGCAGAGGACGACCGCGTCACCCGTGGCTGCGAGCAGCTTCTCGGCTGTGGCAAGCAGCTCGAGCAGTTCAGGGTGGGCCAGTGAGAAGACGGAGGCACGACCTTGGGGGCGGGAGGTGACCAGACCGCAGTCGCGCAGGCAGGCCAGGTGGGCCGAGACCGTCGACTGAGCCAACCCCAGGTGAGCGGTGAGGTCCACGACTCGATGCTCTCCGAGGGCCAGGTGCTGGACGATCGCCAGGCGGGTCTGGTCACCTAGGCTGCGGAACATGCAGGCCGCTGCGGTCAGCGACTCCCTCTCGGCGACCGGGCTCGGCGCGTCCACGGGGGGGCTCGGCATCGTCATGTTCCGATGATATCGCGGGCCACGCCCGGTTCGGCTACGTTGTCGGGAACTGCGGCCGAAGTCCGGCGAGCCGGCATAAGGCTGCGAAGCCGTCGGGCGTGCCGGGCCACCGCACCCGGAGCGGTTCGACGCCGACCCGTCGGACGACGCTGCGCAGCACGGCGACGACGATGATCGCGTCGTCGGCGTAGCCCAGGACGGGGATGAAGTCGGGGATCAGGTCGATCGGCAGCGCCAGGTAAGCCATCAACAGTCCCAGCCGGATGCGGAGCCCGCGTGGCAGGCTGGGGTCGGTGGTCAGGTTCTTGAGCAGACGGACCACGTCGGGCAGGATCCGAAGGGACTCCCGGAGCAGGTTGCCCTTCGGGCGGATGATCAGCAAGGCAAGCACCAGCGCGAGCCAGCTCAGCAGCACAGCTGAGCCGAGGGCGATCAGGATGTCGCGCCACATGTCAGGAAGCCCCCATGGGTTGATGGAACGATCTGCGTAGCGAAGCGAGACCACCGAGAGATCTTCATGGTATGGATCCTCGACGGCGCCGGGACCCGCCGGCACGCGGACGCAACGGCTTGGTGTCTGGACCACGACGTAGTCTGGACAGTGACATGAGCACTCTGTTCGAGGACCTCGACCTCCCGACTCCGCACACCGACCGGCGCAGCCCCGACGTCGACGCGGCGGGCGTGCCGACCTGGGCCACCGCGGGAGACGAGCCGCCGGCGGAGGGGGCCGCACGGCATACCCGGCCTGACCCGGAGGCCCTGCTCAGCGGGCTGAACCCCCAGCAGCGCGAAGCCGTCCTCCACGATGGGCCGCCGTTGCTCATCGTCGCCGGCGCGGGGTCGGGCAAGACGCGGGTGCTGACCCACCGCATCGCCTACCTCCTCGCGGCCCGGAGCGTCCAGCCGGGGCAGGTCATGGCCATCACCTTCACCAACAAGGCGGCCGGCGAGATGAAGGAGCGCGTCGCCGACCTCATCGGGCCGCGCGCCAAGGCGATGTGGGTGATGACCTTCCACTCGGCGTGCGTGCGGATCCTGCGCCGCGAAGCCACCCGGCTGGGGCTGAAGTCGACCTTCTCCATCTACGACGCGGCGGACAGCCAGCGGCTCATGTCGCTCGTGCTGCGCGACCTCGACCTCGACCCCAAGCGCTACCCGGCCCGGGCGTTCTCGCATGCGGTGAGCAATCTCAAGAACGACCTCGTCGACGAGGAGACCTACGCGTCGAGGGTGACCGATCGGGGCCCCGTGGGCGGAGAGCGCGGAGGGCGAACCGGCCATGCGGACGGCAGCCACCACGACCGGATGGTTGCCGAGGCCTACACGATGTACCAGCGGCGGCTGCGCCAGGCCAACGCCCTCGACTTCGACGACCTGATCATGACGACGGTGCACCTGCTCCAGGCCTTTCCCGAGGCGGCGGAGCACTACCGGCGCCGGTTCCGACACATCCTCGTCGACGAGTACCAGGACACCAACGTCGCCCAGTACCAGCTCGTCAAGGAGCTGGTCGGGCCACCACTTCCTGCACAGGCATCCCCGTATGCCGTGCCGCCGGCCGAGCTGTGTGTCGTCGGCGACGCCGACCAGTCGATCTACGCCTTCCGCGGCGCGACGATCCGCAACATCGTCGAGTTCGAGCAGGACTACCCCAACGCGCGGACGATCCTCCTGGAGCAGAACTACCGCTCGACCCAGACCATCCTCCGGGCCGCCAACGCCGTCATCGCCCGCAACGAGCACCGCCGTGCCAAGAGCCTCTGGACCGACACCGGCGACGGGGTGCGGATCGTCGGCTACGTCGCCGATAGCGAGCACGACGAGGCGGCGTTCGTGGCCCGCCAGATCGACGCGCTCCACGACTCCGATGGAGTGCGTCCCAGGGACGTCGCGATCTTCTACCGCACCAACGCTCAGTCGAGGGCGTTCGAGGAGGTCCTGGTGCGGGTGGGCCTGCCCTACAAGGTCGTCGGCGGCACCCGGTTCTACGAGCGCAAGGAGATCAAGGACGCGCTGGCCTACCTGCGCGTCGTCTCCAACCCGGTCGACACGGTCAACCTGCGCCGGATTCTCAACGTCCCGAAGCGCGGCATCGGCGAGCGGGCCGAGGCGTGCGTGGCCCAGCTGGCCGAGCGCGAGCGGATCCCCTTCGTCGCCGCGCTGGGCCGGGCGGTGGACGCCCCGGGCATCGCGACCCGCTCGGTGGCCGCCATCGCCACCTTCACCGACCTCCTCGAGTCGCTTCGCGTCGTCTACGACGGCGGCTCGGGGGTGGCGGGCCTTCTGGAAGCCGTCGTCGAGCAGAGCGGCTATCTCAAGGAGCTCCGGATGAGCCCCGACCCCCAGGACGAGACCCGGGTGGAGAACCTCGCCGAGCTCGTCGAGGTGGCGCGCGAGTTCGACGAGGCCCGAGCCGAGACCGGCGAGGTGGCCAGCCTGGAGGACTTCCTCGAGCAGGTCTCGCTCGTCGCCGATGCTGACCAGATCCCCGACGGGGACGAGGGTTCCGATGGCGGGGTGGTCACCCTGATGACGCTCCACACGGCCAAGGGGCTGGAGTTCCCCGTCGTCTTCCTTACCGGGATGGAGGACGGCACCTTCCCGCACATGCGCTCCCTCGGGGACCCGACGGAGCTCGAGGAGGAGCGCCGGCTGGCCTACGTCGGCATCACCCGCGCGCGCGAGCGGCTGCACCTGTCCCGGGCGGCCGTGCGCTCCGCATGGGGCGCACCCCAGTACCACCCGGCGTCCCGGTTCCTCGACGAGATCCCTCCGGAGCTCATCGCATGGGAGCGCACCGAGACCGCTCTGGACTCGGCCCGCTCTGGTCGCCGGATGGGTGGCTCAGCTATGGAGTCCCTGGCGGCCCGCCGCGAGCTGACCCGGGCCGGCAGCAAGGCCCCGATCCACGTCAAGGACGGCGACCGGGTCACCCACGAGAAGTTCGGGCTCGGGACCGTGCTCAGCGTCGAGGGCGACGGTGACAAGGCGATGGCTCGCGTGGACTTTGGTGACACCGAGGGCGTCAAGCGGCTGCTGCTGCGCTATGCCCCCGTCGTCAAGATCTGACCCCTGCTGGGCCAGGGGTCAGTCGCCCGTCAGGGGCAGGATGCCCGTGGTCTTGAGCCAGGTGACCGGTGGGACCGGGGAGCCGCCAGCGGGGTGGACCTCCAGGTGCAGGTGCGGCCCGGTCGAGTGGCCGGTGTTGCCCGACAGGGATACCACCTGACCCGGGCTGACCGCCTGGCCCGTCTTCACCATGAGCCTGCTGTTGTGCGCATACCAGGAAACCGTGCCCTCCCAGTACTGGATCTCGACCTTGTTGCCGTAACCACCGGACCAGCCGGCGAAGATGACGGTCCCGCTCGACATGGCCTTGACCGGCGTGCCGACGGGAATCGCGAAGTCCTGGCCCGGGTGCATGGACCCCCACCGCATGCCGAAGCCCGACGTCAGCGCAGACCCCGGGCCGATCGGGGGCGCCCATGCCTCGGGGTCGGGAGCGGCTGCGGGTGTGGGGACGCTGGCGCCGCCGACGGGACCCGTGGGAACCGGGGCGATCTGGACCGGCGGGTTCGCCTGCCGCATCTGCTCTTCGGGCGCCCGTTCGGCGTTCTCCTGGGCGACGGCATCGATCTTCTGCCGCTCGTTGTCGCGCGCAGCGCGGTCCTGGACGATCCGCGACTGGGTGGTCAGGGCGTTGATCTTGACGTCCTGCCGCTCCTGGCGGTCCGTGAGGATGGACCGCGACTGAGTCTGCGCGGCCGCCAGGGTGGCCGGGTCGCCGACGAGGTCGACCGCCTTGGTGCCGAGGTGCGCGCCGCTCGCCGTCAGGACGAGCGTGGCGGCAGCAGCCGTCGGCAGGATCAGGCCGGTACCCGCGATGCGAGGCAATGCGCACGTCGGAGGTGTCGCGCGGTGACGCCCGCGGTGGGTCGTTCTTGACACAGAGATAGCCTCGGGGTGAAGGGGACAAGAGCCCGGAGAGCCTAGCGTGATCATTTCGTTATCCCAAACGCGCTGGGGACCGAGACTCGGGGTGCACCACCGTGGTCGGTGGGGTTTGCATCGGTATGCCGTAAACGTCACGTTGTGGGTCCGCGCCCGCGGTGCCGGCGACCGCGGCAGCCAACGGGCCGGACTGCCCACGTGGGGAACCGGTGCCGCAGGACGGTTCGCTACGCTGCCCCAATGACTGAGTCGTCGTCTTTATCACCGGTGCGTGTCGTCGTCGCCAAACCGGGGCTGGACGGTCACGACCGGGGAGCCAAGGTCGTCGCTCGCGCCCTGCGTGACGCCGGGATGGAGGTCGTCTACACCGGCCTGCACCAGACGCCGGAGCAAATCGTCGAGGCCGCGATCCAGGAGGACGCCGACGTCGTCGGCCTCTCCATCCTGTCCGGCGCGCACATGACCCTCTTTGCCAAGGTCGTCGAGCTGCTCAGGGCTCGCGATGCGGAGGACATCGTGGTCTTCGGTGGCGGGATCATCCCCGAGGACGACATCCCCGAGCTCGAGAAGCTGGGCGTGGCCAAGGTGTTCACCCCTGGCGCCACGACGACCGAGATCGTCGCCTGGGTCCGGGCGAACGTCGACCCGAACCACTGAGGACGCCCTGTCCCGCGGTTCCGACGCGCACCTCACGCCTGCCTCGCCGGTCAGGGAGCGAGAGCTGCCGGGCTCGGCGGCGCGAAGGGTTGGACCGGCTGTCCGGACAGGGTCCGGTCCATGATCGCCTTCCAGATGGGGGCGGCGATGCTGGCGCCGAACACCACGGGGTAGTGCTGGCCGGCGAGCGTGACGTTGTCGAGCACCTGGGTGTTGTCGAACGGTGTGCCGACCCAGACGGCGGTGCTCAGCTGTGGGGTGTATCCCACGAACCAGGTCTCGTTGTTGCCGTCCGTCGTTCCGGTCTTCCCGGCGGCGGGTCGTCCGTTGGCGAGGGCGCTGGTTGCGGCGGTGCCCTCGCCGGTGAGGACACTGCTCATGATGGCGGCGACGCCGTGGGCGACCGCAGGGTCGATGACCTGCTGGCAGTTGGTCGTGCCCGGGGTGGGGACCGGCAGCGCTTGGTGGTCCGCGGTCGTGATAGCGCTGACCGGTGTCGGGGTGCAGTGGATGCCGTCGTTGCCCAAGGTGCCATAGGCGCTGGCGACTGTCATCGGTGAGACGGAGTCGGTGCCGAGGGTGATCGCCGCGGGGTACGGCTTGACCGGCTGGCCGTTGCTCTGGTGCAGCCCCATCCGGGTTTCCGTGTCACGCACGTTGCAGGCACCCAGCTGCGAGACGAGGGCGACGAAGGCGGTGTTGATCGAGCGTGCCGTGGCGTGGGTCAGCGTCATGGGCCCATCGGGCACGTACTCGTCGTTGCGCACCGTCCAGGTGGAACGTCCGAGCCCGCAGGCGCCGGGAAAGTCGGCTCCGGTATACGTTGCCGGCTGCTGCGGACCGGCTGCCCGCGCGTTGACCGTGGCGTCGATCGGGAGACCCTGGGTCAGGGCGGTGACCAGGGCGAACGCCTTCTCGGTCGACCCGAACCCGAACCCGATCGAGCCGCCGTACTGGGTGTCGACCGCCCAGTTGACGGAGGTCTGGCCGCGGTTCTGGCCCGTGATGCTGTACGTCGTGTTCTGGGCCATGCCCCGGACCGCGCCGGTCCGCGGGTCGACGACCACCGCGGCCGAGCCGATGCTGCGGTCGTTGTTCTCGGGGACCCGGCGCAGGATCTCCTGACGCGCGGAGCTGCTGACGGTGGGGTCGAGCGTGGTCTGGATGGTCAGGCCACCGTCGAAGATCTTCCGATGACGCTCAGGCCCCGGGGCGCCGAGCGCGGTGCTGAGCGACGGGTCCGTCTCAAGCCACTTCAGGACGTAGTCGCAGAAGTAGGCGTTGTCCCCGGCTGCGCTGCACGAGCTCGGCGCGTCGGCGACGTGCAGCAGCTGTTCGATCCGCACAGCCTTCGCGCTCGCGAGCTGCTGGTCGGTGACCAGCCCGAGCTGGTGCATGCGGTCCAGCACGACGTCGCGGCGGGCCAGGGCCTTGTCGGGGTGGTGGACCGGGTCGGCCGTCCCCGGGTTCTGGGCCAGCCCCGCGAGCAACGCGGCCTCCGTAAGGTTGAGGTCCTTGGCGCTCTTGCCGAAATAGTGCCTCGACGCCGCCTCGACGCCGTACGCCTGGTCGCCGTAGTAGACGAGGTTGAGGTAGCCCTGCAGGATGCTGTCCTTGCTCGTCACCTTCTCGAGCTGGATGGAGTACTTCAGCTCCTGCAGCTTGCGGCTGAGCCCCGCCAGCCCGCTCCGGGTCGTTGCCGCCGCCGCGGCTGCCGTGTCCCCCGCCTGCAGCGCCGTGTCCTGGAGCATGAGCTTGACGTACTGCTGGGTGAGGGTGGAGGCACCCTGGGTGCTGTCGCCGGACGCGTTGGACACCAGCGCCCGCAGGACGCCGTGGACGTCGACACCGCCGTGCTCGTAGAAGCGGCTGTCCTCGATGGCGACCTGGGCCTGACGCATCACCGGCGACACCGCGTCCAGCGGCACGACCACCCGGTTCACGTCGTACGGCGTCGCCACCACGTTGCCCGCCACGTCGAGGATCCTTGACTGCTGCGCGACCGGTGCCGCGGTGAACTCGCTCGGGAGCGCGTCGAAGACGCCGACACCTGAGCGGGTCACGGCTCCGAGACCGCCTACAGCCGGCAGCGCCAGGCCGGACGTGAGCAGCCCCATGACCACCGCGGCAGCGAGGAACGCTGCGAACAGGAGGATGACCTTGGCGGGGCGTGTCGTGCGGACGGCGTGCATGTTCCCTCACTCGGGTCGGGTCCGTCGGTGTCGTGTCGGGGTCGGCTGGCCGGCCGTCCTACTAGCCGGCCGCCTATTGCCGAGACGGCACGGCGGGGTCAGCGCATGTTGCCGGTGTGGCCCAGCGAGAAGCGGCCCGGCTGGGGCCAGACGAGTAGGCCGTGCGGGCCCGCCCTGACGGGGATGGTGTGGGTGACCTGTCCGGTGGTGGTGTCGAAGACGTAGACGGCCGAGCTGTAGCGGCCGGATAGCCACAGCTCCTTGCCATCGGCGCTGACGCCGCCCATGTCTGGGGATCCGCCGCCGGGGATGGTCCACCGGGCGGTCACCGTCAAGCTGGCGGCGTCGAGGACGGACACCGACCCTTCGTCGCGGTTGCTGACGTAGATCCGGGTCGCGTCGCGCGAGGGGTAGATGCCGTGAGCGCCGAGTCCGGTGGGGATGAAGTGGTCATACGCCATGGTCTGCGCATTGATCACCCAGACCCCGTTGCGGAGCATGTCGGCAGCCAGCAGGAATCTGCCGTCGGGGGACAGCCGGACGTCCTGGGGCATCGCGGACGCGCCCTGCTCGAGTCCTGCCTTGGGCCCGCCCATGGAGCGGGCCATCTCGGGGGGCGTGGCGCCGGGGGTCTGGATGGCGTTGAGGTCGATGACCTTCTCGATCGTCGTCGCATCGGCGTCGAGAACGAGCAGCTTCCCGCTGAACTCGCAGCTGACCACGAACGTCTTGAGGTCGGCGGTGTAGTCGAGGTGGTTGATGCCGCGACACGGGACGGGCAGGGAGCGCTGGAGGGCCATGGTGTGCGGGTCGCGGATATCGATCCGGCGCAGGCGTTCCGCCATGACGAGCGCCTGGGTTCCGTCCGGGGTGAAGTAGAGGTTGTAGGGGTCGTCGATGGCGATCGTCGCCCCGGGCTTGCCGGTCGCCGGGTCGATGGGCGTCATGGAGTTCCCGGTGTCGCTGTTGACCCACAGGGTGGCGAGATCGTGGTCGGGGACGACGTGTTCGGGTGATCGGCCGACCCGGAAGGTGTCGATGATGCTGTAGGTGCCGGGGTCGATGACCTGCACCGACCCGGCCTGCTGGTTGGGCACGTAGACCAGCGGTCTGGCCTGCTTGGCCGCGCCGCTGAGGGCTCCGGCGCCCACGTGGGCGTACGGCAACTGCGCCGAGCTGGTCGAGCCGGCCGAGCCGGGCGAGCTCGGCGCACCGGCGGCTGGCGCCTGAGCCGTCGCGGCGGCGGACGGCCGCTGCGGCACCGGGCTTCCGCTGCCCGCCGCGGCGCAGCCGCCGGCTGCGCCCAGCACGGCGAGCGCGTAGGCGCCCAGCACCAGGGCCTGGCGTCGTATGCCGTGGCCGCCGGCATACGGGTGCCGAGCGGTTGCCATCATGCCCCGCTGAGAAGGTCGGTGAGCCGCACGGCGCTCAGGCTACGTGCTGCCAGTCCGGCCAGGATGCCCGGCAAGGCCTCCACCGTGCCGGCGTGCCCCAGGTGCAGGCTGACGATCGACCCGCCCTTGGCAGCGGCGAGAGTTCTCGAGCGGACCAGCTCGGCGCCGGGGTCGAGGTAGTCCTCGGGGTCGACGTCGTAGGAGACGCACCGCTGGTAGCCCGCCGCGAGCGCAGCAGCGCGGATCGTGGGGGTGCTCGTCGGCGTCCCGGATGGGCGGAACAGCAGTCCCGGGCTACCCACGGCTGCCGCGACGGCGCGGGCCCCGTCCTGGACCTCCCGGGCCGCCTGGGCTGCGGTGAGGTGGGTCATCGCCTGGTGGCTCCACGTGTGGTTGCCCAGGTCGTGTCCTGCGCCGATGATGTCTCGCCCCACCGAGGGGTTGGCCACCAGCCACTGTCCGACCGCGAAGACGGTGAGGTGCGCCCCTGCCGAGCGCGCCACGTCGAGAACCTTGGCGGTCAGGGCCGGGTCGCCGGCTCCATGGAAGGTCAGGGCAACCCGACCCGGGGTGCTTGGTCCGGACATGATGTCCGGACCGGGTTGGCTCAGCAGGGGCACGGGCGCCGGCGACGTCGTCGGCGTCCCCGACGGCACCGCGCTGCCCTGGGTGGTAGGAGGAGGGACCGTCGTCGTCCTCGGCGTGCCGGGTTGGCTGCCCGCACCAGTCGTGCAGCCACCCACCGCGAGCCCTGCGGCGGCTCCTGCAACCCCGAGGATGGCCCGGACGACGGTGCGGCGTTCGGGCTGGGGACCGTCGGCGCTCACCGGCGAAGACTCTCAGGCCAGCCTGAGCGGATGCTGAGGACCGGTCCCCGCTCGCGGGCCGTCGCCTCCCACACCCCCGCGGACCCGAGCGCCGCCGCCACCACGACTGCCACGACCGCCCCGGCGACCAGCAGCAGGGCCCGGCGGGGCAGCGGCCGGGCGTGCTCCCCGCACCACCTCGGCTTCGCCCTCGAGACCGTGATGGTCGGCGTCTCCCGGGTCGCGCGGCGAGGCCGGGCTCACGGCATCGGAGGAGCTGTCGGTGAGGCGGCCCGCCACCCCGCCGCCCTGCCGCGTGGCAGTCGGGTTGGCTGTCGGGTGGGCTGTCGGGTGGCTCCGGATCGACCCTTCAGGCCCCTCTCAGGAGCCACAGCGATCGTGGTGGCAACGGAAGGGAGCCCATGACCACGACCATCACCGCCCGGGCCAGGACCCCCGGGGCTGCGGCCGCTCCTGCGGTGCGCGGGAGGGCGCCGGGCCCCCAGGAGCGCACGCTCTGGCTGGTCCTGCTCGCGTGGACCGCGGTATGGGCGGCGCTCGCGGCGGTACGCGGCGGCTACTCGTGGCACTACTTCGCCCAGGGCGCCGACTTGCTCACCCACCCCGGGGCCCCCGGAGCGGGGCTGCAGCTCTACGCGAGCCACCCTGAGCTGCAGATCGGCCCGCTCGCACTGGTCGCCGCGGTCCCCTTCCACAGCCTGGGGCCGTCGGCCGGCCGGTTCGCGGCCGAACTGGTCCTGGCACTGCTGGGGCCGGTCCTGATGCGAGTCTTGTCCGAGGCCCGGGCCGGCCTCAGCGGCCGGCGCCCCCCTGCGAGCCTGGTCCTGGTCACCGGACTCGTGGTGCTGCCGATCTGGTGTCAGGTGGCCACCCACTTCGCCCACCTCGATGACGCCCTCGCGCTGGCCTTCGCCGTCGGGGCGGTCTGGGCCGCGGCGAGGCAGTACCCCTACCTCACCGCGCTGCTGGTCGCCGGCGCGGTCGACAGCAAGCCCTGGGCGCTGGGGTTCGCCGCCCTCGTCCTGATGTTCCCGCCCTGGCAGCGGTCGCGCGTCGCGGCCCTCTTCGGCGCCGGTGTGGCGGTCGCGTGGCTGCCCTTCGTCATCGCCGCTCCGAAGACGCTGGGAGCCGCCGGCTTCGCCATCGGCTCCGCCCCCGACTCCGCCCTTCGCGCCCTGGGAGTCCACGCCGCCACCACGCCGGCGTGGGACCGGCCCGCGCAGCTGCTCGTCGGTGTCCTCGTTGCCTCGGTCTGCGTGCGGCGGGGTCGCTGGTATGCCGTGCCGCTGGCGGTGGTGACGGCCCGGTTGCTGCTGGACCCGCAGACCTACCCCTACTACAGCTCGGGCCTGCTCCTCTGCGCCGCCGTGGTCGACCTGCTCGGCTCCCGGGGCCGGCTTCCGGCGTGGTCGGCGGCAGCGGGGGCGTGGTACCTCGTCAACGACCTGGCCGGCCGCCTCCTGCTCCCGGAGCAGGTCGGCGCCGTACGGGCGATGTTCTGCATCGGCGTCCTCGTGGCGCTGTGCCTCCCGTGGGCCGGGGGACACCGCAAGGCACAGCGCCCGGCGGCCGACCTGCAGCCCCTATCGCTGGGCCGCGAGCTTCGGCTCGCCTCTCAGATCAATCTCAGCAAGCGAGCCCCACTCTTCGATGACAATCGGTGATGGGCCAGGAGCGGAGCAGCACGATGCGGGTACTGGTGGTCGAGGACGAGGAGTCCCTTGCGGAGGTGGTGCGTCGCGGTCTGGCGAGCGACGGCTTCGTCGTCGACGTCATGCACAACGGCGAGGACGGGCTGTGGGCCGCGACGGAGAACGCCTACGACGTCATCGTCCTCGACATCATGCTGCCCAAGCTGAACGGCTACAAGGTCGTCGAGCAGCTGCGCCAGCGAGGAGTCTGGACCCCTGTGCTGATGCTCACCGCGAAGGACGGCGAGTACGACCAGGCAGACGCCTTCCACCTCGGCGCGGACGACTATCTGACGAAGCCGTTCAGCTTCGTGATCCTGCTGGCCCGGTTGCGGGCCCTGATCCGCCGCGGCGCGCCGGAGCGCCCGGTCGTCCTGACGGTCGGCGACTTGAGCCTGGATCCGGCGAGGCGTCGGGTCGAGCGGGGCCCGGTGGAGATCATGCTGACCCCCAAGGAGTTTTCGTTGCTGGAGTTCCTCATGCATCGGCGCGGGGAGGTGGTGACCAAGACGGAGATCCTGGACAACGTCTGGGACCCCGCCTTCGACGGGGACATGAACATCGTCGAGGTCTATGTCGGCTACTTGCGGCGCAAGATCGACGTCCCGTTCGACCGTCGGTCGATCGAGACGGTCCGCGGGGTCGGCTACCGGCTCGCTACGAGCGGCGGCTGAGATGTTCGGCTTCTTGAGCTCGCTGGCCAAGACGCTGCTGGGTCCGAATGGATGGCCCGTCTACGTCGTCGTCGCCGCTCTGGCGTTCTTCGAGTCCGCGGCCTTCATCGGGATGGTGCTACCGGGGGAGACAGCGATGGTGGTCGCCGGGGTCCTCGCCGCGCGTGGCAACATCTCGCTGCCGGTCATGCTGTCGCTCGCCGTGCTGGCCGCGGTCGGCGGGGACCAGGTCGGCTATCTCATCGGGCATCGGTTCGGGCCTCACCTGCGTGCGAGTCGGCTCGGCCGCAGAGTCGGTGCTGGCCGGTGGGACCGGGCCGAGGCGGCGGTCACCCGGCACGGCGGCTGGGCGGTCGTGGGTGCCCGGTGGGTGGGGGTGCTGCGTGCGCTGGTGCCCACCGTCGCCGGCGCCACCGGTATGCCGTACCGCCGGTTCCTGCTCGCGAACGCAGCCGGGGGCTCGACGTGGGCTCTGGTCGCGGTGATGTTGGGGTACTTCGCCGGTGGATCGGTCCGGAACGCTCAGGACCTCTTGGGTCGCACGTCGTCGATCGGAGCCGTCGTCCTGGCCGTGATCGTCGGCGTCATGCTGCTCAACCGCCACCGTGGGCGCAGCTCGGCGCCCGACACCGGGGCTCCGGGGCGGCATCGCCGCGCTTCGGAGGGTTTCTCGCGCGGCCACCTGAGCTCGGCGGCAGCGGTGGCAGGGGCCGGCGCACTGGCGGTGGCCGCGCTGGTCGACGGGATCCGCGAGGGCGGGGACCTCGCCGCCTATGACCCTGGCGTGACCGCGAACGTCATCGGCGCGCGGAACCCACTGCTGACAGGCGCCGCGCGGGCTTTGACGTTCTTGGGCAGCACCCCCAGCCTGGCACTGCTGGCGATGGCGCTGGTGGTCTGGCTGGGGGTGCGCCGTCGGGCATGGAAGAGCGCTGGAGCGGTCGCCGCCACCATGCTCGGGTCCGCAGCCTTGACCCTCCTCCTCAAGGCGGTGGTGGCACGGCAACGCCCGTCGACGGCGTTGGTGCTCGGGCAACCGGACGCCAGCTATGCCTTTCCGTCCGGGCATGCCTTCAACACCACCGTCTTCTTCGGCGTCGTCGCAGCGTTGACGCTCACGCAGGTCGCGTCGTCTGCAGCGGCTCGAGGGGTCACGATCACGTGCTGGGCTGCCGTCAGCCTCGGGGTGGGCGCAAGCAGGATCTACCTCGGCTACCACTGGATGACCGACGTGCTCGGGGGGTGGGCCCTGGGGTGCACCTACCTCGCCGTCGTGGCCATGGTGGTCCTGGGGTGGCAGTTGCGCACCTCCCATGGCCACCGACAGCCCGCCGTTGGCTCCCTGCTGGCCTGAGGGCTCAGCGCGGCGCCGTTCTGGTCGCCGGACGGCTCGCGTCGATCTCGGCACGCGGCAGCGGGATTCGCATGTCGAAGGCGGCACCTCCAAGAGGCGAGTCGCCGAGCGACAACACGCCTCCGTGGCCGCGCACGATCTCGCGAGCGATGGACAGGCCGAGGCCCGCGCCACCAGAGGCGCGGGAGCGGCTCTCATCGAGGCGCACGAACCGGTCGAAGATCCGCTCGCGGTCAGCCACGGCGACACCCGGCCCGTCGTCCTCGACGCTCAAGACCGCCTCCCCGGCGTCGAGCCGCACCGACAGCCGCACCTGCGACGTGGCCGCACGGGCGGCGTTGTCCACCAGGTTGCGGACCACCTGAGCCAGCTGGTGCTCGTCTCCAAGGACCCGCGCCGGCGCCGCCCGAAGCGTGACACCGACCTGCCCGACACGACGTAGACGGAGAGCCTCCCGATCTGCCAAGTCATCCAGGTCGACGTCGCCGGCCGCCATTTCCAGTCCCCGGTCGTCGACCTTTGACAGCAGCAACAGGTCGTCCACCAAGTGGCGCATTCGTTCCGCCTCCCCCTCGAGGATCGGGCTCAAGTCCTGCCAGACCCGCCCCGACGGGTCCTGCCGAGCAAGCTCCAAGGATGCCGTCAGCGTGGCAAGCGGCGAACGAAGCTCATGGCTCGCATCGGCGACGAAGCGGCGCTGCGCCCCGCTTGACGCCTCCAGCCGGGCCAGCATGTCGTTCATCGTCGAGGCCAGGTGGGCTATCTCGTCCCGGCTCGGTGGCACAGGCACCCGTTGGCCCAGTCGGGTGGTACCGATCCGTTCCACCTGGGCCCGGATCAGTTCGACGGACCTCAGCGCCCGCCCGAGCAGCCACCAGGTCACCAGCGCGGCAAGCGCCATCAGGATGGGCACGCCGGCCAGCAGAAGCAGCCCGGTGGTGGCCACCGCCTCCTCCTGCGCATCCTGGGTCGAGCTCGCCATCACGACATAGCTCTGACCGGCGTTCGCCACTCCTTGAGCGACGGTCAACGGTCGAGCTAGATCTCCCGGCAGCGGGAGCACGGTCTGCCCACTGACCTGCACCTGTCCCGGCACCGGCCGCAACGAGGAGACCGGAGTGCGCTTGGCGCCAGTCGAGCTGTACACCGCGAGACCCCGGGCGTCGAGGACCTGGATCAGAACGCCGGCATCACTGTCGGAGTCGCTGGAGGCCAGCCCGGCTACCCCGTCCTCGGCCAACGTCCGAGCATCCTGGGCCACATGGGCACGGAGGCTTGCCTCGAGCGATGCCGTCAGAGAGCGCTGCAGGAGCAGCACCAGCGCCAGGCCGCCGATGACCAGAGCCATCCCCACGACGACGGCCGCGGCGACGGTGGCCTGCGAGCGAACTCCCGCCCGAAGGCGTCGGCTCCCCGGGTGCTTCATGATCTCCATTGTGGGTTCCTCAGCGCTGCTCAGCGCCACCTCAGTGCCGACCGGCGAGGGTGGCACGACCTACCGAACCTCGGTAGGTCGAAGAACGAAAGTGAGACTGCACATGCGACGAATCACGACCAAGGCCACCGTGGCGGCCCTCGCCCTGACCGGTGCCCTCCTGACCGGCGGGACCGCTGTGGCCCACGCGGCCACTGCACCGCCCGGACCCACATCATCGACGACGTCCTCCTCGGCCAGCTCCGGTGCCCAGGACCCGTTGACTGTGGGCGACTCGATCGACAATCCGGCCGACCCGCAGGGCGGACAGCACGAAGCGGCCAACGAGCCTGACGATGCCACCGAGGCCATGTCGGGCACCGACCAGGCCGACGCCCCGCACACTGGGACGTCAGCCGCCGGGGCTGACGTCGAGACCAATGACGGTGGACCGACTCCCGCGACGCCGGGCGCCGGCGGCACGACCCCGACGGGCTGAGCGACGGCACTCACAACGGCCAAGGGTGGTTCGGACCGGGTCCGGACCACCCTTGTGCGCTCCCCAGACGCCCGGAGAACGGAGGACAGCTGCGAGGCTCGGTCCGAGGCGGCGGAGAGACTCCGCTGACGGGATCTGCTGACCCCTGGAGACGGGCTCGTGCGTGCCGGCCAGTTCACGGTCGGCTCAGCCCCAACCGCGGATAGAGCTCGACGGCCCCTTGCTCGAGTCCTCCGTTGAGTGCCTCGACCAGGTGTCCCCCGTGCGCGATCTCTCGGTAGCTGACCTGCATCCCAGCACTGCGGGCTGCGGCGGCTACCCGCCGGACACCTGGTCTGAACGTGGAGTCGTCCATGCCGACCGTGAAGATCGCCGCAGTGTTCTGGTACTGGCGGCGGGTGAGCAGCGATGCGGGTCGCTGCGCCTCGTATGCTGCTTCGTCGCCGAAGAAGCCGTCGAGCAGAGTCCGCCGGGGGTGCTCCGCTCCGGGATACTCCTCACCCGAGATGTCGAGGACGTTGCCCCACAGATCGGGGTGCTTGGCGGCGAAGGAGATCGCGCACTGTCCGCCGTGGGAGTAGCCGGCGATGGTCCACTGCGCCCGGTCAAGGAGAACGTTCAGGTGTGCTCGCGCCCAGTCGACGACGTCGGTGTTGAGGTAGGTCTCGACGTGTCCGAAGCGAGCAGTGTCGAGACAGAGGGTGTCGACCGTCGGGTTCGACAGCTGGTCGGCGACGATGACGATCGGCGCGAGGCCGCGATGTGCGGCGGCGAAGCGGTCGAAGGTAGCGGCGACGAGCTGCGGGTCGGGATTGCCCGGCTGGCCCATCATCATGACCAGTAGCGGCAGCGCTGGGGGGTGGGGGACAAGAGCTGCCGGTGGCAGGTAGACCCCGGCCGGCCGCGCGGCGAACCCGGAGACGACGCCGGGGATCTCGGCGGATCCGGTCCTTCCGACAGGTGGCATACCCGCTGGTGCGCTCCACGTCCGCCACAGAGGTCCCACTGTGGCCCTCGAGGTATGGGTCAGCTGTTGCGGTGAGGGAGGGGGCAGCGCCACGGGCCGCTCCGTGTTGATCCCGACGAGCGAGCCTAGAGTCGGGTTGAGTCCGTAGTGGGCGTTCACGACGAGGGCGGTGGCCGCGACCATGACGATGGCCCCGAGGACGGCACCGGCCTTGCGGCGCACGCGCGAGTGGTAGAGGTTTGCCGTCGCGACACCGAGGACGGTGAAGGCTCCCAGGATCCAGGCCCGCGTGAACCACTCCAAGGGGGTCCCGATCAAATTGAGGAGGATCTCGACGACGAGGAGCAGGGCTGCACCGACGCCGGCACCCAACAACGCTGCGGCCGCCACCAAGACCGGCCAGCACGGCAGGCGGCGAGCCAGCAGCAGTGCCACGGTGAGGGCGATCACGGCATACGTCGGGATGAGGACGGCGAGCGACAGGATCGCCAGGCGCATCAGGGCGTCAATGGAGCCGCTCATCGGGTTCCCGCTCGTCGCACGGGCCGGGCGGGCACCTGCTGGCGTGGACCGGGCGTCCTGGGCACGTCATCCTCTACCCTGCTGGCGTTCCTGCTGATGGATGGCCGTCGGGATGGCCGTCGGGATGGCGCAGAGGTCCTGCCGGGGCGGGAGAGCTGCTTGATCACTGTCAGCAGTGTCCGGAACGTCGCGTCCGGGACATAGGCCCTGGTGATCGCTCTGCCGATCGCGGGTAGGGCCAGAGCGTCGGGGTACAGCAGGTACAGCACTCGGTAGTCGGGCTGGAACTTGGACTTGAAGCGCAGGAGCGACCGGAACCCGTAGACCGGCTCCAACCGGGTCCCGAGAAGGTTGAGGAACCGTTCGAGGGGGTCGTGGGCCCCTTCGATGCGGGTCAGGGCCAGCCCCATCCCGGGGGGGTTGGGTGAGCGTGTCAGCGGCGCACCCGAGAGGCTGAGGGTCCTGAACCCCTCGGCCTGGAGGTCCAGTGCCGCCTGCGCGATCAGAAGTTCCATGCCGTGGCGGAATCCGTCCCGGCGGCGGCGCATGAAGTCAAGGGTCCACCCGGTGACCTCGCCGCCCTCATGGACCGGCAGCCAGGAGGCCACCGCATCCACCCGGTCAGCCTGGTCGAGGACGACCGAGCAGCGCACCTGCGGGTCGGCGAGCTGATCCAGGCCACCGAGGGTGAATCCCATCTCCGGGAGGACCTGGCGAGAGACCCACTCCTCGGACAGGGCGCGGATCTCCAGCACCATCGAGAGCGAGGCGGTGCGGTAGTCGATCCACTCCGTGTGCACGCCCTCGCGGCGGGCCGCGTTCAGGGCGCTGCGCACGTCTTGGAACCGCTTCCCGGTGAACTCGAGACTTCCCAGCCGCAGCACGGGTTCCTGAGCGATCGGGACGCTGCCCCAGCCCTGGCCGGCGCACAGAGCTTCCAGCTGCGCTGACACGGAGTAGAAGCACGGAACCCAGCCCATCGACTCGCAGTGGCCGACGAACTGCTGGACTGCGGCTGCCCGCTCCGGTGCCGGGCCGACCAGGTCACCGGTGGTCAGGGCCACACCGTGCAGGACCCGGTAAGGCACATAGCTCCTGTTGTTGTTGCTGAACCAGTAGCTGTTGCCGTCCCACATCCCCATCCAGGCGATGGACCCCCCGCCATGGTCGCGCAGGATCGCCTCGGCGTGGGTGCGTTCGATCCGCTGCTTCTGCGGAGATTGGCGAAAGGATCGGACGATGATGGTGGACGCGACCAGCCAGAATGCGACACCGACCCACTCGGACAGCGCTCGGGCTCCAGGCCCGGAAGGCAGATGGCGGGGCAGCACTCCCAGGACGAGCTCCAACGGGAGCAGTCTCATCGGGAGGTCGACCAGCAACGACCACGGCGTGGGGCCGCCGGACCATTGCCGGCTCAGCGTCAGTCCCGCCACGACATACGTGGCGGCGCAGCCCAGGGCAAGCCACCCGAGGTGCTTGACGAGCGCCGCCGACGCACCCCGGGGGCCGCAGACCGTGAAGAGCCCGCGGCCGATGACAAGCACGAGAATGGCGACCGTGAGCGGAACCAGACACGGCACCACCAGCTGGGTCAGCAGCACCAGCGGCTGCTCATCGGTCGTCGTGGTCGCTGGCGGGACCGCTCCGGCGTCGGTGAGGGTGCCGACGTAGTTTCCGACGACCGCCGCCGCCAGCACTCCCTCGAGAAGCAGCGCTGCCACCCAGGCTGAGCGGCGCCCCCGGCGCAGCCCGGTGGCGGCCACCACCACGAGTCCGGCGGGCAGGATCGACATCACGGCGACCCCGGGACTGGGGTGCACATGCAGCCGTGCGACGGCGCATCCCACGGACGACGATGCCTCGGCACACAGCTGAGCAGCGACGTCGGGACGCACCCCACGGACCGGGGCGATGAAGTATCCCAGGACGGCGAACGGTCCGCTTGGGGTGGGGTTCAGGGCGGCCAGAAGCGGACCGACAGCCGTTGCACCCACGACGAGCGCACCGAGCGTGCGCGCCTCATGGATCGACCCGACGGGGCTGGTGAAGGTGGTTGGGGGACTCATCCACCGGCCCAGGACAAGCCCGGCCGTGGCCGAGGTAAGCAGCAGCAGCGCGACCCCGCCGCCCCCGAACAGCACCATGGTGGCGAGCAGCGCCAGGCCTCCGACGCGGATCCGTCGCCGCCACAAGGTGGGCAGGAGAGCGGCCGCGGCGAAGACGGCCCCGACGACGCCGGCGGCCGGGCCGCCGTACCGCAGGCCCATGAAGTCCCGTACCCAGTACGGGTAGAGGTGGCCCGCCCACCACGCACCCGTGGCCACCACCACGGTGGCGACAAGCTGTGTGCCGACCAGCGCCACGGCGTAGCGGCCGGTACCGAGGCGCCGCTCGGCGAACAGCCCGAGGGTCAGGAGGGCAAGCGTGCTCCAGACGTAGGCAGCGAGGCCGGGCGCCCAGAACGCCGACAGCAGCAGAGACAGTGGGTGCGCCCAGGACTGGGCGCCCTCGAAGAGGGTTGCTCGAGCGAGCCGGTCGTGGGGTCCCCGCAGCAGACTGCCGGTGCCCGCCGCGACCAGCCACAGGACGGCGACCAGGACCAGGGACAACGGTCCACGGCTGCCACTGCGGCGGGCGACCCTGCTCAGCCAGACAAGCTGGCGCCCGAGCCGTCGTCCCGCGGTCGGCAGGTGCGTGTTCACGTGAGCCCTTGGTCGCGGTGGTCCGGCGCGCCGGCTGGTCGTTGGCCGCACAGGGGCGACCACCCGTACGGTCCTGCACCGGACCTGAGCAACTCCTGAGAAGCCGAGGGGGCCCGCGAGCACGAGTGCCGCTGCTGGTGGCGCGGTCGCCCCCCAACCAACTGCTCCACGGTTCGTGACCTAGGCTCCCCGACCAATGGTTCCCCCGTCTCCTGCCCTCCGACCCGGACGTCCCGCTGCCCGCCGAAGAACGCGCCGTCACGCGCATGGTCGTGTCCTCGTGGCGATCGGGAGCCAGGCGGTTGCCCTCGCTGCGCTGGTGCTGCTCGGTGGGTGCTCGGAGCCGCCGCCGCGGGCGACAACGACGGCGGTGGCCTCCGCCGCGGAGCCCACCACGCCGCAGCCGACCACGCCGCAGCCAACAACCACCACCGGATCGCTCGCGCCGAGCACCCCCGCGCTGCAGCCACTCACTGGTGGGCCGGTCCTGGCCGTCAAGATCGACAACACGGGAGGGTCCCGGCCGCGGGTCGGGGTCAACCAGGCGGATGTGGTCTACGTGGAGCCGGTCGAGGGCGGGTTGACCCGGCTCCTCGCCATCTTCTCGACCGCGCAACCGGGTGAGGTCGGCCCCGTCCGCAGTGCCCGCGAGTCCGACGTCCAGCTGCTGGCGAACTACGGGCCGGTGGCCTTCGCGTTCTCCGGAGCGTCTGCCGTCACCTTGCCGATTATCGGTGGTGGGCACCAGGTCAACCTCTCGTTCGACGCGGCCCACCAGGGCTACCGCCGCGACGGTGACCGCCCGGCTCCCTACAACGTCATCGGCAGCCCGCCGGCGCTGCTGGCCCGGGCGGGCGGCAGCGTCCCACCGGCCGACGTCGGCCTGCGGTTCGGCCCGGCCTCGCCCGGGGGAGTTCCCGCCGCCCAGGTCTCCACGAGATGGCCGGCATCCGGCATACAGCTCTCCTGGGACCCCGGCCGCAGACGCTATCTCGTGACGACGGACGGCACACCGGACGTCGATGCCGACGGCACCCAGCACGCGGCCGCAACGGTGATCGTCCAGGTCGTCGACACGCATCTGTCACAGAACCGCGACGTCAACGGCGTCCAGACGCCGGTCGTCGACGTCGTGGGCGGCGGGGCGGCGACCGTCGTCCGGGACGGTCTGGCCTGGACCGGCGAGTGGTCCCGGCCGACGGCGGAGGCGCCGACCTCCTTCACTGCGAACGGCCAGCCCATCGCCATGGCCCCCGGCCCGGTGTGGGTGCTTCTGGTGCCGTCGGGGCAGGCCGCCCAGGTCGGCTGACCGCACCGAGTCGCTGGTGAGAAATGTCCCAGGCACCGGCAGGCCGGCGGCGCTGACGGGCCGATAGAGTCCCGGGGGAGCCAGCCTCCTGCCTGACCGCACCTCTTTCCAGAATGGGACGGACGATCCGTGGATCTCTTCGAGTACCAGGCGCGTGACATGTTCGAGGCGCACGGGGTCCCCGTGCTGGCCGGGGTCGTGGCGAACAACGTCGACGATGTCCGGGTCGCCGCGGAGACGGTCGGCGCCAAGAGCGGAGGCGTCGTCGTCGTCAAGGCGCAGGTCAAGACCGGCGGGCGTGGCAAGGCAGGCGGTGTCAAGGTTGCGAAGTCCCCCGACGAGGCAGCCGCCGCGGGAGAGGCCATCCTCGGCATGGACATCAAGGGCCACACCGTGCAGCAGGTGATGGTGGCGGCCGGCGCAAAGATCGCGGAAGAGTACTACTTCTCGGTCCTGCTCGACCGCGCGAACCGCACCTACCTGGCCATGTGCAGCAAGGAAGGCGGCGTGGAGATCGAGGAGCTCGCCGTCAACCGACCCGAGGCCCTGGCCAGGATCGCGGTGGACCCGAACGTCGGCATCGACGACGCCAAGGCGCAGGAGATCGTCGAGGCGGCCGGCTTCGACGAGGCCGACCGGGCCGCGATCGCCGACGTCGTCAAGAAGCTCTGGGTCGTCTACCGCGAGGAGGACGCCACGCTCGTGGAGGTCAACCCGCTGGTCAAGACGGAGGACGGCGAGATCGTCGCCCTCGACGGCAAGGTGACCCTCGACGAGAACGCCGACTTCCGCCATCCCGACCACGCCGCCCTCGAGGACAGCGCCGCGGCCGACCCCCTGGAGGCGGCCGCGAAGGAGAAGGGCCTCAACTACGTCAAGCTCGACGGTGACGTCGGCATCATCGGCAACGGAGCCGGGCTCGTCATGTCGACCCTGGACGTCGTCGCCTACGCCGGCGAGCAGGTGGCCGCCGACCAGGGCCTCAGCGTCGCGCCGAAGCCGGCGAACTTCCTCGACATCGGCGGCGGCGCCTCGGCCGAGGTCATGGCCGACGGGCTGCACATCATCCTCGGTGACGAGCAGGTCACGTCGGTGTTCGTCAACGTGTTCGGCGGCATCACCTCCTGCGACGCGGTGGCCAACGGCATCGTCGGCGCCCTGGACAAGCTCGGTGACGACGCGACGAAGCCGCTCGTCGTGCGCCTCGACGGCAACAACGTCGAGGAGGGCCGGCGCATCCTGGCCGAACGAGCCCACCCGCTCGTGAGCATCGAAGAGACCATGGACGGCGCGGCCCGCAAGGCCGCCGAGCTCGCCGTCTCGGCGAAGAACTGAAAGGCGCACTCGTTCATGGCGATCTTCCTGACTGCCGACTCCAAGGTCATCGTCCAGGGCATGACCGGCTCCGAGGGGATGAAGCACACGACCCGGATGCTCGCCTCGGGCACCGACATCGTCGGCGGCGTCAACCCCCGCAAGGCCGGCCAGAGCGTTGACTTCGACGGCGGCGTCACCGTGCCGGTCTTCGGCTCGGTCGCGGACGCGATGGCCGAGACCGGCGCCGACGTCACCGTCATCTTCGTCCCTCCGGCGTTTGCGAAGTCCGCCGTGCTCGAGGCGATCGACGCCCAGGTCCCGCTCGCCGTGATCATCACCGAGGGCATTGCGGTCAGGGACACCGCGGAGTTCTTCAGCCACGCCCAGTCAACCGGCACCAGCCGCCTGATCGGCCCGAACTGTCCCGGCCTGATCAGCCCCGGCCGCTCCAACGCCGGCATCATCCCGGCCAACATCGCCGGGCCCGGCCGCATCGGCCTGGTCTCCAAGTCCGGCACGCTGACCTACCAGATGATGTACGAGCTGCGGGAGTTCGGCTTCTCCTCGGGAGTCGGCATCGGCGGTGACCCGATCATCGGGACGACCCACATCGACTGCCTCCAAGCGTTCCAGGACGACCCCGAGACGGACGCCATCGTCATGATCGGCGAGATCGGCGGCGACGCCGAGGAGCGAGCCGCGGCATACATCTCGGAGCACGTGACCAAGCCGGTCGTCGGCTATGTCGCTGGGTTCACCGCTCCTGAGGGCAAGACGATGGGCCACGCCGGCGCGATCGTCTCCGGTTCGTCGGGCACGGCCGCGGCGAAGAAGGAGGCCCTGGAGGCGGCAGGGGTCAAGATCGGCAAGACGCCGTCCGAGACCGCCGACCTGATGCGCGAGATCATGACGGGCCTCTCCGCCTAGCCATCGCCTGGCCAAGAGAGCTCCCCGCAGCAGGAGCAGGAGACGGAGCAACGCCGACCGGGACCATCCAGACGACCCAGACGGGACGACCCGTACCTCGAGTTGTCCCTACCTTGGCGGCGCTCCGCGCCTGTGGCCGAGGCCCGATTCCAGGATCTGCTCTTTGGCGCGGTCGCGCCTTGGTAGACGAAGCAGGCGATGACGCGCATCCAGGACCAGGGCGCTCGAGATGCACCAGACCCTGCGAGGTGCGTTTCCAACCCGCCGCTGTCGCGTTCCTGAGCGCTCGAGGAAGGAGAATCTCGGTGACAGTCCACGCCACAGCCCAGCGGGCCCTGCCCGCGGCACGGCCGCAGTGGGCACACAGGGCGGCAACGTTGGCCAGCACTGCGCTGCGCGACCTGGAGAAGATCCCCCCGCGCTACGCGGGCGCGATCCTCGAGTTCATCTACGCCGTCTTGCCCGAGAACCCACCTCGGGTCGGCAACCCCCTCGAGAGGGAGCTCGAGGGGCTGCACGGCGCGCGACGGGAGACTACCGCGTCATCTACGAGATCCGCGAGGAGGACAAGGCCGTGCTCGTCGTCCGCGTCGACCACCGAGCCCACATCTATCGCCCGCGGTGAAGGACCACAACGCCATCCGACCGACTGTCTTTCTCGTGGCCACGGATGATGCAGGCGCACTGGTCGCCGGGACGCTTGTTCTCTGGGCGCTGTTCAGATTCACACAGATTGGTTTGGGTGCGGCGCGCCGAGTATGCGGACGTTGATCCCGTTGAGGGCGCGTAGCCGGACACCCGGTGTCCGACGAAGACGCGGCGCACCTGCTCCCCGCGCAGCACGACCACATCAACTTCCACGGCACCTACACCTTCGATCTCGAAACAGCTCCGCCGCGGAGGACATCGCCCGCTGCGCTCTCCAGCCGCCTGATTGCCGTCGACCGACCGCGCCGGAAGGGACCAGACTTCGCTCCTTTGCTAAGGGGACCCCTACCCGGTAAGCCGACCGTGAGGAAGACCCAACTCCTTGGCGGGACAGGATGATCCGAGAAGCGAACGCCGGCGGTCGAAAGGCGACAGGAAACCGGGACACCATGGTCGGCCTCTTCGCTGGCCATCGCAGATAACTGGCCGGATAGGGCTGTTGCTCGACCCAAGGGTGCTGACGCGAGCCGTGATCTCGGTACACGCTCGGGGCGATGAGGGCGTGTCACGCTGCGCAGGCCCTCGACAGTAAGCGCACGGTCAGTCGATCAATGTCATCATGTGCTTCACCTGAACCTCGGTGGTGCCGGGTGGATTGCGCCGGAAGCCGCCGTTGCCCGGCAGCAGCATGGCCAGCCAAAAGGCTGCCCAGAGCGGACGGTAGACGCGCATCCGATCCCGCTCCTCCTCTGATAGTCCGACGGCATCGACGAGCGCCTCTGGATCGAAGATTCCGGCGAGTCGACCTGCGATGTGTTCGACGTGGTCGGCGAGCTCGTATGCGGGGTCGGTGAGCCCGCCGTCCTCAAAGTCGACCAGGCGACAGGTTTCGCCATGCCACAGGATGTTCGCTGGGTTGAGGTCCGCGATGCCGAGGGCCACCAATTGCGGCTCCGGAAGGCTGTCGGGGCGAGCGAGCCACGCGAGGGCAGCGTCGACGCCAACCGCCACCAACTCTGGTTCGCGGCACTGCGAGAGGTCATAGGAATCACTGAGCCACTCGATCAATGTCTGGCGGGTCCTGGGGCCGTAGCGGCGTTCACTGATGTCCGAAGCCAGGAGGGACTCAAGGGGAACGTCATAGAGCTTGCGTAGCGCGCGACCTAGCGAGGCTGTCTGCTCGTGGGTCAGGGGCACCTGGCCCAGAGGCTCTCCTGGGAGCCTTTCCATGACTACCACTGGGCCCACGTTTCTCGGCGCAGGGGCCGGGGGGCGACACTCGGCGCGTGATCAGCGAGGAGAGTCAGGCAGCCCCACTCCCGGTCGGGCTCCCCATCGTCCCAGCTGACATACCGCTTCCGGACCTCGGTAGCGGTGAACGTCAGGTCGTGGGTCTGGGTCTGCATG
>JAABUP010003420.1_pt1 | contig 28077 bp, 31 predicted proteins | sample 5559201 | NCBI WGS metagenome assembly JAABUP01 (sample SAMN10711887, study PRJNA513373) | rock metagenome | isolation source: Antarctica rocks | place: Antarctica | reverse complement strand
CTTGCACTATGCAGGGAGCCACTGTGATGGTCAAGCCACATATCTTCGGTAAGCATCTCCAAGAACCCATCACCACGGCCTGCGCAGTGACCACCACCAAGCCATCACTTTCTTCAAACAACTGCTAAAATCTTCTGCGCGCATTTCAGAGATCTGTTCCCCGACGTACTCAGGAGCCAGCAGATATCCGCGAATGCCGCTTTGGTCCCGCATCATGCCTCTCTGCGGTGGGAGTACGACGGTGCAGCGGAAGCTGGTGCTCTTGTTTGTAACCTTGGAACATGCGCCGGTGGCATCGAAGCCAAGCTGACAGCATGTAAGAGGCGATGGTGCTTGCGGCAAAACGTCATTACTCAATGTATTCACTAGAGGGTGAGTCTCAAGCCTCAAAGTTTCGAGCGCATGCTGCAGCGATGCTAATGCGCCTGTCGCATCACAGATACTTTCCCACTGTATAGTAAGTCCCAGACACCTTATACATGTGGCATGGTGGAATGAGCGATTGACTATATCGCTATCTGTCCGCAGCGAGCCGACTGTTTTTGGTAAGTATTTCAGACCGGATGCGCGAATCGTTCGATGCTGACTGAGCGCAGAGAACTATGTACACGGTATACTTCGTACGGACCATCGCGCAGGCGCATTGGATGCTGATATTCTTCCTAGATATATTCGTCGATAACGTTCACATTGAATTGAGTCTATGGGATACCGCGGGCCAGGAAGAATTCGACCGACTGCGATCGCTGTCCTACGATGATACTCACGCCATCATGCTTTGCTTCAGCGTACGCTCTCCTACGCTAAACGTCAAGTCCTCGAAATTCCCGGACCTCAGCTAATGCGGGGACTAGGTCGACTCAAAAGACTCACTCGAAAACGTAGAATCCAAATGGGTGGGGGAGATCGCTGAGAATTGTCAAGGCGTAAAGCTCGTACTGGTGGCGCTGAAATGCGATTTGCGGGAGGACCACGCGGAAGATGAGGAAGAGATGGTGGAGAATGGGAACGAACGAAGGGAAAAGGAGATGATCGATTACAAACAAGGGTTGGAAGTCGCCAGAAGGATACAAGCATTAAGATATCTTGGTGTGTGCTCTTCCTCAGGGACGTTAGGAGAAGCTTGAACGGTAGCTGACGAGTAGCAGAATGCTCGGCGATGAAAAACCGAGGCGTCAACGAAGCGTTTGCGGAAGCCGCGAGAGTCGCGCTCTCGGTCAAGGGTCCGAGTGGATCGAAGAGCAAAAGCAAATGCTCGCTCATGTAGACCTCTACTCGGTCCTGGAGTTTGATATGCTTTACGTTCATGTTCATAGTCTTTCTTTGACTCCGCCGCTCGCGGTTTCTCTGCATTTCAGCGGCTTTTCCCCGGTACCGGTCGTCTGGACTTATTGCGTTTGATTAAAGCGACAATGGCGTTTGGTCATATCTCTCCATCTACAATCTTTATAGCACACCTTTTTTTTAGCATCCGTTCCTACTTCTGTTCCTATACCACGAGCGCATGGCGAATGTACGGTAACGGCGGTTGTCCAGAAAATCCCTTGGTTCATCAACCTTGTGTTTCACACTGTACTCGAGTACCAGGCGTCGGGCTGATCTGTGCTTCAAGTAATCGATATCCCCAAATGTTCGGAAACACACTAAAATGACCACTGTCCAAATCACACCGCTCAGTCCTCAACTACCAGCCCCTAGCACCACAACCACAACCACAACGCCGACCACGAGCAAAAGCCAACCCTCTCTCCAGAAACTTCTCCCCTATCCCGAAATCCCCGACATTGCAAGCTCCCTTCAACCTCCAACGAAGCCTTCTCAATCTCATACTACTCTCGCTTCCGTATCTACAACCTGCGTCTGACCAACACTACGCATCCGCAACACTGAGCGCTTACAGTTAGCGGTGCCGCCCTTGTTGAGTTATACAACGCCACAGGGCACCAACTTCGGCCATCACGGGGAGATCGAGTCTTGGGTCCAAAGACCGACTTCGAGTACCATACATGGCGTTTACGTAATGACATGAGCTGACGCAATCCCTACAACCAGCCGCGTCCGTCTGTAAATGACACGATCCTTCACCACCGAGCTATCGGCTTTCATGCTTGCACATGACCGCTTCTTTATCAAGAGTGAGCGATGATTACCCAGGTTGGAAGCAACGGCCTCCCGCACGAAGACTAGCTGAGGTGAACGTTCCTCAATCCATGTGAGTTTAGTGTAGATTGGCGGTCGTGTAGCCGTACCCTACGGCAGCCATCTCCTATTGGACGTTATTCTTGCCAAGGTTACGACTCGGGGCGGGTGATCGTCTAGAGTATTCGTTTTATACTAAACACGACTGCAGGATATTCCGGCTCGATGGCCATCCCAAAAAAGAGATTGTAAGGTGGTGAATAGCAATGAGGGCGGAGTTTCATGGTGAGCGTAGACGAGGGCGAGCTGAGGGGTCGGTTGAGCCGTCGGTAGGGGCAGGGCGCTGACTATAAGGAAGGGAAAGGGCCTCGATTATCGTCAAGAAGTCACCGTATGCGTCGAGGTTTTGGAAGTTTCTTGGTAGGGATGGCGTAGAGTCGATATCATCCCCGCCTACTTTCCAAGCTCTGCTATCTTCTCTCCTTCAATCTACATTACATTACCTTCTTCTTCCTTCTCTTGCGTGACGAAACCGCTTCCATGCTGTCTCTACCGCCGGAATTGTGCCCCGTAAACCAAGCTTGCAACTCCTTCCACTTCAGTTCCTTTGCTTTCGTGTCCTGCGCGCTCGAGGTGTTGAATCTTTTCTTTCACGACGCTCTTGATAATAGTTTACAACCACTTAGATTAGTGGGTCTTGATTCTTCCGCGTATAGAAGAGCGCTGGGAAGATTAGGGTAGACGTTTCCACTCTAAGACCGGAAATTGAACAGGTGGATATCTTATGTCGACGCCAAACCATGCAGTGATTGAGACACGAGATGACATACTGAAAAAAACAGAGGTTTTGCAATCATTTCCCGCCCACCATTGGTGATTTATTCCTCCCTTCCCATCACAATCTCCAACGCCTTCCTACTGACCGCCACACTATGTTCCAGCGCGCTCAACTTTGCCATCACGGCTATCAAGCTCGGATCCTGGCTCTCCACTCTCACTTTCTCTCTGACCTTGACCTCCTGCCCCCTGTAGTGGAACACTAGGTCAGCTTCGTCGTGGTCAGGTCGTTTGGGGCCCAGGCCGAGACGTTCGCGGAAGTTGAAGCCGGAGAAAGTTTCTGGCGTGGACGCGGATGAGGAAGGGTCTGTGGGTTGGAGAGTGCGGATGTAGAGGACTAAAGCCGCTTCGGAGATGACGAGGTTGAATGAGAGGGTGGGAGGTAGTGGTGGGTCGAACATCTAGTACTCGAATCATGAGCTGGTGCTCGGGCGATCCACTCCGGGTGGTATCAATACCTTCTCATCCACCGGACTTTCACACCATTGTCCTTGAATCTCATCGCCACCTTTTAACGCTTGACGCGCTTCTTGTATATTGTCGAACAACAGGCGCAACTGGCCAGATATGAAGTTTGCATCATGTGCATCGCCAGTCCATGTACTGACATCAACAACGTCAAGAGATTGGTTGATGAGATGGCGGACAGAGATTAGTTGGTCCATGACTAGAGAAGGCGCGGTGGGCGCCGTGGAGAGATGAAGAGGGTATGAGGCTGCACCGCGCAGCGGTGGTAGCGTTGATAGCCGAAGATGGATGTCCTGAGAGATGGTGAGCGGTCAGCGTGCAGGGCCAGTTGTCGGCATGCGGTGGAAGTTGGTCATCGTCGCCAACAATGTCACGATTTACAGCTGGAAGTGCGTAACGACTGAGCAACCAAAGATACTCTTCTGTACACATCTAGTATGAAAACCATGTACATACTCCTTTGACTACTCTTGTGCCTACTCTTGTCACGAATCCTTTGACGCTCTCAGACCGCGGTGAAGATAAGACGAGCGTCGAGCCCGGTTCTTGCGGTGCCAGGAGAACAATGCATTCTTCCAGTCCGTTCTTCAGGGATGCCAGCGTCTCTTGGAGGGAGCTCAGTAGCCATTCTAGCTCTCTTGCCTGATAATATCTTAGACAAACGTCCGTGGCGGGGTGAAAGCAGGGAAGAGGTGGTACCAACGAGGCTTCTTCCTCTTTCAACAACCGATCCTGTGGCAGAGGCGGATACACTGCAGCAGACATCGTCACGGTATCAGATCGAGTAGACAGTCCCTAGCATTCGAGTAGCCCTAAGCAGTCTTTCATAATGGCCAATCACATGCATGCTGCTGTATCCTACAAGTATTCGTTTGGCAAATTGAGTTTGACCAACGACGCCTCTGACGCATTTTTTCGGTAGATAGCTTGCACAGGCGCTAAACCATGACTGGTTGGATTCACTGGCAAGCTTAGCAGTTGGTCAGGAGACTGAAAGGGATTACGTCGCCATCGACCAATCCATCAAATCCAGCTTCCGACCGCACTTCTCTCTTGCTCCACCAACCTTGCAAATCGTGTTTCATATCGCTGTCCGAGCAGGTATGCCATTGCTTTTCACCCATTGATCATCTTCATCTTCATCCACATCGAAAGAAGTAAGAAGTAAGAAGTAATTTATCTGACACTCCGAGTTAGAGTCGCGACCCAGCAGCAGCCGAAATCGCTCATCCTAGCGAACATCACTCCTCACCATGACGGCCAGTACGTCCACCCTTGAATGTACTTCAATCTCAAACATCTCTCTTACTTAGCATTCTATAGGGCCTGTGTTCGCATTCCTTTCGCTCTTCTTCACAGCTGGCGCTATCCTACTCATTTTCCTCGTCCTCCTCGCCGGTACTGCGGACCACATCCCATTGAACGAGATTTTCTTCCTTCAAGCCGATACGTCAAAGATTCCGGGGGCACCTTCACTTGCGCGATGGACCTTCTGGAATATCTGCAATGTGGATGCGAATGCACTCAATGTCTGTCCCTCGGCACGCCCAGCCTTTCCGCTTGACCCTCCGAGCGGTTCCAATTTTGGTACTACCAAGGGTGTTGCAGATGCCTTCATTGGGTAAACAGTCCCAACGCTCGCCTGTCAGAATGGCAACACATCTACTAACAGGTTCACAGCACCTCCAAGTACTATTATCTAACGCGGTTCATGTTCGCATTTGTCCTCATTGGCCTCTTCTTCGCCGTCTGTTCTCTCTTCACCGGTATGCTCGCCCTCTGCAGCCGCATTGGTGCCTACCTTTCCGGCTTGCTGAACATGACGGCGCTCTTCTTCCAAACCATCACTGCAGCATTGATGACGTAAGACCCCACTGCACAAAGGATACACTTACAGTAACATAATTGACATTCCTCCCAGCGCCGCATATGTGATGGGCCGCGACAATTTCCGAAGCAACAACCAACCCGCCACCGTCGGCGTCAAAGCATTCGCATTCATGTGGACTGCTGTGGCATGTTTGTTCCTATCGACGGTACTGTTCTGCGTGGGAGGCAGTGTCGGTCGAAAAGATTCAACATACTCAAAGAAAGCCGGAGGTCGATCCTTCATGGGCCGCAAGAAGAGCACCAGGTCCAGGGGTAGCTTTATCGACAGTGAGAGCCAGAGACGAGTTGTGAAGGATGAATACTCATAGCCTGATCAAGTCGAGGTAATACAATTAGGCCATAACCGGAACACTTTTCTAAGGGTGTATGTGGAGGACCAAGAGAGGAAAGTTGATTGATTTTTCAATTATCACAATCACTACGGCAAGGTGCATCTACAAGCGTCCCAAGGGAGCAATGAAGATTTGCAATGCTTGGAATTCAAGTCGGCGTTCTGCAATCTGTGTAAAATACGGGGGCGTATGAGAGGTAGAGGAGGTAATAATGTTTATTAAGGCCAACAAGTATCAAACAATTTGGATCTAATCAGTTGTGATTTCGAATGTCTGCCAAATCGTCCTCACCTCCACGGCCACTTATCTACGCAGGGCCCATCGTCAGTACAGTACCTTGTCACCTCAATCTTCGGACTCAGAGACCTACACAACCACCTTCCCGAGAATCGCCAGTCACGCCTCGCCTAGAAGTAGAAGTAGAAGTAAACGTCGAACGGTGTGAACTGAAGCTGAAACTAGCCTCAGAACCAAGATCAGTACCTCACGGGCCCCGCGACGTAGGTAAGATCGCGGTCTGGGAATACTGTAAGCTATCTCTGTCGAAGAAGATGTCTTTACATAAGGTAGGTAGCTGCTGCTAGCTCGGATATGCGCAAAGTCACTCCGTAAGTAAACCCTACCGTTTCCGAACCTCATCTCGTCCTCTCTACCATCTAGCCTTTCCCAAGTGCCCAATCTGTATGGTGTACTGTACGAGTACCCTGCGCATCCCTAGTACGTACTCTACTCCTGCAAAGACATGGCTTTTCGAACAAGGGTGAGAATCTAGCACGGCAACGGCAACGGCAACGGCAACGGCCGGCAAGAGACCTCACTTTCGCTCCCGGTTCTTTCTTGGAATCGACGACGCAAGATTCGACGGAGAACGTGATGTTCGGGGATAAGTAGACGCATAAAGCCTTGGATAATGTGAGTTGCACGAGTCGAGAAACAAGGGCAAGTGCAGCGTCTCGTATTCGGTTCCGCCTTGGTGGGGGTTTTTTCCGTGAGGGTAGATGGGGATGGGATGGGATGGGATGGGGGTTGTGGGACGATTGTTGTGGATAGCGGAGGTTTGTTGAGTGGAGAGGACGGGTTGGGGTGGAGATATGCGATCCATGGATGGGCCGGGTGGTGGTGATGGAGCAGACTGGACTTTATGTCCTCTTGTTTATTTTTGAATCTGTGGATGGAGCTTACCACCGCGGTCGGACTTGAAGACGTTGGGCGGATGGAGCAGATGATCTGCGGCCTGGTTCTTGGACTTCGATGGTGGGGCACGCTGGGGGTGTATGGTGGTGATTTCAGGGCTATCGGGTGAGGAGATGTCCTCTTGTTGATATATAACAGGACAGGGGGAGGTAGAGCTCTGAGGCATGGGGCCCTAGATCTCTCTTGAATAGCGCAATCTAGTATAAACCAAAAAGGCATATTTTTTTGCTTTTCTTCTGACGTCTCATTACTTGATTAGCTAGGACGGGCTGGCTTGTGGGACTTGCCCCTCAAGGTCCGCTGGAGCAAACGACTGCATCTGAGATTTAGAGCTGGCTGTGATCGCATGTAAGTACTCTGATGCGCTGTCCCGGGCCGCGCAATGAGGCTATGCGGCTGATGTTTTCTTTCTGTAGCAAAGATAAGCACTGTCACAGCTTGTTAAGAAGAGTATCCAATATCTTCGGGCTAAAGGTGATGCGATTTATGGGACTATGTTTACTACCCTTTCTGCCTTCTAAATTTCGAAGCGGTTGCAGCCGCTACCTAGAATAAGCTATGATATCAAAGCGGTTGATGCTTATTTCCCTTGCGCATCTCATAGCCCCTGGAATGCTTTTCCAGTTCCATCAGTCCGAAGCATGTGGACACATCCGCCAGGCTCTGTAGTATGTACAGGGCATCACGAAGTTATTGAGTCATTACAAACTATTCTTCCACACTCAGGTCAAGGGGCTTGCGCTTCGGCAAATTCTGCGTACCTCCCGGCCGACTAGTTCCAATATCGCAGCTTCCGTTGCGAATTCTCCATCTCTTTTTCTGGCTGGGCCTCCTCTTCAACATTCACAGTTTGCTTCATGGCATGACGTTTCTGGAGGCGATAGGCGCCACTGCTGCGTGAGAGCGCGTCTGATCCGGATATATTTGTTACTGATGGAGCAGTTGTCTTATAAGGAGGGCTGGAGACGCTAGGTTACCCTGCCGCTCCGACTTTTCATCATCCTTTGCAGATATATTCTCCCTTCCGCGACTCGCAGTGACTATGCTCCTCAGATGCGAGTGGTGCCTTCGTCTTAGCTCTGCCCTTCTCCAAATGTTAATCAGCTCGATCGCGGAAGAAGTAGGTAAAGAGATCGGTATCCTGTTCAGCAAGCTGTGCTCTTTGTTCGGGTGTGACAGCGTGATCTAGATTAGCCGTGATATTGTCCAGATCATCTTCTGAAGTGATTCGAGTTATCTCGAGCGATATAATCTATTTTTACCGTGTCCCCTATGTCGCTTTGCGTATCTGGAAGTATTGAGCTTCTAGAGGGCTGCTCGAGCTCCTGTTGAGAGTCCAGACTGTTGTAAAGACCCAGCGGCATATCTTCATCCTCTTCGTAGTCCAGGAGAGCATCCCTCGGTGCGATGGTCTTGGTTGTGGACATGTCGTTCAATGATCGTTGAAGCTCCAGTGCAATAGCATCGGCCTCTTGTTGAAATCTGACGTGAGCTGAAGAGTCGCGTCTTTCGCCTGAAGCTGCGTAGGGCGAGCCCTTGCGAAATGGTGAGCGTTGATGTGATATTGTGCTTGCCATGGACTGTGAGCGCGCAGTAAGGTGACTGTTGTTGGCAGCTTGTAACCGCTCAGAGAACACAGTTTGATATGGAGAGAGGAGTGCACTATTGGTAGTGGGAGGCTGCCGCGTCTGCTGAAGTGGTGCTGATGTGGCAGAGGCAGAGGCAGGAATAAAGAGCTCATCTTGGTAGATATCCGACATCATTCTGTCGAGTTTTGGTACTTGACTGCGGAAGTCTGAATGCGTGTCCAGCAGTAAGTAGTCATCCATCCAAGGATCGACAGAAGTAGATTTATCCTTACCATTCATGGGTGCTTTTGTAAGATTTTGTCCTAGTATCTCATCGGTCTTGTCCACTCCAGTGAAGCCATCTTCATTTGATGACTCAGACTCCGCCTCGGAGTCAGAATCGGTTTCCCGCGGAATTACAACCAGAGCTATCTCTTCCATATGTTTTCCGACGTGTGTTGTGAAGGTCCTCCTAGTAGGTCCGGCTATTTCCAGGCACAGCGGACATTCCGTATTCCCAATTATACAAGGCGTCTTTTTCTCGGCTGAAGCAGCGGCAATTCGAAGTTGTGACGAACTGAAGACGAGTTTGTGACTGGTTTCGAGATGCTTCCGCCAGACACCATCATCGTTGAGAACTTCCGAGCACTCGGGACAATGCCAGGTCCTATCTACTCGATGCTCGCTAAACTCGTGGTCCGGCCACAATTTACGGGTAGGAAATGTGACAAGCTCGTCTTTGCAGGTCGAAAATGTGCAGATATATGGCTCAAGATCCGCGAAAACATGAAGCCTGTAACATATCAGCTTTGAAAGATCCCTTTATGTATAAAAATGGTACCATACTTCCAGTCAACTCGGTGCCTGATGTTCTTCAGTATATTTCCACAGATGTTGCACCGGAAGGGTTCCCCTGCAGCAACTTCGCAAGGTGTTGGAGGAACACGTATAGAGTTTTTCTCGCTATCCGCGTGGCTGGAAACAAATGAAGTCTGTGAGACTGCTGAAGCGGCGTAGGCCGACTGCGTTGGAAGGGAAGCTCCCAAGCCAGAATCATGGAACATCGAGTACCGTTTGAAGATAGATTGACCGGCCTCTGTTATGATTGGAACTTTGTCTTCGATGTCGTTTGAAGGGCTGGCAAGCTCCTCAACCCTTTGCCGCACTGTCATATGTCTCTGCCAGTTGGCTTCTCCTAGTCGCTCAACAAGCTTAGGATCAGCTCGTCTGAATTTTTCAAAGATGTTCTGAACGTATGTGCGAGCAGGTCCCGAGACTTGAAACGAAGCAGCCAAGGGTATTTGCTCATTCTGCTTGTCGTACAGCACCTGGCCAAGGGTCCGTTCCATCGAAGGGATAAGGTCCATCAGGCAGCGTGTGTAAGACCCAATATCCTCCACAACACTAGGTCTAGAGCAGTCGGAAGCATCTGAATCTGACTCTTCATCGGCATCGCCGTCCCTTGTGTGGCTCTCGTTTATGATGGATTCCGCCTTCTCGATCAAGACGTGCAGATCGTCAGCTTGCCTTGAAAACTTCTCTTCTTGCCGCAATTTACAGGTCATCGTCAGAAACCCTAGCCCATTCAGCTTCCAGTCGATGAGAGGCTATTTCATGCCGTCGACGAATGACTTACTTCCCGTCAGCACTTTCCCAATTCCAGAGATGAATTCCAGAATTGTATTCCTCAAGTCACTCGACTGAACTAGAATTCGGTCAAGCTTTCCGTCGCCGAAAGCGTCTCCCCATAGGAAAAGCCTCCCCAGCTCCTCTTTCAACTGTTGTTGCTCATCCTTCGAAAGAAAGGAAGATCTGCAGGATTCCGTATAGAGTTCCTTGAAGAGGTCCAGGCAGCTATCATAGAGAAGCCCTGCGAAGCCCACGTCATCATTGCCAGAACGATTTGTTGACCAAGTCGTATTCCCATCAATCCATTCTCGCACAAAAGCCTTAGTGCTGTTGACATCCGCCGTTGCCATATCGCGTGTGGTGAGCAGACAATTCAGAGGGTCGTCGCGACGACTGAAGGGCAGTCAACGTTTCAGTGGCATTGCGTTTCGAGGTGGAGCGATTGACTGCAGCCTCGTGTTGAGGCCCGGAGGCTCCCTGCTTACATAGCCCCCAAAGGCAAGGCTGAGACGACTGTTAAATCCATGAGGGTGGATTGTCTTGATTCTGAAAGGTCCAGAATAAGTAGACTGTTCGTTATCAAGTTCTTCGTACCATTTCTTCAGACTCCAGTCTTCATTTCTTGCGATCGTTGACATGTCTGGAGCTGAAGCAGTTGCAGGCTTGGTGCTGGGCGTTCTCCCTCTCTTAGTTGCGGCGGCAGAGCACTACGAGGACGTTTTCCGGCCCTTCGCACGATATCGAAAATTCGCGCAAGAGGTTCAAATATTTCAGAAACAGTTTAAGACCCAAAAGACCATCTTCCGCAACGAATGTCGACTTTTACTAACAACCTTAACGGATCGCGATGTCGCGAACCAAATGCTCGAGGAGCGATGCCATCCTTTCTGGACAGATCGGAACATGGATGAGACATTCGCACGCCAGCTTGGCCATTCCGGCGATGCGTGTGCGGCGACGATAGCATTGATTCAGGACAGGCTCAAGGACATTGATAGGGAGGGTGAGGGGTTTTGCAACATCATCTCCACCTCTCACAAAGTAAGTTAAAGACCGGCTTTACTGTTCTTCAAGTCCTGTAGCAACCTCCATGTGACTGACGGTCCTGCTCAAATACGTAGCCAGAGTCACTTGGGGTCCAGGAATGGCGCCGTCGTGTGGGAAAGAAGCTGAAGTTTAGCTTCTCCGCGTCACGCCTTGACGAATGCATGGCTCATCTACGAAACCTCAATGGGGACTTTGCGACGCTATCCAGCCAGATTGTGAGAATGGGGGAGGGTAATACAACAACGCGAACGAGTCATCGCAGATCTATAGAGACGGACGGGAAGATCAGTGAATTCCAAGCCATACGGATAGCGTCTCAGCAAGTATACAACGCCTTGGGCAAGGCTTGCACGATTCACACCAGACACTCAGCGCAACTCTGCTTGGAAGCTAAGCGTGCTACTTCGAACAGGACCCAGGTTCGCCTCGACATGGCTTTCACCCATCTGGCATTGAGCGGTTCCGCGATGCTGGGTGATCCCATGTGGTTCGCTATTGAGTCCATCACCAACGATTTGAGGGCTAGTGATCCTGCGACAATGCACCGGAGCTCCCCAGACAAGGCTTTATCAGAGCTTACCAAAACTCTAAAACGCCCGGAGGAAGTGTCGTCGATTCCTTGCAAAGTCAAGAAGCTTAAGTTTACCAAGAGCGTGAGATTTGCGGTCTCGGAATCGTCCACTGACCCAGTAGTAGCCCCAGATCAGAGTTCCTCGACCCCTAGTCTAACCCAAGAACATCCACTTCCAGACTTGTGCGTACGCAGCAACTTCTGCATGCAAATGCGGAAGTGCTCCGATCAGTATCGTCGAGATACAGATGTATGCATAGGGATTCTGGAGAAGACAAGCAGCTGTGAACACCTCGTGTATCTTCCTCCTCTCGCGGATACCCGTTGCGTTAAGGAAGGTGTCTCTCTGACTCAGCTTATCTCTTCCATGACCAGGAAAAATCTGGGTGAAATGTTGCCGCAATACGAACGACTTCGACTTGCCAAATCGTTAGCAGTCGCCATCCTGCAGTTTCAAGCAACGCCATGGCTAGCAGGACCTTGGCGGAGTCAAGATGTGCTCTTCTTTGATCTCGACAACTCTAATTCGCTGCGGGGCCTAGCCCTAACAACGCCTTATCTAAACGTTCCAATTGCCTCACAACAAAGCGGGCAACCGATGCATCCTTCGACCATCGCAGCCAAGAGTTGCCTTGCACCCAATCCTCTACTCTACAGCTTCGGAGTTGTCCTTCTCGAGCTGGCCTACGAGGCGCCATTGCAGAGTTTGCAACAACCCTGTGATTTAGAGGGCGGTCAAGAAAGTCGGTACGCCGAATTCTTTGCGGCTAGACGACTCAGTAAGACGCTGGGATCAATGTTGGGCTCAACGTATGCACAGATCGTGCGGAAGTGCTTGACCTGTGATTTTGGCTGTGGAGACGATCTCAGGGATCAGACATTGCAGGCGGAATTCTACAGAGATGTGGTTTGCGAGCTGGAAAGGTTGGAAGGGGGCTTTAGGAAGCTGCAACTGGGCACTTGAAGGCTTCCTAGGCTTATCGGCTGGGAGTATTCCCATGCGCGGATCGCTGATCACCGCATCACTCGCTCAGAGTCTGTCCCGAGGAGAAGCATTTGGGATCGTTCACTACATGGCTATCGATGAATCAGTGCGCAGCAGTGTGATTGTTCTAGCTCACCTTGAATCTGCGGGTGTCTGTGACGAGAGTTGACACGAATCATCTTGGAGGGCTTACTCTCCGCCAAGGTCACTTTCTTAGAGCAAGTTCCGCTATCTTCGGTGGTCGCTCCAGATGATCGTGCAGCTTGCCATTACGCATACCAACGACGAAAGTGCAAAGCAACTGCACTGTCGATCAGGCATGACCAGCACATCACTTGACGACATGAGCGGAACATGAACCGAAGGACAGGTCGAAAACGACGTTGATCAGGCCGCAGTTGCATGCTTGATCGTTGAGGGGCTGCTACCTAAAGACATCCAATTGAATCAAACAATCACAGGGGACGACCAGCAACGATCAAGAATGATCGAAGTGCACTAGATGGCTACCTGGACCAGGAGGCTTTCATCGATGCTTTCCAAGCAGCGTCACCAGCTACGCCTTAACTCCCTATGACCGCAGCAGGACACTCAATCAAGTAACCATATCTACCGCTAAACGAGTACCTCTAACTCATAGACCATGGGCTAATAGCAGGGCTGTGTACAAAGGCGTACTGGCCTGAGTGAGATCATCATCTCAAAGATGTGGTTGTGGGTGATAGAGTGTCGGGGTATCTTTTAGGGCTCTGACTTCTCTCTGACAATGAAATGAAGTGAGACTATATATAGCTGAGTGGTTGATAGCTCGACGTGCTCGAGAAGGTATATAACCAACAATTACATCCCAACTTCATGCCTGCGCTACACATAGCAAACACGCTAGAGCCCCACTCTGAGCGCCTTTAACAATCTACTAACTCACACAAACAACCGAATCCTTACGCCCAGCAACGGCCTCAATATCAACCAAACTCCTACCCGCAAACCCTTGGTCCCAACCCCCTACAGCTTCGCAAAGGATAGATAAACCTGGGCCAAAATCACTGGACTTGCCTGCCTTGTCTTGCTGACCTTTGCGTAGAGTACACATGAAGGACTTGAGTCAAAAGGTGTGTGGATTAGACAAGAGTCCGGCTTAGATGAAGACCCCCTTGACATCAGGTTCGGGTTGGCTGAAAGCCATTTGCACCTCGTTGAGTCATGCTTTCAGGGCCGTCGTCATTGCTTGTTGATGGACATCATCCACGATGGCGTACATCAGGTCACATCGATATGCATTCAAGCAGTCTAGGCATCGTTGCGGCAATACCTATAACCACCTTGTTATTTCGATGGATTGTGTAAATAGATGCTTTGAAGCAGAACAGTCTACGTCACTTCTGTGTTTCTCTGTGAGATGATCTAGAGCTTAGTTCGTAGGTTGAAACACTAGATATATATATACAAGCACTGCAAGCCTTATGCTGATCGGAAAACATCAACGAGATACGCTACCGTAACCCATATTTGACCCGAACCCCCGTAAATGCATTCTCATATCCAATCAAACACGTCCGAGATCTCCAAGCACCACCAACCCACGCACAAGCCCACCTCACGACTACCCTGCCCCCTCAACCGCTCTCAACAGCCCAAGTCCCAACCCCTCCTCCCCACCCGCCGCCAACTCCTCAAACCCCCTAAACCCCTCCTCAACAACCCACCTCTGCCCACCCATCTTGCACAGCACCTCACAACTCCAGCCCACAACCAACAAGCCAGGCGGTCTACTCCCCTCCTCCTCGACAGCGGCACAGGCGTGTTGGAGTGTAGATCTGATGACGCGCTGATCGGGGCAGGAGGCGCGTTCGATTACCGCGCAGGGGGTTTGGGGTGGCCAGGGGTTTCTGCTCGTTGGTGGGACCTTTTCGTCTGAAGAAGGAGATGGTGGAGAAGTGGTGGTTAAAGAGTCAACGAGTGCGCCTAACCGATGCAACGCCATCAGAAACACCACTGTCTGAGTCGGCACATAGCCCGGAGCGTCCGGGCTCGCGCCTTTCCTCCCTGTCCCCGTGCAGATGAGCACCTGATCCGCCACACCCCTCTGCGTAGGCGGCACGCCAGCAAAAAGCGGGGCGCTCAAGGCAGATGTAATCCCCGGTAGTACAGTAGCGATATAGCCGTGCTGTCTGAAAAAGTCGAATTCCTCTCCTCCGCGACCGTAGATGTACGGATCACCTTGTTTGAGTCTGACGACTATTTTGCCGGCTTTGAGACCGTCGAGACCCATGGATAGGAGTTCTTCTTGGGCTTTGTCGGCGTTGCCTGGGAATTTGCGGGCAATGTAGACTTCTGTGCGGCGGGGGACGAGGTCGAGGACGGGGCTTGGGACGAGTTTGTCTGCGAGGATGAGGTCTGCGGTTTGGATGGCGCGGTGGGTGGCGAGGGTGAGGAGGTCTGGGTTTCCGGGGCCAGAGCCGGCGAGGATGATTCGGCCTTTGCGGCGTCTTTTGTCGAGGGTGGTGGGGTCGAGAGGGGCGGTTGAGAATTGCGGGTTGGTGCTGGTGTAGGATTGGAGTATGCTGTCGACGTCGGCGTCTGTGATGGATGCTAGCCGGCGGAGAGGCCAGTACTCGCAGATTTGGGAAAGCCAGCGCATGCGTCTGTTGCGTGCTGCGTCTCGATCTTCAGGTGTTACTAATTGATTGAAGCTTGCTTTTTGCGCTGTAGTGTCGTCGTCTTCTGCTTCTAGACTATTGTCCTCGAGGTCTGCTGCGCGGTGATCTTCCTCCCATATCCGTCTTCGCATGGCGCCGAGTCTTTCGACAGCGCTGCCGAGGTCTGGAGGGAGTGATGAGGCGATCTCGCGCCGTATGCGAGCAGCAAGTTTACAGCCTTTACCAGAGGTGGTGATTCCGACTTGGAGAGGTCCGTCTGAGTGTGTGGAAAGGAGAGTGAAGGTGCAGAGATTCGGTGCGTCGGCAACATTGACAGGGATACGAAGCCTGCGGCAGAGCGTTGAGATACGTGTACCTGTGACTAATATCAGCAGATACTCTGAGTTCTAAGATATGCCTTGCATACTCAGTGCATTCTTCCCTCCAAGCGTAATAAACACCGCATCCACTACACCCTCGACCTCGTCTCTCCCTAGTGTCTCCAGATCCTCGTCTCTAAACCCTCTCTTTAACCATTCCACCGTCCCCTCGTCAATCCTCTTCATAAGCGCATAATGCACTTCCGCATCCTCAGGCGCCACAACCTTCACCTTCGCACCGACCTCTATACTCCGGGCACATCTCGCGCTGGCGAGCGGATTCGATCCAATGACGAGATGTACGTGACCGGCAGCATCAAGGGCTGTAAGGAGTGGGCGACATTGTGGCATCCCCGCCTTCCTTTTCGCAAATTTAACAGTCTCTACAAAAACACTGTGTCGGATCGTATTGTCGTTACTCGAATCGCTCTTCATCCATCCAATCTAATCGACTAGCTCTTCGTATATCGCTCTGTGTTGGAAGCGCAACTCCAGAGAAAGAAAAGATCTCGAGAAAAGCTAAACCAAATAGCCACTCGGGTCACCACCAAAACAGACAGAGTACTGATAGCCGTATCAATACCAATAGATCTCCCAATATTCCGGATAGCGTCGGAAGGTCGAGCCTGCCACGGAGGCTAGGGTACCAGCGTTCAGAATATTGAATGATAGGACTGAGAATATAAAGAATATAATGCAGTAGTAGGTGAAATGGAGCGATTACAGCCAAGGCGAAGATAGTGACAATATTTTTGCCATGAGGACTAACTTTGTTATTATCGAAATCTTGGCTCCGATAACGCCATCCCGCGAAGCTTATCTAGGCGAGGATTGCGCCGATGCGCCGATAGCGTGCTTTCCCGAGGAGATCCCTCATAAGGCTGACGAAGATGAATCTATGACAAACAGAAGCCGGTTCGACGTGATAGAGGGAATCGCCTAGAGAAAGAACAATGGAGTTACTGGATACCATTCTTTAAGGCGATTCGCGAATACCTGACAATAGAAGAGAATCTTCGCTGTCTGAAGACGACGGTGATGTTGCGGATAAGGTTCGTTCGCCGCGCCCTGGTACGGGCAGCTTCTATTTCCAGATTCGATACGAGACTCTGCAACTGCGAAAGGACGGGCTCATAAGAACTATTCCACAAATAATGTCAACATGAGAAACGTTTAGCCTGCGCGTAAAGGGTGAGGAGATAGCGGGGACAGCAAGACTTGTTGCGTCCGAAGTATTGCAGGGAAATAGTAGAAGAGGAGCGGGTTGAATATATCTAAAGGGTAGTCCTCCTTCTCCAAGTGCACATCTTCTCCAGCTGGTACAGATCATTCCGTATATAGTCTCGTCATACTGTACGCTGTGGCTTAGCATTCCCAACATCATCTCCACCAACCTCGTGCGTAATCCCCTCGACCCTCCGCCTGGCCTCTTCCATGATCCAAACTCCACTACTCGTACCAATCCTTTCCGCACCCGCTTCCATCATTCGAACACAGTCCCCTAGTGTTTTGACGCCGCCACTAGCTTTGACTTTGACTCCTCCGCCGTCATCGACAACGCTCCTCATCAGCCTTACATTATCCTCTGTAGCCCCTTGTCCATTGAAGCCTGTAGAGGTCTTGACGAAGTCAGCGTGCGCAGCTACTGCGATCTTACAGCCTCCAATGATGTCCTTTGAGGTAAGTTGAGATGTCTCGAGGATGACTTTTAGGATCAGAGGTGGTGGGGCTGTGGCGCGCACGGCTGCAATATCGGTGAAGACCTGGGCGTATTCCTGTAGCTTCAGTAGAGGGTAGTTGAGGACCATGTCAAGTTCTTGGGCACCTTCTTGAACAGCGTGACGTGCTTCACTGCAAGGCCTTTAGCTCCTGCAGCTGCTAGTATAGTGATGGATCCTTACTTTACTTTCTGTGAGACGGACTGTGTCCCTTCCGGAAAGCCAATGACGCACGCAACCACAACAGCGGTGCCTCTGAGGTTATAGACGGCGCGTGCTACCCACTTCGCTCTAACGCAGACTGACTACTGAACAGAATATCATCAGAAAGCAGAATACACTTTTGCTGCAAACCACACCTGACAGTCACATATAGCAGCTTGAACCATGTCCGATGAAGATTGGCATAGCAGTTAAGAGAAACTTTGTGTAATAGGGAGTGCTTACCTTAAAGCTATGCCTGCTTGCCTCGTCACATAGTTGGTCTATCTGCTCTTTTGTCGACTCAGGCTTGAGCAGTGTATGATCGATATACTTGGCAAACTCCACTGACCCTATCATTGGTGCTCTGTATGTGGTCTTCTTCTCCAGTACATGCGATTGAGCGTCACTGATGATTGAGGCCCACTCTTCGTTGGTGTACCGCGTCGTCATGGTGTAGAATATGGATCCAAGCGCACGGAAGAGACGAGTTTACCCCTTGCCACTTCGACCGATTTAACTTAGTTAAGATGATACTGAAAACTAGCCACAACGTGATTGGGCTCGGATTATGGAGTGGTGAGAGCCTTGTAGGGATCGTCAGGGAGCAACGTGGATCAGTAATCCTGTAGGCAGAGCCACGGATACCGGAATTTCGTTGACGAGGCTCAATGCTTCTGCATTCAGTCGATCGAAATGAGGATCTCAGACATGAAACACCACAAGGTCAGACGTTAATGTGTTGATAATTTGAGGCTTGCGGAATAGACGTTGTAATGCAGGCAGTTGTCATTTGCGTGTGGACGAATCTTATTGTCCTAGAATTGCGATCCTGGGTTCCCAAGGTCTGACGACGTGGACCGCTCGATTTGGAGTGTAGGTACAGAGTGGAAAACCCTCCGAATGTTTTGGTTTTCTCGGAGTGAACACACAGTCGGCCACGCTCTTGTTATCCAATCTCCTCGAAAGCTCAGTTGCAACCAGAGTCTAGACAGCTCACGACTTTTCCCGTATCCCTAGCTCTAGCAGTGTGATATTTCCTATCACGCTCTTCAGCTAGAGCAAGATGGGAATTCCGAGTCCGTCCTTGTTCACAGCGAACAGCCTCTTGCGCGATGCTGACAATCTCTCGGTCTGACTTCACAACCTGCCTCTATGGTGTATTCTCGCGATCTTGACGGACAAGACACTCTGGTAGGGGCATCAAGGTTAGGATCATGAAGCAATCTCGGGAACGCCATCACATAAGGTCACAATTTTGATAAAGATAAGAGCTTAAGAAAAGCGGACTCAAGACTTTCAAAGAAGCATGTTTATGGAATGTGTTGAACAAGGCTGCGCTTCAACAGTCCCTGGTAATATCGTGGGGTTTCGCACACTTGACACAATTTTTGGAACAAAAGGAATGAGCACGCGTACCTTTTCTGAAATGCACGTCCAGTGCTTGCCTGTCCAATTGCTGGGACTTCATGTAGTCACGTTCTCAGCGGCATGCGATAATGGTACATCGCGATTGTAAGTCATGCCAAAGAGAAATTTGATCGAGATGGCAGAGCGGAGTCAGGATTTTGGCTTGCAGTAGTGAGACACGGGCCGTAAGCGCGATAGCGTCCATTCTGAAGCAGTATTCTTTGCTTAGTTGAGGTTTGAACCACGAAGCCCTGAGTTGGAAAAGCCGATAGAAAGATCACCGCTACCTAGTATTGCTCAAGGAATGGATATAATCGACCATCAAAGCGCGAAAGGTCCATTGACAAAAGCAGCCGACTCTACGCCATTAACAGGGTGATGACAGCAGGCATACCATTCAAAGTGGAAATCCAGAGCAGGCGAACAATCAATCCTCGCTCACTGGCAGCTTTTGCACTCCGGTCCCCGAATATCGTCAACCCTCCCGAGTTTCTTGCCTCCACCACCACCGCTGCCTGGCCCGCCACCGCCTGGTCCGCCTCCACCGCCGCCATATCCGCCGCTCGATCCTCTACTACTTGTTCCTCTGCCAGCGGTGCGGTTTTTGATGTTAAAGGGTGACGCTTCTGCTGCGGCGTACGCATCAAGCTGTGACGCGATTAGTACAATTACGAGCTCACCATCGTCTCAGATGCCCGTGTACCGAGAACAGTGTAGTCACGTAGAGCCCGAGAAAGACATATCCGCTATCCAAGAAGTTACGAACTCGTGCTGAGAGAGGAGGACTACATGTACGTGTCAGTCTTTGGTTGATTTGAGCAAAAGGTGGCCTTGGCTCTTTACCTCTGTAACACCTGCCCATTTGATAAGTATGGTCTGCTTGGCACCGACATGATAATTAGGTTTATGAAGGTCCCGATCACAAATCAGGGAGGTCTGTATGACTTGTAGCGACTGAAGACGGAAATAGGTGGATCTGCGGCATGGATGCTCGATCTGTTACGATCGCGCTTACGGTAGCGGTTCTGTGATTTTCGTCTTCAACCTCGTGTAGCCTTTAGGCAGTGTCACAGCATGGGACCGCCAAAGGCCAAGGTACGTGTACTTGCTGATCAGATATGACGATATTATTCTGATGACTCTCAGAAAAGAAAGCGCGATTCAGGTATTCATACGGACCACAATCCGGTTGACACTTCGAAGCCTACAGCATTGTTCGAACCGACGGAAGGACGCCCTTATACCGTGAGCGTCGCAATACCAGGCAGCATCATCAGCAAGTGCGCTTCCATGGAGCCCGTTGGTCAATCACCGAGCTGACGCTCACATCCTAGCGCGCAGTCCCACGACCTCAAAACCACTCTCGCCGGTCAGATCGCTCGCGCTCTTGCAGTCTTCTGCGTGGACGAGGTGATCATCTTCGACGATGGGCAGGGCAAACGGCAGACGAACAACAACTGGGGCCGGTTTCAAGAAAACCAGTACCAGGACAATGCATCAGAGGAGCAAGCCTACACCGGCTACTCCGATCCAGATGGCTTCCTCATCCATCTCCTCTCATACCTCGAGACCCCGCCGCATCTGAGAAAGTTCCTTTTTCCAATGCATCCAAACCTACGGACGGCAGGGACCCTTCCAAGTCTGGACATGCCGCATCACCTCCGAGCCCACGAATGGTGTCAGTACCGCGAAGGCGTTACAATCGAGACCCCTTCATCAGCGTCTACCAACGGCGCCGCTACAACAGAAGAGCAAGGCAAGAAAAAGAAAAAGCGGAAATCCGAACCCACGCCAACATCCTTATCATCCACGCTTATCGACGCGGGCCTCCCCCAAAAAGTTCTCGTGTCCGACTCCATCCCTCCAAATACCCGTGTAACGCTCAAATTCCCATCCGCAACTCCACCCTCCGACACAAGCAACGAATACCTCTCCGCTGAGGCCATCTCCCCCGACGGTCCTCGTGAAGAGGCAGGCTATTACTGGGGTTACAGTATCCGGCGAGCGCCTTCTATCTCCACCGTCTTCACCGAATGCAATTACGACGGCGGTTACGACCTCACCGTCGGCACCTCCGAACGCGGACAGCCTTTGTCCCGCATACTCAATTCATTTCCGCCCGCGTCGGACAGCGGTACGCGGCTACCGGACTTCAAGCATCTCCTCCTTGTCTTCGGCGGTGTCGCAGGTCTCGAAGTAGCGGTGAAAGCAGATGACGAGCTAGTTGGGATGAGCGTCTCCGAGCCGGAAGGGTTGTTCGACTATTGGGTGAATCTGTGTCCCGGACAGGGGAGTCGGACGATTAGGACGGAGGAGGCGGTTTGGATTGGGTTGATGGGGGTCAGGGAGATGATTTTGGGAAATGGGATGCGATGACATGAGCGCTTGAAGCGTTTGGAAAGGATGACGTTGGGTAGCAGACTATGATGAGCATCGATGAAAGGAGGTGACAATTGGATACGATAATGTAATCCTAGATATTGAACATTTCAGGTCATCTTTATCGTTGTCGCACCGGAAGGAATAGCTTGCTCTAATGCTAGCCCTAGGTGTTAAACAGACCGCCGAACCGTCGACACCACACAATGCTACCAAAACGCCATATGCAATGAGAGCTACCCATTTCTCTATACAGTCGCCTTCGGCGCGATCTCTCCCGCAGCATCAGCAATAGCCGTCTGATCCTTCCGCGCCCGCTTCTTGAGTACGTTCTCAATGAAGGCTTCGCCAGCCTTGTACGAGCTCCTAACCAGAGGCCCGCTAGCGCAGTAAAGAAACCCCATGTCTAGTGCTCTCTGCCGCCACAGTTCGAAGATCGCAGGTGTGACGTACTCTTCGACTTTCATGTGGCGTTTAGTGGGACGCATGTATTGGCCGAACGTTACAACGTCTACGTCGACTTTGCGCAACTCTGGGGGGATGTTGTTAGCACGGTTTTGATTTTCTAGAAATTCACGTCAAGGATACGTACCTTTCAGCGCTTCCCAGAGCTGCTCCTCTTTCTCCCCCAATCCCAGCATAAGACTCGTCTTCGTGATCAATCCCTCCTTCGCACCTTTCGCCGCTTCAAGCACCTTCAAACTTTGCCTGAACTTCGCCCTCCGATCCCTCACCATCGGTGTCAGCTCCTCCACTGTCTCCATGTTATGAGCGTAGACATCCAGTCCGCTTTGCGCAACGACCTTCACCATCTCCAGATCTCCTGCATAGTCGCCCGTCAAAGCTTCCACCAGCATCGTCGGTGCTTTTTGTTTGATCTTCATGATAGTTTCCGCGAAGTGATGCGCTCCACCATCGGCCAGATCGTCTCGGTCGACAGAGGTCAGAACGACATAGCCTAATCCCCACCGTGACAACGCCTCAGCAGTATGCTCCGGTTCGTGCGGATCTAGTGGTGGTGGCGCCTTCGCTGTCTTCACCGAACAGAATCTGCATCCTCTCGTACACGTATCCCCCATAAGCATGATCGTAGCCGTAGCGGCAGATTTCTCCGAGCCGCCCCAGCAATCTGAGATGTTCGGACATCGCGCTTCTTCGCACACAGTATGCAGATTCAGCCCTCGCAGGTCATTTTTGATCTTTTTGTAATTCTCGCCAACGGGTACTGGTGTCTTCAGCCATTCGGGAAGGCGAGTGATTTGCTTTTGTTTGCCCTTGGGGCCGACCATTGCGGTTTTCAATTCCAGCGCATCTTCGGGGGTGAGAGATTGTGTATCACTAGCGACGAATTCAGAGAGTGAGGGACCTGCATTGAGTCTATCTTTGAAATAAGTCGTACGTCTTCGGGAGGTGGTATCTGTTGCTGAGGGTTCTGGGGCTGCTGTGGCGAAGGTGCGCGAGGTGGAGGTGTGGGGACGCTGGAGGACACGTGAGGCAGACTGGAGTGGAGGGGCGTGCAAACAGCGGAATCTTTGTGCCGCTGCTGCTGCCATTGCGAGACTTATGTCGGAAGAATAGGGTAGGAATCCTGTGAGTTTTAGAATGGTGAGGTATCCACTCAACGATGATACCAAAGGACACGCTAGCGGCGGGATGTAGATCGTGCTGACTCAGCAGGCCCAATACTTCTAACGAAGTGCTTCACCTACGACCATTGACTGGTGTATTGACGATTAACATTTCGTGCGCAGAGCCTGCATCTTCTCCCAGCAGTCAATACTGAGCCGCTAATCAGCAGAAGTACCTCTGGGTCCCTGGATAGGGCCAACGTTGTCATCATGGTTACTCCGAAGAACGTCGCAAGGCTTATATTGAACGTCAAATGCGCAGACAGCCACAGATGAGTTTGACTGCGTGGGCTTGGAGGATGCAGTATTATCGCAATTCCCAAATCTCAATCTACTCAAGAGCAGATCTTCAACCGACTTCGAGCCTCCTACGCTCCTCCCCGTCGTCCACCTTTGTAAATCCAGACCTAACCCCGATCCACCCATGCCTTCCTGCATGACGTGAACCACCTTCCTATACCCATGGCCCCGGCCACGCTGACGTCGCAGGAGCAATCCAGAGCCACAAGAGGCCTCAAAGCGGCCATGATACCATTAAAGGCACCCGCCACACAAGCCACATTTAGTGATTCCCCTGGGGCAGGGTTCATCTGCTGAAGCTCTACATGCAGTTTCTCGATTCGCTGTCCTTCGTTCAAAATTCCACGGATATTTTCCATCGTTCCCCGGAGTACCTCGCAGAAGTATGAAAGCTGTTGCTCCACAGCGTCAGGCGAATGCAGTTTGTCGACCATCTTCCCCGCCTCTGCCAGAGCATACTGGACTTGAAGCGTCACTTCCTTGAGTCCAGCCAAGGTGGTTGGTTGGATAGTGCAGTCGAACAAAATCCCCATAGGTTGCTCATGCCTAGTGCCCAAGACACATTTGCCTGGGCCGCTGTCTTTAGGCATCGCAAGGGTGAACGTGTACGGTTGCGCGTAGAGCATGGCGCCGGCTTCGAAGTGAATCTGCTGACACGTGGCAAGCAGGCAGGTCCGGAGCTGTGTTTGATGAGGACGACCTTGTTGGGAGGTATATCTCGGAGGAGTGGCCAGGAGATAGGCGTAGATTTCGTTCCTGATCTCGCCTGGGAGCTTGAGGAGAGGACATGAGAACAGCGCCGGTGGACTGCTGATTGTTGTAGTCTTGTTCTTGAACTCTCGATGAGCTGTTTCACCCGTTAGCAGTACGTTCACTAGAAAGTGGATAGCGTAAGGTACCATGGATAAGCAGATCTAGCTCTTTGCAATTCGACCTGCTCATCATTGCAGGGCCGAACAGCGAAGAAGTTGCTTCCGACATGTCCGTGTGATTTGAACACCTCGAAATAAGGTCTGATAGTGTGATAGTCCTTCTCGCCCGTTTCCAAGCAATATGCGAACATCTTGCGCTCAGCCTTGGGTGGTAGATGTCAAGTGAGTGAACCCCCACTACAGTGACACAAACCCGTAAACAAAGCTAGCTCGTAACACCCCCAATTCGATGCGCCTTGCTCTACCAACAGCGGCGCAATGCATTCGCGGAGATAAATCACGGAGCTTTGGGACATTTAAATTGAGACCCTCTTGCATCCCGAGCTACTCAATACACTCACCTCCTCCCGACCCAGCCGCGCATCGGAGCGAGATGACCACAAACGGCGCCGCCCCCGCCTCGCCGGCGACGCTCAAAGTCCTAATGCTCCACGGTACACCCCTATCCCACCTTTCCCCATCAATGGCAATCACCTACCCATACTAACGAACCTCGCACGAAAAAAAAGGCTACACGCAATCCGGCCCGTCCTTCCACGCCAAAACGCGCGCCCTCGAAAAAGCCCTACACAAAGCCCTGCCCACCATCTCACTCTTCTACCCCACCGCCCCGCTCCGCCTCCGCGCCCCGGACATTCCCGGTTTCTCGCCCGCCACCACCGACCCCGTTGAAGTCGGGAACGAAGAGCCAGACTCGTGGGCGTGGTGGAGACGGAAGGACGATACGTACGAGTACGCCGGTATCGAGCAGGGCCTTGCCAGGATAGCGGAGACGTTGGACGCCGAGGGCCCGTTCGTGGGGGTCGTTGGGTTCAGTCAGGGCGGGTGTGCGGCGGGGATGGTCGCGTCGCTGCTGGAGGCCGGGCGGAGAGAAGCGTTCCGCAAAGCGGAGGGGAAGGGGGGTATGCCGTATCCGGAGTCGTTCGCTGAGCTGCGGCATCCGCCGTTGAGGTTTGCGGTTAGTTATAGTGGGTTTGGGGCGCCGCATGGGTTGTATCGGGCGTTTTATGAGCCGAAGATTGGAACGCCGATGGTGCATTTTATTGGGTCATTGGATACGGTTGTGGATGAGGCGAGGAGTCGAAGATTGGTGGATGCTTGTGACGCCGGTGGGAGGGATAGGGTGGTGTATCATCCTGGAGGCCATTTTCTGCCGACGCAGAAGCAGTTCCTCAATGTGTTGATTGGATTCATTCAGGAAAGCATCGCCGACAGGGTTGAAGGCGAGGAAGAAGGGAAGGCGGAGAATATAGATATGGCCTTTTGATGAAGTGGCACACTACATACGAGCATTTGGTCGGCGTTGGAGATTTTGAGAGGATGCAGTCATCAATTAGACATTCAGATCATAGACACTCAGGCACTCTCCCACTGTCGAGCAGGGCTCCGTCGAGATCTAAAGCTACTGTACATTGAAGATATTCTAGACGGTTTCACTTACACGCTTTATTAGCTCTTCAGTCACACATATAAGATATTGCCAGCCGGCCTGCCCGTCAATGCACCTTACCAGCCTTCGTCGGCTGGATCCTGGCCATCATCTCCTCCTTCGTAATGAGATGATCAATCCTTTCCAGCAACCCAAGCAAGCTTTTCATACTCCCACTCCACTCGTTCAAGGCATCGTCCGCATCCCTCGGCTTCGCGAAGCTCACAATTCTAGCGGGTCTATCAATCTTTGCATACACAGTCTTTGCCGTGACAAGTTGACTGATGTACTTCTCTGTCTCGTCTTCATTGAGGTCCAGAAGTTGAGTTAGCCGGCCCATCTGGATGCGTGTGTAGTACTTCGCAACCACTCGAACATTGTGCTCGATGACCCGCTTTCGAAGATCCTCCCATCGCTGGAACGCCTTCTTGTCACCTGACTGGTTTGATTCTGCGTCGAAGACATCCGTGCTGCACAGATGTGGTCCGAATTTCTCGGCTACCATAGGCCAGCGCATGATCTCGTGAATGGTGAAGAGTTTGAGAAGCTGAGCTTCAAGCGGTATCTGGGCATTGCGAGGATCTCTGTGAATGCGGTGAAGAAGATCAGATTGTTCGTTGTCGTAAGGGGCGAGGATGATGTGGAATATGACTCTTTGTAATACCTAGAAAATGGATGAGTCGTGCCCATTCGAAGCTAATATATGCTAGTGACTTACTGCGTGCAATTGCTCCGGATTGTCCTCCACTGATTGTGTGTCAAGAACTTGCCGGTAATGCTTGCAAGCTTCTAGGTACTTGTCATCATGCTTCGCAAGTGTAATCTGCTGCTCATAGTATCGAAGCTTCAGATCTGTCACATCGTCTTCCTTTTCCGGCGGTGGATCATCCGCACTTCTCTTTTTCTCCTTCTCTTCACGTTCCTTCTTCTCCTTCTCCAGCTGCACAGGTGTCTTGTTCGGTTTCCGCCCAAAGGACTTTGTACTTATTTTCCGACTCAGTATGCCCGCTTGAGTCCAGTCACCCTTTTCAATACACAGCGCCACTTGCTCGAGGATGAACTCTGTTTTCTCCCTTCGCTCCATAGACCCGAAGGTCTCGACTTGGAGCTCACATAGGATGTCAGCAGCAGCATTGAGATCCCCTTGCGACTTCTTTAAATCCGACAGTATCCGGGTGACACGTGCTCTTTCAACTTCGACGAAGATCTAGGCTCAGAATTGTCAGCTCACGGTCTATTGGATCGTCGCTGACGCAGGACTGACTTTGCCCTCAGTGACGGTTCGTAGTGTCTCGATGACTGACAGCTTTGTATCTGTGTCTGGGGTCTCATCCAAGAACGTCATCACCACCTGAACCATTTTCGTAATAGCTTGCTTGAGCTGCCCATGCTTCTTCGAGAGTAGCAGGATTTGTTCGTTCAGCAGGCCCCAGTCTTCCGAATCTTTACATATTATGACGATAGCAACAAGTAACCGTGATGTAGATGCAAGATCCGAGGCCTAGAGAGCGTTCCATCAGTTGAGATCTAGTCGGTAAGGCCGAATAGTGGTGTTGGGGAGTTGTACCTGTCTCGTCTGCTTTTCAAGCGCAAGAAGCTTCTCGACTGCCGCTTGCACATTATCCTGCAAAGTCAGCACTATCTACTTTCATAGAATACTCAAGAGGCTACCTTAGCAAGCTCTTGAGCTTCTGGTATCTGCTTGTCCAACTCCTTTGTGTAGTCCTTGTCAGGCTTGACTATCCGACCGTCCGACATTTCGAGATGCTGCCTTCTGTGTACTTGTGGTCGGTGGGTTTATGATGAGCCAGGTACGAAGCTTTGTAGAAGTTCAGGAGTTACGAAATATGTAGCATGCCCAGTATACCTTACGCAGTAGAAATAGAGTTGCTGCGTTGCGGCTCTGCACGCATTCGCCTACCGTACTGTGCTGAGCGAATTTGGATGCCCTTTGTCGAAGTGAGCACCACCCGGTCAACCAATATTAATTTGTTGGACTTATGTGTTTTCACATCAACCTTTACGGAGAAAACTATCATGAATTCTGGCACACGCTATACATATAACTTGTTTCTAACTCAGTCAGCTGCTAGATCTCCGACTATAGATAATGATACGTATAGGTATGCAGGTGGCTGTGTCATAGCCTCACTCATAGGCCGCACATTTAGCTTTCCGCCGGCGATATTTTGAAAAGCTCCTAGAGAGCCACGTGAAGCGCTAGAACAAGGCTAATAAGTTCCAGCCGTCTTTCCATGTCTGATCCATACCTTAAGTAGGACTCGCCACCCACTAGCGGCGCAGCCCCTACCAACGGCGCACTAAATATGTGATTTTACACCAAAACACCACCTTTTAAATTAATTATTGTGAGTCCCCCCCACCTGCTACTTACTCAATT
>JAABUP010003419.1_pt1 | contig 28078 bp, 22 predicted proteins | sample 5559201 | NCBI WGS metagenome assembly JAABUP01 (sample SAMN10711887, study PRJNA513373) | rock metagenome | isolation source: Antarctica rocks | place: Antarctica | reverse complement strand
CTGAACCCCACCCGCGCCAAGAACCGCGCCATCCACCAACTCGAAGCCATGGGCTACACCGTCACCCTCGACACCGCCAACTGAGACACCACCACCCCCAACACGAGGGAATCTTCGCGTCAGGAGGCCGTCCTCGTTGGTGGGCGATACTGGGTTTGAACTAGTAACCTCAACGTTCGGCGATACCGAGCTGACCTGTCGATTCGACCCATGACCTGCGATTATGCGGTGCACCGAAAGTGACACGAGTCGACAGATGCGGTCTTTAGAGTACTCTCAAGATGCACGCAAGATGCACGAAGGAGGCGCGAAGGAGGCGCGAGTGGCCGGCCGTAAACGTCAGTTCGGGAACGTCCGACGCCTGCCATCCAAACGGTGGCAGGCCTTCTACCGGCACGGTACGGACGTCCGACACACGGCGCCGTCCACCTTCGAAACGAAACTGGATGCGGAGGCGTGGCTGGTGGACGAGCGTCGTCTCATAGCTTCGGGCGCATGGTTTCCACCCAAGAGCCGGCATTCCAGAGCCGACGAGCCCGTGACGCTCGGAGACTATGCGCAGACATGGGTTGGGGACCGGCGACTCAAGCCTCGGACCCGCGAGCACTACGGCAAACTCTTGAGCAGCCACCTGGCCCCCCTTGCCGGGCAGCAATTGACGCAGCTGACCGCAGCGGCTGTTCGCCGATGGCACGCTGACCTCGACTCCTCGACTCCGACGTACTCGGCCCATGCCTACAGCCTTCTTCGAGCCATCCTGACGACCGCAGTCGACGATGGCGAGATCCCGGCGAACCCCTGTCACATCAGGGGCGCTGGCTCGACCAAGCGCGCCAAGAAGATTCACCCAGCGACGCTGGACGAGCTTGAGGTGATCACCCGAGAGATGCCCCCCAAGTATCAGCCAATGATCCTGCTTGCCGTATGGTGCGCCCTCCGATTCGGCGAGATGATCGAACTCCGTCGCCGCGACGTTGACCTAACCGTAGGGGTCATTCGGGTTCGACGTGGCGCTGCCCGCGCTGACGGGCAAGTCATTATCGACACGCCGAAGAGCGACGCCGGCGTCCGAGATGTGGCCATCCCGCCACACCTCATTCCCCTGCTCCGAGACCACCTGCAAGGGCAGGTACAAGCTGGCAAGGACGGTTTGCTGTTCCCGGCAGCGGACGGCCGTTCCACCCTCGCGCCCTCCACGTTCTACGGAAAGGCGTCCACCACTGTTTCCCGCCGTGGCGCCACTCGCGTCAGAGCCGGTCACGGTTTCTATGGGGCGCGGGAGACCGCTGGAAGGCCGGACCTACGTCTTCACGACCTACGCCACACCGGGGCAGTTCTTGCCGCACAAGCCGGCGCCACGCTCCCAGAACTCATGGGTCGACTTGGCCATTCAACGCCTCAGGCGGCACTCATTTACCAACATGCCGCGCAGGGTCGAGACGCGCACATCGCTGCAACCCTCTCCAAAATGGTTGAGCACCGCTCGTGAGTGCCGGGCGCTCCGTTGTGCGCGTTACATGCCGTCGTCCACGCAGCGGTCAATGACGCAGCGGTCACGTCGGTGATGGCCGGTGGCTGCGGGTCTCCTGAGCTCAGGGGCGCCCGGTCGAGGGGAAGCGGATCGTGCGCCCCCGGACCTCTGAGCGACCCATCACGCATGACGGAATACCTATTATCGGCGTTCCCTAAGCAACGGGAGTCGCACCTGATGCGAGAACTGCCGCTCATGAGACGGACCACATGCAAGTCACGACCAGATGCGTCCGGAGCGTGATGCCCATGACGGCGTTGTCGCCGGCCCTAAGAGCTGACGTTCCATGGCTCACCTCGGGAACCCCAGAGCTGCCGATGACTGGATTCATCATTGGGTCGCTGGACCCGTGCAGCGACGTATCGAGGGTGTGTCGGCGACCGACGCTAGCCTCAGATCTCCGGAAGTAGGTGACCGACCAGCCCTGTGATCAGGGTTTTTTCTTTGTCTCATATCATCGGAATACAGGTAAGATTTGGTAGTCTGTTGGGATGGATCAGACCGCGCTGGAGGGGATGCCGGAACCGGCAATGCTGCGCCTGCACGCCAGCGACGGGCAGGTCCTGGTCAGCTGCGGACGCTCGCTGCTCTACCGCTACGACGCGTTCGACACCGGGATGCGCAACCTGGCGATTGTGGCGTTGACCGACGCCGGCCGGCGCGTCGATGAGGTGGCTGCCGTGTTCGGGTTGACCGCAACGTACGTCTCCATCCTGCGGGGCCGGGCCCGGGCGTCGGGGTCGGCCGGTTTGTTGCGTCGCCGGGGGCGCCCGCCCAAGCTGTCCGACGGTCAGGTGGCCAAGGCGCGGCGGTGGGCGGCGCACGGGTGGACCCAGCAAGCCATCGCCGACCGGCTCGGGGTGGCCCAGTCGGTGATCAGCGAGCTGCTCGCGCGGCTGGGCCCGGCACCGGTGCAGGACGTGCTGCCCGAGCCGGCCGACGCCGCTGCCGATACCGAGCCCGCCGAGGCGACAACCGCCGAGCCTGCCAGTGCCGGGCCGGTCCACGCCGAGCCGGTCCACGCCGAGCCGTTGGCGGCGTTCGCGGGAACGGCCCGGATCAGTACGGGCACGTTCCCGTGCCGGTATGCCGGGGCGATGCTCCTTCATGCCTACCTGGACCGGGTCGGCACGCAGACGATCTTCGGCACGCTGGCCGGTGGCCCGGCCCGCCGCTATGACGACCTGGCGATCCTGTCCACCGCGACGCTCGGGTTCGCGCTCGGGATCGACACGATCGAGGGGGCCAAGCACCTACGCCGCGCGGAGGCCGGCGCCGCCCTCGGGCTCCGCGCCGTCCCCGAGCTGAAGACGCTACGGACCCGGCTCCGCGCGCTGGCCGACGGCACGGACCCGCTCGAGCTGCAGCGGGCCTTCGCCGCCGGCATGCTGGCCGGCGACCCGGCCGGCGACCCGGTCTACTTCGTCGATGACCACTTCGTGCCCTACGCCGGCGCGCGTCCGGTCGGCAAGGGCTGGAACACCAAACGCCGCCACGCGGGGCCCGGCCGGGACGACACGCTGCTGGTCGATGCCCGCGGCCGGGCCGTGGTGTTCAGCAGTGGCGAACCGACCGGGCTCAGCTCGACCCTGCCAGGCGTGCTGACCCAGCTACGGGCTGTGGTCGGCCCGAACGCGCCGGTCCTGCTGGGGTTTGACCGCGGCGGCGCGTTCCCGGTCACCTTCACCGCCTGCCGGGACGCGGGCGCGGACTGGATCACCTACCGGCGCGCCCCGCTGGCCGAAACGACCGCCACGCCCAGGAAGTCGTGGACCGTCCGCGACGGCAAACGGGTCACCGTGATGCTGGCCGACGAGAGCGTGCAGCTCAAGGGGTACGGTGCCGCTCGGCAGCTGACCTTGTTCGAGCACGACCAGCCGGTGCTGCAGGTCCTCACCAGCGATACCACCGGGGCCGGCGCGGACCTGCTGTGCTGGCTACGGTCCCGGTGGCGGATCGAGAACATGTTCAAGTACGCGTCCGAGCACAACGGCATCGACGCCCTAGCCGACTACGCCATGGACATCGGCCCAGACACCCCGATGGTGGCCAACCCGGCCCAGGTGACGGCCCGCAAGCAGGTCAACGCGGCCGAGGCCGAGCTCTGCCGCAACTGCTGAACGGTGAGGACACCCCAAAACAGAAGAACGCCGCGCTGCCCGACGCGCACGCCCGGATCCAGCACGCCCACACCGCGCTGGACGACGCGAAGACCGCCCTCAAGCCCATCCCGGCCAAGGTGCTCGCGACCGACCTGGACCCGGCCGCGACACGCGCCCGCCCGCAACTGCCCCGCCGCGGCCTGCAAATGGTGCTGCGGCTGCTCACGTTCAACGCCGAGGCCTGGCTAGCCGAACACCTCAACGCATACCTGGCCGACCCCGACGAGTACCGCTCCACCACCCGCAACCTGCTCCACCAAGGCGGCCACGTCCAGTACGGCATCACCGCGATCACCGTCACCCTGGACCGGCCCGACAGCCCCCGCGTGGCACGCGCCCTGCACCTGCTCGCCGACGAGCTCAACAACACCCCCGCCGGCCTAACCGGCGACCACCGCCCCATCACCTACCACGTCAGGCCAGCATGAATCTCAACAGTCAACCCACCCCCACTTCCGGAGGTCTGAGCCTAGGGGCGTGAACGTTGATCTGGAGGACGCCTATCTCAGACCCCGACGGGTCGCTCAGGCCGGGTCGCTCGGCTGCCGGCCCCGCCCGCTGTGTTGGCCCCGTCAACGCATGTGGCGGACCGGGTGCGGGCGGCGGTCTTGGCGGTTCCGGGGGTCGCGGACATGCACGCCGGCTCGTTCGGTGAGGTGGCGACATACCTCCCGGGCCGCAGGGTGGTGGGGGTGCGGATGCGCACCGACGTCACCGAGGTTGACGTGGTGGTCGACTGGGGGGCCGACGTGCTGGCGACCGCGGACGCGGTCCGCGCGGCGGTGCAAGCCGTCAACGGCCCGACTGTCACGGTGGTCATCCAGGACGTCGCCGCCCCACCAGGCACGCTCGAGCGCAACCGATGACCGCACTGGAACCAGAGCGGCGAAGAACCAGCCCTGCTCAGCAGCGGGCCTGGACGTTGGCCCGACGCCGGGCGGCCAGGGCCCACCACCCCGACCGTGGCGGGGACGTCGCTACCTACCTCGACGCCCTCGCCGCCGTGGACGCCCACTTCGGGGTCCCTGCCGCTGGGGGTCGCCCCCTCCCCCCAGCCCCTCCGGTGGTGGCGGCTGCTCGTAGGCGTCGACGACCGTTACGTGCGGTGCAGACGCGGCTCCCACGCTGAGTGCCTGGTGCCCGGCGATACATCCAGGTCGGCGTTCCGCGCCGCCAGGGACCTTCCAGCTCACCAGCTCCACAAACCGAAAGAGAAGACTCATGACGACCTCGACCATTGGCCTGCTGGCCGGACTCCTGCTGGGCATCGCCGGCGCGGCCGGCGGCTTCGAGGGATTCCTCGTCGCCCTGGTGTTGGGCGTCGTCGGCTACCTGGTCGGCGGCCACTACGACGGCGAGGTCAACCTGTCCAAGATTTTCGGTAGCCGCCGTCGTGACTGACGCTGCCCGCAGCGCCACCCGGCCCGCCGAGAAAAGTGCCGTCACCGAGCCAGCAGATCGCGGCCGCCTCCACGTGGCGGACCTGGTCGTCGAGCGAATCGCCACGATCGCCGCCGACCAAGTCCGTGGCGTGATCGCCACGGGGTCGCCGCTGCACGGGGTGCTGGGCCGCCGCTACCCCAAGGCATCGGCCCAAGTAGCAGGCGACCGCGCCACCGTCGACGTCGAGATCGCCGTCACGTGGACCGCCGGCCTGACCTCGACGGCCATCGCCGTCCGCGACCGGGTCCGCACCCAGGTTCAAGAGCTGGCCGGCGTCAACGTCGATGCCGTCAACGTCACCATCGCCCAGGTTGTCCAGCAGCCGTCGACTCCACCGCCCCGGAGAGCCCAGTGAGCACCCAAGCACCTATCCCCCCCGCGCCCGAAACGCGGGCCCGGCCCAGCGACCCCCCCGGCCCGGCCCGTTCCATGCCGGCCGCCAAGACCCCCGTCGGGTCGGGCGCCCTTGCCGCGCTCGGCCTAATCCTCGCGCTGCTGCTCACCGCCGCCGGTGTCGTCCTCACCCGCGACGCTCTCGTGTACTTCACGCTGCTGACCGGCACGCCGTGGACCCGGTCCGTCGCCCGCGCCGTGAACGGTGTCACCGCCGCCGCCTGGCTGGTCCCCCTCGGTATCGCGTTGGCGCTGGTAGGCCTGTGGCTGCTGTGGCGAGCGGTCCGCCCCCGCGCCCGCACCGCCGTGTCCCTCACTTCGGCGACCGGGGTGTTCCTACGCCCGCACGACATCGCCAGGTTCGCCGAGACCGCCGCCGAAAGCGTGAGTGGCGTCATCAGCGCCGACGTCAACGCGTCCCGTCGCAGCGTCACGGTCCAGGTCCGCGGCACCGGGTCAGAGGACCTCGCCGACCAGGTCCGGGCAGCCGTCACCGAACGGCTGTCCGCCCTCGACAGCCCGCCCGCCATCAAGGTCACCGCTGGAGGCCCAGCATGAGCCGCGCCACCCTCGCCGTCACCCGCGTCGCCGCCGCCGTCCTCGGCTTAGTCCTGGTCGCCGCCGGCCTCGCCGCCCTCGCCTGGTGGAGCGACCGGTTCCCCGGGCTTCCGCAGAAGACTGACCTCAACGGTCTGATCTGGCTGCCGCAGCAGGCCTGGTGGCCCTGGGCCCTACTCGCCGCCGGCGCCGTGATGACGCTCCTCGGCCTCCGGTGGCTGGCTGGACACATCCCCCACCGCGCCGTCGGCCAGATCCAACTACCGGGATCCGGCCCCGACGGCCACCTGCTGGTGAACGCCGGCACCGTCGCGACCGCCGCCGCCGACGCGCTCGCCGCCACCCCCGGGGTCCGGTCCGCCACCGGCACCATCCACCGCGACCGCGGGCAGCTCGTCGCCAAACTCACCGCCACCATCGAACGAGAAGCCGACCTCCACCTCGTCGCCGCCGCAGCCGACACCGTCACCGCCGACCTACGACACGCCCTACAACGCGACGACATGGTCGCCCGAGTCCAACTCCGAGCCGCCGGCCGCAACCGCCCCTACCCCGAGTCACCTGACCCCAGCCCGGCACCCACCCCCCCGGGCAAACCGGGCGTTCCCCTATCTTAGCCAAGCCCTAGACACCAGGGCACGTCGCGAGCCACGCGAACTGTGCCGGCCGAGCGTCTGTAGGGGAAGCTCTACTCTGCCATCTCCCGGCGGTAGGTCTAAACCGGCCGTCACGACGGGATCACGATCGTCGTACACCACCAGCGGACTTGACCTACGGATAGGAACGAGACGTCCCGTTGGCGCGCAACGTCGCCGTCACCTGGCCGCGCACATGACCCGCTTTCACGGCCAGCCGAGCACCCTACCGTGAGGTCGAGCCCCGTGAGCGCCTCGTGACCGCTGCTGTGGTCTGCTTCGCGCGAGTCCGGAAGCCAATCAAGCGCAACTACTTGAACGGCGTGCCGCACAACGCCCTGGCTAGGGTAGGTGTCGAACGGCCGAGGCAGGACGCGTGGGTGGCACGCGCTGCGTCACTTTCTTGCCTCTGTGCCGCACCCCCGCTTGGGCCATAGCGACCCCGGTTTCACCTTGGAACCTACACGCACGCATGCCGGACATCCGTTTCCTCGCCCGCTTACCGCGATCAACACCATCTTCGCTGCGGAGCATGCCATAAATGGGCCCTTGGACCGGAGGGCCTGAGCCTCACCGTAGGTCACAGGCCTAAAACGGTCGTTTCCTGCAGTACTCGATATTGGCATCTGTCTGGTCAGCGTTCGGACGGCAGCCGACTGCTTTGCCAGCTTGCTTACAGCCAGCGTCGGCGTCGGAAGACCGCGTAGAGCAGGACGGCGAGGCTGGCCATGATTAGGCAGGATGCGATGAACCCGGCAGCGGTGCCGAAGCCTGGGTAGGGCACGTTCTGGCCGAAGAAGCCAGTGACCGCGGTGGGGACGGCCACGATCGCCACCCAGGCGAAGATCTTGCGCATGTCGTCGTTCTGTCGCACGGACGTCTGCGCCATGTCGTCGGCGCTGATCGTCAGGTGGGTGCTGATCCGGGTCTGGAAGTGCTCGACCACGCCGTGGAGGAACTCCCGTTGCCCGTCAGCCATGCTGGCGACCATGTCGAACCCGTCCGCCAGGTCCGCCACGATCGGCGTGTCCTCCGGCGGCAGAAACTTGGCCATTCGCGCCATCCGGGCGTAGGTGGCGCTGGAATGCACGGCGATGGTGCGGATCGCCAGGAGCTCGTACCAGACCCGAAACAGTTGACCGAGGAACTCCTCAGTGCCTTGCTTGTTCTCGCCAACATCGCCGCTCAAAACGACCTGTTGTTCCAGCCACCCGGACTGTTCGGCCAAGGAGGCGACCAGGTCGACCTCACGTTCGCTCATCGCTTGTACGATCGCCGACGATAGCTCGAACGGGGATGTCGGCCGGAACGACCGGGACTGCATCCGCGCCAGGACGTGGCCGGTGTCAATGTGAGCCACAACAGCGTCGACGCTGGGGTTCAGGGGCCCGTGCACGGTGACCAGATAGTTGCGCCCGAGGAACTGGTCAAGCTCGATGTAGTGCACGTGCCCGCGCCGGCCGATTTCCGGGGCATGCAGCACGGTGAAGACGTGGTCGGCGTATGCGTGAATCTTTGCGACATGGTTACGGGTCACGCAGTCACGCAAAGCCAGCTCGTGAAACCCGAACACGTCCCGAAGGAGATCCACCTCCGGCGATTGACACAGCGGGACGTCCACCCACACGAACCCCCCATCCGTCCGCAACAGCTCCTTCAGGCCGCCAGGATCCGCTCGAGTCAGGCCCGCCTCGGTGACCTGGTACACGTTCACGGCTGGGCTGCCTCTCATCGGAGTAGTATCGAAATGCTGCTGCCTGAGACCTGGCATGAATAGCCGACCTGCCTGTGGGCCACGTGAACACTTCATGCCAGTGTTCCTCGCCGATCGAAGGAGCTACCCCCGACACGGCGACGGCCTCCGCCTTCGCGGTGACTTTGCCTCACAAGGCCCTGCGGTTCGGGCCAAAGGCCCCGGGCGACCTGCTCGGAGTTTTCGCCAGACGGGGGCCGGAACGCTACCGGACGTGCTCGTGCGACCCTCGGCAGCTACGAGATCAAGGTTGAACTGTCAAGTATCGATCGCGATCACGAGGGAACCCCCCACGAAAATCTGGCGGCGGTTGACGGACCCGGACTGTCCGCGCACTACACCGTCACGTCGTACATCCGCCGATCTACCGCAAGATCGGGGCCAGCAGTCGCACCCAGGCCGTGCTCTGGGGTGTGCACCACGGGTTCATCCCCGACCACAACCGCCTCCACCAATGGCGCACCAGCTAGCAGCTGCCAGGGCGTCGTGGGTCAGGTGCGAAGCCGGCGATCGGCCCTTCGTAGCGCTTCGAGGAGCAACGCCGCCACCACCGTGGTGAAGGCGCCGATAAGGACATCCACGACGATCGCAGTCATGAGGGTCTCCCTAGTCGACAACGCCGGCGACTCCAGTCTACTCCGTGGCGTTGTCGCCCGAGCATCAACGACGTGAACATCAGGCGGCGCTGCTTCGACGGCGAGGTTCGGGATGTCCGAGGGGGTGAGCCTCAAGCGTCTGAGAGACCTTCGCCGAACTCCTCGAGAATGGCGTTGCCGCGTTGTTGGGCCAGCAGGTGACCGATTCCCACGACCGCCGCGATGGGCCATTCGATGACCCCGAAGGCGGCCAATGCCCCGAGCGCAACGAAGTACGTCAGGCTCCCCTTCGAGGGCAGGTGGAGGGTCCCGGCCATCGGAATGGTCACGATGGTGGCCTCAGAGTCGACGGCTTTGGTGGCGGCTTTGGCGGACCGCTGGACGGACCGGGAGGTTGAGGCTCGCTTCCTGCTCGGCGTCGCGGTGGTCGCGGTGGTCGTGGTCATCGTGCTCTCCATTCTGTGCGGGGCGGGGGCCTGCGGGTCATCTCCGGCGAGAGGAAGCCTTGACGGGGAACCGTCGGTCAACCCGGGCGGGGTCGGCCTTGACAGGTCGCGCGTTGCCGCCCTGCGCCGGCTCCGCGTGCGCCGTGCCCTGCTGCGGCGCGACGGGTGACGTCTCCACCTCGGGACCTGCTGCTCGCGCGGCGGCGAGCACCTGACGCACGGCCGGGGTCATGGCCGACAGGACGGTCGCGGAGGCGGCGCAGCCGAGGGCCTGCGTCCAGCCGACCGGTCCCAGTGGTGTGCAGCCCAGGGACTGGCTGACCCCCGGAGTGCTGATCGCCGCGCCGAGTGCGGTCATCGACCCCGCCGCGGTCGCCACCACGAGGGGGGTCGGGGAGTCCACGATCGTCTGACCGAGCTGGGTGGCGACCAGGGCAACCAGCCCGACGGTGGCGGCGCGGGTCGGTCGCCCCGTCAGGCGGGCGAGGGCCCAGGCCGACGTGGCGCCGATGGTGGTGGTGGCGCCGCGTTCGACGACGAGACGCCAGAGCTCCTCCTCGTCCAGCCCGCGACGGGTGTCGCCGGGCCGCGTGGGTGTCGCACTGACGGCGAGAGCCGCGGCCGGCAGCGCATCGGTCAGGAGGTTCACCAGGAGCAGCTGGCGGGCGTTCATCGGTGCCGTCCCGGAGATGGCCACCCCGAGAGCAGTGAACGCCACCTCGCCGGCGTTTCCACCCAGCAGCATCGTGACCGCGCTCTGGACGCTGCGCCACAGCCGGGAGCCCTCGTCGAGCCCCGCTGCGAGCAGCTCGATCCTGCCGTCCAGGAGCACGACGTCAGCGGCCCCGCGCGCGGGGTCACTCCCGCTGGTCGAGACGCCGATCCCGACGCTCGCGGCCCGGATGGCGGCGGCGTCGTTCGCCCCGTCTCCTACCATCGCGGTGGTGCTCCCCCCGCTCTCCAGGGTCTGGACGACCTGCACCTTCTGTTCCGGCGACATGCGGGCGAACACCGAGATCCGCCCGACGGTCTCGAGCCGCTGACGACGGGACAGCGAACCCCATTCGTCACCGGTGAGGACCTGGGAGACCGGGACGTCGTGTCCCAGCTCCGACAGGATCGCTGCTGCCGTCACGGGGTGGTCGCCGGTGATGACCACCGGTCTGACACCCCTGCGCCGGAGGTCGGACAGGAGTGCTTCCGCCCCCGGACGGACCGTGTCGGCGATCCCCAAGAAGCCGAGCACCGTCAGGCCCTGACCCGCTAGTCCCTCGAGGACCTCGTCATCACTCCGCGCGGCCTCTGCCTCCTCGGGGGTGAGTGTGCGTTCGGCGACCGCGAGCACCCGCAGGCCCTGCGCAGCCAGCCGGTCGACGACTGGCCAGTCGGTGGTCGACTCCCCGGACGCCGCGAGGATGGTCTCCGGCGCACCCTTGACGGCGAGCCTCTCGCCGCAGAGGCCGGCGGAGAAGGCACGGCCGGATCGGAACGGCAGTTCCGCGTCCCGGGGCAGCCGTCCCCCTCCTGAGTATGCCGCGACGGCGGCGTCGGTGGATTGGACGTGGCCGTCCCCGGTGGCGGCAGGCGACGCCAGACCAGCAGCGGCCCGCAAAGAACGCTCGGACACGCCGGGGCAGCGGTGGGTGACCTTGACGCTGAGCCGGTTCGCGGTGAGGGTCCCCGTCTTGTCGAAGCAGATGACCTCGACTCGACCTAGCACCTCGATCGCCGCCGGAGCTCTCACCAGCACCCCGGCCGCAGCCAACCGCCGCGCGGCCGCCTGTTGGGCCAGTGTTGCGATCAGTGGGAGGCCTTCAGGAACCGCGGCGACCGCGATAGCTACCCCGCTCGCCACGGCGTCGCGGACCGCGGCCCCCCGCAGCAGACCGAGCCCGGTCACCGCCAGACCGCCGGCCATGGTGAGAGGGAGGACCGACCCGGTCAACCGGCTCAGCTGTGCGTGCAACCCGACGTTCTGCGACGACGACGGGCCAGACAGGAGAGCGCGACCGGACTCGGTGGCGGAGCCGGTCGCCGTCACGACGGCGGCCGCGACGCCGGTGAGGACGACGGTGCCCTCGTAGAGCATGCACGTGCGTTCGGCCAGGGGTGCACCCGGCGTGGCGCCCACTGACTTGCGCACCGGGAGGGACTCCCCGGTCAACGCGGACTCGTCCACCTCGACGGCGTCCACCGTGAGCAGGCGTGCGTCCGCCGGAACCACCTCGCCCGCCCGGACCTCGATGATGTCGCCGGCCACGAGCTCGTGGCCGGGAATGTCGACGTAGCCCGAGTGTGCTTGCCCGAGCGAATCGTCCGGTCCGGTCGCTTCCAGGAGGACGCGCGCGGGAGTGTTGTCACCGGTGAGCAACCGGGTGAGGATCTGTTCGGCTCTCAGTCGTTGCACTCCGGAGAGGACGGCGTTGCCGAGGAGCACGGCGCTCACGAGGGCCGCGTCACCCGGGGAACCCAGGACCGCGCTGGCGGCGGCACCGGTCGCCAGGACGGGACTCATCGGGTCGTCCAGGTCTTCCCGGACCACCGACCACATGTGCCGGGCCGACCTCACCGCTGACGGCAGCCAGCGCTCACCCGGTGCAGGCGCCTCCCTCGGAAACGCCTCTGGGGTCTTCCGGTCCAGGCGAGGGGGGAGCAGGCGGGACACCTCATCCGGCGGCAGGGCGTGCCACGGGTGGGTAGGCGCTACCACGGGCAGCGGACGAGACATCACCTCCCTTCCGGCGCGCCAGCCCATGACGAGCGCGAGCGCTCCCCCGGTCACCACCGGGCCGGGTAGCCGGCGTTGGCGGGGGGAGAGAAGCATGAGGCCCTGGAGGGCAGTGCCACCCGCGGAGAGCTCCACGCATCGCCGGTTGACGGTGCGGGCCGCGGGAACCGCGTTGACCAGGTGCCACGCCGCGCCCAGACCAGGAAGCAGCACGTCGGCGGTCCAGGCCGGTCGGGCGCCCAGGCCCACGACGATGTCGGCGGTCGGCATGACGACCGAGGCGTGCGCTTGGCCGAGAACCAGAACGGTCTTCCCTTCGGCCTGCATCGCCGCCACCAGGGTCGACAGGGCTGTGGACTCCCTCTCTCGGCCGTCCTGGTCGTCCTCCGGGACGGGGGACCGGCTCACCGGCTGAAGCTCGTCGAAGCTGCTCCGCAGGGCGCCCAACCAGGGCCGGTCGACAGAACAACAGACCAGGCCCGCGGCGCGAGCTGCCTCGAGCACGCTCTGCGCCAGAGGCTGAGGCGTACGCGTCACCAGGAAGGTCGCGTTCTCCGGGACGCCCGTCATGACCCGGGTCGGTGACAGGGCAGTGGTCCCGTGCCACCCAGGATCCAGGGTGCCGTCGGCCAGCTCGGCCGTGGCCGCTGCCCACAAGGTGTCCCGGGCCCGCCCACCGGCGCCCCGGACCTCAGAGACGACAGCCTCACCGGTGACGAGCACGTGCGGGTCGACGACGATGCAGTCGACGCTGCCCAGCAGGCCCAGCGCCTCGCCGCGCAGAAGCAACCCGTCCTCTCGCTGGCAGAGGGCTCTGCCGACGGTGCTGACGAAAGCCTGCTGGCCGTAGCGGGTGGCCTTGGGCGCCGAAGCCATCAAGACGCGGCCCCCCAAGCCGGCTCGACCCGTGGCGGCGAGTGCGGCGGCGGTGAGCAGCCCGGCGGCGCCGGAGAGCTCGCTGTACCAGTCGACGGCCGGCTGCGGGCGCGGTGGCCGTCCTCGACGGGCCGCCACATCCGGGGATCCGGCTGCCGTCGCGAGGTGGGGCTCGTGCCTCAGCCACGACGCCCGGTTAGCGTGTGCTGCGCCGGTCGTCATCACGCGGCTGGCGAGGTCGACGCCCAGGGCGGCTCCAGCGCCGCTCGCGCCCTGCACCATGGCATTGGTGGCCCCGATCAAAGCGTCGGCCGCTTCGGTACCGACGCGGTCCTCGAGCAGGCGGCGCAGCCGAGGCTGTGTGTCCACCAACGTGGGCAGGGCCGGAGCGGAGGCGGGCGCGAGCCGCAACCGTCCCGACGACGTCGCGGCGGCTACGGCGAGGCCGGCGAGGTCGGCAGCAACGGTCGTCGCCCGCAGGGCCAGGGTCCGCGGGTCACCGGGCAGGGTGACCCGATCGGGCGGGTCCCCCACGGGCGGGTGTTCCCGCCACCACGTTTCCTCCACGTGGGCGACCACCCGAAGGACACCCTGTACCGAGGTCGGTGGCGCAGTGAAGTGGATGACCAACCGTTGCAGCGGGGCGTTGACGTCCACCCGTCGCACGTTCGGCAGACGACTCAACGCCTCAGCGACCTCGGCTCCCACCCCCTCGCAGTACGACCTCGAGCCCCGGTCCCGGACCTCCACCCAGCACCGGACGCCGTCGAGCCACATCCCCCGGTCCGGACTACCCAGCAGACCGGCGGCGAGGTCGGTGCCAACCCGCACGGAACCAACCGTCGTGCGGAAGATCTCTCTCGCTGGCTTCGTCAACCAGGAAGCATGGGCCACTCGGTGACTTAGCTACTGGCCGGGGACGAGGACCCGTTCGCGGCGGCCGCCCGCTTCCGGGTGGTGCTCTTGGCCGGGGCGGTGCGCCTCGCCGGGCCGGCAGCCTTCGTGGCCGTCCGGCGAGTCCCGGTCGCCGCACCTGTCGTTCCGCGGGAACCGGCGGGCGCCGAGCCGTCGGCGCCAGTCGAGGACCCTCCCTGGCCGTGCCGCAGCTGACGCACCACCAGCACCGTGCCACCAGCCAACGCCAGCAACGGCCAGTCGATCAGGCCCAACACCCCGGCCGCGACGGCCGCAGCGGTGACGGCGGCGTCCGGTGCAACCCCGCGAAGGTTGGCGCCGCGGGTCAGCCCACTGACCGCACCCATCGCGCCCCCCACCACGCCATCACCGATACTCACGACCGTCGAAGCCGCAGACCGCGCAGCATCCGACGTACCATCCACAACCTCTTTGACCCCTGCCACAGCCAGACTCCCTCACCTCGTCCACGCGATGATGTTCATCACCCGTTCATCACATCCTTGCCCACCCTCCTGACGAGTAACCGCTGTGAAGGCCGGGATTTAGGCCTCTCACCTGTGAGGTTCATGAGAACGGCGCGTGGTCTGGAGCAACAGTTCCGACGCATTCCGGTCGTGACTGGCGGCGAGGAGAAGTAGTCTAGCGCCCGGTCAGCGGTCGACGTGTGTCGACGACGCTCCAAATCGAGGCCATAGCGACGTCGCTTTGGCTCCATCTCGAGCGTTGCCGACAGACGTGAAGAGGTGAAGTCTCCGTGAACGAACCGAGAGAGGCAAAGGGGCCTGAGCTAACGGTCGAGACAGCCTTTTACCAGCGGACTCGTGAGGTGCCGTCCTTCACCGACCCCGGTGACGGAGGGGTGAACGCCACAGGACGGCGGTGCTGCAGCAGTCGGCGGACATGTCGAAACCCGTACGCGCCGCTCGACGCTCCATGTACCAGTACGAACGTCGCCACGTTGCCTCCGCTCCACGCACGTGCGTCGTTGCGATGACGCTTGCTCTTGAGACCTCCCGCATTCTGTCGCCGGAGGGCGGGGCTGGCAACGCTAGCGCCACACCGACCCCTACGTGCCGTAACTGACCGTCGACCGCAGCAGATTCCCCTGCTCGGGCGCCCGACCCCGACGTCATCGATGACTGCCCGAGGCAGACGGCACCGCGCGGTCATTCTGTCCAGCCGATCAGCGTCAGCCGGTCACCGCCAGGCGAAAGTCACCAGCGACCTAGGCTGTCGTGGTGCCTAAGGTAGAACGGACGCAGCAGCGGGTGTCGACGGTCGCTTGGCTGGATGCGCCTCAGCCGCATGACTTCCCGGCGGCCGCTGCCTACCTCGCGTTGCTCGCCCCTGACGAGCAGGTATCGGCTCTCGTCGAAGCGCTTCAAGCAGCGGCGACGACGCACCACAAGGCGAAAGACCTGCTCCGCGCCTCCCGCCTGCCGTTGCTCGACCTCCACAACGTGCACGTAGGCAGCGACTTGGCGAAGGTCGCCGCCGGTCAGCCACTGTCGCCCGTCCTGTTGGTGCGCGGTGATCTGGTCTCGGGGACGCCCCTGCAGATCGCTGACGGGTACCACCGCGTGTGTGCGAGCTACCACACAGATGAGAACACTGACATCCCGTGCCGCATGGTGCCGGCGCGGTGACGCTGGGGACGCTTGCCCTGATCGTCGCCGTGGGGCTGGCCGGGCCGCTGCTGGCCTGGTCGGAACGGCTGCGCATCCCGGTTGTCGTCGGCGAGCTGGCGGCCGGCGTGCTGGTGGGGCGTACCGGTCTGCAGCTGGTTGACAGCACGGGGCCGACCTTCTCCTTCTTGGCCGACGTCGGGTTCGCGATGCTGATGTTCATCGCCGGCACCCACGTGCCGATCCGCGACCGCAGCCTCCTGACGGGTCTGCCCCGCGCCGTCCTACGGCTCGTCGTCGTCGCGGCCGCCGCCGCCGGGCTCGGCGCCGTCGTCGGCCGCGCCTTCGGGACGGACCACAGCCTGCTGTACGCCGTCCTGCTCGCCTCGTCCTCGGCAGCGATCATCCTGCCCGTCGTCGACGCGCAACAGCTCGCCGGTCCGGCTGTGCTGCAGCTGCTACCTCAAGTCGCCATTGCTGATGCGGCGTGCATCGTTGCGCTGCCGCTGGTCATCGACCCCACCCACGCTGGGCGGGCGGCGATCGGCGCCGTGGTCATGCTGGTCGCGGCCGGTGCGGCGTTCCTCCTCCTGTGGTTCGCCGAACGGCAAGGCTGGCGCGTGGTCGCACACCGCAAGTCTGAGCGTCGCGGGTTCGCGCTAGAGCTGCGGATCAGCGTGCTCATGCTCCTGCTTCTCGCCGCGTTGGCCCAGCAGGTCCACGTCTCGATCATGCTGGCCGGTTTCTCGCTCGGCCTGGCCGTGGCTGCCATCGGGCCACCGCGGCGACTGGCGCGGCAGCTTTTCGGGGTGTCGGAAGGGTTGTTCGCGCCGCTGTTCTTCATCTGGCTGGGCGCCTCCTTGGACCTGCGGGAGCTGGGACAGCACCCCTCCATGATCGTGCTCGGTGTGGTTCTCGCCGCCGCCGCTGTCTCAGCCCACATGACCGCCGCCCTCACTGGGGCGCCGGTATCGATGACGGTTCTCAGCGCCGCGCAGCTGGGTGTTCCCGTCTCCGCCGCCACCCTCGGGACCCAGCTGCAGCTGCTGCGCCCCGGGGAGGCGGCCGCACTCCTGCTCGGCGCGCTGCTCACCATCGCTGCGGCAACCATCGCCGGGCGAGCGTCGTCGTCGACACCGACGACGTCGCCTGCCTCCCCAGCAAGCTCGCCATCCCCGGAAACGAACCACCGACCCGGAGCCGATGCCCGCACCGGCAACGGCCAGATTGAGTGAACGAGACCGGTCGTTCACGGGCTCAGTCTGCGTACTGCCCCCCGGGTCGGGAGATGGCCTCGATAGTTTGTTCGAACTGTGAGCGAGCCGGAAGGCACGCGGCGGGCTGCGGTCGTACCGACCGGCCTCCAGGGCGTGCCGGCCTGCCGAGACACCTCCAGATGATCAGCCAGGGCGGCCTACCTCCACCCGCGCGCCTCACGCAGCGTTCTTAGCTCGTTGTTCACCGCTTCTGCACGAGGTTCACCGCTTCTGCACCAGCCGGCTCGCGACCAGCCACCTAGGCGTCCCTCCCTAGTCACAGGGAAAGTCGCGCCTGGCGGGGTAGCCGCCTACGGCCGCTCGAATTGGGGTAGCCCGTTATCGGAACCGACAGCGAGGGGATGCCGATACACGATCCGCTTGCGGCGCCGGCGCCACCTTTATGGTTGCCCCCTGGTCAAGATCGCCCGCGTGTCACAAGCGGATGAGAGTCCCGTGTTAGCGGCGTGCCCTCTCGTGCCGCGCCCTTGCGCCGCCGTGTGGTGGCTGTGCGATCAAGCCCAGGCCCACACACCCCACCCTCGGGCCGTCTGGTGGGCGGCCGCGCCGCACGGCGCGGGCGGTCTCCCTCCGAACCCGAGCCGGCCACCGGCCCCACCGACGGCGTAATCTTCCACGCCGACCGCGGCTCTCGGTACAGTCTCAAGCCAGCTGGCCGGGTCGGCCGACGAGCTGAATACGACGGTCCCTCAGCCGAACGGGAGTGCACTGGATCGAGAACGCCGACAACTGCCGACGCCGCCACGCGCCCTCGGCTACATACCCCCCGTAGCCTTCGAGCACCGGATCATCACCGCCGCCCAAGCCGCCCGGCGATGTCCACCAGACGGGGTCAACCCCCGATCGGCCGTGAACGGCCCCGAGGCTAGGTGGTGGGGGTGGTGCGGATCACCTCACGCGCCACGCCATGCCAAAACGGGGCGGCCGCGAAGTACAGCCCGCCGAGGCCTATCGCGGCGAACGCGGTGTCCACACTGGTCCGGCCCTGCTTGGCCCAGTACACGTCCTTCACGTCCAGCAGGATGGCCAGCTCGTCCACGATGAGCGCCGCTCCGGCGCCGTACGACGCAGCGGTCACCGGGTGCCGACGCCGCAGTTCCTGCCCGTGAACAGCGATGCCTCCGACGGCCATCAACATCGCGATCCCCAAGTTGTAGTGGTGCAGATGCTGCCCCCTGATGACCAGACCTCCCGCCCCGCCGGAGCTAGAGTCCCGCCACCGAAGGAGGTGGGTGATGGCCCGGACCGAGCCGAAGGTGGCGCCGAACGCCGCCCATGAGTACATCAGCGCCTTCTGGTGGGGGTCGGCTTGTCGGCCGTAGACGGTTCGTAACCGCTGAACCAGGCTGGATGCTGTCGCCGGGCGATCCGACGGACCAGTCCCGTCGTCAGCGCCCGTCGACTTCGCTGCGGCACTCGTCTCGGTCCCGAACTGGCCCACCCTGCCCACCACGCCTCCTCGCGCTTTCCGACGCAACACCAATCGTAAAGGTCGCGTCCGGTCGCCAGTCTGCCAGACGGCCTCCCGTCCCCGCCGCCCCAGCAGCGCCTTCAGCCCTGATCCGTAAGTTGGTGGGTGGCCCGGGAGGGTCGGATGTGGCTGAGCCTTGATGGCCCTTGGTGGCTCCGGTGGATTGGCCGTCCGACCCTCCGGGGCGCCCTGGCTGCTGATTGAGATGTGCGTCCTGGTCGCTGTTTACGGATCCGTCGGCGGGGTGTCTCCCGGGCCATCAGGTATGGCTAACCCCTTCGGAGGAGGAATAGGTGGGAGAACAGGTCGCCCGTGGATGGGTAGGTATCGACGTCGGCAAGGGGCACCATTGGGTGTGTCTGATCGACGAGACGGGCTCGACACTTTGGTCGAGCAAGGTCGTCAACGACGAGGCTGCGATCCTCGATGCGATCGGTGAGGTCCTGGGCCGGGCGCAGCAGGTGTCGTGGGCGGTCGACATCACCGGCACCAGCAGCGCCCTGCTGCTGGCCCTGCTGTCCGCTCATGGCCAGCCGGCGACGTACGTGCCGGGGCGGACGGTGAACCAGATGTCCACCGCGTACGCCGGGGAGGCCAAGACCGACGCCCGGGACGCGTACGTCATCGCCGAGACGGTGCGCCACCGCGGCGACCTGACCCCGGTGGACGTCCCGGCGGCGCTGGTGACTGAGCTGCGGCTGCTGGTCACCCACCGCACCGATCTGGTCGCCGACCGGGTCCGGCTGATCAACCGGTTGCGAGACGTGCTCAGCGGCTACTTCCCAGCGTTGGAGCGGGAATTCGACTACTCCACCAGCCGCGGAGCAGTGGTCCTGCTGACCGGGTACCAGACACCGGCCGCGATCCGAGCCCGCGGCCGGGTCCGCCTGACGAAGTGGCTCACGGCCCGCAAGGTCCGCAGCGGCGAGCACACCGCCACGGCCGCCGTCGAGGCCGCCAACGCCCAACACACCACGGTCCCCGGCCAGGACGTCGCCGCGAGCATCGTCGCTGAGATCGCCGCGGCCCTGCTCGAGCTCGACCAGCGCATCCGCGCCCTGGACGCGCGGATCGGTGACACCTTCCACGCCCACCCCCAAGCCGAGATCCTCGAGTCGATGCCCGGCATCGGCACCATCCTCGGCGCCGAGCTCATCGCCGCCGCCGGCGACCTCAGTCGCTACGCCGACGCCGGACACCTCGCCTCCGCCGCCGGGCTGGTCCCGGTCCCGCGGGACTCCGGCCGACGCACCGGTAACTTGCACCGCCCAATGCGCTACTCCCGCAAGCTGCGCCGGGTGTTCTACCTGTCCGCACAAACCGCGATGATGCGCGAGGGACCCAACCGCGACTTCTACCTCAAGAAACGCGGCCAAGGCCTCAAACACGTCCAGGCCCTCATCGCCCTTGCCCGCCGCCGCGTCGACGTCCTGTGGGCCCTCACGCGGTTGTCCCGAAGCAGGGCCCCGTATGAGGTGTCCCCTAACAAGGGGTCCGGTCAGGCGTCCCCTGCGGGACGGCAACCGGCTGCTCAGTTGATCGGCTGAAGGGGTCACTGTCAGCGGGGTGACCGTCGTCGGCGGCGACCGTCGACAGCGGTGACCGCGGCCACGAGTAGCGGACTAGCCAGGCAGCGCCGATCTCGCCACCGTCGCCCAGAGCACCGGTCAGGTAGAGCAACAGGAGCGGCGCACCGGGGCGGGGTGAGACCGCGGCCGGGTGAGTGATATCGGAGTTGAAGGCCAACGTGGTGCCACCGGGTGACCAACAGCCGTGTCCGCGCGGCTTACGGGAGATGGGCTGATGGGGTGGGTTCGGTGTTGGTGAGGGTTGGGGTGGTATTCCTTGGGGGTGACAGAGTTGGCGGATGGTGAGCGGGTGGGGGATGGGTCCGCGCGGCCTCGCGGGCGTCGGCGGGGCGGGCCGGGTGGTGCCGGCTTCGGGCTGGTGGTGGGCGCGTTGGGGGTGGTTTACGGCGACATTGGCACGAGCCCGCTGTATTCCGTTCAGACGGTGTTCTCGATCGATGACGGGGCGGTGCAACCGACGGAGCAGGACGTGTTCGGAGTTGTGTCGCTGGTGTTCTGGTCGATCACGCTGATCGTGTCGGTCAAGTATGTGCTGTTCGTGATGCGGGCGGACAACGACGGTGAGGGCGGTGTGATGGCCTTGGCGGCGTTGGCTCGCCGGGTGCTGGTCGGGGCGACCGCCCGCCGCGCGGCGGCGGTGATGACGTTGGGCGTGTTGGGCGCCGCGCTGTTCTACGGCGACAGCGTGATCACCCCGGCGATCTCGGTGCTGTCCGCGATTGAGGGTGTCGAGATCAGCTCACCGGGCTTGGCCGGTTTGGTGTTGCCGCTGGCCGCGGCCATCTTGACCGTGCTGTTCGTGGGGCAACGGTTCGGTACCCAGCGGGTGGGTGCCCTGTTTGGGCCCGTGATGGTGGTGTGGTTCGTGGCGATCGGTCTGGCTGGCCTTCGTGAAGTGATCCAGGCCCCGGGGATCGTGCTCGGGCTGTCGCCGAGCTACGCGCTGGTCTTCATCGCCGCAAACCCGTACACCGCGTTCATGGCGATGGGGGCGGTGGTGCTGGCCATCACCGGCGCGGAGGCTCTGTACGCCGACATGGGCCACTTCGGGCGGGCCCCGATCCGGCGCGCCTGGTTTGCCCTGGTCTTCCCGGCCCTGACCCTGAACTACCTCGCCCAGGGCGCCTTGATCTTGCGTGATCCGGACAGCCGAAGCAACCCGTTCTTCCTGCTGCTGCCGCAGTGGGCACAACTGCCCATGGTCGTCCTGGCCACCGCGGCCACCGTCATCGCGTCCCAGGCGGTGATCTCCGGCGCCTACTCGATGACCCGCCAAGCGCTGCGGCTTGGCTTTCTACCCCGGCTGCGGATCCGGCAGACCTCAGCCGCGCAGGAAGGGCAGATCTATATCCCCGCCGTCAACTGGGGCCTATTCGCCGCCGTGCTCCTGGTGACCTTCACGTTCCGCTCGTCGGCGGCCTTGGCCACCGCCTACGGCGTCGCCGTGACCGGAACCTTCCTGATCACCACCAGTCTGCTGCTGCTCGTCGCCCACGCTGCCTGGCGGTGGCGCACCTGGCAGCTGGTTGCCGTGCTCATCGGATTCGGCATCCCGGAGGCCACCTTCTTCGCCGCCAACCTGACCAAGGTCGCTCACGGTGGCTGGCTCACCCTGCTGATCGCAGCCATCATGTTCACCCTCTTGATGACCTGGCAGCGCGGCCGGGAACTGGTCACCGAGCGCCGCATCACCCGGGAAGGCCCGCTGCCGGACTTCCTGGCGCAGCTCCACCAGACCAAGGTGGCCCGCGTCCACGGCATCGCCGTCTTCCCCCACCCGAACAAGGAGACCACCCCACTCGCGCTGCGGGCGAACGTGGCTCACAACCACGTCCTGCACCAGCGCAGCATCATCATCACCGGCCGCACCGCCGCCGTCCCCCACATCCCCTGGGACCAGCGAATGACCATCGAGCAGCTCGGCGATCCCCGGGACGGCATCGTGCATGTCGACGCCGAATTCGGGTTCCAGGACAGCACCGACTTCCCCGAAGTGCTCAGCCGCGCTCTGCACGACGATCCGGACGTCGGCCTAGACCCAGACCTCGACCCAGACCGAGCCATCTACTTCGTGTCCCGGATCACCTTGCACCGCTCCCGCGAGTCCGGACTCGCCACGTGGCGCAAGATGATCTTCATCGCCCTGGCCCACAACGCCGCCAGCCAAGCCGAGTTCCTCTGCCTCCCCGACGACCGCACCGTCACCATCAGCTCCGAAATCGCGGTGTGAAACTCAGGGTTGCGCAGCCGCCCGGCAGGTACTCCAGGCACCAGCAAGTAGCCTTCAACACCACCGCCCCGGTCGCGCTCCGGTGATCCCCACGGCATCAACACGCGCCGCTCACGGCTTCCTCACGCAGTGACGTCGACTGCCGCTCACTTGTGCTGGAATGGCCTTGGATACCGCATCGAGTGTTGGTGTTGGCGTTGCGCGGTGACGGGCGGCAGCAGCAGTAGCGCTCGAACTCCACGACGTTGTCCATGGCTCGTCGACACCACGGCCGCAGGGCCGCTGAACCATAACGCGTCAGGATGCCGTTAAGATCTGGCGTTAAGAAGTCGTGAAGACCTGAGGCTGCGGAGCCAAAGCTAGGTTTAATCCTCGAGTGGCCGCCAAACCTGACTCCTTCCGCACTATCGCGACCCCAACGTCCCTGTGGGAGGCCGGAGTCGTGATACGGCCCTCGGCCGAAGGCTGGCGGATCGTCCGCGTCGTCGACAATGTCCAACTCGCCGTCATATCGGCGACCAGGGAACCGACGGTGTGTGCTCTGATCCTGGAGGCAGCCGGTGTCGAGCGTGCGCTGGTAATCGGACGGACGATGGGTCAAGTCGTGACGAGCGTGTGCTTCAGCACCCTGCGAGTTCGCTGGCGGCACGAGGCCACGGCGCCGGCTGTGGGTATCACGGACGGTCTGTGGGCTGCGGAAGCGGTCGGCCAGTTCGACATAGTCACACTGATTTCCGCCGCGACCTCCTTGACGGTGCGCCTCGACGCTCGCCGCCGCCGCCCGAACCGCCTAGGGCATTCCCGCATCCATGGGTGAGTCCGGGACCCGGGATGAGGCTGGTGTGGACCCCGCGGACGACGTCCGCAGGGCGCTACTGCTCGCAGTTGGGCACGGCCTGCGCACCCCCATCGCTTCCGCGAAGGCCGCAGCAGCGGGGCTTCATATAGACGACAAACAACTTCCGGACGCCGACGCGCGAGAACTGGTAAGTATCATCGAGGACTCGCTCGACCGGCTGAACTCGATGGTCGACGACGTCCTGACCCTAGGCCAGATTGCCGCCGGGTGTGTAGCGCCAGCCCACGATGGTGTCGATCTCGCGGACGCGATAGATCTTGCCGTGGCCACGCTGCGTGCGGGCGGGTTGGTGCGGCGTGAATTCCCGCTCGGCCGCGCCCCGTGGCCGTCGCAGACCCAATCTTTACCCGCCGGATCCTGGAGCACCTGATCCGCAATGCCCTGCAACACAGCCCGTCCGACGCACCGCCCACGTCGTCGTCAGCGACAACGGGGGCACCGCAACCGCGGTGATTGCGGACCACGGCCCGGGATTGCCTGCCTCCTGGTCAGAGTTGACGACGCCGTTCCCCCACCGCGGCGACCGGCAACCCCGCCACGGGCTGGGTGTTGGCTTAGCGGTCTCCCTGGCGCTGGCCGAGGCGATGGCCGGCACGCTTACTCCCACCGATACGCCGGGGGGCGGTCTGACAGTGACCCTGCAGCTACCGGGCTGGCCACCGACCAGACGACCACCTAACTGACAGCAGAGGCCATAAGGGCCGCCGTAGGTGACCGGCCGGTGCCTTGATCGCTTTCCCCCGCCGCGAAGTGTGGCCGCGCGGCGGTGATCAGTCCCGCCAGCCGCATGACAGAACGGGCGGATCTTTTCAGGTCCAGCTTTGGATAGTGTCGGCGGCGGACAGGTGCCGCAGGCTGCGCAGCTGGAGCCTGTGGTGGAGGACGGATCTCGTAGAACGCTTCGACATGGCTGCGGTGGCGGCGGGTAGCTCCCAGGCTCGTCGGGTCCTTGGGGACCGGGCAGCAGACCCAGCTTGTGGTCATGACCATTCCGGTCGGCGGTGAGATGGGCGCCGAAGTTCACTAGTACGACGATCAGATTCTGTCCTTTCTCATCGGCGCCGCCGAGGCGTCAGTTGGCGGGGAGACCCTAAGTGTCTCGGCGGGCGAGGTCGTTTTTCGTGCCGGCTGGCGCCCCGCACAGCTTCGTCAAACAGCGGACAGGTGCCGCTGGTGCTGTTGACGGTTTATGTGGGCCTTCGGACCAGCGCCCGACACGGCGGAACCGGACCGAGGAGGAGAGCGTCGCCGCTGAAGCGGCCGGGAAGGACCAACCACCACCGGGTCACTGACTGCCGGTCGCGTCAGTCACTGCTTCGGTGTGTCGGTGGGTAGGAGCTGGTAGGTGGGGTTGGCCATGGCGAGGAAGCCGTCGTGGTCGCCGATGCGGCCTTCGACTCGCACGAGTGCTCCGGGCTCGAGGCCGCGGATCCTGCGGCGGCCGTAGAACATCAGGGTGACGCCGCCGGACTCGTCGACGAGTTCGCAGTGGAACCCAGGAGCGCTGCCGATTGGGGAGGTTTCCACGGAGCGGATCCGGCCTTGAAGTACTGCCTTGGCCCGGGGGGCGGCGGCGGTGATCATGACGCGGTCGGCGGGTGCCGGGCCTACGTCCGCGACCGCCTTGGGTGCCCGACCGCCACTGGTCGTCGCCTCAATGCCGGGCTCCGCCTCGACGCCGAGCCCACGTCGACGTAGGACCCGGGAGGTCCTGGTGGCATCGAAGGGGATGATCGTCGCAGCGACGCCGCGCACCTGGGAGACGCTGGCCGCGATCTGGTCCGCGGTGCGGTCGTGCAGCAGCCGACCGATCAGCGCGCCGTACTGCCGGCGGGGCAGCAGCATCGTGACCTGGGTGCGCTCTTGGGTGGTGAGGATGTGTTCGGCGAGTTCGAGCGCGGCCCGCGGCAGGCGCCGATCGGGGCAGTCGATCATCTCCAAAGGCAGTGAGAGGGCGGCGTGCTCGTCCCAGGTGCGACGTAGCTGTTCCGCGTGTGTCGTGTCGATGACGAGGTGAACGACCCGCAGCTGGTCGGGGCGCAGGCTGCGGGCATAGGCCAGGGCCCGCAGCACGGCCAGGTCGACGTTGTCGATCAGCACGACGATGACGCTTTTGGTGTGCAGCCGCTGGGGGTCCCCGGCGGGGAGTGCCGCCAGCAGCGCTTCTTCCCTTTTGTAGGTCTGCCGCAGGCGCAGCAGGGCAAAGACGAGGATGGGGAAGACGACGACCACGAGCCAGGCGCCCTCAGTGAATTTGGTGATCGCGAAGATGATCACGATCAGGGCGGAGCTGGCGCCGACGAGGTCGTTGACGATGGACTTGGCACGCCAGCGGCCGGTTCTGTGGGTCCGGAAGTACTTGGCCATCCCGAAGCCGGCCAGGGTGAAGCCGGTGAACACGCCGATGGCATAGAAGGCAACGAGCTGGTCGACGTGGGCGCCGGTGCCGAGGATCAGGGCCAACGCCAGGACGGCGAGGACGATGATGCCGTTGGAGAAGGCGAGCCGGTGGCCGCGCTTGGTTAGCCAGCGAGGCAGGTAGCCGTCGCTGGCGACAAAATTGGCCAGGTATGGGAATCCGTTGAACGGCGTGTTGGCGCCGGTCCACAGGATGAGCATGGTCGCGAATTGGACGACGAAGAACATGATCTGACCCACGGGCGAGTCGCCGAGTGCAGCCCGGGCCACTTGGGAGATCACCGTCGGCGAGCCGCTCTCGTAGGCGACGGCGTGGGTCTGGTGCGCGAGCCAGGAGACGCCCCCGACCAGGGTGCCGAGCAGGACGCTCATGATGACCAGGGTCCGGCGTGCGTTGGTCCCCTGCGGCGCTTTGAAGGCGCTGACACTGTTGGAGATCGCCTCCAGTCCGGTCAGGGACGAGCCGCCGTTGGCGAACGACTTCAGCAGGATGTACACAGCGCCGACGCCGAGCAGGGCGCTGCCCTGCCCGAGTGGGAAGGCGCCCACCGTGTGCGCGGGGTCGTACTGGGGAAGGTCGCCGGTCAGCTCCCGGTAGATGCCGAGCATGATGACCAGCCCAACGGAGGCAACAAAGAAGTATGTGGGGAACGCGAACAGCCGGCCGGCCTCTCGCAGCCCGCGCAGGTTGCCGTAGAAGAGTAGAACCACGACGGCCACGGTGATCTCCAGCTGGTAGCTGCCCAGCGCCGGAATCGCCGACGTTACCGCGGCGGTCCCCGCGGCGGCCTGGACGGCGACGGTGACGATGTTAGTCCAGCATGAGAGCCACCGCACCCACCTGGGCCACCAGCGGACCGAAGTTTTCGCGTGCCACCACATAGGACCCGCCGGCCTGGCTGTAGGTGGTCACGACCCACCGATAGGTCAGGGTCACCAAGATGAGGACAACCAACACCACACCGGTCAGCGGCATCAGCAAGGAGTATGCCGTCAGCCCGAACAGCGGCAGCAGAATCAGCAGGATCTCCTCCGAACCGTACGCGGAAGAGGAGATGCAGTCGCTGGACAGCACACCGAGAGCGAGCCGCTTGCTGAGCCGCTCGTGCTGCAGCTGATCCGTAGTCAGCGGCGGACCCAGCAACCGGCACTTGAGGCCGTACGCGATGGTCTCGGGTGCCTCGACGCCCACCGGAAGCGCACCCGGTGCGGCCATGAAGCTCGGTGACTCCTGCGCTGCTTCAGTCGTCACGCGCTGCCTTAGATTGGTGAGTAAGTCATGGTCGGACGGGCGCCCGGACGTTGCGCGGCAACATACAGGCAGGTAACCGGGTTCCCGATCGTAGCCAACTGGTGGGCCTGCCGGTCAAGCAGGGGAGACGCGCGCTGCGCCCGGTCGACTTGCTTGCCCGTCCACGCAGCCGCGGCGACGAGGCGGTGTGCTGTCTGGTGTACCGGGGACGCGGGCGTCGCTGACGCTCCGTTCGGCTTTGCCGTCAGCAGCGCCGGTAGGGGACCGGGCCGACCGCAAGCGCTTCGGAGTTCCGGGCGTAGGCGTGCTGGACGAACAGCCCGGTCCCGTGGGCTGCCTGTCCCACGGATCCCGAGCGGATCCCCAGGTGACGTGTTGTCTGTGGCTCGGGAGGCCCACCCGGCCTCCAGCAAGCACACCCCATCAGGCTCGAATCAACGTGTTGAAGACGCCGCCGCGTCCCCGACCATCTGGGCCGCGGGGCCAACGTAGGACTCCCTCCTCCCCGAACGTCCAGAAGGGGCCTGCCGGCAGACCTGGTAGGTCACTGCCTGGGCTGGAACCGCCCCACCTGCGGCACCAGCAGTCCCGTGCCCTGGGCTTCGGCCGCGAGCAGGTATTCCTTCTCACGCGTGAAGCAGTGCGCTACTACGAGCCTGGTCTGGCCGCAATCACGCCGAGCAGACCAGACAGGTCCAGCCACAGCCCGCGCCGTCTTCGGGACCCATACACGCCGCGGTAGAGGTTGAACCCCATCAATTCGGCCGCCCCACGGGGTCGCAGTCCGTACGAGCTGCTGCGGCACATTGCCGATCTTCGTCACCCTGACTGACGGCGTCTGCGTGGACACACCGGCGCGAGTCGCTGCACGAAGCGTGTACTCCCTCGCCGATGACCGTGGGACGGCCCACCTATTGAGTTGGCCCGTTCCTTTGCTTTCGCTTGACTTCGCTCAGTCAAGAGTGAGGTGCGCGAGACTCACGCTCCGCACCTGGCGCGATGCCTAGACCGAAGGCCCGGCTACGTCGGCCCCGACGTTCTGCACCGCCGGTCCGCACCGCGTCGCCGAACGAAATGCACCGTCCGGCACGCCACCAAACCGTAGCCGTGTCGTTGCGCAGCTGGCCCTGGGTCGCCGTCGTCGCCGCGTTGTAAGCGGTCGTCTGGATGTTCGAGAGCCCGAACGCGTCACGCGTCGCGTTGATGTTGTTCTGGATGTAGGGCGCCTCGAGGGACTTCTCGCTCGGCTTGACCTTCAGCGACTGGATGAGGGCCGGGAAGATGCCGCCCACGACGATCGAGACCACGAGCAGCGAGA